>Ga0075431_100000098_pt1 | contig 54303 bp, 51 predicted proteins | sample RhiMetdeltSRZDD5_FD_75297 | JGI IMG/M metagenome (GOLD analysis project Ga0075431, IMG submission 75297) | Populus rhizosphere microbial communities from Tennessee, USA - Rhizosphere MetaG P. deltoides SRZDD5 | ecosystem: Host-associated > Plants > Roots > Rhizosphere > Soil | place: USA... | reverse complement strand
ACGAAGCTGATCTCGGTTCCCTGAATCCCGGGCGTGTATCCGGCGAGCATGTGCCGCCTCAACCCATTCCGCCGCGGGCCAGGTGTCAGACAACGGAAACCGCTTCACGAACCGCTTCCGCTTCCGCTTGTCGTAAGGGACTCTCGGCTCGCGTTCGTCGGTCAAGAAGTAGAATCGTAGCTTTCGCCGGCATCTCAACCTCGTCTGTTGCGTCGGCGCGCATTGGGCTTGCCTGGATAGGGGCTTCACGTTTGTAGCCATCGCCCAGCGTCACGCTCTCTGTTGCCGCCCCGCGAGCCCCCAGCGAAGCGGGCGAGGGCTTCGCCCCGCCCATGGGGGTATGGGGGAGAGTGTGCACACATCGTTGGAAGGCGTTGGAAGGCGTTGGAAGGTGGCGTTGGAAGGGGTCATTTTGCCTCTGGCCCCGCGCCTGCCCGCAACCGGCGGCGTGATCGACTGGCGGGCCCTTCCTTCGCGACGTGAATCTGGTTCGCCATGAATAGGCGCCGCATCGCTTCGGCCATGTCCGCCTTCTTGAGCCGGTATTCCTTCGCTTCGGCCTCCGCTGCGAACAGCGTCGGCGCGTAGGTCGGCCCAGGCTTGTCACTTACATCGCGGTCGTTGCCGGCGAACCGCCCCAGGAGTTTGAGGAACACCGCATCGGCGAGCTCGGCAGCCGCAACCCTGTCGTCAATCCCGGAGCTGACAGGCAGGAATAGTCCCCGCTGCCACCGCAACGTGATTCCCGAGATGCCGGCCCGTATTGATTCTTCGGGAACGTCAGCTTGCGGAGGCCGGTGTCTATACCGTTGGCGTCCTCTTCTTCGGCCCAGAGCACTTCGCGACTGCGGGATGAGTTGTGCCATTGCGTCGAACCGCTCTCGCCGGTCCTATCTCTCAACCCGCGGACTGATGGATGTGCGCCCAGCACAATGGAGGTGTCGCCCCGGATCGCCAAGGGGCGAAGCATGCCGCCGACGAATTGGTTGACTTGTAGCCGGTCAATCTCACTGCCAGCGAACACGTCGGCTGCCGAGTTGATGATGACGGCCGCGGGGTTGATGTCCTTCACAACAGCTTCCAACTCGGTAAACGTCGCGGTCTTCACCATGAGGCCGCCCCCCGGCACCGCAAGCAGCTTGTCGGCGCGGTCGGCGTAGCTCAACAGATGCAGTCCGGCGGCGAACAGCGTGGCGAAGCTCACCCCGTAATAGCTGGCAACGTCCGCCAGGCGCCGGTGGAGCACCGTCACAGGGTCTTCGGCATCGAAGAAGATCGCGGGCCCTTGCCGGGTTCCCATCCCCAGCCATTCGAGGCCGAGCACATGCGCGACGGCTTGTTGCAGCCCGATCGTGCTTTTACCAGTGCCGCCGCCGCCAGAGCGTAGGTGGACGTTCTGATGTGGGATGCGGTCAGCCACGGCCCACTCCTGGTCAGGAACCGGCACGTTGTCCCAGTTGCTGAAGTTGATGAACGGGAGCTTGGGGGGCTTTTTCTCCTGCTTCGGCGCGTCGTCGCCTTGGCTGTCCGCTTCGTCATTCGGCGCCTCGATATCTACCGCCTCGAACGACGCGGCAAGGTACTCCGGATGCTTGCAGCCGCACGCGCTGTTGCGGCTCGCCGGCAAGCTTCTAACGTTGCGCTCGATTTCCCCCACCGCGAGCGGCGGGTGGCACTTCTCTTCGTTCCACGTCAACATCCGCTCGATGATGGTTTCCGCGCTGCAGCCGTAGTCATAACCCTCGTGGATGGGTGTCAATGATGTGGCGTGACGGTTCTCCCCTTCGAAGGCTTCCGGCGCTTCGTCGCGCATGTATTCCTCGAAGCGCTGGAGCGCCCACGGCGTATCAGGTTCGACAACCCACTGGCCTGCGTTCGCCGCCTTCGGACGCACCTTGTTGCATCGGTCAAGCATCCATTGCGGCGTGGCCGCTGGCTTCAATTTGTTGCGCCAGCTGTAACAGCCCGGACCTGTTGCGCCAGGGGCCACCGCAACGACGCTTCCAGGCGCGACGATGTAGTTGTGCCAGCTTCGCAGATCGATGCCTTGGCCGAACACCTTGTTCGCTGTTTTGGAGCTTCCGCTGATTGGCGGGGTATCTGGCGGAAGCTTGAAAATCAGATGGCGACCGCCGTGGCGCGTCTCCGCTTCGCGCGTCTCCGGTATCTCCTCCCCCAATAGCTCATATAGGGCCCATGTATCGGCGCCGCCTTTGAGCGGGTCGATGTCGATGACGAACAAGTCGGTCGTATCAATCGCGACGTTGTAGTTGGGGTTCTCCCGCCACCAAGTCTTAATCTGCTCGGGGTTTGTCGTCGCCATCTTCAGCCAGCGCCCCATGGGCTGGTCTTTAGTTCCGGGCGCTAGTGGGAATACGCGGAAGCCTTCGGCCGCATGTTCGAGCGCCGCGCGTAGCTGCGGGCTGACGGCCTTCTCTTTCGGAAACTCGGAGACGTTCTCGGCCCACAGATCGTCAGTCGTCCGGGGCTTGCTTTTTGAATCAGTCATATTAAATAAATGCTTGCTTGTTAGTGGTTAAAGGGATTGATGCGGCCCGGTGTCCCCTCGCCGGGCCGTATCGCGTTCACGCCGCCCTCAGACGTTAGCTTTGAGGCGGTCGCGCGCGCGATTAAGGCGCACCATTGCCGATCGATCGCCGCCGATCTTGTCGGGGTGAAGCTCTTTCGCGAGCGACTTGTAGCCCCGGGTGATGATCTGCAGGCCAAGCTTGGCTTCGGCGTCGCGTTCGTCGGCGCGCGCCATTTCGGCTTGGCGTCGGTTCTTCGCGAAGACTTCGTCGAAGGCTTGGTTGAACGCAGCTTGCGCCCCGGGCGCCTCGCGCCGCGGTTTCGGTTTAGGGCGTGGACGTTCTTCGAACTCTCGAAGGCTTGAAAATAACGGCGCGCCGTTAATTTGCTCGCGGGCGAACCGCATGTACAGGTTCGCCGTCGTCTGACTTATCTTGAGATTGCGCTGCAGCCACGGCATGAACGAGCCGTGCTTCAATTGCGCCTTCGCCTCTAACATCTTCTCGTCCGCGGCGCGGTAGTAGGGCATGCTCGCCCTCTCGGCCGCGTCGTCGCCTTGCTTCAAGTCTTCTTGGATCAGCGGGATCAGAACCTTCAGCGGCCGGGCCACCGGCTGATCGGCAGTAGGCGCGGCCACGGTGTTCGACTCGGCGATCGGCTGCTCGGTCCCGATCACCTCGGGCGCCGGCACGTCGGGCGCCTTGTTGTCGCGGTCGCGCTGGAGAAACGTGGGGATGTCGCCGGGATCGATGTCGATCACGCCGCCCTCTCCCCCGCCCGGTCCAGCATGCGCTCCACTGCCTTGACCGGGACGCGAACCATGCGCCCGACAGTGACGGTAGGAAGGTCGCCCCTCGCCGCTGCCGCGTAGGAGGCGTTTCTACCGAGGCCGAAATATCGCTTGCCGGCCTCGGGCACACTCACGGTCCACTCGGTATTGTCTGCCATTTCAGTCTCCTTTTTAATGTGGCCCGGTTCCAGACCACCACAATACGTAGCTAGGCACCGCATTACCGCTTGTCAAGGATTAGCGTGGGCTGTATTGTGCCACGATAAATGGAGGCGCTCACAGATGGCTAAACGGATCAAACGCCCCCGCGGCCGACCGCCGCTCCCCGAGCACCAACGCAAGGGGCGCATCCTGAAGTTCCGCGCACGCGGGGATCTGGTTTCTCGAATGCAGGCCGCCGCCCAGGCAACAGGGCGCTCCGTCAGCGAGGAAATCGAGTACCGCTTGGAACACTCATTCAGCCACGAGCGGTCGGAGGAGCGAGATCGCGAGCTAGTGCAAGAAGCGGTCGCGGCCACCCTCTCGAAGTTTGGGATCGCCCCTTCGGGGGAGGTGTGGAGTTGGGAGCGCCGCGCCGAGCATGCGGCGAAGGCGGCGGCGGAACATGAGCGCCACACGAGAGAATCGGGGGTTGTGAACCTAATGGACGCACTGCGAAGGCAAGTGCAAGCAGGAGAACAATCAAGCGCAGCGACAAACAAAGAAACGAAGAAACGGACCGGCACGGGAGACAAGTCGTGAAGGGCCATCTCCGCGAACGTTCGGCCGGGCATTGGGCGATCATCCTCGACGCCCGCGATCCGCAGACCGGCCGCCGCAAGCGCCGCTGGCACTCGTTTAGAGGCACCAAGCGCCAAGCACAGGTCGAATGCTCGCGCCTGATTACCGAGGCACAGGGCGGGGGATATGCCGACCCGGGCAGGATCACCGTCGCACAGTATTGCGACCGCTGGCTCGACCACATGCAGACGCAAGTCTCGCCGAGCAGTCATCGCACCTACAGCATCATGCTGCGCTACGTGCTGCCGTCCATTGGCGCGACCCGCCTGAGTAAGCTACGCCCGGCCGACATTGCCGCCGCCTACGCTGCGGTCATGCAAACCGGCTGCCGCCAACGTCAAGGCGGCCTGACGGCAAAGAGCGCAATCCTGGTGCATCATGTTCTATCGCAGGCGCTTAAGCAGGCCGTGACGTGGCAACTATTGACCAGCAATCCCGCCAGCCTTGTCGAGCCGCCCCGCGTTGAGAGGAAGCAGATGCGGGCGCTCGACGCCGACGCCACGCTCGCCTTGATCGAGGTGGCACGATCGACCGACCTGTTCCCGGTAGTCCTGCTCGCGGCCATGACCGGCATGCGGCGCGGTGAGATTGCCGCCCTGCGCTGGCGCTCGATAGACTTCGATGCCGGGCAACTGGCGGTCACGGTGAGCGCCGAACAGATCGGCCGGCGGTCGCGTGACAAGCCTCCCAAGTCCGGCCGGGCTCGCACTATCGCCTTGCCGGCCATACTGATCGAGGAGCTACGCCGCCACCGCGTGCAACAGGCCGAGCGCCTACTACGGTTCGGCGTGCGTCAGTCCGACGACATGCACGTATGCTTGCGGGGCGACGGCTCGTCCTGGCTGCCGTCGTGCATAACCCAAGCGTTCGCCCGGCTGCTCGAGGTCGGCGCCCTTCCGCGTATGCGGCTGCATGATCTGCGGCACGGTCACGCCTCGCACCTTCTGGCGGCCAACGTCCACCCGAAGATCGTGCAGGAGCGGCTAGGCCACGCGAGCATCGCGATGACCTTGGACCTGTACTCTCACGTCGTGCGCGGCATGCAGGAGGAGGCGGCAGCCGCAATCGACGGCATCATGCAGGCCGCACAGGGGCGAATGGTAGCAAAGCGGTAGCAGGGAGCGGATTTTATCTTTGATTTCAAAGCCGACCACTTAGGGTGCCGTTAAGTGCCGCGGATCGCGCCGGCGTCGCTCCGGCCCCGACGCAGACCGCTCCAGCTAACGCGACGGGATGCTGGGGTTGGGCAGACCGGTCTGGTGATCGACCTTGTGATAGCCGGGCGGAAGGTCCGGCGGCGGTGCGAAATCGCGCGACGTCGGTCGAACGCGGCTGGCGGCGTTGCGGGCCCTGCTCGAGGTGCGGCGCGCGCTCGCTCGTCCGGTCGTAACATCGGGCGCCGCGACACGCGTTTCGAAGGCGCGCGTAGGCGCTTGCGCAAATGACGGGGCGTCAGTTGCCGACAGTGCGGCCGCGGCAGTTGCAACGATCAGCCAATGCTTCATGTGCCACCGGTGACCAATTTCCAGCGCCGGATCAACGGGCCGATGAGCCTTAAGTTCCGCAAATGCGTCACGCCGGCACCGCGGCCTTGGCGGGCTCGGCGGCTTGCGGCCGCTGGAACAGGTTGATCAGCGCGCGCTTGATCGCGGCTTGCCGCTGCGGCGCTTCGATCTTGGCCCCCAACAGGTCGGTCACGTAGAAGACGTCGACCACGCGCTCGCCGAATGTCGCAACGTGCGCCGACGCGATATTGAGGTTGAGCTTCGAGATCGTCGCGGTGAGCTCGTAGAGCAGTCCCGGCCGGTCGAGGCCGGTCACCTCGATCACCGTGTAGCGGTTTGACCAGGCGTTGTTGACCATGACCTCGGGCTCGACCGCAAACGCCTTCAGGCGGCCCTTGGCGACCGCGCGCTTGGCCACCACCTCGGGAAGCCGCAGCTCGCCGCGCAGCGCCTTCTCGATCGCGTCCGCGATGCGGCCGGCGCGCCGCGCTTCGTCGTCCTGCTCGGCGAACTCGCGCGAGATCGAGATCGTGTCGAGCGCGAGCCCGTCGGTGGTCGTATAGATCTGCGCGTCGACAATGTTGGCGCCGGCGATCGAGCACGCGCCGGCGATGATCGACAGCAGCCGGGGATGATCGGGCGCCAGCACGGTGAGCTCGGTCACGCCGCGGGCGGCGTCGAACCCGACCTCGGTCGCGAGCCCGCGGCCCTCGGCCTCGGCCGCATGCAGGAATTTCGCGTGCGCGACCTTGTGCGGCAGGTCGACCTTGAGCCAGTAGGCCGGATAGTGGCGCGTCATGTAGGAGGCGAGCCAATCCGGCTGCGGCTCCGCGAACTGGGCGCGAAACTCGGCCTGCGCCAGCGCCACGCGCCGCTCGCGGTCGACCTCCGAGAAGCCGCCGGTCAGCACCGGCTCGGTCTCGTAGTAGAGGGTGCGCAGGAGCTGCGCCTTCCACGAGTTCCACACCCCCGGCCCGACCGCCCGGATGTCGGCGGTCGTGAGGATGGTCAAGAGCTTCATGCGCTCGAGCGATTGCATGACGGCGGCGAAATTTTCGATCGTCTTGCGGTCCGACAGGTCGCGCGACTGCGCGACCGTCGACATCACCAGATGGAATTCGACCAGCCACGCCACCGTCTCGGTATCGGCCGCCGAGAGACCCAGGCGCGGGCCCAGGCGGCGGGCGATGCGCGCGCCCGCGATCGAATGATCCTCGACCCGGCCCTTGGCGATATCGTGGATGAACAGCGCGACGTAAAGCACGACGCGGTGCTGCGGCTGGATGGTCTTGATCAGCTCGCTCGCCAGCGCGAACTCCTCGTTGCCGCCGCGCTCGATGTCGGCCAGCGTGCCGATGCAGCGCAACAGATGCTCGTCCACCGTATAGTGGTGGTACATGTTGAACTGCATCATCGCCACGACACGGCCGAAGTCGGGGATGAAGCGGCCGAGCACACCGACCTCGTTCATCCGCCGCAGCACGATCTCGGCGTCCGCCTCGGCGGTGAGGATCTCCAGGAACAGCCGGTTCGCTTCCGGATCGTCGCGCACCGTCTTGTCGATCAGCTTGAGCGAGCGGCTCGCGGCCCGCATCACGTCCGGGTGGAACGGCAGCTTGTGCTTCTGCGCCAAGTGAAAGACGCGGATCAGGTTGACCGGATCGCGCCGGAAGGCGTCGGCATCGGCGATCGTGATGCGGTTGTTGTCGACGATGAAATCTTCGGTCTCCGCCAGCGGCCGCCGGCCACGCGGCCTTCGCCGCAGGCGAGCGACGAAGCGGTTGAGCATCGGCACCGGCTTTGCCTGCCGGTCCTCCAGCGCCGCGCACACGATCGCGGTGAGATCGCCGACGTCCTTGGCGATCAGGAAGTAGTGCTTCATGAAGCGCTCGACGTCCTGCAGGCCGAGCCGCTCGGTGTAGCCGAGGCGCACCGCGATCTCGCGCTGGATCTCGAACGACAGCCGCTCCTCGGCGCGGCCGGCGAGGAAGTGCATGTGGCAGCGCACCGACCACAGGAAGTCCTCGCAGCGGCGGAACGTCTGGTACTCGGCGCGGTCGAACACGCCGCGTTCGATCATCTGCTCGGGCTCGTGCGCGCGGTAGACGTATTTGGCGATCCAAAACAGCGTGTGCAGATCGCGCAGGCCGCCCTTGCCGTCCTTGACGTTGGGCTCGACCAGGTAGCGCGACTGCCCGGCGCGACGCAGCCGCTGCTCGCGCTCGGCGAGCTTGGCGGCGACGAATTCCGCCTCGCTGCCCTCGACCACCTGGGCGTAGAAGTCCGCGGTCAACTCGTCGAACAGCCGGCGGTCGCCGAGCAGATAACGCGCCTCCAGTACGGTGGTCCGGATGGTCATGTCGGCCTTCGCCTGCCGCACGCATTCGTTGACCGAGCGCGTGGCGTGCCCGACTTTGAGCCCCATGTCCCACAGGCAGTAGAGGATGGTCTCGGCGACCTGCTCACCCCATGCGGTCTGCTTGTAGGGAAGCAGGAACAGGAGATCGATGTCCGAGCCCGGCGCCAGCAGGCCGCGGCCGTAGCCGCCGGTCGCGACCACCGCCATGCGCTCGGCCTCCGACGGATTGTCGGACGGGTAGAGGTGGCGGCGCGCGAACTCGAACAGCGCGCCGATGAGCTCGTCGTGCAGCAGGCACAGCCGCTCCGCGCACGGCCGACCGCGGCGGTCGGCGATCAGCAGGCGCTCGGCCTCCCGGCGCCCCTCCGCCAGCACGCCCTTGAGATACTGCGCGACCGCGCTCCGCAGCTCGCGCTCGCCGCCCGCATGGTCGCGCGCCAGGGCCGCCAGGTCGGTGGCGATTGCCGCACGCGCAGGCGCAGCATCGGCCTGCGCCGGCGCGGAAGGATCAGCCACCAGCGACATGGCGCCCGGGATAGCCGACTGGCGCACGCCTGTCACGGGCGCCGGTTCGACGGTCCGCAGGGCGCGCCGCTCACGTTTGGCTCAGGAGTGGCGATGCGCCGCTTCGCCGAACGCGCGCGCGAGCCGCGCCACCGCGGCCGGCATCGCGCGGCGCGGATGTCCAGCAAAGCCGAACAGCAGGCCGGAGCGGCGCGGGCGGCGGCGGTACATCGGGCCGAGCGCCCGAGCAACGACGCCCTGCCGCCGCGCCGCCTGCTCGACCTCCACGTCCGACCGACCTTCAGCCAGATAGCCGACGAAATGCATCCCTTGGTCCGGCGCAACGACGGCGAGCTGCGATCCGAGCTGCCGGCTCAGCTGCGCGATCAACGTGTCACGCTGGTCGTGGAACAGCAGACGCATGCGGCGGATGTGGCCCGCCAGGTGCCCTTCACGCATGAATTCGGTAAGCACGCTCTGAGACAAGCTCGGCGGCTGGCGATCCATGAGGTGGCGCGCTTGCACACAAGTCCGCAGGATCGCGGGCGGCAGCACGGCGTATCCAATGCGCAAGCCGGGAAAGAGAACCTTGTTCAAGCTGCCGACATAGATGACGCGGTCCGCCTCATCGAGGGCTTGCAGGGACGCCAGCGGGCGCCCGGCATACCGGAACTCGCTTTGATGGTCATCCTCGATGATCCAGGCGCCAGTCTCCCGGGCCCATGTCAGCAATGCCAGCCGGCGAGCCATCGACATCACGACGCCGAGCGGGAACTGATGCGAAGGGGTGACGAATGCGGCGCGCGCCCGTCCTGCTGCGCGCAGCCCGGAAGCGATGTCGAAGCCCTGCGCATCGACCGGCCCATACCGGATCGTCATACCTGCCGCCGCCAAGGTTGAATGCGCCAGCGGGTAGCACGGCTCCTCGACCAGCACCTCGTCGCCCGGCCGCAGCAGTGCCCGTATCGCGATGTCCATCGCCTGCTGCGTGCCTGCGGTGACGATGATCTGGGCGGGCTCGCATCGCACCGCGCGCGTTGCGCGAACATAGTCGCAGATCACCTGACGCAGCTCAGGCAATCCACGCGGATCGGCGTATTGAAAATGGACCGACCCATAGGCGCGCAGGGCACGATTGCTCAGTCGGCGCCATGCCTCCATCGTCTGCGCATCGGCGAGCGTGCGGGCGATGCTGAACGGCCGGACGTCATTCTCGAATTCCGGCTCGGGCAGCCGTTTCGGCCGCGGCGCCGCGAGAGCGCGCCGGCCCTTCGCCGACGGCCTGTGTTGGCGCGAGCCGCCGTCGATCGGCAGCGGAATGTCGGCCGACACATAAGTCCCCGAGCCGATTCTTCCGGCCACATAGCCCTCCGCCAGAAGCTGCTCATAGGCGGACACAACCGATGCGCGCGCGACCGCCAGATGTTCGGCAAGAACGCGCGTGGAGGGCAGCCGCGATCCCGGCGGCAGTGCACCGGCAAGGATCGCGGCGCCGATCTGACGGTGGATCTGTCGGAAGATGGCGGTACCGCCATTGCGCTCCACCTGCCACAGCGGAAAGCCCGCCAGGGCCACGGCGGACGCCCGGCGACGCTGCAAAGTGGTCTGTACGAAAGTCATCGATTGGTCCTATCGGATGAACCACATTGAGCCTAGCCTCGTCGTCGCCCGATCGGCAAGGAGAGCGCGATGATTGCCGCATGTACCTGGTTGCTGATGTTCCAGCTGGCCGGCGAGATCATTGTTCGCGGGCTGACATTGCCTGCGCCCGGCCCGGCGGTCGGGATGATCCTGCTGGTCGCCGCCTGCACCTGGCGACCGAGCCTGGCGCAGGACCTGCGCGTTGCCGCCGGCGCTCTGACGCGACATCTCATGCTGCTGGTGCTGCCTGCCACGACCGGACTGATCACTCAGCTCGACCGGCTCACGGCAGAGTGGCTGCCCATCCTGGTCGCGGTGATCACCGGCTCGGCGCTGACGATGACCGTGACCGCGCTCACCCTGCGTCAGTCGCTCGCCAACTGCCGCAAGCGCTGACCATCGTGCCGACTTCGGCCGACATGTGGGCGCGCCTTTCAGGCGTGCCGCTGCTATGGTTGATCGTGACTTTGCTGGCCTATCAGGCGGCCCGTGCTGTCTACCGCCGAAGCAATCTTAATCCGTGTGCCAATCCGGTGCTTCTCTGCGTGACGTTTGTCGGGGGCCTGCTGTTGCTCACCGGCACTTCGCATGAAACCTATTTCGACAACGTCCGGCTCCTGCACGTCCTGCTCGGCCCGGCGACGGTGGCGTTGGCGATCCCGCTTCATGATCAGCTCGGGCGGCTGAAAACCATGCTGTTCCCGCTGCTGCTTGCGGTGCTGTGCGGCAGCATAACGGCCATTGCTTCCGCGGTGTCGATCGGTTGGGCGCTCGGCGCCTCGCCCGAGGTGCTGCTCGCGCTTGCGCCCAAGTCGGCCACGATGGCGATCGCCATCGGCATCGCCGACACCACGGGAGCCCCGGTCGCGCTGTTTGCACTCACGGTGACTATGACCGGCATATCGGGAGCCGTCATGGCGCGCGGCCTGCTTGGCCTGCTGCGCATCGACGACCCCGCCGTCCGCGGCGTCGCCATCGGCACGACGGCGCACGCCATCGGTACCGCGCAAGCCTTCCAGGAGAACGACACCGCCGGGGCTTTCGCCGCCCTGGCCATGGGCCTGACTGGCATCCTCACGGCCCTGCTGGTCCCGACTCTGGCCGCGGCCGTCGGACGGACCTGACCGCCGCCGTCGACAGCGTCACGCTCGCGGGACTTCGGTGCGATGCGAGAATAATTTTCTTTGGACAAAGCGTCCGGCATAAAGAACGTTCTCCCCTCACGTTCCCGTGCACATCGCCGCGAGCAAAGGGTCTCCGCGGGCCTCGGCGGGACCATTGACGCGCCCGCGCCGAGTCGATAGATCGACGAAATAGCGCCGATTTGAGCAGCAGCTTGCGGGCGCTCAACAAATGCAGCTAAAGCGCCGGGCCAGCCCCGACGCCAGCTGAGGGCGGGGCAAGCCCCGCCTCCATCCACCCGGCGACGTTCGCTTTGGCGAACGCAGCCTGCAAGAATGGAGGTTTCTGGTGACTCTTCTGACCCGACGTTCCGTATTCGTTTTCGCCCTCTTGGCCGGCCTCACGCCGACCGCGAGCCTGAGCGCGGCCGAAAAACCGAAGGAAATCCGGCTCGACTGGGCGACCTACAATCCGGTCTCCATGGTGCTCAAGGAACGGGGCCTGCTGGAGAAGGAATTCGCCAAGGACGGCATTGCGATCCGGTGGGTACAGACGCTGGGCTCCAACAAGGCGCTGGAGTTCCTCAACGCCTCGTCGATCGATTTCGGCTCGACCGCCGGCGCCGCCGCTTTGGTGTCCAAGATCAACGGCAACCCGATCAAATCGATCTACGTCTATTCGCGCCCCGAATGGACCGCGCTGGTGACCAAGGACTCCAAGATCACCCGCATCGAGGACCTCAAGGGCAAGCGGGTGGCGGTCACGCGTGGCACCGATCCACACATCTTCCTGGTGCGCGCGCTGCAGAGCGTTGGCCTGACCGAGAAGGACATCACGCCGGTGCTGCTGCAGCACCCCGACGGCAAGACCGCGCTGATCCGCGGCGATGTGCAGGCCTGGGCCGGTCTCGATCCGATGATGGCGCAGGCGGAAGTCGAGGACGGCGCCAGGCTGTTCTTCCGCAAGCCGGAGGCCAATACCTGGGGCGTGCTCAATGTGCGCGAGGCGTTCCTGAAGGATCACCCGGATCTGGTGCAGCGCGTGCTCGCCGTCTACGAGGAGGCGCGCAAGTATTCGCTCGCGAACTACGCCGAGGTGAAGCGTGTGTTCATCGCCGCCACCAAGCTGCCGGAGGCGGTCGTCGACAAGCAGCTCAAGGAGCGCACCGAGCTCACCCATTCGAAGATCGGCGCGCCGCAAAAGGAGTCGATCCTTGCCGCCGGCTTGGCGCTGCAGCAAGCCGGCGTGGTGCCTGCGAGCGTCGACGTCAAGGCGACGGTCGAGGCCCTGATCGACGCCAGCGTGCCGCTCACGCATTGAGGCTTGTCTCATTCCGGTCGCCGCGCAGCGGCGAACCCGGAATCCATGCCCCAAGCGTTGCGGCGCAATGGATTCCGGGCTTGCGGGCTGGCGCCCGCGCCCTGGAATGACGACCATTGCAATCGGATCGCATGCCATGTCTCTTGCCCAGATGACCGTCGCGGCCGATCGCCCTGCCGTCGAACGCGCCGCCCGCGCACCGACGCTCGCCGGCGGCCTGGTCCGTCTCGCGGGTCCCGCGCTCGGCCTGGCTCTGCCGGTGGGAGCCGCGGTGGCGTGGGAGCTTGCGGTCCGTGCCGGCGTTTCGGACGGGCGCCTGGTTCCACCGCCATCGGTGATTTTTCAGACGCTTAGCGAGCTCGCCCAGTCGGGCGAATTGCAGCGCCACGCCGGCGCGACCGTGCTCCGAGTGGCGGCGGGTTTCGGCTTCGGCGTCGTCGCCGGCACGCTGTTGGGCGCGTTCGCGGGCTATTCCGCCCTGATGCATCGCCTGCTCGATCCCACGCTGCAGGCACTGCGCGCCATTCCGTCGATCGCCTGGATCCCGCTCTTCATCCTCTGGCTCGGCATCTTCGAGACCTCCAAGGTCGCGCTGATCGCCGTCGGCGTGTTCTTTCCGGTCTACCTCGGCGTCATGGGCGCGATCGTTGCCGTCGACCGCAAGATCGTGGAGGTCGGGCGGATCTTCCGCCTCTCCGGCCCGGCGCTGGTGCGCCGCATCCTGCTGCCGGCGGTGCTGCCGGCTTACGTGGTGTCGCTGCGCGCCGGCCTCGGGCTCGGCTGGATGTTCGTGGTGGCGGCGGAATTCATGGGCGCATCCGAAGGTCTCGGCTACCTGCTGGTCGACGGCCAGCAGCTCGGCAAGCCGGCGCAGATCGTCGCCGCGATCCTCGCCTTCGCGATGCTCGGCAAGGCGACCGACACGATCCTCTCGCTGTCCGCCGAGCCATTCCTGCGCTGGCAGGATGCGTTCGGCGCCCGCACGTGAAGCTAGCCCATGCTGTCGATCGATCGTGTCAGCAAGATCTACGCGAACCGCGTGCATGCCCTCGACGGCATCTCGCTTGCGGTCGAGCCGGGCGAGATCGTGGCAGTGGTCGGCGGCTCCGGCTGCGGCAAGTCGACCCTGCTCCGCCTGGTGTCGGGTCTCGACCATCCGAGCAACGGCAAGACCTCGCTCGACGGCGAAACCATCACCGCGCCGCACGAGAAGATCGGCATCGTGTTTCAGGAACCGCGGCTGCTACCGTGGCTGAGCGTGGCCGACAATGTCGGTTTCGGACTGGCCGACCGGCCCAAGGCCGAGCGCGCCGAGCGCGTCGCGGCGGCGCTTGACCGCGTCGGCCTTGCCGACAAGGCGCGGATGTGGCCGCGCGAGCTCTCCGGCGGTCAGGCGCAACGGGTCGCGCTCGCGCGCGCGCTGGTGCCGCGCCCGGAGGTGCTGCTGCTCGACGAGCCGTTCTCGGCGCTCGACGCCTTCACCCGCGTCGACCTGCAGGACCATTTGCTCTCGCTGTGGGCCGACCTCAAGCCGACGCTGATCGTCGTCACCCACGACGTCGATGAATCGGTGGTGCTTGCCGACCGCGTCGTCGTCATGCGTCCGCGCCCGGGGCGCGTGTTCGCGGAGATCAGGGCCGACCTGCCGCGACCGCGCGACCGCCAGTCCGCCGCCTTCGATTTCGTCAAGCGCCGGGTGCTGGCGGCGCTCGATCGCTCGCTCGAGCGCACCGCCGTCACCGACGACCGCGAGACCCGCGCGAGCGCGGGCGCCGCGCTCTGGTGGTGAGACCGCTCGCGCCTGGGCTTGTCCGAAACATCCACGGCTTTATACCTGTTCGGGTGTCAGGGCGTTCGTGGTCAGGACAACCGCTCGCCGCCAGTGCGGCGGCTGGTCCGGCCCCGGCGACTCGGGAGGAGACCGACAAATGAGGATGCGTAGTTTTCAGGTCTGCGAATGCGGCGCACCGTTGCAAATGCGTGAGCGCGAGACCCCGAAGCCCGAGGGCACGCAGGTGCTCTTGAGGATGCTCGCCGCCGGAGTGTGTCACTCCGACCTGCACATCTGGGACGGCTACTACGAGATCGGGGGCGGCAAGCGGCTGATGCTCGCCGACCGCGGCATCAAGCTGCCGCTCACCATGGGGCATGAGAACGTCGGCGAGGTCGTCGCGTTCGGCCCGGAGGCCAAGGGCGTCAAGGTCGGCGAGGTGCGCCTGGTCAATCCGTGGATGGGATGCGGCCAGTGCAAGGTGTGCCAGCGCGGCGACGAGAACCTCTGCCTCAAGCCGCAGAACGTCGGCGTGTTCTCGCAAGGGGGTTATGCGACGCACCTGCTGGCGCCGCATCCGCGCCATCTGTTCGACATCGGCAATCTCAAGCCCGAGCAGGCGGCGCCCCTCGCCTGCTCCGGCGTGACGGCGTTCAGCGCGCTCAAGAAGGTTTCCGCCACGCTCAAGGACGAGGCCGTAGTCATCATCGGCGCCGGCGGCGTCGGCCTGATGGGCGTGACGCTCGCCCGCAAGATGGGCGCCAACGACGTCATCATCGTCGACATCGATGCCGGCAAACGCGAGGCTGCCATCAAGGCCGGCGCCAACAAGGCGATCGACGGCAGCGCTGCCGATGCCGTGCAGCAGATCCAGGCCGCGACCGATGGCGGCGCTTGGGCGGTGATCGATTTCGTCGGCGCGGGCTCGACCGTCGGGCTCGCGGTCAACAGCATCATCAAAGGCGGCACCGTCGTGGTGGTCGGCCTCTACGGCGGCGACGTCACCGTGCCGACGCCGTACCTGCCCCTGCGCGCCATGACGCTGCGCGGCTCCTACGTCGGCAGTCAGACCGACATGGCGGAGCTCCTCGATCTGGTGAAGCGCACCGGCATGCCGCCGGTGCCGATTCGCACGCGCCCGCTCGAGGAGGTGAACGTCACGCTCAATGATCTGCGCGCCGGCAAGATCGTCGGCCGTGTGGTGCTCACCCCGGCGGCATAAGGAGAAACCGATGGACGCAACCGCGCTGCGCGCCATGCAGGCGCCGATCAAGGAGCGCTACAGGAGCGAGCCGCAGGCCGCTTTCATCACCCTGAAGGCGCGCGGCACGCTCGACGATAGCCACATCGCCTGCAAGGTCGAGACCGGCCGCGCGCTGGCGGTCGCCGGGCTCCATCCGGCGACCGGCGGCTCCGGGCTCGAGCTCTGCTCCGGCGACATGCTGCTGGAGGCCTTGGTCGCGTGCGCCGGCGTGACCCTGAAGGCGGTCGCAACCGCGCTCGACATCCCGCTCAAGGCGGGCACCGTCGCGGCCGAAGGCGACCTCGATTTTCGCGGCACCCTCGGCGTCGCCAAAGAGGCGCCGGTCGGCTTCGCGCAGATCCGGCTGCGGTTCGAGCTCGACACCGATGCGCCACAGGACAAGCTCGACCAGCTGCTCAAGCTCACCGAGCGCTATTGCGTCGTCTACCAGACCATCCGTTCCGGCCCGCCGGTCGAGGTGACACTGAAGCGCGCGTAACCTCCGAGCGTCATCCCTGGCCCGAGCGAGCACTCGCGCTCGCTGCGCTCGCTTGGCCGGGATGACACTCGAATGACCGCGCCGCTGTCCGTGGCCCCCGACTTCGCGTTCTGGCTCGCGCTTGCCGCCAAGATGCTGGTCACCGCCGGCATCGTGGTGGCGGCGTCGTTGCGGAGCGGGCCGGGCCACTGATCGGCTCGCTGATCGCGACGCTGCCGGTGTCGACCGGCCCGGCTTACGTCTTCCTCTCGCTCGATCACGACGCTGCCTTCATCGCCCAAAGCGCGCTCGCAACCTTCGTCGCCACGATCGGGGCGGCGCTTTTTGCGCTCGCCTACGCGCTCGCGCAACGGTACGGCCAGGTCGCGGGCTTGCTGGCCGCGCAAACCGCCTGGCTGGCGTTCGCGCTCTGCTCCGGCCTGGTCGGCTGGACCATTGTGCGCGCCGCGCTGCTGGCGGCCGTGGTGTTCGCGGCCTGCATCGTGATGAGCCGCCCGTTCCGCCACGCGCGCATGCCGCCGCCGCGGCGGCGCTGGTATGACGTCCCGCTGCGCGCCGCAATGGTCTCGGCGCTGGTAGCTGCCGTGGTCGTCCTGAGCGACGCCCTCGGCCCTTATGCCACCGGCATCCTGGCCGGCTTTCCGGTCGTGTTCACCGGCCTGATCCTGATCCTGCCGCCGCGCGTCGGCAGGCCGCCGACCGCCGCCGTGATGGCGCACAGTATTGCCGGGCTGGTCGGGTTCCAGATCGCGCTCGGCGCGCTGCACTTGACGGCCGTTCCGCTGGGCGTGCCGGCGGCGCTGACGATCGGTTTGGCGATCTGTGTCGGCTGGAACCTGCTGTTGTTTTCGCTGCGGCGGCGCGCGCAGGCGCGCTGATTTCCCCGATCGCGGGCGCTCAGCCCCGCTTGGCGCCCGCGAGCCTCGCCTTGAGGGCATAGAGCGCCTCGATCGCTTCGCGCGGCGACATGTCGTCGGGCTCGAGCGCCGCCAGCGCCGCTATCAACTCCTCCACGGCTGCCCCCGGTGCCGATGCCGGCGACCGCGGACGCGGCGCGGCGGCCGCGAACAACGGCAGATCGTCGATCAGCCGCCGCGCCGGCGAGGTGCGGTCTTCCGCTTCGAGTTCGGCCAGCACGACCTGGGCGCGTTCGATCACGGCGCGCGGAAGGCCGGCGAGCTTGGCAACCTGAATGCCATACGAGCGGTCGGCCGCGCCCGCCGTCACCTCATGCAGGAACACGACGTCGCCCTGCCACTCCTTCACCCGCACGGTGGCGTTGAACAACCGCGGAAGTTTTGCCGCAAGGGCGGTCAGCTCATGGAAATGGGTGGCGAACAGCGCGCGGCAGCGGTTCACCTCATGCAAGTGCTCGATCGTCGCCCACGCGATCGAGAGGCCGTCGAAGGTGGCGGTGCCGCGACCGATCTCGTCCAGGATGACCAGCGAATGCGCGCTTGCTTGATTGAGGATCGCCGCCGTCTCTACCATCTCGACCATGAAAGTCGAGCGGCCTCGCGCCAGGTCGTCGGCCGCGCCGACACGCGAGAACAGCCGGTCGACGACACCGAGGCGGGCGCGTTTCGCCGGCACGAAACTGCCCATTTGCGCCAGCAAGGCGATCAGTGCGTTCTGCCGCAGGAACGTCGACTTGCCGGCCATGTTCGGGCCGGTGACCAGCCAGATGCGGCCGGCAGCCGCCTGCGCCGGCGGCGACAGGTTGCAGTCGTTCGGCACGAACGGGCCGGCGGCGTCGAGCAACGCCTGCTCCACCACCACATGCCGGCCGCCCTCGATGTGGAAATCAAGCCCGGGCACGACCTCGGGCCGGACGTAGTCGCGCGCCGTCGCCAGCGCCGCCAACCCGCAGGCGACGTCGAGCCCGGCTAGTGCCGCACCCACCTGCTTGACGGCGTCGCCCGCCGCCGTCACCGCGTTCGCGAGCCGGTCGAACGTGTCGAGCTCGATTGCCAGCGCGCGCTCTGCGGCGGTTGCGATCTTGGCCTCGAGCTCGCCGAGCTCGGTCGTGGTGAAGCGGGTCTGCCCGGCGAGCGTCTGGCGGTGGATGAAGCGCGCATTGAGCGGCGGCGTCAGCAGCTTTTCGGCATGCTGGGCAGTGACGTCGACGAAGTACCCCAGCACGTTGTTGTGGCGGATCTTCAGCGAGCGAATATCGCTCTCCTGGGCGTAGCGCGCCTGCAGGGATGCGATCACGCGGCGCGACTCGTCGCGCAGCGCCCGCGCGTCGTCGAGCGCCGGGTGGTACCCGCCCTGGATGAAGCCGCCGTCGCGCTTGAATGCCGGCAGCTCGTCGGCGAGCGCGCGCGCAAGCTCCTGCGCGATCGCCGGATCGGCACCGCGCAAGGCCACCTGCGCCTGCGCGATCTCGGCCGGCAGGTCGGCCAACGCCGCCAGCCGCTCGGCGACGGCGGCGGCCGCGGCCAGGCCGTCGCGAATGGCTGCGAGGTCGCGCGGACCACCGCGGCCGAGCACCAGACGCGACAAGGCCCGGGCAAGGTCGGGGGCCGCCGCCAGCCTACGCCGCAGCTCGTTACGCGCGGCGGCATCCGATACCAGCCTGGCGACCACATCGAGCCTGCGCGCGATCGCCTCGGGATCGGTCAGCGGCGCCGCCAGCCGTTGCGCCAGGAGGCGCGAGCCGGCAGCGCTGACGGTGTGGTCGATGGCGGCGAGCAGTGAGCCCCGCCGCTCGCCGCCAAGCGTTGCCATCAGCTCGAGATTCGCGCGCGTCGCGCCGTCGATCTGCAGCGTCGCGCCCGCCTGCTCGCGCACCGGCGGCGACAGCGGCGGCCGCCTGCCGATCTGCGTCCGCTCGATATAGGTGACGCAGGCCGCTGCCGCGGTGAGCTCGAGCCGCGACAGCGCGCCGAACGAGGCGGTAGTGGCGACCGCGAAGTAGTCGGCGAGCCGCCGCTCTGCCGTGGCGCCGTCGAACACGTCGCGCCCGAGCGGCATCACGGCCGCCAGCGTACGCCAATAGCCCGCGAGCTCGACATCGCCATAGAGCGCGTCCGAGACGATGATCTCGCCGGCATCGAGCCGCGCCAGCTCGGCAGCAAGCCCAAGCCGGTCGCGCTCGGCGACCCCGAACTCGCCGGTCGAGATGTCGATCCAGGCGAGCCCGAACTGCCCGCCATCGCCGTGGGACGATGCCCGCACGCGCGCCACCGCCACCAGGTAGTTGTTGCGGCGGGCATCGAGCAGGCTGTCCTCGGTCAGCGTGCCGGGCGTGACCAGGCGCACCACGTCGCGCCGCACCAGGCTGCGGTTGCCGCGCTTGCGCGCTTGCGCCGGGTCTTCGAGCTGTTCGCACACCGCCACGCGGTGCCCGAGCGCGATCAGCCGGTGCAGATACTCGTCGGCGCGCTCGACCGGCACCCCGCACATCGGAATGTCGCGGCCGAGGTGCTTGCCGCGCTTGGTGAGCACGATGCCGAGCGCGCGGCTCGCCATCTCGGCGTCCTCGAAGAACAGTTCGTAGAAATCGCCCATCCGGTAGAACAACAGACAGTCGGGATTGGCGGTCTTGATCTCGACGTACTGCTCCATCATCGGCGTGACGCGCGTCGGCGCGTCGGCCGCGGCAGCGTCAAGCGGGTCGCCGGCGGGCGAGGCGATGTCCATGGGCGCGACGCTAGCAGATGGTCGGCGCGCTTTCATCGGCCGCTTCGGCGGCACGCACAGCAACCTGCGTGGCGGCCTTTCTCGCGACCGCAAAAACGTGCGACAATCGGCTCAAAGCAATTCGGGAGACCTGCAGTGCAGCCGCCAAGCCTGCGTGGCGTGATCGCCGCGATACCGACTGCCGCCGATGCGCAAGGCGAGCCTGACGTCGCCCGCTCGATCTCGCTGGCGAAGTATCTGCTCGACGTCGGGTGCGATGGGCTCAACGTGCTCGGAACGACCGGCGAAGCGACCTCGTTCTCGCTCGCTCAGCGCCAGCGGGTCATGACCGCCTACAAGGACGCCGGCCTCGCGCTCGAACGGCTGATGGTCGGCACCGGCGCCGCCTCGCTGGCCGACGCCATCGCGTTGACCAGGCACGCCGCCGGCCTCGGCTTCGGCGGTGCGCTGGTGCTGCCGCCCTTCTATTACAAGAACGTGCCGGACGACGGATTGCAGGCCTATGTGGCGGCGATCGTCGAGGCGACCCACGACCGACCGATCCCGATCTACCTCTATCATTTCCCCGGCATGTCGGCGGTGCCGTGGCACGTGCCCCTGCTCCGCCGCCTGCGCGAGACGCACGGCCGCCGCATCGCCGGCCTGAAGGATTCCTCCGGCGATATGCCCTACGCGCGCGAGGCGGCCGCCATCGCCCCCGACTTCGACGTCTTCCCCTCCACCGAAGCCGCGCTCCTGGAGGCACGCGACGGCACCTTCGCGGGCTGCATCTCGGCGACTGCCAACGTCAATGCCGACCTCTGCGCGCGGGCTTGGCGCCTGGGCGACAGGGGTGCACTCGAAACGGCCGTCGCGATCCGCAAGCTGTTCGACGGCAAGCCATTGGTAGCCGGCGTCAAGGCGCTGGTCGCCCATATCCACGACGATCCGGCCTGGGCCCGGGTCATGCCGCCGCTGGCAGCATTCTCGCCGGCCGACCGGGCCGCCGTGGTCGCCGGGCACGATAACCTGCTGGCCCGGCAGGTGGCGTGAGTTTGCGCTCGCCTGTCGTTGACGCGACCGGGCCCCCTCACTATAAGCGTCCGCTTCCGGCCATTTGGCGCGTTCCCTGGTGTGCAACCCTGCACACGGCGTTACCACCATTGGCGAGGCTTGAGACACGAGAGGACGATGGCCAACACCACCTCCGCCAAGAAGGCGACCCGAAAGATCGCGCGCCGCACCGAAATCAACAAGTCACGGCGGACCCGAATGCGAACTGCCGTTCGCAAGGTCGAGGAGGCGATCGCCTCCGGCGACCGTGGATCGGCGCTGGCGGCGTTGCAGCAGGCGGAGCCCGAGCTGGTGCGCGCTGCCCAGAAGGGCGTGATCCATCGCAACAACGCCAGTCGCAAGATCTCCCGTCTCACCCACCAGATCGCGAAGCTAGCCCAGTAGGGTTCCTCCGCTGCGGTGGAATCGGCCCCGTGCGCTGGTGACCATTCGGGTCCGGCCCGCACTCCTGCGCGCCCGAGGCAATGTCGCACAGCCGTCACAACGCCCCCCGGCGTGAGGGCTACGCGACCGGATTGAGCAAAGAAATCGACGATCGGATAAGAGCTTAGTCAGCAAGCGAAGAAGAGGACTTTGAAAGTCGATACCCCGTCACCAATTTGTTAAGCGATTTGTGACAACGGGATCACAGTGTGGCGAATGTGCAAGGGTGACAATTGCGACGTGGATTCAAACTGTTGTCATACGGCCCGGGCCGCACCTCGGAGGACGGCGCCCGTTCCTCGCCCCGGCACCTAGAAAACGCGTTGCGGTTCCGCGAGCGCCGTGTATCTTTCAGGTCCCTTTCGCCCGCCGGGTGAAAGTCTTCAAGAAAAGGTGCGTATTCGCGCCCATCGGCCAAAGACGCATTAGTCTTCATGCGGCGAAGTAGGGGTCCAGTACTTGGTGCCGGTAGCAACGCGTGTACGTAACACTTGGACTGATCGTTACCGTATCTTACCGCGTTCTTGAATTCGCCGGCTAACCGGCGGCTTGAATAAAAAAGACGGGAACAACATGGCCAACGTGACCTCGTCACGCGGGACAGGGGGCGTCATGACTGCAGTTTGGCACGGATTGGGGGTGGCGAGCCGCACGCGGCTTCGCCACGTGGCCATCGCGACCTTCGGGGCTGGAGCAACGCGCGGGGGCACGCCGCGGGATCGAGACGCCGGAGAACTGCAGCCGGCAAGAGTCTTGTCTCGGGCGACGGCTCCGCCGCCCCGCCATCCTTGAGCTGACCTTTCTCGTTGATCTGTGGGGGGCGTGCCCGCGCAGGCGGGTGAAGCCGCGCCGTTTCGTCAGTTTCAGTTGCCTTGGCCGGAGAGAGCGATGCTCAAGCAGTCGCATGCGGGCACCCCGATGGGCTCGGCGGCAGTCGGTTTTCCCCTTCCTGCAGCGGCGGCGGACACCAGTGCCGACGAGAGCGGGTGGGCGCGTGTCAAGCGACGCCTGCGCATCGAGGTCGGCGAGGACATCTTCTCCAGCTGGTTCGCGCGCATGGAGATGGAGGCGGTCGAGGGCGACGGCGTCAGACTTTCGGTTCCGACGCGCTTTCTCAAGAGCTGGATTTTGGCGCACTATGCGGAACGCGTGCTGGCTTGCTGGCAGGCTGAGGACCCGACGATCCAGCGCATCGACCTCGCGGTCCGTTCGGCGGTGCTGCGTCCGTTGCCGGTCAAAGGCAAGGCTGCGGAGTGCTGCCCAGGGAGCGGACGCGAAACCCGCGGGACCGCGTCGGAACCCGAGGCGCGGAATTCCGAACCACGGCTTGGCTCGAACCCGGAGGCCTACGGCGGCTCCCCGCTCGATCCGCGCCTGACGTTCGAGACCTTCCTGGTGGGCCGCTCCAACACCTTGGCACATGCTGCCGCCAAGCAGGTCGCGAGGGCGCGGCGCGGCGACCCGGTGATGTTCAATCCACTCTACATTCACGCCGGGGTCGGGCTCGGCAAGACCCATCTGCTGCAGGCGGTCGCCAGCGCCGGCAATGGGCGCGACCGCAAGGCGCTCTATCTCACCGTCGAAAAGTTCATGTACGGCTTCGTCTCCGCGCTGAAGACCCAAACGGCGCTCGCCTTCAAGGAAGCGCTGCGCGGGATCGACCTGCTCATCATCGACGATCTGCAGTTCCTGCAGGGCAAAACGACGCAGGCCGAGTTCTGTCACACCCTCAATGCGCTGATCGACTCCGGACGCCAGGTCGTGGTCGCCGCCGACCGGCCGCCGAACGACCTCGAGACCCTCGAGGACCGCGTTCGTTCGCGGCTCGCCGGCGGGCTGGTGGTCGAGATCGGCTCGCTCGAGGAGGAGCTGCGGCTGGAAATCCTGCAGGCCCGCGTCGGGGCCGCGCGCGTGCATCATCCGGGTTTTGACGTGCCCCCGCCGGTGCTCGTCTTTATCGCCAAGACCGTGACCCACAACGGCCGCGACCTCGACGGCGCGCTCAATCGGCTGTTGGCGCACAACAAGCTCACCGGCCAGCCGGTCACCATGGAGATGGCGGAGCTGGCCGTTCGCGACCTGGTCCGGCCGCAAGAGCCGAAACGGGTCAAGATCGAGGATATCCAGCGCACCGTCGCGCGGCACTACAATGTCAGCCGTTCGGACATGCTGTCGTCGCGCCGCACCGCCAACGTCGTGCGGCCGCGCCAGATTGCGATGTACCTGGCCAAGACCCTCACGCTGCGCTCGTTGCCCGAGATCGGCCGCAGGTTCGGCGGCCGCGACCACACCACCGTCCTGCATGCGGTCCGCAAGATCGAGTCCCTGACCGATACCGACAGGGTGCTCGCCGACGAGATCGAGACCCTGAAGCGGATGCTGATGGAGTAGCTACGGGGAATTCGGCCGCCGATCGCGGAGCAGCTCGGCACGCAGAACGCCCGGTGGCCTGCCTCCTCGCATCTGCAACGAGACGTAGCCGGTCGCCCGCAGGCTCGCGCAAAACCCGTGCGCAGAACGCGGGTGGGCTTGCCGAATCCGCCGCAGCACGCCACTTTGCTCCCCCGGCGGGCGCCCCTCGTCCGCGGCGTCTTCGGGAACGCGGCGGATCGGCAGGCCGCCACTTCAACGTCCGGGCGGAGTTCCGTTGGCTTAAGCGGGGTCGGACATGAAGGTCACGGTAGAGCGTGGGGAGCTGCTCAGGTCCCTTGGACACGTGCATCGGGTGGTCGAGCGGCGCAACACCATTCCGATCCTGGCCAATGTGCTGGTGCGCGCCGCCGGCTCGCAGCTCAGCCTGAAGGCGACCGATCTCGACCTCGAGGTGATCGAGCCGATCGCGGCCGAGGTGGCGGTGCAAGGCGCCACCACGGTGCCGGCGCACATGTTCTACGAGATCGTGCGCAAGCTTCCCGAGGGCTCGCAGGTGGTGATCGAGGCGCTGGGCGACCGCGCCAGTCTGGCGATCCGCGCCGGGCGCTCGCGCTTCACGCTGCAGACGCTGCCGGAAAGCGACTTCCCCGACCTCGCGGCCGGCGAGATGACCCACAAGTTCACGGTTGCGGCCGGCGACCTCAAGCGCCTGATCGACAAGACCCAGTTCGCGATCTCGACCGAAGAGACGCGCTACTATCTCAACGGCATCTACCTGCACAATCCGCCGGGCAAGGATCCCGCGATGCTGCGCGCGGTGGCGACCGACGGCCATCGGCTGGCGCAATACGAGCTGGCGGCGCCGGCCGGCGCCGCCGGCATGCCGGGCATCATCGTGCCGCGCAAGACCGTCGGCGAGCTGCAGCGCTTGATCGAGAACGGCGAGGCCGAAGTTCAGGTTGAATTGTCGCAGAGCAAGATCCGCTTCACGCTCGGCGACATGGTTTTGACCTCGAAGCTGATCGACGGCACCTTTCCCGACTACGCACGCGTGATCCCGCTCGCCAACGACAAGCAATTGCAGGTCGACAAGGTGGACTTCGAGGCCGCGGTCGATCGGGTATCGACGGTGTCGAGCGAGCGCGGACGTGCGGTCAAGCTGTCGCTCAGCGGCCCGCGCCTGCTCCTGTCGGTCACCAACCCGGATTCAGGCAGCGCCACCGAGGAATTGGAAGTCGAATACGACGGTGATCCGCTCGATATCGGCTTCAACTCCCGCTACCTCTTGGACATTGCGGCCCAGATCGACAGCGAGGGCGCGGTGCTCAAGCTTGCCGATCCGGGCTCGCCGACCCTGATCCAGGATCGCGACGGCGGCGGCGCGCTCTATGTGCTGATGCCGATGCGGGTGTGAGGAAGCGCTTTCGGCGTGCGCGAAAGTCGCGTCACCCCTTCGATCTGATAGTCCGGAATAGGCCTGACCAGCCCGCCGAACGCACAGGCCCAGAACGCCACCATTTCGACGTCGTGCTGCACGCGATCGATCGCCTGGGCGAGCCGTTCCGCGCTGCGCTCGAGGCTTGGCACATCGTCCTTCATCGCACGCTCCGAGGCCGGCTCTGAAGCACCAACGGTCGGCGGTGCGCTTGGTTCCCCGAGATTTTGCGGTTACACGGGGCGCGCCCCATGAATGCCGCCCGCATCGGCCGCCTTACGCTGACGAACTTCCGCAGCTACCACGCCGCGAGCCTCACGGCGGGGGCCGGACCGATCGTCCTCATCGGACCGAACGGCGCCGGCAAGACCAACCTGATCGAGACGATCTCGTTCCTGAGCCCCGGGCGTGGCCTGCGCCGCGCGACCCTGGAGGAGGTGGCGTTCGCGGAAGGCGACGGCTCTTGGGCGGTGGCGGCCGAGGTCGACGGCCGGCTCGGGCTGGCAACGCTCGGCACCGGCATCGAACCGGTAGCGCGCAACGGGCAAAGCGACAATCGCAAGTGCCGCGTCGATCGCGAGCCGGTCGCTTCGGCTGCCACCTTCGCCGACCATCTCGGCGTCGTGTGGCTCACCCCGGCGATGGACGGCCTATTCGCGGGCCCCGCCTCCGAGCGGCGGCGGTTTCTCGACCGGCTCACACTCGCGGTCGACGCCGGACACAACTCCCGCGTCAACGCTTTGGAGCGCAGCCTGCGCTCGCGCAACCGGCTGCTCGAAAGTCCCAATCCGGATACCCAGTGGCTCGAAGCGGTGGAGCACGAGACCGCGGAGATCGCGGTTGCAGTCGCCGCCGCGCGTGTGCAGACCGTGAGCCGACTGTCGGAGGCGCTGGCCGCGGCGGAAGACGGTTCGCAGTTTCCCGCCGCCGAGATCGCGATCGACGGCCTGATCGAATCCGCGCTGCCGGAGGCCCCCGCGGTCGAGCTCGAGGACCGCTACCGCGCGGTGCTTAAGGCGAACCGCGCCCGCGATTCCGCCGCCGGCCGCACGCTCGAGGGGCCGCACCTGAGCGACCTGCGCGTGACCCATCGGGTCAAGCGAATCGCCGCCGCCGATGCCTCGACCGGCGAGCAGAAGGCGCTGCTGATCCGGCTGGTGCTGGCGCATGCGGGACTCATCACCGCGATGTCGGGCTTTGCGCCGGTTCTGCTGCTCGACGAGGTGGTCGCGCATCTCGATCCGGTGCGCCGGCGCGCGCTCTACGACTGGATCGAGCGGCTCAAGGCGCAGGTCTGGATGACCGGCGCCGACCCGGCGGCGTTCGGCGATATCGCCTCCCGCGCCGAACTGTTCGAGGTCGCGCCGGGGCGCGTGGAGCGCGCCAAATAACGGGGGCCTCTGTTGATATTGATGCGCGACGGGGTCGCGCTGCGGTCCCTCCGCGACAGGGCGCTCCAGGAGTAGGATCACGTCAGGCGACGCGGATGGTGACGCTTCGAGCCGGGTCCAAAGTCTCCGCACAAAGTCCGCCGCCTCGCCAACAGGGAAAGGACCGAGGTGGTCGCGACGCGACTTCGCTTGCACAAAGGCAGCTCGCGCCGCGCAGTTCGTAGTCATCCTGTCCTTCGGGAGTTACCTCACCGTAAGGCAATTCGCCGGCCCAGCACCGGACGGCTAGCCACACCCCAACCGCATCCTGTGGCGGAACCCTCGGCCTGCATGCGATCCGGCGCGTGATGTGATCTGTGCCACTGTATGACGTGGCCGCCCCGCGGATCTTGATGCGCCCGCGCCCAGAAACCACGCAAAATTCTGTGGCCGCTCGCAGATGATAACCTGAGTTGTGCCCGGTCGATGGTCGGCGGCTCGGCACTCATAGTGAATACCATGTGGCGCGCGCCTTGCCGTGCTGCCGCACGCGTCCATCTGCGACCAGTTCGCGTAGACGCACTTTTAGCGTGTTTCGATTTGCGCTGGTGATCGATTCAAGCTGCGCGATCGTCAGGCGCTCTTTCGCCCGCAACGCTTTTAGGACCTGGAGCGATAGCTCCGGCAAATCGGCCTCGCTGCCCTGAGCGATCCGCTCACGGTCTAGTCGCGCTGCAAGGTTATCTTTCTGCCTCTTGAGGGAACGCAGGAAGAAACCCGCCCAAGGGTCCCAATCCGGCGTTTCGCTCTTGAGAGTCGTCTGCGTACGCCGGAGCGCGTTGTAGTACAGATCCTTGTTTTCCTCGATCACGCGCTCCAGCGAAGCGTACGGCACATAGGCGTAGCCCCCTCGCAGTAAGAGGAGCGTGGTGAGCACGCGCGAGAGCCGCCCGTTTCCATCCTGAAAAGGATGGATCGCCAGAAACGCCACGATGAAGACGGCGATGACGAGGAGAGGATGCAGTGCTTCCTCATCCAGCGTTTTTCGCGTCCAAGCGACGAGCGCCTCCATCTCGCGCGGCGTCTCGAAAGGCGAGGCCGTTTCGAACACGACGCCGATCTCCCGCCCCTCCGCATCGAACGCAACGAGATTGTTGGAGAGCGTCTTATAGGAGCCACGATGGCGCGCATCCTTGTCGCTGTGACGCAGTAAGGTCTGGTGTAGTTGGCGAATATGGTTCTCTGTGAGACGCATATCGGCGTAGGCTTCGAACACGAGGTCCATCGCCTCGGCATATCCGGCCACTTCCTGCTCATCTCGCGTCTTGAAGGACTTAATGGAAATCGCCCGTGAGAGTAGGTCCTCGACCTCGGCATCCGATAGCTTCGCGCCCTCGATGCGCGTAGAGGAGCCGACGCTCTCGATGGTGGCCACCTTGCGGAGCGCGCTGAGACGGTCTGGTGACAGCGTCTTAAGGGCCTCCCACCTCCCTTTGAACTCATCGATTTCGGCGATGAGCTTCACGAGGTCGGGGCCGAGTGCAAACTTGGGCTCCCTCATGCTGGGGGTGCCTTCGTATCCGATTCCATACCCAATAATACCCGATTAGACCCGATTCTCCATAGCCGCCAGGGCGCGAGGAGTCGGGGCATCTGCGGGTATGGAATCGGGTACGCGGAAGGTCTATCCACCTTCCAGCCGCGCTGACCGTACCTCAGGCATACTAGGACGAATGACTGCGTTAGGGGCGATGGCTTCCAGTCAACGCCCTGTCCATAGCAATGCGCTGATGCGAACGCCCGAGAGCCACCCAACACCGCCTCTCCTACGACAACGAATCTCTGCCGTCGTGGCCTCGAGTAGTCGTGCGCCGGAAATCGTAGATTCGGCGGAGTTTGACGCGCCCGAAGAGATTCGAACTCCCGACTCCCCGATTCGTGGTCTGGTGTTCCATCCAGCCGAGCTACGGTCGCTTTCGCCGCTATCGGCTGGAAACAATGAGGCCCGGGTCGGCCGCCTTAGTTAGCTTAGCCAAGACTAGCGCGTCGGTTACGCTCCTCGCAGCGGGACGCCGGTGATAAGGTTGGCGCAGAGGCGTCCTGGTAGCGAGATCCCGCATGGCCGAGACCACCTCCCGGATCGTATCGGTCGGCGAAGTCATGATCGAACTGGCGCGCGGCGACGACGGGCGGTTCGCGCTCGCTTACGGTGGGGACACTTTCAACACCGCGGTCTATCTCGCGCGCGCAGGGGTCGAGGTCGCGTACGCCACCGCGCTCGGCGACGACCGCTATTCCGACCGCATCGCGCAGGTGGCGGCAGCCGAAGGCGTCGCCGACGACCTGATCGTCCGGGTTGCGGGTCGCCTGCCGGGGCTCTACCTGATCGAGACCGACAAGGGGGAACGGCAGTTCCACTACTGGCGCGAGAGCGCGCCGGCACGCCAGTTGTTCGAGGTGCCGGAATGGAGCCGCATCGCCGAGGGCCTGATAGCAGCCGGCCTGATCTATTTCTCCGGCGTCACCCTCTCGATCTATTCCAATGCCGGCATCGGCCGGTTTCTCGCGGTCCTGGAGATGGCCCGTCAGCGGGGCACAAAGGTCGCGTTCGACACCAACTACCGGCCGCGCAACTGGAAGGGCGACCTCACGCGCGCCCGCGCGGTCTATGCCGAGGCGCTAAAGCGCGTCGATATCGCGCTGCCGAGCTTCGACGACGAGGCAACGCTGTGGGGCGACGCCAGTCCAGAGGCGACGGTCGAGCGGCTGGCGGCCTTCGGCATCTCCGAGACCGTGGTGAAGAACGCGGCCAATCCGGCGCTGGTCGCCGCCAACGGTACGCGCGAGTTCGTGCCGGTCCCGGCCGTGGTGACGCCGATCGACACGACCGCCGCCGGCGACAGCTTCAGTGCGAGCTACCTGGCCGCCCGGCTCGCGGGCCGCCCGCCGGCCGACGCCGCAGCCGCGGCGCACGCATTGGCCGCCGAGGTCGTCCGTCACCGCGGCGCCATCATCCCGCGCGCGCACAAGGCGGTGCACTGATCGAAGCGTCCGCCCATTCGATCAGGCGCGCCCGGCTCACGGCTTGCCCAGCAGCATCGCGGCCCAGGCGGCGAGGAACGGCAGCGGCAGCGACGCCACGACGCGCAGCCACACCACGCGCGGCGGCATCATCGGGATCTCCCACAGAAACAACCGCGGCACCGCGAACAGCGCCCAGGCGGTCATGTAGGCGATCACGTTCGGCGTGCCGGCGCCGACCTTGAGCGCCGCGGCCCCGAGCGCGAAGCCGACCATCGGGCCGCCCGGCGTGAGGGCGCCGGCGAGGCTCGCAAGCAGCGTGCCGGTGAACCCGGTGCCCGGTCCGAGCCAGCGCGAGACCAGTTCGTGCGGCATCACCTCGGCGAGGAAGCCCGAGCCGAGCACACCGATCGAGATCCGCGGGATCAGGCGGAGGAAATCGACCGCGCCGCCCTTGACGCCGCTGCGGAACAGCACGCGGCTGCGCACCACCGCGGTCACGCCGAGCGCCGCCACGATCAGCCAGAGGAAGATATCGATGGCGAGGCTCATCGCGCGATCTCGAAGCCGGTCGCCCGCACCACTGCGCGCGCCAACAGTCCCGCGAGAATCGGCAACGGCACGGCCGCCAGCACGCGCCAGCCGACGAAGTCGAAGCCGAAGAACGGCAGCTCCCAGACCAGCGCACGGGCATAGCCGAGCAGCGACCAGCTGGTGATGAAGGCGACGATGGCGCCGACGTCGGCACCCATCGCGACGAACGCGCCGGCAACCGGATAAATGGTGAAAGGACCGCCCGGCAGGATCGCGCCCGCGATGGTCGCGATCAGCATCCCGGCAAAGCCCGACTCCGCGCCGACCCAACGCGCCACCACTTCGCGCGGCAGCAGCAGCGTCACGAACACGCCGATCAAGCAGCCGGCCAAAACCTTGGGGAGCATGCCGGCGAACAGGCCGAGATCGTCGGCCAGGATGGCGAAGAACCGCGCCCGACCGTCGCGGAGGTAGACCGTGGTCGCCGCGCACACGACCAGAACGGTGACGAGGGCCGTCGACCAGTCGAACGGTCCGGGGCGACGGCGGGGATTCATAAGGGCTGATACGGAAACGGTGCGTGTCAGTTGCAGTCGAAGCGCCGGGGCTCATGGGTACCGGCTGCGCGCTTCGCGCTCGGCCGGGATGACAGTCTACTTTCGTTGACCGCGCAAGCCCGCGGCCGCGCGCGCAAGCGCGCTTATGTGGGAAAAATTGCCGGCCGCAATGGCGTCTTTCGGCGTGACCCAGGAGCCGCCGACGGCGGCGACGTTCGCCAGCGCCAAGTAGGCAGCGGCGTTGTTGCCGTCGATACCGCCGGTCGGACAGAACCGCAGATCCGGCAGCGGCGACGCCACCGCCTTGAGCCAGGCAGTGCCGCCCGACGCCTCGGCCGGAAAGAACTTCAACGTCTTGAAGCCCTGCACCGCGAGCGCCATCGCCTCCGACACCGTCGCGCAGCCGGGGATCGAGGGGATCGGCGTCTGCGCAAGCGCGACCGCAAGCTCGGCGGGCGTCCCAGGGGTGACCACATATTTCGCGCCTATCGCGACTGCGGCCGAGATGTCGGCCGGCGTGGTCAAGGTGCCGGCGCCGACCGTCGCCTCCGGCACCTCCTTGGCAATCCGCTCGAGCGCGTCGAGCGCCGCCGCCGTGCGCAAGGTCACCTCCAGCACCGGGAGCCCACCGGCAACGAGAGCGCGCGCAAGCGGCACCGCGTCCTCGGCCCGCTCGATCGTGAGCACCGGGATGACGGCAGCGCGGCCGATGATCGGAAGCGGATCCGGAGGCTGCATAGTACCTCGGCTGTCATCGCGGCCGGCGAGCGCAGCGAGCCGATCCGGGAACCGTGTATCACAGCCCCGAGCGCGAAGCCTCAATATCGGGGATCATGGATGCCGGCGCTCGCGCTCCGCGCTCGGCCGCCATGACAGCTACGAGTCATTCGGCTGGATTGCGCAGCGCGGCCGCCACGGCCTCGCGCGCCTCGCGACGCGCGCGCCGGCGGGCGAGCCAGCGCGTGCGCCGCTCGGCGAGGTTCGCGATCGTCATCAGCGCCGCCGGGGTGACGATCAGGGTGAGCACGGTGGCGAAGCCGAGCCCGAACACGATGGCGGTCGAGAGGCTAATCCACCATTGCGTCGCCGGCGCGCCGATGGTGATCTCGCGGTGGAGGAACTCGACATTCATGCCGAAAGCGATCGGGAGCACGCCAAGGATGGCGGTGACGGCGGTGAGCACCACCGGACGGGCGCGTTCGCGGCAGGTCTTCAGGATCGCCTCGTAGGCGTCGACGCCCTCGCGCCGCAGCCTGTCATAGGTGTCGATCAGCACGATGTTGTTGTTCACGATCACACCGGCATTGGCAATCACGCCGATGCCGGTCATCACCACTCCGAACGCCTGCCCCATGACCAAGAGGCCGAGCAGCACCCCGATGGTCGAGAGCACCACCGCGCTGAGCACGAGCCCGACCGAGGTCAGCTTGTTGAACTGCGCCAGCAGGATCGCGAAGATCAGGAAGATCGCCGCGCCGAACGCCTTGAGCAGGAAGGCACCGGCTTTGGCGCGCTCCTCGTCCTCGCCCTTGAGCTTCCAGAGCACGCCCGGGCCGAGATCGGCCTGCGCCAGCGATTTGGCGACCGCCTCCTGAACCTTGGCGCTCTGCACGCCCTCGGCGACGTTGGCCGACACCGTCATCACGCGGTTGGCGTTGACGCGGTTGATGTAGCCGACGCGCGGGGCCGGCACCCGCTGCACGAAATTCCCGATCGGCACATGGCCGGCGGTGGTCTGCACGCGCAAATCGTCGATCTGGTCGAGGCTGCGACGGTTCTCGGGAAACCGCACGATGATGTCGACCTGCTTGTCGGTGTCGGACGGGCGGTATTCGGTGATCTTGGTGCCGTTGGTTACGAGCTGGATGGCATTGCCGACCGTGTTGACGCCGGCGCCATATTTCGCCGCCTCCGCCTTGTTGACGTCGATCTTCCAGTCGATGCCGGGAAGCGGCATGCCGTCGTCGAGATCGCGGATGTCGGGGTGCTCGCGCAGCATGGCGGCGACCTTCTGGGCCGCCGGCGCAATCAGCGCGGGATCGAGCGCGGAAATCTGCACCTGCACCGGCTTGCCGGTCGGCGGGCCGGCGCGCGGCGCCGTGACCTCGACCAGCACGCCGGGAATGTCCGCGGTGCTGTCGCGGATCGCGTCCATGATCTCGTGCGCCTTCGGCCGCGTCTTCCAGTCCGAAAACTCGAACTGGATCACCCCGATCGTGTCCTCGCTGATCTCGGCGAGGCCGCGTGGCTGCTCGCCGGTGCGCGCGTAGACGGTCTGCACGCCTTCGAAGGTGAGGATCCGCTCCTCGACCGCGCGCACGGCGCGGTCCTTCTCGTCAAGCGAGAGGTTGCCGCGCCCGTGCACGATCGCTTGCCCGAAATCGGGCTCAACCTTGGGGAAGAACTCGACGCCGTGGCCGAACCGGCCGTAGGCCACCTGCACCGCGATCAGGAGCAGCACCGAGAGCGCGAGCGTGGTGCCGGGATTGCGCAGCGCCAGCCGCACCGTGCGCATGTAGGGGCCGCGATCCGCGGTCGGATCATGCTGCGGCACCGCCGCCGCCTTGCCGAGCAGGGCGCCGAGCGTCGGCGTGAAGAACAGCGCCACCACCAGCGATGCCGACAGCGTCGCGATCAGCGTGATCGGCAGGTACTTCATGAACTCGCCGACGATGCCAGGCCAGAACAGGAGCGGCGAGAAGGCCGCGACCCGGGTCGCGGTCGCGGCGATCACCGGCCCCGACATGCGCTTGGCGGCGAGCGAATATGCTTCCTTCGCCGGCATCCCTTCGGCCATGCGCCGCTCGGCGAACTCGGACACGATGATGGCGTCGTCGACCAGCATGCCGACCGCGAGGATCAGCGAGAACAGCACCACGATGTTGACGGTGAGGCCGGCGAGCTGCAGCCCGAGCACGCCGGCCAGGAACGAGGCCGGGATCGCGATGCCGATGAACAGCGACGCCCGATAGCCGAGGGCGAACAGCATGATCACGATCACGAGCAGCACCCCGGTCGCGACCGAGTTCTGCAGGTCGGCCAGCATCTGCCGGATGACCTTCGACTTGTCCTGCGTGAACGCGACGTTGACGCCTTCCGGCCAGCTCAGCTTCAGGCGCTCCACCACCTGCTTTACGCCGTCGACGGTCTCGATCAGGTTGGCGCCGGTGCGCTTCGACACCTCGATGGTCATCGCCGGCTTGCCGTTGACGCGGGTAACCGAGGTCGCATCCTTGAAGGTCGGCTTGACCTGCGCGATGTCGCCGAGCGTCACCGACGCCCCGGACGAGGCCGCCACCGGAATCTTGAGCACGTCCTCGGGCCGCTCGATCAGCGCCGGCACCTTGACGGCGAAGCGCCCGGTGCGGCCCTCGAGGGCGCCGGCGGCGACCAGGCTGTTCGACGACTGGGTCGCGCTGATCAGCTGCTCGAGCGAAACCCCGTAGCTCTTCATCAGCATCGGCTCGGCGACGATCTCGACCACCTCGTCGCGCGCACCGCGCAGCTCCGCCGCCAGCACTCCCGGAACCTGCTCGAGCGCGTTCTCGACCGTGCGCGCGATCCGCAACAGCGTGCGTTCCGGCACGTCGCCCGAGAGCGCGACCACCAGCACCGGGTAGAGCGAGAGGTTGACCTCGTGCACCAGCGGCTCGTCGGCGTCGCGCGGTAGGTCGCGCTTTGCTTCCTCGACCTTGGCGCGGACGTCGGCCAGCGCCGACTTGGAATCGAAGCCGGCCTCGAACTCGAGCAGGACGAAGCCGCCGCCCTCGAAGGCGGTGGAGCGCATCTCCTTCACGTTGCCGACGGTTTTCAGCTTGGTCTCGACCGGCCGCAGCAGCAGCCGCTCTGCATCTTCCGGGCTGATGCCGCGTTGGGTCAGCTGCGTGTAGATGATCGGGACCTTGACGTCCGGCTCGGCCTCCTTGGGGATCGTCACATAGGCGACGAGACCCGCCGTCAGCAAAAACACGAGGGTCGCGATCGTGAGCCGCGCATGGCTGATGGCGTAGTCGATGAGTTTGAACATCGTCGTGCTCTAGGGACGTGTGAGCCTGTTTCGTGTCCCGGGCGCCGTGCGCTGCAGAACCGGGACCTCCACGAGGCCACGCTTGTTACGTTCCACATCGGGCGGTGCATCACGGGGCGCGGCACCGCGTGCGGGACATGGGATTATTCTTTCGCTTGACTGACCTGCGTGCTCGGGGCCGCGACGACCTCCACCCGCTGGCCCTCGCGGACGAAATCCTGGCCCTGCACGATGACGCGCGTGCGGTCGGCGATGCCGGCGACCCACATGTGGCTCTGCTCGTCTTCGACCAGCGATACCGGCAAGAAGCCGACCTTGCCGGCCGCGTCGACGGCGCGCACGCCGAGGTCGCCGGCCGACGAGAACGTCAGCGCCGAACGCGGCACCCGCGTCGCCGGCGCCGGGGCGAGCGGAATTGCGACCTCGGCGGTGATCCCGTCGGGGAATTCGCCCTTCGGGTTCGGTACCTCGACCTCGACCCGATAGGTGCGGGTGGTTGGGCTCGCCATCCTCGAGACGAAGCGCACCCGCCCGGTCGCGGTCTGGCCGGTCGCCAGCCGCACGTCGGCGGTGTCGCCGATCTTGATGCCGCCGAGCTTGCGCTCCGCGACCTCGACCACGGCGAGGATCGGGTCGAGCGCGATGATCTGCGCGATTTCCTTGCCGGCCATCGAGAACGCGGCCTGCCCGAGCTCGACCGGCACGTCGTTGACGATTCCCGACCACGGCGCGGTGACGATGCCGCGGTCACGCTCGGCTTCGGCCGCTGCGAGCTGCGCCTCGGCGATCTTGAGCTGGGCCTCGATGTTGTTGAGCTCGAGCCGCGGCACGTTGCCGAGCGCGATCAGCTTGCTCTTGGCTTCGTACTCGCTGCGCCGATGGTTCACCATGGCGCGCGCCTGCGCGACCTGGGCTTCGCGCGCCTCGTCCGACAGCACGGCGATGACGTCGCCCTGATTCACCCGGTCGCCGCGGCGAACCCGCAGGTCGGTGATGACCCCACCCGTGCGCGCGGTCACCATCACCTTACGGTCAGCTTCGGTGCGGCCGGACAAGGTGAGCTTCTGGCTGTGCGGGACGCGCTCGGTCGTTTCGACGGCGACGCGGAACAGCTTCTGCGCCGCGCCCTCGGGCGGGCGCACGGCCGCCTTGCTCTCCGAACCCTGGTGCGGCAGGAAGTGGCCGGAGACGATCCAAAGTCCCGCGGCGGCGACGAGGCCGAGCGCGGTGATGCGGCTACCCTTCATGGGAAGTCCCCTCCTTGGCCGACGCTGCGCCCGCATGCGGGCCCGAGGTCAGCATGTGCTTGGTCGTGGCAAGAAACAGCGGCAATACCGCGGCAGGGTCGAACGACGGGTCGGTGGCGCGGCGCCAGAACAGGCCGTCAGCCATCACCATCAGCATGGCAACCGCGGCCGCGATGTCGGTCTGCGGATGGATGTCGCCGCGCGCCGCCGCCTGGCGCAGCAGGTCGCCCATCCACTGCTTCACGTCGCCGTCGAACTGCTGATTGAGCCTGGCGATCTCGGGATTGCGCCGCGACTCGGCGAACACCTCCGCACAGATCGCGACGTCCTCGGTGCTGCGCTCGACGAAATGGTAGTGTGCAAGCCCCGCAAACGCCGACCAGAAGTCGGGCGCCCGGTTGACCATCGCGAAGCCTTCGGCCGCGATCGCGCGGTCGCGCTCGCAGATCGCCGCAATGATCTCCTCCTTGGAGCGGAAGTAGCGGTAGAGGTTGCCGGGGCTCATCACCGCCTCGGCGCAGATGTCCTGCATCGAGGCGCCGTGAAAGCCGGAGCGCGCAAAGCAGCGGGCGGCCGCCACCAGGATCTCGGCACGGCGGTCAAGTTGCAGTTGGGCGTTGGCGCGGCGCATGGGCAGCTTTGGTTGTGCAGTGCAACAAAATGGAGCGAACGTTCATTCTCACAATAATTGCGGCCGATCAATGAACCGTAAATAACCCGGGACCCAAATCCCCTGGACCGTGGCATTTTCGCCACATCGCGCTACCGTTCCGAGGCGACGGCCCGGTTGGTTCGGCGCCGTCCCCGTCGTATTGCTTCCCCTGAGATACGGGGGACGTCATGGACCTGCGCATGATCTCGGCGGGCACCAGCCCGCCTCGCGACATCCACGTGGTGGTGGAGATTCCGCTCGGCGGCGTGCCGGTGAAGTATGAGATCGACAAGGCCTCGGGCGCCCTATTCGTCGACCGCTTCCTGCACACCGCGATGTTCTATCCGGGCAACTACGGCTTCATCCCGCACACGCTGTCGGCCGACGGCGACCCCTGCGACGTGCTGGTCGCCGGGCAGGTGCCGGTAGTGCCGGGGGCGGTGATCCGCTGCCGCCCGGTCGGCGCGCTGATCATGGAGGACGAGGCCGGCGGCGACGAGAAGATCCTGGCGGTGCCGGTCGACGCGCTGCATCCGTTCTACGCCGGCATCAAGAGCTACCGCGACCTGCCGCCGATCATGTGCGAGCAGGTCGCGCACTTCTTCCAGCACTACAAGGATCTGGAGAAGAACAAGTGGGTGTCCATCGTCAAATGGGTGGACACGGAGGCGGCCGAGCGGCTGGTGATGGAGGCGATCGAACGGGCCGCCGCCAAGGCGTAGGAGCTGGACGCCGCACGATGCACCATTCCAATCGGACTACCGTATGCCGAAAAACTATCCGCGGGTTACTGTGCGTTGACAATTCGCGACACCATTTCGCTGTTGTTGGAATAGATAACCGCGAAGCTTCTGCTGACGAATTGTAGGGCCTGCGCGGCCGCGCGCGTACAGGTCATCTGCTTCCGTCACGCCAGCTGCCGGTACAGCAGCAGCCCTGCGAACAGGCCGCCGACCGAGAGCAGCACCGAGGCAAGCACATACCCCACCGCCGGCCAAACCGCGTGACGCTCCCACAGCAGCGCGACCTCGAGCGAGAACGCCGAGAACGTGGTGTAGCCGCCCAAGATGCCGGTGGTGAGGAACAACCGCCAATGCTGCGAGGCATCGCCCTTGAAGGCGAAGTAGCCGGCGATGAGCCCCATCGCGATCGAGCCGGTGACGTTGACGGTGAGCGTGCCGAACGGAAAGTTCGGGCCGAAGAGCCGCAGCGCCGCGAGGTTGACGCCGTGCCGGAGCGCAGCACCCAAGCCGCCGCCGAGGAAGACAATCAGATAACCCATGCGGTTGCCCTTTCGTTGGCGAGGGCAACGAAAAACCCGCCGGCGGCGGGTGCTTCACGGCTCCCGCCCGGGCAGGACCGTGGCCCTGCGAGGCAGGAATCATCGGCCTCTCGGCGGTTGTCGGGGGGACTCCATCCCCTTCCCAGACCGGCACTCTACCAACGCAGCCGGCACGAGCGAAAGCGAAATCCGGAGCTACTGCAGCGTCTCGAGCAGGCCGCGCATCAGCCGCGTGCGCGGCACGATCGACGAGATCAGCCCATGCTCCCATTCGGTATGGGCGCCCTCGCCGTCGATGCCGAGCCCGTCGAGGGTCGGCACGCCAAGCGCGGCGGTGAAGTTGCCGTCGCTGCCGCCGCCGGTCATCGACGCATCGGCAAGCTCGATCCCGATGTCGCGCGCGACGGCCTGGGCGTGCGCAAGCAAGGCGGCGATCGCCGGCGTCTTCTCGAACGGCGGACGGTTCATGCCGCCGGTGACCTCAAGCTTCACATCGGGATCGTTCGGCCGCAGGGCGAGAATGCGCGCCTCCATGTCGGCTCCGGTCGCGGCGTCGCGCACCCGCAGGTCGACGGTGATGCGGGCGTGCTGCGGGATGACGTTGGGCGCGGTGCCGCCGGAGATCATGCCGACCGTGGTGGTGATGCCGCGGGCGTAGTCGGTCATGGCCTCGATGGCGAGCACCTGCGCGGCCATCTCCTTGATCGCGCTATGGCCGTCCTGATGGCGCGCGCCCGAGTGCGCCGGCACGCCCGTCGCCTTGACCTCGAAGCGCCCGACGCCCTTGCGCGCGGTGACCACCTTGCCGCCCTCGCGCGCCGGCTCGGTCACCAGCACGAAGCGGGCGCGGCCCGCTTCCGTCTCGATCACCGCGCGCGAGGTCGGGCTGCCGACCTCCTCGTCGGGTGTGAACAGATAGGTGATCGGCAGCCGTGCCGAGCCCGTGCGCACCACCTCGCGGAAGGCGGCAAATGCCAGGTAGGCGCCGCCTTTCATATCGAACAGGCCGGGACCGTAGAGCTTGTCGCCCTCGCGCCGAAACCACAGTGGGCCGTCGAGCGTGCCGATCGGGTGCACGGTGTCGATATGGGAGAGGATGAGGATTCCCGAACGCTCGCCGGCGCCCACGGTACGCAGCACCAGAATGTCGGCGAAGCCCTCGCGACCGGCGATCCGCTCCGGCACGACCGGGAGGTCAACGGCGTCGGCTTGCACGCGGTCGATCATGCGGTTGACTGCATGCAAGTTCGAGGTCGGGCTCTCGACCTCGACCCACGCCCGGATGCCGTCGATCAGGCGATCGAGGTCGGGTTCACTTCTTTCTGCGCGCGTCATTCCGCCGGTCTTTCCTGCTGATGCCGGGTGGGCAATCGCCACAGCGATTGCGAGGATAGTCCCAGCCATGCACGTTTTTCTTGGTGCATGAAGCACCGAAGCCCGGGTGGGCGACGCGAAATCCGTGATTCACCCCTTGCCGGCTCGGCGCGTCCCCGCATTTCGCTGACGCTCATGCGGGCTACGGTCGGCGTCACCGCGCAATGACCGGCTGTGCGGCCAGCACGGGTTCGCGCACCGCGGTACCGTGAAACAACGTGCCCTCCTCGAACCACGTTTTGGGCGCGGGCTGGCCCCACAGCGTCTGCCGCTGCGGATCGCGCAGCGACCAGCGCAACGGCTCGAGATCGGGATCGACGGCAAGATAGTCCGACGTGAACAGCTCGATACGATGACCGTCGGGATCGCGCACGTAGAGAAAGAACGCGTTGGAGATGCCGTGGCGGCCAGGCCCGCGCTCCATGTTCGCCAGGTAGCCGCTGGTCGCCATCACGTCGCAGATGTTGAGGATGTCGAGCGCGCCCGCGGTCCAGACGCCAACATGGTGGAGCCGCGGCCCGGCGCCGTTGGTGAAGGCGAGGTCGTGCACGTTGCCCTTGCGATGCATCCACACCGCCCACAGCTGCGGGGCCTCGCCTTCGGTCTCGGTATACTCGGTGGTGCGGAACCCGATCTCGGCGTAGAAATCGTGACTGGCCTGCACGTCGGGCGTGAAGCAGTTGACATGGTCGATGCGCTGGATGCGCGCGCCGCGGTGGGCGGCGTAGCGCCGCAGCATGGATTCGGCCGCCTCCATGCGGAAATAGAGCTCGAGCGGCATGCCGAGCGCGTCAACGGTCCGCAGCGTGCGGCCCTGGTACGGCACCGGCGGAAACGAGGTCGGCAGGCCTTTGCGCGCAAACCAGAACGCGGCGCGGTCGAGATCCTCCTCGCTCGCCACCTTGAAGCCGATCGCAGCCGCAGCCGGCGTCGTATCTCGCCGCAGCACGATCGAGTGGTGATTGCGCTCCTCGACCGCGCGCAGATAGAGCGCGTCCGAGGTCTCGTCGCTCACCAGATAGCCGAGACAGTCGACATAGAATGCCCGCGACGCCGCCAGATCGCGCACGCCGAGCTCGACGTGGCTTGCGCGCACGACGTTGAAGGGCGGAGAGAGGACCGGCTTGCGAACCGGCATGGGCTATACCTCGATCCGCACAGTCCGGCGCGCGTCGCGCGCGATCGCGACGGTGTTGGCCGCCATCGCGAGCTCGAAAGAGAGCGCCTGGTCGAGGACCTTGCTCATGCGGCTTTTTCGCCCGCGGCCGCCTTCCGCATCGTGTTGCGCATCAGCCGCGTCTCCGGATCGATTTCGTGCACTTCGACGCTCAGCGCCAATGGCCGCGCAGCGAACGCCTGCTCGAGCGTCTTGTCGGCTGCGGCCATCAACGACTGCGCCAAGGCCTTGCGTTGCTCGAGGCTGCGCCCGTGGCGGATGCGGGCGACGATGTGCACGAAGCCGTTCTCCGGGTTGCCGTCACCGACGCGGTAAGCATCGCGCCGTTCGGCCCGGGTGCGGAAGCCGGTAACCTCGGCAATGCCGCTTGCCACCGCCGCCGCGTGCAGATCGTCGACCAGGCACTGCGGCGAGACTTGCTTCTCCACGTTGGCTGAATACTCGATGATGATGTGCGGCATGACCGACCCCTTTCGGTAATTATGCACAGCCGAAAGCGCATTTTCAGCGCAAGCGCGCCGCCCGCGCGTTGACGGCGCCGGCCGATACCATTAACATGTTAATTTATGCACCGCAGCATCGTCAAGGCCGGCCCCGGCGGCAACGCGCGAACAATATGAGATCCGACAAGCCAGGCTCTGGTCCGTCGTCGCGCACCCGTCCGTTCGCGCGTTCACTGCCGATGCAGCTGATGCGGGCGCGCGAACTGGTGATGCGGCACTTTCGGCCACACCTGCACGAGCATGATCTCACCGATCAGCAATGGCGCATCATCCGCGCGCTGATGGAAGCCGATGCAATCGAGATCGGCGACCTGAGCGAGCGCTGTTGCATCCATCCGGCAAGCCTCTCGCGCATCCTGCCGAAGCTCGAGACGTCCGGCTTGGTCAGCCGCCGCAGCAACGCCGACGACAAGCGCCGCGTGATGGTCGCGATCGCCCCGCAGGGCCGCAGGCTGTTCAACAGCATGGCGCCCGTCTCCGAGGCGAGCTACGCGGCGATCGTCCGCAAGCTCGGAGCCAAGCGCCTGCAGGACACCTACCGCGTGCTCGACGAGCTCATCGTGGCGCTGGGTGACGAGAGGTCCGACGCCCCGCCGGCGCGGCCAGGCAAGACGCGGGCCGACGGCAGCGCCAGGGGATGACGCCGATCGGCGCCCGGCGCGCCAATTGGCGATTGCGCTCGGCCCCTGAAATGTTCAAGACTGGCGCAACGGCTGCGCATCCGTGCCGGCCCAGCCGGCGACTGATCGCCAAACAATGCTGACGCATCCGCATCGGGAGGAGTTCATGAAGCTTGGCAAGTCATCGACCCGCGCGCTCTTGCTGGCCGGAGGCCTCGGCGCTCTCGCCGCCGCTTACTGGCCGGCGGCCGCTCAACAACAACCTGCGGGCGCTCCGCCAGCCGCGGCGCCGGCGCCAGCCGCCGCGCCGCCGGCCGGTACGCCGCCCGGGCGCGCCGGACCGCCCGGCTCGGCGCTCTTCGATCGCCCCGACCATGAGGGCGCCAAGAAGCTCGCGCCGGTCGCGCCACCGCCGGTCCCGCTCACGGCCGACAAGTTCCAGCTCGACAAGCTCAAGCTGCCGAAAGGCTTCAAGATCGAAGTCTACGCCTCAGGCGTCCCCAACGCGCGCTCGATGCGGCTCGGCGACAAGGGCACGCTGTTCGTATCGACCCGGCTTGCCGGCAATGTCTATGCGATCGTCGACAAGGACGGCAAGCGCGAGGTCAAAACCCTGGCGCAGGGCCTGCATCGCCCGAACGGCCTCGCGTTCCACAACGGCGCGCTCTACGTCGCCGAACTCTCCAAGGTGTGGAAGTGGGAGGACATCGAGGCAAACCTCGACAAGCCGCCGGCGCCGGTGATGATCCGCGACGACTTCCCCAAGGACGAGCCGCATGGCTGGAAGTTCATCGGCATCGGCCCCGACAACAAGCTCTACGTCCCGATCGGCGCGCCCTGCAACATCTGTGCGCCCGGGGACGCCCACGCCCAGATCCGACGCATGGATCTCGACGGCAAGAACGAGGAGGTGATCGCGCGCGGGGTGCGCAACACCGTCGGCTTCGACTGGCATCCGGTGAGCAAGCAACTCTACTGGACCGACAATGGCCGCGACTGGCTGTCGGAGGACGTTCCCAACGACGAGCTCAACCGCATCACCAAGCCGGGGCAGCATTTCGGGTTCCCGTTCTGCCATCAGGGCAATCTGCCGGACAACGAGCAGGGCTGGGGCCGCTCCTGCGATGAGTTCGAAAAGCCGATCGCCCTGCTCGGCCCGCACACGGCCGCGCTTGGCATGCGCTTCTATACGGGCAGTATGTTCCCCGGGTCTTACAAAAACGCGATCTTCATCGCGCGTCACGGCTCGTGGAATCGCACGGTCAAGCTCGGCGGCGACGTGGTCGTCGCCTACCTCAACAAGGACGGCACGGTGAAGTCGATCGAGCCGTTCCTGACCGGCTTCCTCCAGAACAACAGCTATATCGGCCGTCCGGTCGATGTCCTGCAGATGAAGGACGGCTCGCTGCTGGTCTCCGATGACTTCGCGGGCGCGATCTATCGCGTCTCGTTCGGCGACGGTCGCGTGGCCGGCAAGCGCCAGTAGCGTTCACCCAACGCACGGCGGGGGGCGGAACCTTCGCCCCCCGCCGTTTATTTATGCCCCGTCACCAGCGCCGGGTCAGGAGAGCTCGTTTGCGGGCGATCGTTCTCGCATTGGCCGTTGTTTCTGCGTTGTCGAGACCGGCCGGCGCGCAGACATTCGAGGAACGGCTTTCGCTCTGTCTCGCCTGCCACGGGGAGAAAGGGCGGTCGGAAACGCCGGAGGTACCTTCGCTCGGCGGCCAGCCGTCCATGTACCTGTTGATCCAGCTCTACATGTTCCGGCAGAACCTGCGCAAAGCCGAGCCGATGAACGAGATGACCAAAGGCTTGAGCGATGCGGAGCTGCAGAAATTCTCCGACACGGTCGCGAAGCTGCCGCCGCCGCCACCGACCGCGGACGGCGATGCCGATCGCGTGATCCGCGCGCGCGATCTGGTTACGCGTCACCGCTGCGGCTTCTGCCACGACGCCGACTTCTCCGGCAACGAGTCGGTGCCGCGGCTGGCGGCGCAACGCGAGGACTACCTGCTCAAAGCCTTGCGCGAGTACAAGGCCGGAACGCGCGCTGAGTACCAGCCGATCATGGCCGAGGTGATGGGACCGCTGCAGGACCAGGATCTGGCGGACCTCGCGCATTTCCTCGCCCGCGCGCCTTAGAGTGGGGATGGCGCTTCTTCTCCGCATCGCCGTCGTCTTCTGCCGGGGAAGAGGCAACGATCAACGGAACGTGATATGAGCGCAAAGCCTTGCTCCGCGCCCACAAGGCGATTAGCTTACGAACGAAGGCTGGCGGCTTGCGATAGCCGTCGGTGGTATATGCGTCTCGCAAGAGAGGACCATTATGGCTTGGACCACGCCGACCCTCGTTGAGATCTGCATCGGTCTCGAGATCAACGGCTACTTGCCAGCCGAGTTCTGATCCGGCCGCGGCGGCGCCGCGCCATGGCATGGGGCGTCTGACCGCCATCGTGCTCGGAGCGGCCGCCGGAGGCGGTTTTCCGCAATGGAATTGCCGTTGTCCCGTCTGCGCCAAGGGGTGGGACGGGCGTGTGCGCACGCGCACCCAATGCAGCGTGGCGGTTTCCGGCGATGGCGAGCACTGGATCCTGCTCAACGCTTCGCCTGATCTGCGCGCGCAAATCCAGGTCACGCCGGCGCTGCATCCGCGCGGCGCGCCGCGCGGCAGCCCGATTGCGGCGGTCGTTGTGACCGGCGGCGAAATCGACCAGATCGCTGGTCTGCTCAGCCTGCGCGAAAGCCAGGCCTTCGAGCTCTTCGGCACCGCCGAGACCCTGAGCGCGATCGATGCCAATCCGGTTTTTGCGGCGTTGGCGCCGAACCTGGTGCCACGAAGACCGGTCTCGCCGGACACAGCCTTCGCGCTGCCGGGCGGGGTCGAGGCGGAGCTGTTCACCACGCCCGGGAAGGTGCCGCTCTACCTCGAGCGCCCCGATCGCGCCCTTGCCGGCGAGCCCGGCGCGAACGTCGGCGTCGAGATCCGCTGTGGCGGCGCGCGCCTTGCCTTCGTGCCGGGCGCAGCTCGGCTCACATCCGAGCTCAAGCAGCGGCTCGCGCGCGCCGATCTGGTCCTGTTCGACGGCACGCTGTTTACCGATGACGAGATGGTCCGCACCGGAACCGGCAGCAAAACCGGGCACCGCATGGGGCACATGCCGATCGACGGGCCCGATGGATCGCTGGCAGGCTTACGCGAGCTGTCCAACCGGCGTATCTACATCCATCTCAACAATACCAATCCGGTGCTGATCGCCGACTCGGCTGAGCGTCGGACGGTCGAGGCCGCCGGCTGGGAGGTGGCCGATGACGGCATGGAGCTGGTGCTGTGACCCTGCTGACGCCCGAAGAGCTGGAGAAGCAGCTGCGCGACATCGGCGCACGCCGCTACCACAACCGGCACCCGTTTCATCACCTGCTGCACGGCGGACAGTGCAGCAAGGGCCAAGTGCAAGCCTGGGCGCTCAACCGCTACTACTACCAGGCGATGATCCCGGTGAAGGATGCCGGCCTGATCGCCCGCTGCGACGACCCGGCCGTGCGGCGCGAATGGCGGCACCGGCTGGCCGATCACGACGGCGAGGCCGCCTCCGACGGCGGCATCGCGCGCTGGCTCAAGCTCACCGATGGGCTGGGGCTTGATCGCGACTATGTCGTGTCCACGCGCGGCATCCTTGCGGGCACGCGCTTCGCGGTCGACGCCTACGTGCATTTCGTGCGCGAGCGTTCGCTCACCGAGGCGATCGCGTCTTCGCTCACCGAGCTGTTCTCGCCGGTGATCATCTCGGAACGCGTGGCCGGAATGCTGGCGAACTACGCCTTCGTGACGCGCGAGACGCTGGCCTACTTCGACAAACGCCCCCCACAGGCGCAGCGCGATGCCGACTTCGCGCTGGCCTATGTGAAACGCGAGGCCAGGACGCCGGACGCCCAGCAGGCGGTGCTCAACGCGCTCGAATTCAAGTGCGACGTGCTTTGGGCGATGCTCGATGCGTTGTACCATGCCTATGTTGCACCGAGGCACGTGCCGCCCGGCGCGTTCGTGCCGGCCGAATAGAGGTTGGTCGTGGCCGAATCTACTGGACCCGATGCGATCGCCGCGGATGCGCGGCCGCGCCTGCCGCGCGGCGTGCGGCTGGTGAACAGCGAGGCACAGGGCGGCTTCGTGCTGCTGGCGCCGGAGCGCGTGTTCAAGCCCGACCCGATCGCGCTCGCCATCCTGCAGCGCTGCAGCGGCGACGCGACACTGAGCGAGATCGTGGACGACCTCGCCGCAACCTTTTCGGCGCCGCGCGAGCGCATTCTCGCCGACGTGACCGCGCTGCTGCGCGGTCTTGCCGACAAACGGCTGCTGGAGCTGTGATGGCGGTGGACACGCCACGCGAAGGGACGGGCGCAGACGCGCTGCCGCGGCCGCTCGGCCTGTTGGCCGAGTTGACGCATCGCTGTCCGCTGGGCTGTCCGTACTGCTCCAATCCGCTGGCGCTTGAAGGCCGCCACGACGAACTCGACGCCGCAACGTGGGCGCGCGTGTTCGGCGAGGCGGCAGCGCTCGGCGTGCTGCAGGTGCACCTCTCCGGCGGCGAACCGGCGGCCCGGCGCGACCTCGTCGAGATCATGGCGTCGGCGCGCGATGCCGGGCTCTACACCAATCTGATCACGTCCGGGGTCGGCCTCACCAACGAGCGCCTCGACGCGCTCGCCGACGCCGGCCTCGACCATGTCCAGATCTCGATCCAGGACAGCGCCGAAGCAACAGCGGATCACATTGCCGGCTATCGCGGCGCCTATGCGCGCAAAAACGCGCTCGCCGCGCAGGTCGTGCGCCTGGGACTGCCGCTGACCGTCAACATGGTGGTGCACCGCGCCAACATCGACCGCATCGAAGACATGGTCGCGCTCGCGCTCGACCTCGGCGCGAGCCGGATCGAGGTCGCCCACGTGCAATACTACGGCTGGGCGCTGAAGAACCGCGCCACGCTGATGCCGACCCGCGTGCAGGTGGAGCGCGCCGCGCGCGCGGTCGAAGACCTGCGCGCCCGCCACGAGGGCCGGATCGTGATCGACGCGGTCGTGCCCGACTATCACGCGCGCTATCCCAAGCCCTGTCTCGGCGGTTGGGGACGGCGCTCGCTCAACATCAACCCGTCGGGCCGGGTGCTGCCGTGCCACGCCGCCGAGGTCATCCCCGGCTTGGAGTTCTGGTCGGTGCGCAATCACTCGCTGGCGGAGATCTGGCAGTCCTCGCCGGCGTTCCAGGCGTTCCGAGGCACCGACTGGATGCAGGAGCCGTGCGCCAGCTGCCCGCGCCGCGCGGTCGACTTCGGCGGCTGCCGCTGCCAGGCCTTCCTGCTTACCGGCGACGCGCGCGCGACCGATCCGGTGTGCGTGCTCTCGCCGCGCCATGCCGAGGTCGCGGCGCTCGCCGGCGTGCAGGAGGACGCGCCCTACGACTATCGGCGGCAGCGGGTCCCGGCCGAAGGCGTTTGAAATCGGGTGGCATCCGGCGGAGCCTGGAATTACATGCAGTCCATGGAAGCCGAGCGCGCTCATCACTGCGTTTTCGACACTGCCATCGGGCCGGGCGGCGTCGCCTGGAGCGCGCGCGGACTCGTCGCCGTGCAGCTGCCGGAGGCGGACCGCGCCGCCACCGAAAAGCGCCTAGCCGCACGAGCGCGCAGCGCCGGCGTCGCCGCGCCTCCGCCCTGGGTCGCGACGCTGATCGGCGATATCCAGCGGTATCTCGCCGGTGAGCCCGTCGATTTCTCTACCGTCGAGATCGATCTCTCCAGCCTTGATCCGTTCCGGCGTCAGCTCTACGGCGCAATGCGTGCGCTTGCCTGGGGCGCGACCACCACTTACGGAGCGCTCGCGCGCGAGGTCGGCCGCACCGACCCGGAAGCCGCGCGCGACGTCGGCCAGGCGATGGGACGCAATCCGGTGCCGATCGTCATCCCCTGCCACCGCGTGCTCGCGGCGGGCAATAAGCTCGGCGGCTTTTCGGCGCACGGTGGCACCGCCACCAAGGCGAAACTGCTGGCAATGGAAGGCGTGCACTTCGACGGCGGCGCGCCACGCCTGCCGGGGCTTTAGCAGACCGGCGCTACGCGGCCGGCTTGTCCGAGCCCGTTGGCTGGCCAAATTATCCCTGCTTGCGGCTCTGTAAGCCGGCAAATTATCTTACCTCCGTGAAACGCCATCGACGGAACGAGGCGCCTCCGGCCTTTTCCAAGGTTTCCGTCAAGAGCCAGACCGTTATCCCACGCGAAGTGCGGGAGCGGCTTCGTCTCAAGCCGGGCGACACGTTGCGCTATCGGCTGACAGACGCCGGCGTGCTGATCGACAAGGCACCGGTTGCGGAAGACGACCCGTTCGTTTCGTTCAGAGAATGGGCGAGCGAGGCCGACAAGAAAGCCTATGCCGACCTCTGAGCGCTTCGACGCCTTCGAGGTCGTGATCGGTCCGTTACCCTATTCCGATCGGCTGGCGGAAAAAACTACGGCCTGCGCTCGTCATCTCGCCGACAATCCGCCATGGTCGTGCGACGTGACGATCGACGACTTGGCCGGCGCGGGCTTGCCGGCGCCGTCAGTGGTGCGGCCGGCCAAGATCGCCTGCATCGAACCGGCGCGGGTGCTGCGCCGCGCCGGTCGGGTCGACGCCGCAACGGCACGCAAGGTGGTACGCTCGCTGAGCGATTTTCTTGGAAGCCCCTAAGTAGGCCGAGGAAACGCCACGGATCCACGAGACGAGGTCCGGTGCCAATCGTCATCCCCTGTCACCGCGTGCTCGCGGCCGGCAACAAGCTGGGCGGCTTCTCGGCGCGCGGCGGCACCGCCACCAAGGCAAAACTGCAGGCGCTCGAAGGCGTGCACGTCGACGGCGGCGCGCCGCGTCTGCCGGGATTGTGACGGGTCGCTACTCGGCCGCGACGCGGGTCGCCTCCGCGACCGCCTCCACCTTGGCGGCGCAGTACTTGAACTCCGGGATCTTGCCGAACGGATCGAGCGCCGGGTTGGTGAGCAGGTTGGCGGCCGCCTCCACGAACGCGAACGGGATGAACACGACGCCGTCCGGTATCGCATCGTCCTGGCGCGCGGCCAGCTCAATCGTGCCGCGCCGGGTCGTGACCCGCACCGGATCGCCGGCCTTGACGCCGAGCTTGGCGATGGTCCCGCGCGAGAGGCTCGCGACCGCGCCCGGCTCGAGCGCGTCGAGGGTCGCGGCGCGGCGCGTCATCGCGCCGGTATGCCAGTGCTCGAGCTGGCGGCCGGTCGTGAGGATGAACGGGTACTCGGCGTCCGGCATCTCGTCTGGCGGAGTGAGTTTCGCGGCCACCAGCTTGCCGAAGCCGCCCGGGCGCGGGAAACCCTTGTCGAACACCACGTCGCGGCCCGGTTTGTCGGGCGCGTCCGCCGGATAGGTCACCGCGCTCTCGCGTTCGACCCGCTCCCACGAGATGTTGTCGAGCGAGGGCATCAACGACGCCATCTCGGTATAGACCTCGCTCGGATGCCGGTAGTTCCACGCGAGCCCGATCCGGCGCGCGATCTCCTGCGTGATCCACCAGTCGTATTTGGCTTCGCCCGGCAACGGCAACGCCTGCCGGCCCATCTGCACCTGCCGGTTGGTGTTGGTGACGGTGCCGTCCTTCTCGGGCCAAGCCGACGCCGGCAGGATCACGTCGGCGTGCCAAGCCGTCTCAGTCAGGAACAGATCCTGCACCACGAGATGCTCGAGGTGCGCCAACGCCTCGCGCGCGTGATTGAGGTCGGGGTCCGACATCGCGGGGTTTTCGCCCAGGATGTACATGCCCTTGATCACGTCGGCGTGCACCGCCTTCATGATCTCGACCACGGTGAGGCCGCGCCTGGGGTCGAGCGTGGTGCCCCACGCCTCTTCGACCTTGCCGCGGATGTCCGCGTTCTCGACCGACCGATAATCCGGGAAGAACATCGGGATCAGGCCGGCGTCGGAGGCGCCCTGCACGTTGTTCTGCCCACGCAGCGGATGCAGGCCGGTGCCCGGACGACCGATCTGGCCGGTGATCAGCGAGAGCGCGATCAGGCAGCGCGCATTGTCGGTCCCGTGGGTATGCTGCGAAACCCCCATGCCCCAGAAGATGATGGCGCTCCTGGCGCGCGCAAAAGTGCGCGCCACCTCGCGCAGCGTGTCGGCCGGGATGCCGCAGATCGGCGCCATCTCCTCGGGCGTGAAGTCGCGGATGTGCTGCGCATAGGCCTCGAAGCCCTCCACATAGGTCTGGATGTACTGCCGGTCGTAGAGCTTCTCGGCGACGATGACGTTGAGCATGGCGTTGAGCATCGCCACGTCGGTGCCGTTGCGGAATTGCAGCATCCGCCAGGCGTGGCGCTTGAGCGCTTGGCCGCGCGGATCCATCACGATCAGCTTGGCGCCGCGCTTGGCCGCCTGCTTGAAGAAGGTGGCGGCGACCGGGTGGTTCTCGGTCGGGTTGGCGCCGATGACGACGATAACGTCGGAGTTCTTGACCTCGTTGAAGGTCGCCGACACCGCGCCGGAGCCGACGCCTTCCAGCAACGCCGCCACCGAGGAGGCGTGGCACAGCCGCGTACAGTGGTCGACATTGTTGGTGCCGAAGCCCGCGCGCACCAGCTTCTGGAACAGGTAGGCCTCCTCATTCGACGCCTTGGCGGAGCCGAAGCCGGCGAGCGCCTTTGAGCCGTCGCGGTCGCGGATGCGCTTCAAGCCCGCGGCGGCGCGGTCGAGCGCCTCCTCCCAGGTGGCGGGACGGAAATGGGTCCACGGATTAGCGGGATCGATCGTGTCGTGCGCGTGCTTGGGGACGCCGTCCTTGCGGATCAGCGGCTGGGTGAGCCGGTGCGGGTGCGTCACGTAATCGAAGCCGAAGCGGCCCTTCACGCACAGCCGGTTCTCGTTCGCCGGCCCCTTCTTGCCGCTGACGTAGAGCAGCTTGTCGTCCTTGATGTGATAGGTGAGCTGGCAGCCGACGCCGCAATACGGGCACACGCTGTCGACCGAACGGTCGGGGAAATGCGCCGCGGTGCGCACGTTGGCGGCATCGACCAGCGTCGCCGGCATCAGCGCGCCGGTCGGACAGGCCTGCACGCACTCGCCGCAGGCGACGCAGGTCGAGGCGCCCATCGGGTCGTCGAAGTCGAAGACGATCTTTTCGGCGATGCCGCGGCCGGCCATGCCGATCACGTCGTTGACCTGCACCTCGCGGCAGGCGCGGACGCACAGGTTGCAGTGGATGCAGGCATCGAGATTGACCGCCATGGCCGGATGGCTGCGGTCGGGCACCGGCCGCGCCCGGCGCGGGTAGCGGCTGAGCGCGATCCCCATGCGATCGGCCCAGCTCCAGAATTTCGAAGCCGGATCGTGCGCGGCCCCTTGGCGATCGGGCTGGTCGGCGATCAAGAGCTCGAACACCATTCGCCGCGCCGCCTTGGCGCGCGCGGTCGCGGTCGCGACCTTCATGCCGGTGGTCGGCTTGCGGATGCAGCTCGCGGCCAGAACGCGCTCGCCTTCGATCTCCACCATGCAGGCGCGGCAGTTGCCGTCCGGGCGATAGCCGGGCTCGGGCGCGTAGCACAGGTGCGGGATCGATGTGCCGAGCCGCTGCGCCACCTGCCAGATGGTCTCGTCAGAGCGCGCCTCGACCTCACGGCCGTCGAGCGTGAACTTGATTGCTTTTGCGTCGTCATGCGTCATCGGATGAAGTCCTGTGCGCTCGCGCCGGCGGGCTTCCCTCCTCCTTGCGGGGAGGGGAAGGGGGTGGGGCCTTGTGCATTGACCTCATTCACTTCAGAGCCTCTGGACGCATGCTGGATCACCAACTCCCGAGCGGCTGCGCGAGATCCGCTCGAAAATACCTGAACACGCACTGCAGCGGGTTCGGCGCCGCCTGCCCGAGGCCGCAGATCGAGGCGTCGCGCATCGCGCCCGACAGCTCGTTCAGCAGCGCCTCGTCCCAGGGGCCGCTTGCCATCAGCTTGACTGCCTTCTCGGTGCCGACCCGGCACGGCGTGCACTGCCCGCAGCTTTCGTCCTCGAAGAACCGCATCAGGTTGAGCGCCACCGCCTTCATGTCGTCCTTGTCGGACAGAATCACAACCGCATGCGAGCCGACGAAGCAGCCGTGCTTCTCCAGCGTGCCGAAGTCGAGCGGCTCGTCGGCCATCGCGGCCGGCAGGATACCGCCGGAGGCGCCGCCCGGCAGGTAGCCCTTGAAGGCATGGCCGGGCTGCATGCCGCCGCAGAACTCGTCGATCAGCTCGCGCGCGGTGACGCCCGCGGGGGCCAGCACCACGCCGGGCTTGTTGACGCGGCCCGAGACCGAGAAGCTGCGAAAACCCTTGCGGTCGCGGCGGCCCTGCGAAGCGAACCAGTCGGCGCCCTTCTCGACGATGTCGCGCACCCAGTAGAGCGTCTCGACGTTCTGCTCGAGTGTCGGACGCCCGAACAGGCCGACCTGCGCCAAGTACGGTGGACGATGGCGCGGCAGCCCGCGCTTGCCCTCGATCGACTCGATCATCGCCGACTCTTCGCCGCAAATGTAGGCGCCGGCGCCGCGCCGCAGATGCACTTTCGTCTGGAACGAGAGCCCAGCCTGCTCGACCTTGGCGAGCTCGTGCGCGAGCATCAATCGCACTTCCGGATACTCGTCCCGGATATAGAGGTAGGTATCGGCTGCCTCGACGATCCAGGCGGCAATCAGCATGCCTTCGATGAACCGGTGCGGATCGCGCTCGAGATAGTAGCGGTCCTTGAACGTGCCGGGCTCGCCCTCGTCGCCGTTGACTGCGAACAGCCGCGGCGCCGCTTCCGCTCGCACCAGGCTCCACTTGCGGCCGGTCGGGAATCCGGCGCCCCCCAGGCCGCGCAGGCCGGCGTCGGTTACGATCTTGATCAGGTCCTCGCGCGTGTGCGTGCCGTCGGTGCAGGCCTTGAGCAGCGCGTAGCCGCCGCCGCGGACATAGGCTTCGAGCGCGATCGGGGTCGGGTAGGCATGGGCGTGCGCGCCATGCGCCGCGGCGGTAGCGATGCGGTCCGGCGTTGCGCGCATCACCTGGACATGGCCGACGGCACAGACGGGAGCGCGGTCGCACGCCCCCATGCACGGCGCGCGCACGACGCGCGCATCGCGGCCGAGCCGGCCCGGCAGGTCGCGCAACAGCCTCTCGGCTCCGGCCATGGCGCAGGAGAGCGAATCGCACACGCGTACGGTGACCGGCGGAGGCGGCGCCTCTCCCTCCTTTACGACGTCGAAGTGCGAATAAAAGGTCGCAACCTCGTAGACTTCCGCCTGTGCCAGCTGCATCTCCAGCGCCAGCGCCGCCAGATGGGCGGCCGAAAGATGGCCATAGCGGTCTTGGATCAGATGCAGGTGCTCGATCAAAAGGTCAGGCCGGCGCGGGCGCTCACCGAGCAACGCGCGCACCTCATCGAGCGCCTGAGGATCGATTTGCCTCCCCTTTGGCGTGCGCCGCGGCCGGCGGCCGCGGTCGGCACCGTTCCCGGTCGGGCGCAGGGGCTTCTCGATGTTCATCGTCGCATCCTGTCGACAGAATTGAACCCTTCCAAAAGTCCGCACAATGCCTTGATGTCCATGGGTTGATAGATGTTCTCTATCGACTTACATGCCATCGATATATATTGTTTCATCGTCCGGATAAGCAGTTGCGCACAAGGCGATTTTGACCGGTGCTGGACAAGCTCGAGTTCATCCTGGCGCTGGCCCGGGAACGGCATTTCGGCCGGGCGGCGGAAGCCTGCGGCGTCACCCAGCCGACGCTGTCGGCAGGGGTCAAGCAGCTCGAGGGGCAGATGGGCGTGCTGCTGGTCAATCGGGGCTCGCGTTTCCAGGGATTCACTCCGGAGGGACAACGGGTACTCGACTGGGCACGCCGCATCGTCGGCGACACCCGGGCGATGCGAGAGGAGATCAAGGCACTCCGGCACGGCCTTAGCGGGCGGCTGCGCATCGCCGCCATCCCGACCGCGCTGGCGATGGTGGCGGCGCTGACAACGCCGTACCGGGAGCGTCACCCCAATGTGCAATTCACTATCTATTCGCGCACATCGATCGAGATTCTCGATCTCCTGGAGAATCTCGAGATCGACGCCGGGATCACTTACCTCGGCAACGAGCCGCTCGGCCGCGTCAACGCAACCCCGCTCTATCATGAGCGCTATCGGCTGCTCACGTCGGCTGATGCGCCGCTCGGCAGTCGCGACACCGTCACCTGGGCCGAGGTCGCGCAGGTTCCGCTGTGCCTGCTGACGCCTGACATGCAGAATCGGCGCATCATCGACCGCCTGCTGCTGGGCGCTGGTCGCGAGTCAAGTCCGACGCTGGAATCGGATTCGATGATCCTGCTGTTTTCGCATGTCCGCACCGGCCGCTGGGCGAGCGTGATGCCGGCGAAGCTCGCAGAGACGCTCGGGCTCACCGACACGATCCGCGCGATTCCGATCCGCGAGCCGGAAGCCGTGCAGACGATCGGGCTGGTGGTGCCGAAGCGTGAGCCGATGACGCCGATCACCGCCGCGCTGGTCGAGGAAGCGAAACGCTTCGCGCCGCAGCTCGATGAGATCGAAGCCACGGCGCGCAAAGTCTCCAGCCGGCGCCATTGACCGGGCTTGGGTGCAGTTTCAGGCGACCTTCTCGGTGAGGTGCCGGAACATGGCCCGGCGCGCCTCCTCGTCCATCTCGGTCTTGAACTTGTGCCGATCCCTGAGCGCGATTGCGCGGGCGGCGGCCGGCCGCGCCGAGACCTCGTCGACGAGGCGCTTCAGGTTCGGAAACTTGTCCCAGTACTCCTCGCCGAGCACGGTCGGCATCAGCCGCGCCCAGCCCCACACGTCCATGTCGACGATGGTGTAGGTGTCGGCGACCATGTAGCGGTGCTTGGCCAGCCGCTGATCGAGGAGGCGGCCGAAGT
>Ga0075431_100000097_pt1 | contig 54368 bp, 50 predicted proteins | sample RhiMetdeltSRZDD5_FD_75297 | JGI IMG/M metagenome (GOLD analysis project Ga0075431, IMG submission 75297) | Populus rhizosphere microbial communities from Tennessee, USA - Rhizosphere MetaG P. deltoides SRZDD5 | ecosystem: Host-associated > Plants > Roots > Rhizosphere > Soil | place: USA... | reverse complement strand
GCCAGCAGCGGGCTGGCGGCATCGCCCCACCGCTGCGTCGCGGTGACGACGAGGTCGGCGTCGATGGCCGCCGCCCGATCGGGCAGCACGTCGTCGGGGGAACCCCGTTCGATGCTCAGGTGCACCGGGACGTGCCGCCGGCGGGCCCGCTCGCACAACGGCTCCAGCATCCGTCGGGCTCGCTGTGGCGCGTGAGCCTCGCCGTCGCTGCTCATCCGGCCCGCCGGGCCCAGCGGGAACACCGGGATGTCCTCGATGGCGTGCACCACCTCGAGCCCGGCGCCGAACACAGTGGCCAGCTCGGCGGCGACCTCGATCGCGGCGTTGCTGGCCCGCGTGCCGTCGACCGCCACGAGGATGCGCCGCAACGCCAGGTGCCGGCCCACCCGATCACGATCGGGCACCACCAGCACAGGAACCGGGCACCGTTGCAGCACGTGCAGGCTCGTGCTCCCCAGCGCCAGGGCCGGTGCACCGCCGATTCCCCGGCTGCCGACGACCAGCAGGTCGGCGTGCTCCTCGCGGGCGGTGTCCACCAGGACGTCGATCGCGTCACCCTCCCGGACCACCGCCCGGAAACCCAGGCCGCTCCGGCACACCGCGCCGCACCAGTCGTTGGCCATGACCTGCTCGATCTCGGCCCGGTGCTTGTGCCCCGGCACCAGCTCGCCACCCAGTGCCTCGACGAGGCCCAAGGCATGCACCGCCACGATCTCACCGCCGTACGCGCCCGCCAGCCGCGACGCCCACCGCAGCGCCTCCTTCGACTCGTCGGACCCGTCGACCCCGACCACGATCCGGTACTGCTGTGGGTTCACTTCCTTCGGCTCAGGCATCGGTGCCATCCGAGGCCGGCGCCGAGGCGTGGTACCGGACGTCGACGTGGTCGTGGGTGCGGTCGGCGTGCCAGACGGCGTCGAGGACCCGGACGGCCATCGCCTGCTCGATCCGTGTGCCGACCGGGGGGCCGAAGAGGTGGACGTCCAGGTGCAGGCCACGCCGCTCGAAGCCGCAGCTCAGCGCCGAGCGATCCTCGGTCACGGGCAGGAGCGGTGCGACCCGGGAGAGGATGCCGGCCCGCAGCTCGTCGAGGCCCTTGTCGGCGGCGGTTTCGACCGCCGCCACGACATCGCCGTCGTGACCGCATCGGACCGTCACCCACGGGTCGAAGGGGTCCAGCACCTCAGGGCCATGCTCGGCGAGCGGGATGCCGGCACGGATCGCGCAACCCGTGCCGACCTCATAGCGGGTCGGGCGGGGCTCGACGCGATCCCGGACGGCCAGCGCCACGTCGATCCCGTGGTCGATGGGGCAGCTCCCCCGCTCTGCGATGGCGGTGCACGGGAAGCCGGGGCCGTCGGGGCTGAGGCAGCGGTGGACGCGGTGCCCGGCGGCTTGGAGGGCGGCGGCCGCCTCGTCGGCGGCGTGCCGCCGGTTCTCCACCACCAGGACGTCGAGTTGTGTGGTCATGGGTCGATCGTGCGCCGTCGCCCCACGCCACCGGCAGGGCACACGGTCGGTCCCCGCCGGGACCTTCGTCCCTTCCCCGCGCGGCAGCGGCACCCGCCCTTGGTACGGGTGCCGCTGCCGGATGGTGCGTTGGCTTGGTTGGTTGTGGTTTGTCGGGTGGGATCGATGGGTGTCAGGCGGGGTGCGCTGCCACCGGGTCGACGTGGAGCCGCCGGCCGAGCCGGGGGATGGCCAGGGCACCGAGGGCGATGCCGATGCCGCCGACTGCGAAGCCCAACACGAGCATCATCGCCCCGAGGCCGACGACCAGGTCGGCGACGTTGAAGGCCATGATCGAGGTGTAGAGGCTGGTGCGCAGCGAGGCCGCCTGGAACGCCGTGTTCCGCAGCGCGTTCGGCACGGGCTTGCCGTCCGAACCGATGATCGCCGCGGCCTCGTCGCTGGTGCCGGCCGGGTCGCCGTTCTTGGCCATGAACCGACCCATCTCGGAGTAGGTGAGGCCGCCCGTGGCCTCACGGGCATGGACGTCGATGATGTCCGCCATCGACTTCGCCGTGCTCGGGCTGTCGACGCGGGTGTTGGGGATCGATGCGTCCTCGGTGGTGGTGATGTTCTGGGCGATGAGCTCGTCGCGCACCTGGTCCTTCGCGTCGAAGCCCCGGTTCGCCGTGTACAGGCCCGCGCCCACGAAGACCAGGCCGAAGATCATCAACGCGATCGGGAATGCCTTCTTCATGGTGACGCCTCCTTGCGTTCGGCCGGTCTGTCCGTCCGTGACCCAAGTGTCCGCAACCACCCCCACCGGGCGCTGCGGCCAAAAGTCGTGACCTCGCGGGACCAACGGTCCCTTCACCCAGGGACCTTCGCCGCTGTCCCAACCACACCGACAGGGCGCGCGATGGACCCATGACCACAACCACCCTCGTCCCCCGGATGTGCGACCTCCGGCTGCGGTCGATCGCTGCGGTCGCGCCCGACACCACACTCCGCCGAGCCGCGCAAGTGATGCGCGGCCAGGACATCGCCTCGCTCGTCGTCGCCCAACCCGGCGAACGGATCGCCATCGTCACCGAACGTGACCTCACGGCCGCGGTCGCCGCCGGCCACGACCTCGACACACCGGTCGCCGACGTCGCATCCCGCGACCCGTTGACCACCGCCCACGACGCCACCGTCATGAACGCCGCCATCACCATGCTCGGCGAAGGTGTCCGGCACCTCGTCGTCACCCGCGGCAGCCGCGCCATCGGCGTCGCATCCATCCGCGACGTGCTCGCCGCGCTCATCCAGACCGTCACGCCCGAGACCGTCTTCCTCATGGTCCACCAAGCCGCGTTGGGCTCCGGCGCTAGCGCGAGGTGACGGCTCCGGCGACGTCGATGCGGCGTTGCAGTTGGCGAGTGGTGGCAGATGGCTCGATGCCGAGGTCGGACAGGGTGGAGAGGCACCGCTGCAGGTTGCGTAGCGCCGCGGAGCGGTCGCCCCGGGCCAGGGCGGCGGCCGCCAGGACGGTGTGGGCCTCCTCGGCCCACGGATCGACCCGGAGCGCGCGTTGGGCCAGCGCCTCGGCCCGGTCGGGGTCGCCGTGGGCGACGAGCAGCTGCGCAGCCCGGGTGGCCGAGGCCACGAAGCTGATGCGGCAGCGCTCCCGGTCCACTGCCAGCCAGTCGGTGTCCGAGAGCTCGGTGTGGAGGTCGCCGCGGTAGAGGCTGGTTGCGGCCAGGTGGTGCTCGAGCGCGACCGCCGGCGTGCCGGCGCGCTCGGCTCGTTCTGCGGCGACGACGTGGTGCTCGAAGTCGTCGAGGTCGATGTGCAGGTGCTCGCCGGTGACCAGCCGCACCCTTGGGCCCTCGAGGCGGACGAGGCAGGGGGTCTCGCCGGGTCGGCGCCAGGGCTCGAGGGCCCGCAGGAGGTAGTTGAGCGTCACGGCCGCGTTGTTGCCCGGTGAGGTCTCGACCCGGTCGGGCCACAAGGCTTCGCTGATCGCCGCCCGGGTCGTGCTGCGCTGGCTGATGAGGAACGCCAGCAGCTCCTGCACCCGCCGCCGCCGCAGGTCGGCGGGAAGCCCGTCGTGGTCGGGAGCCGGCGGTTCGCCACCGAGACGTACCTGCAGGGGGCCGAGGACCGCCAGGTACGTCGAGTGGGGAGGTGGGGCCGGCACCCTGACCAGCAGGTTGCGGGCGGCCTTGCCCATCGCGGACTGCGTGGTCGTACGGGCGTGGACGGCGTCGCGACCGGCCGGGCCGAGGGCGTCGAGGAGCACGGCTGCGTCGTCGCGACCCGCCGCGCTCAGGCCGATCGCGAGGTCGGCGGCGAAGCGAATGTGCAGCGCGGACCGGACGATCCCGATCTCGGGCAGGTCGAGACGCCGCAGTTCCTTGGCCCCGTCGCCGGATCGTGCGGCGACGACCCCGGCCGCCAAGTCGCGGTAGGTACCCAGGTAGCCCTGCAGGTCGCAGCGGTCCCAGTGAGCGCGGGTCTCGGGCACCAGCACGTAGGTGAGCGGAAGGAGGTGGCGCCAGCCCCGGCGGTCGATCCCCTGGTCGAGGCCGTGGCGGTCGATGGCAGCCCGGAGGGTGGCCGCGGCTGCGTCCTCGTCGCCCTCGGCCAGCTGCAGCGACGCCGTGGCCAGCGCGGTGCGCACGAGCTGACCAGGTGCCGGGCGGGAGGGCGCGGCGGCCGTGCCTTCGTCGAGGCAGCGGCGGGCCTCGCTGAGGTCACCGACGTGGGAGTAGAGGATGCTGGAGTTGCTCAGGACGAGGTGCTGGTGGGAGGCGACGCCCCGCGCGCGGATGGTGTCGATCGCGGCCGGGGCCTCGGCGAGCACGTCGTCGACCTTGCCCAGCGCCCACCGGGCTCGGAGCCGCACCCCCTCGAGCACGATGCCCTTCCCCCGCTCGGTCCCCAGGGCGCGCTCGGTCATCTCGTGGACGCCTTCGGCGTCACCGAGGCCGAGCTGCACGACACCCCGGAGCCAGCTGGCCATCAGGCCCCAGCCCGGGCCGAGGGCACCGGTGTCGAGGCCGCCCAGCTCCCGCAACACCGTCGCGTCGTCGCCGTGCACGTCCGCGATGGTCGCCCGTCCGAACGCCGCGAGCGCCTGGGCCCGGGGGTGTCCGTCGGCCGCCAGCTCCGCGATGCGCAGGGCGAGCTCCGGCCCGACCGTGGACGGGTCCTGCAGGAACCACGCCAGCCAGCCCAGGTGAGCGACGGCACAGAGCTCGGCGCTCACGTCGCCGGCGTCGCGGCATGCGGCCGCGGCCTCCCTGAGCGGCTCGATGGCGCGCGACGGGCGCAGGGCTGCGAAGTGGAGGGCCTCGGCCAGGCGGCCCGCCGGCGATGCCAGCACCTGAGCCGGGCAGGCCACCAGCCAGGCGCCGAGCTGGCGCCGGCGGTCATCGCCGGCCAGGCAGGCGCCGCGGAGCAGGTCAGGGGCGAGCGTCCAGAGGCCGGACTCGCGCACCAGCGCGAACGCCTCGTCGAAGCGACGGCGCTCGACAAGGTGCGCCACGGCCCTATGCCGAACCTCGAGACGCTCCTCGGCCGCGAGCGCGAGGCCGGCGACCTGTCGCCAGAGCGCGTGCGGCACGAGCCACGCATCGCCTTGGCGGCTCACCATCGGGACATCACCGAGCGTGCCGGCGAGGTCCACGGGCTCGCCGAGCGCCGACGCCACCAGGTCCTCGTCCCCGCCGCCCAGGTCGCAGAGCACCGCGAACACCCGACGCCCGGCATCACCCAACGGCCTGAGGACCTCCTCGGCGAGGAACGCCACGGCCGCGCTCGCCGGGTGCCCGGCCGCTGCGGTGAGCTCGGCGATCGCCGGCCAGCCTCCCGTGCCGGCCAGATCCACCGGGTCACAGTCCCGGGCCGCGGCGAACTCGATGAGCTCCGCAGCGGTGAACCGCAGGTACTCCTCGCCCAGCCGGAGCACGCCACCGCCATCCGCAGCGTCGAGCCCCGCCAGCTCCAGCGGCACCTCGGCCAGTCGGGACGCCAACACGACGTGCGCGTTGCCCGGCAGCGCGTCGATCAGCCCGCTCAGCCACACCGCTCCCGGGGACCGCGGCGCGAGGTGGTGAACGTCGTCGAACACCAGGCAGACCTCGGCCGGCGCGCTGCGCCACAGCGTCTCGACCACGACGTCGACCGTGGCGTCGGCGGGGGCGCCGGCAGGGGCGCCGACTGCCGTGGCCACCTCCTCGGCGAGGGTGCTGTCCTCGCCATGTCGGCGGCCGACCGCGATCCACACGTCCTGCCCCTGCGGGGCGAGCCGGTTCTCCTCCAAAGCCTGGGCCAGCAGCGTGGTCTTGCCCAACCCGGCGCCGCCCGACACGACTGTCAGCCGATGCGTCCACCGCCCCGTGAGCGCCACGATCAGCCGCGGCCGCAACAAGACGTCCGACCGCGGGACAGGAGGTCCTTCCCAGGCTGTGCGCCCCACCACCGACCACCGTACGTCCGGCGATGCCTACAAGCGGGCAAAAACCGGTGGCAATTGTGTCGAGGCCTCGGAAGGGCGCGGCGACTGAGCCCCCGGTCGAAGGTCCCGGGACGGTGAGGACCGACGGCACTGCCGCAGAGGCGGCCAGGCGGGGATGATGGGGCCCAGGGGGCGGGACGACAAGGAGGACCGCCATGGCAGTCATCGACGGACGCACCTGGTTCGAGCACCTCAATGCGGGCGAGTGCTGGCGGCTGCTCGGGATCACCCCGGTCGGACGCATCGGTGTCCTCGTCGACAGCGCCCCGGAGATCTACCCCGTCAACTACACCGTGGACCGGGACACGATCGTGTTCCGGACCGCCCCGGGGCAGAAGCTGCGGGGCCTCGACCGGAGCCCGTCGGTGTGCTTCCAGATCGACGGCATCGACCCCGAGGCCCGCACCGGCTGGAGCGTGCTGGTCAAGGGCCGCGCCGCCGACGTGACCAACCCGGACGAGCTCGAACACCTCCGGCAGCTGCCGCTCGAGTACTGGAACGTCGGCGACCGTCCCAACTGGATCCGCATCCGCCCCGCCGAGGTCACCGGCCGCCGCGTCCACCGCGGCCGCGCGTAGCCATTGCCCGGGGTCCCGGTCACGATGACCGGGACCCCGTTCGTGTCACTTGACGACGACGGCGGTCACCATGCCGTACATGCCGGTGTCGCGTTCGACGTGGTTGAGGATGTGGCAGTGCCAGACCCAGGTGCCCGGTCGGTCGAGGTGGACGAGCACGCTGTAGCGCTCACCGGGGGCCACGTTGAGGGTGTCGGCCATGTAGGGGTGGTCGAGGGGGTAGCCGTCCTTGGCCACCACGATCTGGTCGAACTGGTGCAGGTGCATGGGATGGATCTGGCCGCCCTCGTTGAAGTAGTGCACCAGGATCCAGTCGCCGGTCTTGGCGACGATCGGCGTGGTCGCGGGGAAGCTCTTGCCGTTGAGCGAGTACCCGATCACCCCGCTGTCGTTGAGCACGAGCGGCAGCTCCTGGGCGACCCGCACGTCCCGGGGGATGGCGTGGCCGCTGATCGCCTTGCCGGCCGGCAGGGGCTCGTGCCCGACGAAGATCGTGCCCAGCATCCCGTTGGGGACCTGGAGCTGGGCGTGGTGGTGGGCGTGGAACATGGCCACGGCCACCTCATCCGCGGTGAACTCGTAGCTGAAGGACTTGCCGGGGGCCACCAGCTTCTGGGTCACGGGGGCGACGCCGTCCATGGTGTTGGCCACGTTGATGCCGTGCAGGTGCAGGTCGGTGCCCATCGGCAGCTGGTTGTGCAACACGATGCGCACCTTGTCGCCGACGTTCAGGCGGATCATCGGGCCGGGGACCATGCCGTTGTAGGTCCAGGCATCGACGGTCTTGCCCGGCTCGACCTCCCACTTCGTCACCGCCGCGGTGAGCTCGAACTGCTTGACGCCACCGACCACCTTGGGCTGCAGGAGCCGGTTGCCCACACCCTCGGTCTTCGCCGGGTACTGGGCGATGGTCGCCTCCATCGCCTTGTCCATCTGCTGGTAGTCGGCGTCGGTCATGTGCCCGGACGTGTGGTCGCCGCCCTCGCTGCCGCTGCCTGAGCCGCCGACGCTGCCGCCCGAGCCGATGGTGAGCGTGCCCTTCATCCCGCCGTCGGCGTGCCCGGGGATCGAGCACACGATCTCGTAGGTGCCCGCCTCGAGCGCCGACACGTCGAGCGTCGTGCTCTCCCCGGCATCCAGGTCCTCGGTCTTCACGCTGGTGCCCTGCACGGTGACGTTGTGGGGCATCGTCCCGTCGTTGGTCACTTCGAGGCTGCCGCCCTCGGGCACCGTCACGGTGGCCGGTGTCAGCGCGAACTCGGTCAACGACACCGTCGGGGCCGATTGACCGCTGCCCGACCCGTCGTCCCGCCCGCCGACGAAGAGGCCCACCGCGGCGATGACCAGGGCCAGCACAGCGAGCACCACCGCGGCGGTGCCGGCGGGCAGGCTTCCCCCGACCTGCGGCCGTGGGGGCTCGGTCGGCGAGGGCAGCGTGTCGGGCGTGGGCGCGGGACGGGTGTCGATGCTCATGACGTCATCCTGAAGACCACCCCGACGCAGGCGCAGGGGCCACCGTCGGTGTCCGCCGGGACCTTCGTCCCTTTCGTCACCGAATGTGACTTTGGGCCCTAGGAGGCCGCCGTGGCATCTACCAGAGTCGGGAGGATGGAAGTCGACCGCAACGGTCTCGAGGTCCTCGGGCCCCAGGAGTGCCTGCGCCTGCTGGGCTCGGTGTCACTCGGGCGGATCGCCGTGACCGACCGTGCCCTCCCCGTGATCCTGCCCGTGAACTTCCACCTGGCGCAGGACCAGATCCTGATCCGGACCGGGCGAGGCACCAAGCTCTACGCAGCGGCCCGCAACGCCGTCGTCGCGTTCGAGGTCGACGCCGTCGACCCGGTCCAGCACACCGGCTGGAGCGTCATGGTCACCGGGTTCGCCAACGAGCTGATCGACCCGGCCAAGCCGCCGCTCAGGGAGCTCACCAGGGCCGGCGACGTCCTGCGGATCCCCCGGTGGGCACCCCGGGGCGACGAACGCATCATCAGCATCTCGATCGAGCTCATCAGCGGCCGACGCATCTTCCAGGGAGCCCTCGCATCCGGCGTCAGGCGGTGAGAAGGCGTTCGAGGCTGTCGAGGATGAGGTCGAGGCCGAACACGAACTCGTCGGCGTAGTCGTAGCCGGGTTGCAGGACGTGGTCGGTGGTGAGCTCGGTGAGGTACGGGTATTCGCTCGCCGGCATCTGGGCCAGGATCGCCTCGGCGACCTCGGCCGTGTCCTCGGCGCTGTCGAACGGCAGGCTCAGCTCCTGCAGCACGAAGCCGTACACGTAGCTGTCGAGGAGGGAGAAGGCATGAGCTGCCTGGGCGACCGTGAAGCCCCCACGCCGCAGGCTCCCGATGACGGCGTCGTGATGCCGCAGCGTGGCCGGCCCCGGTGTCGCACCCGAGTCCATGAGCCCCACGGCCCACGGATGCCGTAGGAGGACCGCGCGAGCGGATCGACGCCGTCCGCCGGTTCAACCGAGCCTTCACCAACCCCCGGGTGCTGCGATCGGCCGGCGAGCCGGGCGCATCGGCGTCGGTGATCCGCCATGTGGGCCAGACGAGCGGCACGGCCTACGAGACGCCGATAGGAGCCCTCCCGACCAACGGCGGCTTCGTGATCGCCCTGCCCTACGGCACCCGCTCCGACTGGTTGAAGAACGTGCTCGCCAAGGGGTCGGCCACCATCGTGGCCGAGGGCGAGACCTACGAAGTCGACCACCCCACGATCGTCCCCACGGCCGACGTCATGTCTCAACTCCCCGCGGCGAGCAACGCACCCTCCGGATCTTCGCGGTCCGGCAATGCTTCCAGCTCGAGCGGACCGACCTGTCAACCCAGTGAACCGAGCGCCGGCATCCGCGTTCTCGGTCCGGTCCGCGTGCATCACCGGGTGGTGCGCAAGGTAGGAGTCGGGGCGGTGGTCGCGGTTGTCGGGGTGGGTCTCTTCGCGCTGGCGCTGTTCGTCCTGCCTTGGATCAGCCAGGGTGGCGAAGAGGCCACGCTGGCCGACATCGGACGGTCGCTCGACGACGTCGATGATCTCGATGGTCCGGGGAGTTGGAAGGTCGAGTACCTGCAGGACTACGCCGACCAGCTGGCAGTGCGGGTCGTCATCATGCTCGTGGTCGCCGTGACGTTCTCGACGCTCGTGGCCCCCCGCTCCCGCGTGCTGCAGGCGATGGCCGGTTCGGTGGCCGCGTGGGCTGCCTTGCCGGACGTGCCGATGATCCTGATCACCTTCGGGTTGCTGGGCCTGCTCGTCACCGTGCTCGACCGGGACGGGACCTGGGGACCGAAGGCGGCCGCGGCGCTCGTCACCCTGGGCGTGGGTGCCACCCATGGCATGGCCCTGCACCTCGCCCTCGACGAACCCACGCCCGCGCCAGACGCCGCCCCCGGGGTGTGGATCGGCCTGGCCGGCCTCGCCGCCGTCCTCGTCGGCATCCTGATCGAACCGGGGAGAGCCGGCCGACGCGCCTAACAGTCGGGGACGGCGAAGTCGGTGTTATGGGTGTAGGGCGTTTGACCGGGGATGTCGCCGTTCCAGAAGGTGTTGGCCACGGCGTAGTACCGGTTGTTCCAAGGTGCCGAGGCGATGCGGTACCAGTAGCCGTCCGGGTAGGCCGAGGCGATGGTCGATGCCGGCTTGAGCTTGCAGGAGACCTCGACCCAGGCCATCGCCGGGATCTTGACGCCTTGGCCGGAGGCGTTGGTGGGGTTGGTGAACGTGTTCGCTCCGTGGCTGCCTTGCTGTTCGGAAACGGTTCGCGGCCCAGGCGATGGGCTGGGACCAGGATCGGGGGGCGTGGGTGGAACAGGCGTCGGAGGATCGGGCTTCGGTGGTGTCGGTGTCGGAGTGGGCTTCGGCGGCGGGCTGGGGGTCTGCGGAGCGTCGGACCGGCCCAGCAGCGAGAAGCCCGCCCCGAGCCCGGTGTCGGCGACGACGAAGTTGTCCACGAACAGGTCGAGGATCTTCCATTCGTAGTCACCGAACTTGAGCACGAACCCGACGAGGGTGAGCTTGCTGGCCATGGCTTCGAGCTCGGCGATGGTCGCCTTGTCGTAGAGGCCCATGGCCGATGCCTCTCTCACGACGCAGGTGAGGATGTTCTTCGTGCCATCCCTGATCTTGCCGACGCTGAACTCGCCGAAGTGCTGGCCGAAGAGCGCTGTCAGGCAGGGCCCTGCCCCGGTGAGCTTTCCGATGTTGTCGCCAAGGGCGTTGTCGAGCACATCGATCGTGACCGAACGCCACCCCGCGCCTATGGCGAACTCCTTGTGACCGCTGGTCTTCAGGATGCCCACCGACGCTCGACCCAGCGGGGGGACATAGAGCTCGTCCGGGCCCGCGAAGCGATCGGCGAGCGCGTTGCGGAGGATGTCCTGGGCGGAGTCCCCAGTCTCGTGCCAACCCCACTTCACAGGTGCGCCGTAGTGGAGATACATGCTGTAGGGCCGGTTGTTGGTGATCTCGACCGCGACGACGTCGCCCTCGCCCTCGGCGCAGGACCGGATCGCGATGGCCGGATCGTTCGTCACGCCCGCCACGCTCGACACCCATGCCGGCACCGGTTGACCTCGACTGCACTTCGCCGCCGGGGCTCGCTTGTTGATCACCTCGCCGACCCGTTGGTTCACGCGAGCACCGATGGAGACCCAATCCCAGCTGAAGGGGTTCCACCAGGAGAAGTGCTCGATCTGAGCGACGATCATCTTCCGGGCGGGATCGAACGTCGAGGGGACCGGCGTCCACCGCTTGAGGGCGGGATCGAACGTCGAGATCCCGAACGCGCTTGCCGATGCCTCTGTTACGTCGGCTGGGGCCGGGAACTCGAGGGTGAGCAGCCCGTGGATCGCATCGACCGGATCGGAGATGAGCTCGACGGGATGTGACGTCGGGTCCAACCCACCCCAGTCCCCATCCGGCGGGTCTTCGTAGGAGGCCTTGACCGTCGCGCCTGGCGTCATCGCCCCAGGAGGGATGATCAGGTGGGCACCGCCGCCGAGGTCGAGCGTGACCGTCTGGTCCTTCGGCACCGTCACCGGAGCCGGGTCCGACGGCGGCCGATCATCAGCTCGATCCTCGTTCCCGGAGCACGACACCGCGCCCAGGACCAACACCACCAGCGCGCCTACCGCACGGAGCCGCGCCGAGCCTCTCCGATCGCCCATCGCCGCAACAGTGCCACCACCTGGTCACGGAAGTGCCCGGTTTCCCGGCATTTTCTCCGTAGTGGCACGGGGTGCCGGGCGGCGCAGGCCGGGGACGAGCATCGGGACCCGGCGGCGGTAGGTGGCGTAGTCGGCGCCGAACTGCGCGAGCAGGTCGCGTTCCTCGAGTTGGAGGGCGACGAGGATGTAGCCGGTCGTCATCGTGGCGAAGAGCAGGCGGCCCTGGCTCATCGTCGGCGCGGCCCAGAAGGCGAGCAGGAAGCCCAGCATCAGGGGATGGCGGACCAGCCGGTACAGCAGGGGCGTCCGGAAGACCGGCTCGTCCGGCGGCTGCTCGCGGAGGTTGCGGTAGACCTGCCGCAGCCCGAATAGCTCGAAGTGGTTGAGGAGGAAGGTCGTCCCCAGCACGGTCAGCCAGCCCACCCCCGACACGGCGAACAGCAGGGCGCGGGCACCATCCGGCTCCACGTCCCACACCTCGGTGGGAAGGGGGCGCCACTGCCACAGGAGCAACGCCAGCGCTCCGGTGGCGACCATGACGTAGGTGCTGCGCTCGACCTGCTGCGGCACGACCCGGGTGAGCCAGCGCTTGAAGCCCCGGCGGGCCATCCCGCTGTGTTGCACCGCGAACAGCGTGAGCAGGGCAACGTCGACGGCCAGGGCGGTGGCGGTGCCGACGTGCCGGCCGTCGTCGATGTCCTTGGGCACGCCGACGCGCTCGACGAAGCCGATGGCGTACAGGAACGTCGCCAGGAACAGGGCATAGGCGACGACGCCGTAGGTCATCGCGAGTACGGACGAGATGCGCCTCATCGGGCTCTCCTTGCAGTCATGTTGGTCGTCGTTCTTGGTCGGTCGACTGACAATTGAGGGCGACAGTCGTGCTACGGCGGTTCGGAGTGACGGACTGGAGTCCTAGAGCAGCTCGGCGATCGCGGCCGCGGCCCGGTGGGCGCCGTCGGATTCGACGGGGCGGAAGTCGGCCGGGCCGCCGATCTCGGTGGCGATCGCGTCGGCGAGCGCGTCGACGTCGGCCGTGTCGTAGCTCATCCGAAGCCCGGCGCCGTGGCCGTGGAGGCGGTGGTGGACGTGGAAGTTCTGCTCGAAGTGCGCCTGCAGCGGCAGGTAGACGAACGGGCGCCGGCTGGCGGTCAGCTCCATGCAGGTCGTCAGCCCTCCCTGGACGACGGCGAGGTCGCTGGCGGCGAGGTGCCGGTAGAGCGAGGGCACGTACGGCCGGACCTCGACACCGTCGGCGACGGGCAGTGACGCCGGGTCGATCCTCGGCCCGGCGACCACCAGGGTGCGCAGCCCGGGGACCTTCTCGGCCGCGATCGGGTGGGCCTGGATCATGCGCCCGAGCAGGTCGCGCCCCACGCCCGAGCCGCCAACGGTCACCACACAGACGCGCTCGTCGGGGCCGTAGCCGAGGTCGTCACGGATGGCTTCGCGATCGGCGACGAGCGCGGGGTCGAAGCCCGTGACGTAGCCGGCGAAGTCGAAGTGCTCCTCGGTCCAGTCGCGTATGCCGGGCAGACCCGGCCCGAAGCTGTCGGGCACGATGTCGTCGGGGTTGCCGACGAAGAGCGCCCGGTCGCGGATCCGCGGGTAGCGCTCGATGTGCTCGATCATCTCGGCGTTGTAGTCAGCCGTCAGGCGGGCCTCGGCGGCGCCCCCCTCGGCCATCGGGAGCCAGCCGACGAAGTCGGTCAGCCAGCAGTAGGCGAAGCGCTTCAGCTCGGGGTTCTCGTGGAGGTAGTAGTCGACCTCCCACGCCTCGTCCCCGATCACCAGGTCGTAGGCCTGCTCGGTGACGACGTCGTGGAACACCATGAAGTCGGCCAGCAGGATCTCGTCCATCCGCCGCCAGGCCTGGAAGCAGTGCAGCCGGTGCTCGCCGCTCTCGGACTCCATGTGGGCCGACTCGTTGGCCAGGCGGTCGCTGGCGGGGTGCACCCGCTCGCCGACCTCCTCCAACACCTTGGTCACGGGGTGCTGCGCCAGCCAGTCGATCTCCACGTCGGGGTGGTGGCGGCGCAGCTCCCGGGCGATGGCGACGTCGCGGCGGGCGTGGCCGAGGCCGATCGGGGACGAGACGTACAGCACTCGCCGAGGTCGACTGCGGCCGCGGGGCCAGCGGCGGGCCGGCGGCGCGGTCGTGGTGGTCGCGGCACCGGGCAGCCGGTCGACGAAATCCCGTACGGCGAGGTTGACCCGCACGGGATCGCGGACCAGCGGCAGGTGGCCCGATCCCTCCATGACCACCAGCTCACCGCCGGTCAACTGGGCCAGGGTCTTGCCTCGGGCCGGCGGGCTGATGCGGTCGTCGTCGCCGTGAATCACCAGAGTCGGAACGGCGCTGCGGCGCGCCCACTCGTCGACCTGGCTGGGCAGCACCACGGCCTGGGTGTCGGTCAGCAGCACCTCGGGGGTGGTGCCGGCCGCCCACCCCAGGCAGTCCTCGTGCGGCTTGGTCGAGTGCGGCTCGGGGAGGCACTCGCCGAAGAAGAAGTCGACGAAGTCCTCGTAGTGGTCCAGCCAGTACTGCGCGTTCAGCTTCTCCCAGCGGACCGGCTGCTCCGGATGCGGCTCGAAGAACCGATCGACGGCCGCCACTCGCTCGGGGTGCCCCGGCTCCAGGGCCGCCGACGGCCCGATGTAGATCGCGCCCAACACGCGATCCGGGTGCTCGGCCGCCAGCAGCAAGCTCTCCTGGGCGCCCTGCGACAGGCTCAGCAGCACTGCACGGTCGGTGCCGGTCGCGTCCAGGACGGCAAGGGCCTGGTCGGCGACTGCGTCGACCGCATAGGCGGCCGGGTCGCCGGGCCGGTCCGACCGGCCGTTGCCGGGCCGATCGAAGGTGACGACCCGGTAGTGGTCGGCCAGGTACGGGACCTGCATCTTCCAGAAGCGGGTGTGCACGATGGTCCAGGTCGGCAACAGCAGCAGGGTGGGCGAACCGTCCCCGAAGGCCTCGTAGCCGATCCGCACGCCGCCGTGTTCGATGTGCCCCGCCACGTCCGGTGTTCTCGCTCGCATTCCGCCGTCTCCTCCATCTGAGCGTCGGGGCGGCTCAGCCGCCTTCGAGCTCCCGTATCCAGCGACCGACCTGCCGCAGCGCCGAGCGGTGCGGCACGTCTTCGTCCCTCACGCCCAGCAGCAACATGGTCTCGGCGCCGAGGAAGGCGTCGCCCGCCAGCGCCGCCACCTCGGCCGGGCTGAACGGACCCAGCGACCCGAGGCGCTGCTCGACTCGCTCGGCCACCTGGGTCAGCAGCTCGTACCAGCTCTGCAGGAACGCGCGCACGGCCTCGGCCACCTCCGGGTCCGACCAGCCCGCCGCCGTCATCTCCTGCAGCACCCGGACGTAGCCGGACCGCAGGTCGTCGTCGAGGAAGTCGCACGCCTGCTCCCACTGCTTCCACAGCGGGACGTCGTCGCCGTACATGCGGCCCTGGCGCTCGAGCAGCCGGGTGTTCTCCTCGGCGAGAACGGCCAGCAGCAGGTTCCGCTTCGAGCCGAAGTGGTAGTGGATGTGACCCAGCCCCATCCCCGCCGCATCGGCGATGCGCCGCGTCGAGAGGCTGGCGTAGCCCCCGTCCAACAGGCACTTCCGAGCTGCCTCGAGGATCTGCTCCCGGGTCTCCATGACCACCTCGCCGTTCGATTTGTTCGGTCGACTGACCAAGTTAAGCGTCCTGACGGCTGACGTCAACCCTCGAGCGCTGGAGGGCCTCGCCGAGCGGCGCAGGGCGGGCCAAACTGGGCGAGGACGGCTGCGCAGTGCGCAGGGCGATCGGAGGTGGGGCATGTCGCGTCGGGCTCGCGTGGTGGCGGTGGTCCTGTCCCTCGGGGCGTCGGTGGTCGGAGCGGCGGTCCCGCTGCGCCCGGCCGGCGCCGAGCCGGCGAGCGTCACGATCGCCGGCAGCCTCCAGAGCGAGCTCGGCTGCCCCGGCGACTGGCAGCCCGACTGCGTCGCCACCCACCTCACCTTCGATGCCGAGGACGGCGTCTGGCAGGCGGCGTTCGACGTGCCGGCAGGCACCTGGGAGTACAAGGCGGCGCTCGACGGGACCTGGGACGTGAACTACGGCGCCGACGCCGTGCCCAACGGCGCCAACATCGTCGTGTCGACGGCCGAGCCGACCACGGTGAGGTTCTTCTACTCCGACGAGACCCACTGGGTGACCGACAACCGCACGTCGGTGATCGCCACCGCAGCCGGCAGCTTCCAGAGCGAGCTCGGCTGTGCCGGCGACTGGGACCCGGCGTGCCTGCGGTCGTGGCTGCAGGACCCCGACGGCGACGGCGTGGCCCGCTTCACCACCGCCGCGCTGACGCCCGGCACCTACGAGCTCAAGGTGGCGATCGACCAGTCGTGGGAGGAGAACTACGGAGCCGACGGCGTGCGCGGCGGCGCCAACATGTCGTTCACCATCGAGCGCCCCGGCGACCAGGTCTTCATCAGCTACAACGAGCGCAACCACCAGACGCGGGTCAGCGTCGTGCCTGCGCAAACCCCGGACGACTCCTCGCTCGTCCGCAAGCCCGTCCGCCACCCCTTCGTCGACGAGGTCCTCTACTTCGCCATCCCCGACCGCTTCGACGACGGCAACCGGGCCAACAACTGCGGCGACTACGAGGGCGTGTGCCGGCCCAACGGCACCCAGCAGGAGGTCCTCACCCACGGCTACCTGCCCAGCGCGAAGGGCTACTACCACGGCGGCGACCTCGCCGGGCTCCGTCGTCGGCTCGGGTACCTCGACGACCTCGGGATCACCGCCATCTGGGTGGGACCGATCTACGCCAACCAGCCCGTCCAGTCCGACACCACCGACCTGTACGGCCACTCCGCCGGCTACCACGGCTACTGGATCCTCGACTTCCTCCACGTCGACCCGCACCTGGGCACGGACGCGGAGTTCGCCACCCTCGTCCGGGATGCTCACCGCCGTGGCATCAAGGTGTTCATGGACATCGTCACGAACCACACCGCGGACGTCGTCCAGCTCGAGGGCAACGCGGGCTACCGCAACACCCGTGACTTCCCGTACACGGACGTGAACGGCGAGCCGTTCGACGACCGCGACCACGCCTACCGCGGCCAGGCCGACTACGCCTTCCCCGAGGTCGACCTCACCTCGTTCCCGTACACCCCGGTGGTGCCGTCGAGCCCGACGAAGAACCCGGCCTGGCTCAACGACCCGCTGCTGTACCACAACCGGGGCAACACCAGCTTCACCGGCGAGAACTCGCTCTACGGCGACTTCTTCGGCCTCGACGACCTCTGGACCGAGCGCCGCGAGGTTGTCGAGGGCATGGTCGACATCTACTCCCACTGGATCACGCGCTTCGGTGTCGACGGGTTCCGCATCGACACCACCAAGCACGTGAACATGGAGTTCTGGCAGGTCTTCGGGCCGGCCATCCTGAAAGCGGCCAAGACCCGGGGAATCGACGACTTCTTCGCCTTCGGCGAGGTGTTCGACCAGCAGTTCGGCTCCCCGTTCATGAGCGAGTTCTCGACCGAGGGCAAGCTGCAGTCGACCATCGACTTCGGGTTCCAGCTGGCAGCGAGGAAGTTCGTGTCGCAGGGCGGCGCGGCCGGAGACCTCCGGAGCTTCTTCGCCTCCGACGACTACTACACCGACGCCGACAGCAACGCCTACGCCCAGCCCACGTTCCTCGGCAACCACGACATGGGCCGCATCGGCTACTTCCTCCAGCGCGTCGACCAACCCGGTGCCAGCGACGCCGAGCTGCTCGCCCGCTCGCAGCTGGCCCACGCCCTGATGTTCTTCGCCCGCGGCCAGCCGGTCGTGTACTACGGCGACGAGCAGGGCTTCACGGGCGACGGTGGCGACAAGGACGCCCGTGAGGACATGTTCGCCAACCGCGTCGACGTCTACGCCGACAACGACCTCATCGGCACCGACGAGACGAGCGCCGACGACAACTTCGACCGGGTTCACCCGCTGTACCGGTCGATCCGGGACTTCGCCGGGCTGTACCAGCGCTACGGCGCCTTGCGATCGGGCGCGCAGATCGACCGTTACAGCTCCGACGGCCCCGGCGTCTACGCGTTCTCCCGCATCGGCCGGTCCGAGCGCCGCGAGTTCGTCGTCGCGTTCAACAACAGCGAGCAGGCCACCACTGTCGAGGTGCCGACCTCCTACCGCTCGGGCGAGCGGTTCCACCTCGTCTCGGGCGACGCAACCCGAGGCCAGGGAACACCGTCCAAGCCGAGGACCGGCGGCGACGGCTCGCTGACCGTCACCATCCCCGCACTCGGCTTCGCCATCTACCGGGCAGAGGACCCGGTGCCCAGGAGCCGGGAGGCGCCCAGCGTCGACATCACCAGCCTCGGGGACGGCGAGACCGTTCCCATCACCAGCACGCCGATGGACGGCCACGACATCGACGATCGGATCGAGGTGCGGGCCGACCTCGGCCGCGACGCGCCGGCCGAGGTCACCTTCGCCGTACGGGAGGGCAACGGCGACTGGATGCCCATCGGCACCGACGACAACGCCCCCTACCGGGTGTTCTACGACGTCAGCCACCTGCGCGGCGAGGAGGACACCGCGCTCTCCTTCCGCGCGGTCGTCAACGACCTGTCCGGGCACCGGGCGGCCGACGAGGTCGACGACATCGGCGTGGAGTTCCCCGAGCCGGGTGCGCCCACCACGCCCTACGCCATCGTCCACTACAACCGGCCGGCGGGCGACTACGACGGCTGGGGCTTGCACCTGTGGGGCGACGCCATCGACCCGTCCGAAGCCACGGATTGGACCGCGTCCAAGCCGTTCCTCGGGGAGGACGACTACGGACGCTTCGCGTGGGTCAAGCTGGCCCGCGACGACGCGCCGGTCAACTTCATCGTCCACCAGGGCGACACGAAGGATCCGGACAACAGCCCCGACCGCAGCTTCGACCCGGCGACCACCCCCGAGGTCTGGCTCCGGCAGGGCGACCTCACCATCCACACCTCACAGGCCGAAGCCGACGGGTTCGCCACCGTCCACTACGCGTGCAGCGGTGGCTGCTCGGGCGTCACGATCGACGCCACGAGCGGCGGGGCGCCGGTCGACACCGGCACGCCGCCCGACCGGATCGACGACTACGGCGCCGTGTTCGAGCTGGCGCCGCCCGACCTGTCGGTGCCGCTCACGGTCACCATCCGCAGCGGTGGTGCGGTGGACATCGACGCGCAGGCGTTCACGCCGACGTCGACCCCGACCGCGTGGTTCCAGCCCGGGGAGCAGGTGGTGCACCCTGCCCGGGGCGCGGCGGAGGACTTCGCGCTCATCCACTACCGCCGCCCGACCGGTGACTACGACGGCTGGGGGCTCCACGTGTGGGACGGTGCAGCCAATCCGACCGAGTGGACCAGCCCGTTGCCACCGGTCGCCGGGCAGGACACGTTCGGGGTCACCTTCCGCGTCGACCTCGCCGACGGAGCCGACCAGCTCGCCTACATCCTCCACCAAGGCGACACCAAGGACCCGGGCCCCGACCAGTTCCTCCCCTTCGGCACCTACGGCTACGAGGTCTGGCAGCTGCAGGGCGCCGACCCGGAGAACCCCTACGTCGCCCCACTCCGCCACCCGCCCACCCCGCCATGACGTCCTGAGCGCGGCTGTCCCCACGGCCGCGGTGCGCAAACCGTGGGGACAGGTGTGTGGGGATCAGTGCCAGAGGACGGCGTGGGAGAAGAAGTCGTCGGTGGGGCTGGGGCTGTTGCCGACGATGTCGCCGCGGCTGTTGATCGCAGTGGCGCCGCCGCCGTGACCGGTCAGCGATTCGAGATCGACCACTTTTCCGTGGTCCCACAGGAACCCGTTGAAGGCCTCCATGGGGATGGTCTCTCGCCAGCCGACGACCTGCCCGCGGTCGTTGACGCCCAGGGCCTGGCTCGTTCCGCCCTCCAGACCGAGGTCGGTCGGCACGCCTCGATGCCAGATGATCGCCCGGTTGATGCTCGACCCGCCGGGGAAGACCGCGTAGCCGACGACGTCGCCACGGTTGTTGTTGTCGAGAGCCGAACCGAACTCATCGGCGCCGGGAACCAGCCCGAGACGAGCCGGCACACCCCGCCGCCACGCGACCGGTCCACCGGACTCACCGACGACCTCGCCCCGGTTGTTGATCGCCTCGGCCGAGCTGAAGGTCTCGCCGGGGATCGTGCCCAGATCCGTCATCCGGCCCTTGCGCCAGACGAAGGCGTGGAACTCCTCGGTCGAGGTCGTGCTGAAACCGACCACGTCACCGTGGTCGTTGATGCCCGTGGCGATGGAGAACGTCCCGCCGAGCGTGCCGAGATCGGTGATCTGACCGCGGTGCCAGAGGACGGCGCTGGCGCCCAGGTCGGCCGTCGTGCTGTAGCCGACGATCTCGCCTCGCTCGTTGACGTCGTTCGCCGCGCTGCTGCCGGTGGGCCCGAGGAGCGAGCCGAGATCGACCATCCGGCCGTGGCGCCACACGAACCCATGGCTCACCTCGCCCACGCCGGCCGAGCCGACCACCCAACCACGATCGTTGATCGCCGTCGCAGCGCTCCAGACGCCACCCGGGAGGGTGCCGAGATCCACGATCTGCAGAGTCCGCCGCCCAGCTGCCGTCTCGGACGCCTCGGCCGATCCCTGCAGCAGGAGCGGCAGCACGGCTGCCAACACCGCCGACGCGCGCAAAGAGCGGCGGCGAATGGTTGTCCAATCCATCAATTTCACCTTTCGATGGCGTGGACTGCACGAAGATCGCTCCAACCGCATACCGCCGAACCGCCGATTACTGAGAAGCGAATTGACGCGCCCGCCCACGTGTCCTGAGCCCTTGTGGACTCCTCGCCTACTGACGCCCGACACCATCGATCGGAGGACACGGCGATGTGATTCGCGCTTTCCGACAGGTTCCGTGTCAGCAATGTCATCGAAACGGACGAGTTGGGCGTCGGTTAAAGGATGATGGCGGTGATGAGTGTCCCGTGTGACGGGAGCGTGGGCAGGGTCGAGGTGGGAACCGATGCACTGGCAGTGCTGCATCGGGAGCACTACCGGTCGCTGGTCCGCCTGGCGGCCATCGTCCTGGGCGACGTGGGTCTCAGCGAGCAGGTTGTCCAGGACGCCTTCGTACGTCTGCAGCTCAGCTGGCGTGGCCTGCGCGAGATCGATCGGGCGCCTGCGTACCTGCGCACCGCCGTGCTCAATGGTGCCCGCTCGCAACTCCGGCGGCAGAAGGTGCGCGACCGCTTCGCCGGCCGCCGCACCGTCAAAGGCTCCGTCCCGACACCGGAGACCGCAGCGCTGGAGGACGACGATCGGACCCGCGTGATCACCGCACTGCGCCAGCTGTCAAGCCGCCAATGCGAGGCGCTCACCCTTCGCTACTACCTCGAGCTCTCGGAGGCCGAGATCGCCGCCACCATGGGCGTATCACCAGGCTCGGTGAAGACACACCTGCGGCGGGGCCTAGCCAACCTCGCCGACGTCCTCTCGGAGGACAGCCATGACCGATGACCTCGAAGCCCGCCTCCGGTCGGCGATGCACAGCGAAGCCGCCGCCACCCGGCACGATGCCGACAGCCTGACCACGATCCGAAGCCGGGTCCGAGCCGGGCGGCGGCGTCGCCACCAGCTCGCGCTGCTCGGCGTCGTCGTGCTGGTGGTCGCCCTCGGCGCCGTCCCCCGCCTCGGCCGCGACGACGACCAGGGCGTGAGGACGAAGGGTCAACCGAACAGCGTGACAACGACCACCACAGAGGCCCCTACGACCACGACCAGCACGACGACGACCACGATCGCGGGCACCGGGGCCACGACCGCGAGCCCAGCGACGCCGACCTCGACCGAGACCACCACCACGCTCCCGTTCGGCGACGTGGCCCCGGGTTGCATCAACGGCTGGGTGACACCGGAGCCGGGTACGGATCGACGCATCGAACCCCTCGACGCCATTCGTCGCGGGATGGGCATCACCGGCAAGTTCAAGGTGGTCGAGATGCGCTACTTCTGGGGCCCCGAAGTGCCCTGGATGGAGTCACCCAGCCTCCCCACCATCGAGTGGTGGTACGTCAAGGCTCAACTCGCAGACGACCCGACGTTCCAGGCCCGATGGCTGGTGGTGAGGCGAGCACCCGGGGTCGACGCCGAAGTGATCGCCGCAGTCGCTCCCTTCGACACCACCGGCTACCGGTCACCCGACTGGCGAGATTTCATCGGCGACGGCGAGCCCCACACCGTCGAGGGGCTCCCGGGCAAGTGGGTCGGCTCCGACGTCGACTTCGTCAAAGGCGAGGACGACGACAAGCCCGGCCTGCCCGACGAGAACGCCCACTGCCTGGACGGCACCTGACGCCCACCGTCAGAGCATCGGCATAGGCAGCATCGACTCCATGCCATCGGGCGCGTCGGTCACGTCGGTCGCGTCGGTGCTCGTCGGTGCAGCTTCGGCGCCCGTGACCGCGACGTTCTCGTAGTTGCCGACGATGTGGCCGCGGTTGTTGATGTCACCTGCGATGGTCCTCGGGGCGTTGCGCACGCTGATGCGGGTGATCACTCCCTTGCCGCCGTCCTCGGCGAGGAACGCCCTGGCGCCGGTGAGGTCCAGGTCGTCGATCCCGTAGCCGACCACCTCGCGGCGGTTGTTGATCCCGAGCGCCACGGTGTAGCGAGCGCCGAGGGCGTCGAACTTGGTGACCTTGCCACCACGGCGGCGCACGAACCCGTGGACCCCGTCCTCGCCCTTGCCGGCGCCGACACCGACCACGTCCCCGCGGTCGTTGATGTCGGCGAGCGATGTCCCGACGAAGCCGGGGACGTCGATCGTGGTGAACCGGCCCCGCCGCCAACGGAAGCCGTGGATGGTCCCGTCCTTCATGTACTCGCCGACCACCACGCCGTAGCGGTTGATGCCGAAGGCCTGGGTGTAGCTCGCACCGGGGTACGCGATGGTGGTGAACCGCCCACGCCGCCACAGGTAGCCCTTGGTGCCCGGGGCGCCCACCTGGGGGCCCTCGGTGTTGTAGGCGCCGACGATCTCGTGGCGGTTGTTGATCCTCATGGCATAGGTGCTGATGGCGCCCGGGACGTCGATCCGGCGGGAGCGACCCCGACGATCCCGGTAGAAGCCGTGGAAGCGGCCGTCGGTGTCGTCGTACTTGCCGACGATCTCGTCGCGATCGTTGACCCCGATCAACAGGTTCTGCGTTCCTGCGTCGGGCAGCTCGATGGTGGCGGCAACTCGTCCGCGCTTCAACAGGAACCCTGGCGCGGCGAGCCGGGGACTGCCGTCGTCCGGGGCGAGGTCGGCTACCGCGGGTTGGGCGGTTGCCAGGATGCCGATCGCCACCAGGACAGCGACCAGGTGGTGGCCTCGACGACGAAGAGAGCTGCGCTCGGCCATGGTGGTCTCCTTCCTGAGCGCGTGCGTACGTCGTCGAGTTGTTCGACGCCACCAGGCCCGTGGATGCCTGACGTCAGATCACGGGATCGCGATCCCGGCCACGCCTCGGCGCATGGCGCGGTGCTGGGGGTGGTGGTCGGTGAGGGCGCGGTGGCAGGTGGCGGTCTCGTCCCAGATGGCCACGTCGCCCGGGCTCCAGCGCCAGCGGATCTGGTGGTTGGGGTCCTCGATCGCCCGGCGCAGGACCGCCAGCAGGGCGTCGCTGGCGTCGGCCGGCAACCCGTCGATCCGCTCCACGTACAACGGCGACACGAACAGGCCCGGCCGTCCGGTCCGGTGATGGGTGCGCACCAGCGGGTGCCGGACCGGCGGGTGCTCACGCTGCAGCCGGTCAGCGACGGCGGGGCCGTGGTGCGCTGCGACCGAGGCGAGGAGCGTGGAGTCGGGCCGATGGACTGCCCGTCGGCTCCGGCACTGCTCCTGGGCTTCCGCGGGCAGCGACGCCCAGGCCGCCGCCAGGCTCACCCAGATCGTGTCGCCGCCGTAGGGCGGGATCTCCAGCGCGTTGAGGAACCCCAGCTCGGGTGGGTCCTCGGTCCAGCTGAGGTCGGTGTGCCAGTCGAAGCCGGCCGGCGGGCGGTCCGCGGAGTCCTCGATGACCGACGTGGTGTGGCTCGCCCCGACGAGGCGGTGCACCGGCGAGACCCGGAGGGCGCCGAAGCGGTTGGCCAGGCGCCGCAGCTGGCGGTCCGAGAGCGGCTGGCCGGGGAGGAACACGACGTGGTGGACGTCGAGCGCGGCGCGGATGACGTCGTGGGCGCTGTCGAGGTCGTGGCGGAGGTCCATGCCCTTGATCACCGCACCGATGGTCCCGGTGAGCTTGACGACGGTCGCGCCGGGCCGCCGGCTGTGCGTGGCTGCTACGGAGGTCACCCGGCGATCGTCGGCCACATGAGGATCCCGGGCATCGGCCCGCCGGCGGTTTCGGATCAGCCTTTTGGCCGGCTTCGGTTCAGCCGAACGGCCGATGTGCAGCTCGTCGAGGCACGCAGACGCGCGAAAGTCCTTGAGTTACCGGGCGGTACGGTGTGAAACTCAGAACCGTTGCAGAGTCTGAACGGTCCAAACCTCCGAGCTGACCAGAGGCGGGGGAGGGCTGGTCGGACGTGGATGCATACGGGGGAAGGTGGGCGTCAATGAAAGACGCGCGAGGGACAGCCGGGATCACCGGGAGCGTCGGATCGTGAAGCGACGTCACGCTCAGCGCGACCAGGCCGCTCCCCTGGAGTGGAAGACGAGGTCGGTCCAGGAGGTCGGGTGGTCCGGCTGGCACACACCTACCCCTGCACCTGCACCTGCACCTGCACAGGCGCCGGCACCGGCCGTCGGCGGCCGGCCAGCCCCCCACACCAGGCCCAACGGACACCACCGCGAAGCGCCTGCTCGCTCGAGGGCGTCGACTGCCAACCGCGCGATCGAGCGGGTCAACGCGGAGTACCGGCAAGCCCGGGTCGATGTCCAGACGTGGGCCACGATGGAGCTACGGATCCGCTGCCGCGCCTTCAGGCGCCAAGCCGCCAACAGCGTCCTCGACCAGCTCGGCTACGCCTACCTGCAGGCCATGACCGAAGAGCTGCAAGCCCGCGGAGACGACCCGCGAGCCTGAGCAGCTCATCGCACGCACCTGACCGGTCCGTGACACCCGGCGGCACGCCGCGTCACGCCACGAAGAACGCCGACGTGGTGTCCTCGCCCTGCAACGGCAGCGTCTCCCAACGCTGGCTCTTCTGAGGGCGCGACATCACGAGCTGACTCCCTTGACGTCGTCGGCGGTCTGGTCGGCGGTACCGGGGATGGCGAACGTCAGACCGGTCAGCTCCTCGGACCGGTCCCACAGGGCGCGGGCGTCGTCGGCCCGCCGGGCACGGCGACTCGGCGTCTCCCGGACCGGACGTCCTCGGACGATCCAGCGGGGCCCGTAGAACTCGCCGCTCTGGGCGTGCGGGTCGGTTGCGGCCCGCACGAACGGCAGCGTCCCGACCGCGGCGGGCATCGTCAGGCGCACGAACGGCTTGAAGAGCTTGTTGGTGACGCCGTGGCCTTCGAAGCCGAGGTCGGTGCGGGAGCCGCCCGGGTGCGCGGCCAGCGCGAGGGTGGACGCACCGGCTTCCGTGAGCCGCCGGTGCAGCTCGGCCGTGAACAGGATGTTGGCGAGCTTCGACTGGAAGTAGGGCCGCCAGCGGTCGTAGCCCCGCTCGGTGAAGAACAGGTCGTCGAGCCGGAGGCGCCCGGCGCGGTGGCCCATGCTGGACATGTTCACGACCCGGGATCCCGGCGTCGCGAGCAGGAGGGGCATGAGCTGCGCGGTGAGGGCGAAGTGGCCGAGGTGGTTCACGCCCAACTGCATCTCGAAGCCGTCGACCGTGGTCGCCTCGTCGATCGCCATCAGCCCGGCGTTGTTGAGGAGGAGGTCGAGCCGCGGCTCGCTCGCCTGCACCGCGGCTGCTGCGTCGGCGACCGAGGCGAGGTCGGCCAGGTCGAGCGCCACGATCTCGACCTCACCGGTGGCAGTGGCCTGGATGTCGTCGGCGGCCTTCTCGGCCTTGGTCGCGTTGCGGCATGCCAGCAGGACGCGGGCGCCGTGACGGGCCAGTGTTCGCGCCGCCTCCAGTCCCAGGCCCGAGTTGGCCCCGGTGACCAGCGCGGTCTTCCCGTCGAGCGGGGGGATGTCGGCTTCCGTCCATCGAGCCATGATCCGGCTCCCTTCACTAACCTGAAGCATGGTTCACTTTCCTTGCGAACATAGTGAGCCATGGTTCATCTTGTAAAGATGCGCATCGACGCCGCCCGCAACCAGGCTCGGATCCTGGAGGTCGCGCGGCGGCTGGTCGGCGAGCAAGGTCCCGAGGCCGCGATGGACGACATCGCCCGGGAGGCCGGCGTCGCCGTCGGAACGCTCTACCGCCATTTCCCGACCAAGGCCGCCCTCGTCGAGGCGGTCGTGCGCGACTCGATCGAGCAGCTCGCCGAAGCCACCGAAGCAGCCCTCGCCCGCGTGGACGCCGGGGCCGACGCGGGCGCCGAGATGGCCGACCTGTTCCGCCTCGTGGCCCGCCGCCACGCCGTCGACGCCGCGGTCAAGGAAGCCGCTGCGTCCCTGGGCGCCCAGGCATGGGACGTCGGTGAGCCGCTGGCGCTCGAGCCCGGGTCCCCGGAAGCCCGAGCGTGGGCGGCGATAGTCCGCCTGCTCGACATCGCCGCCGCCGCGGGCCTGGTGCGAGCCGACGTGAGCCCCGTCGACCTGCTGGTCCTGGTCGCCGGCGTCCCCCGTGACCCGGTCGCCCCCGAAGTGCGCGACCGCTACATCGAGATCGTCATCGACGGCCTGCAGGCCCGCTAGCCCCTTCTAATCGGCGGAGGCGGAGCGGTAGCCTCGCCCGGACGGACGCGCCGGGCAGTTCGACAGGGGGAGCGACCGTGACCGAGACAGGGCCGGGGCCGCGCGCCGCTGGGACGGGCGGCCAGGGTCGGTGGGGGAAGCTGCTGTGGTCGAGGCAGCTGCGCAAGCCGGACCGCAGCATCCACCGGAAGGCGAGCACGCTCCACGTCCTCGAGCGGGGCTGTGTGCTGGGCGGAGAGTCCGGCACGGTCGCCGACAGCTTCGGGTGGAACGACGTCGTCGAGTTCACCAAGGGGATCGTCGAGCACCACGTCAACTACAAGTACAAGTCCACCGAGTTCAGCTTCACGTTCAAGCTGCCGGACCGGACCCACGGCTTCACGGGGCGCAGCACCGACCGGCGGGAGTCGGTCTTCGACGGCTTCAGCGAGCTCGTGAGCCCACTGGTCCGCGCCGCTCAGCTGCCGACCATGCTCACCGCGCTCCACAACGGTGAGACGATCGAGTTCGGGGACCTGAAGGTCGCGCTGACCGGGTTGACCAGCCCCCACTGGCGCAAGAAGAACGAGCACCTGGAGTGGCGGGACGTGACGAACGTCAAGGTGTACGACGGCAGGTTGGTCATCAACTCCCGGACCCACACCACGTCCTGGTACACCAGCCGAACGGCCGACGTCCCGAACCTCGACGCGCTGCTCGAGATCCTCAAGATCGTCATCGACGCGCTGTGACGAGCCGCTGAGGCTCAAGGGGCCGCGGCCGCCTCCTCGATCAGCTCGACAGCCAGCGCCGCCGTCGCGGGATCACTCGGGGGAACCCACCCCCAGACCGTCCTCCTCTCGCGGATCACCGAGGCCAGCACCGGCGCGAGCTCGGGTCGACGCTTCAGCCGGCGCCGAAGGTTCCCGACCGCCCTCGTCCGAGCAGCGGCCGGCTGGCCGGCGACGAGCCGCTCCGCGTGCGCGACGGCGACCATCCCGAGCGTCCTGAGCTTGCGCGCCTCTCCGAGGCTCATGTCCTCGAAGACCAGTTCCTTGCCCTTCCGGCGCCGCCTGCGCAACGCGCCGACGCCTCGCTTCGCCGCCACGACCAGCACCACGGCCTCGAGGACCGGCAACCACCAGCCCACCGCCTCGGCCTGGCGCTTCGACACCACGACCAGCAGGGCCACCAACCCCCCGAGCTCCGCCAGCAGGAGCAGGATCGCGAAGGTGGCGAGGTCGGACCTCACGAAGTCGGCCCGATCGACCAGAAGCAGCACCATCGCCGCAACCGGTAGGCCGATCAACATGGCCCAGCCCCCCATCAGGTAGCTGAACGGCCAAGCGATCAGCCCCGCGAGGAGAAACGACGGCACCCCCCACATCAGCACCTGGTTGCCCACGTACACGGTGTGCCGATGCTCGACATCCCCATCGCCCATGGCGCCCCGTCCTCTCGACTTCGCCCTACTCCGGGCACTCCGCTGATAGGGATGTCGGATCCGGACCGCTGATGCGCGGCAGCGCAGGCGAGGGGCGGCAAGCTTCCGGGCATGGAGCACGTCGATGTCGGAGACCTGCGGATCGCCTATGCGCGGGCGGGCGGTGGTGGTCCGGCGGTGATCATGCTGCACGGTGCGCCGTGCGACAGCCGGACGTGGCAGTGGATGCTCCCCGACCTGGCGCGAGACCACACCGTCATCGCGTGGGACGCCCCTGGATTCGGTCGATCCACGGACATCGACGACAGCTGGCGAGCGCCGCAGTACGCCGACGCTCTCGCCGGGTTCATCGCTGCCCTCGGGCTCGAACGCCCGCACGTCGTAGGCCACTCCTTCGGGACGATGGTCGCACTGTCGCTGTTCAGCCGCCATCCGGCGGTGCCCGCGAGCCTCGTGCTCGTCGGTGGCTACGCCGGCTGGGCGGGCTCGCTCCCCCCAGCTGAAGTAGCGCACCGGCTCGAGATGTTCCTCGGCATGGCCGAGCTCGGGAACAGGTTCGACCCGAAGTCGTACCCAGGCCTGTTCTCCGAGCTCATCCCCGCTGACCGCGACGCCGCCCTGGTCAGGATGATGCGGGAGAACGTCCGTCCCGCGACAGTTCGAGCGGCGGGCCACATCGGCGCCGAGACCGACCTCCGGCCGGTGCTGCCCACCATCGACGTGCCGACCCTCGTCCTGCACGGTGAGGCCGACGCCCGGTCGCCGCTCGCCAACGCCGAGGCGCTGCACACAGCGATCCCGACCTCGCAGCTCGTGGTCCTTCCGAGGCTCGGGCACGCCTGTGTCGTCGAGGACCCCGAATCCTGCGCAGCGGAGATCCGACGGTTCCTGAAGACCGTGCCCTGAACCTCGCCCCGGATCGCCGATCAGGCTCCTACATGTTGTCGTTGATAGTTTGGGTCGGATGCGGTTGGAGCGAGGCGAGCTCGAGGCCCGGGTCCTCGACGTCCTGTGGAACACGGACGAGGCGCTGACGCCGCGGGAGGTGCACACCGCGCTGACCAGCGACCGTGATCTGGCCTACACGACCGTGATGACCATCCTGGTGCGGCTGTGGCACAAGGGCCTTCTCCACCGGGAACCGAGGGGCCGGGCCTTCGCCTACCGTCCCGTCGAGACCCGCGACGAGAGCGTCGCGAGCCGGATGCGGGCCCTGCTCGCCCACGCCGGCGACCGCGACGCCGCACTGACCGGCTTCGTCGAGTCCCTTCCCCCGGCCGAGCTCGACGACCTGCGCCGGATCATCGGACAGGTGGAACGAAAGCAATGAACCTGTTCCTGGTCGCCGCCGGGCTCCTGCTCCTGGCCCTGCCCGGACGCAGCGTCGCCCTCGGCCGCAGGCTCGCACCGGCCGACTGGGCCCGGTTGGCCGCCGGCTCGATGTCGACCGGCTTCCTCGCCCTCCGGGTCGGGCTCCTCGCGACCGCCACGCCGACGCTTCTGCGCCTCGCCGGCGGCCACGATCTGGCGATGGCCTGCCACGAGCTGCTGCGGCCGGTCGTGCCGGGCGGCGCCATCACCGGAGTGCTCAGCGCGCTTGCGTTGGCGGTGATCCAGCAACGCCATTCCCGTGCCCTGCTCGCAGGTCGACGGGCGCGGCGGGCCCTGAGGGTCGAGCCCTGGCTCGGCCAGCACCACCGCCGCGACGACCACGACCTCGTCGTCATCCCGTCTCCCACGGTGTGCGCCTACGCCCTGGACGGTCGCCCACCCCAGATCGTCGTGTCAGAAGGGCTCGCCACCACTCTGACCGACGACGAGCTCGCTGCCGTGATCAGCCACGAGCGTTGCCACGTGCGGTGCGGCCACCAGCGCCCCCTCGCGCGGGCGACCGCCACCGAAGCAGCATTGCGCCCGCTGCGCTCCGTCGGTCGCAGCGCCACCATCGTCCGGCTCGCCGTCGAGCGGTGGGCCGACGAAGCGGCCGCCGACCACAACGACCGGAGCATCGTGCGCAGTGCGCTCGGGAAGGTCGTCGCCACCATGCTCGGCGAGGCCCCGGCCGCCGTGCCGGCGTTCACCGGTGCCGACACCATCCTCGAACGCCTGAGCGCCCTCGACCGCACACCTCGCACCCTGCTGCGATGGCGACTGGCCGCCGCCGCACCCGCGGTGATCCTGATCGTCACGGCTGCATCGACGGTGATGGCAGGCGCGACGACGCTGCACCACGACCTCCTCGGCCTGGCCCGGCTCTGCCCGTTCGCCCCCTGAGTGGGCGCGGCCGCCTACCTGGTGTCGAAGGCGCCGGGGGAGGCGGACAGGTTTCCGGTGGCGTCGCGGCTCAGCACCTGGAAGAAGTAGTGGGTCCGGCGGGCGAGGCCGGTGATCGTCACGGAGTGGGACCTGACCAACGTACGGTCGACTGGCGTCGCGCTGCCGTAGCCCGGCGTGAGCCCGAACTGCACCTGGCTGTCGGCAGGGACGTCCGTGGTCCAGGTGATGGTCACCCGACCCGGGCCCGGCCGGGCGTTGAGCTGCGTGATGACCGGCCCACCCACCCGCGCCCGGTAGGTGGCGAGGTACGACGCCGAAGCGTTGGCCACGATGGTGTGCGTCTGGGCCCCACCGTCCGACCAGCTGGCGAACTCGTAGGTGGTCCCTCCGGCAGCTTGGGGTGCCGGCGCGCTGACCGAGAGGGTCGAACCGAGGATCGCGGTGCGGGTGAAGGGGGTCGCCTGGCTGGTCGATCCGACGGCCAACGTGAGCCCCGACGGGGTCGAGCCGAACGAGAGGTTCACGGTCTGCGGATCGAGCCGGACGCTGCTCGTGGTGCTCAGCCCGCCGGCGTCCGTTGCCGTCAGCCGAAGCTCCAGGTACGAGGGGTACTCGTGGTCGGGAGCGACGAAGCTGCCGCCCGCGGTGCCGGTGAACGTCTGGAGTGGGTGCTCGTGGCAGGTCGACGGGCAGTGCTGCAGCACCAGCGACCACGTGAGCGCCGAGGGCGGCAACGTCCCTTGCTGCGGGTCGGTGCCGTGGCCGGAGAACGTGATCGTGTCCCCGACCTTCCAGGTCGTCCCGGCGGCCGGGGTGTCGATGACCGCGGCGGGCGGGGTGTTGCCGACCGAGATCGTGATCGCCGACGTGGCGCTCGCCTGCGACGGGTCGGAGACCCGGAGCGTCGCGGTGTAGGTCCCCGGCTGGGTGTAGGTGAAGGTGGCGGTCGACGTGGTGGCGTCGTCGAACGCACCGTCGCCGTCGAGGTCCCAGGCGTAGGTGAGGGGGTCGCCGTCCGGATCGCTCGAGGCGCGGCCGTCGAACGAGACGGTCAGCGGGGCGGCTCCGCTCGTCGGGTCGGCGGAGGCGACTGCGGTCGGCGGCTGGTTGGCGCTGAAGTACCGGATGCGACGGATCGTGCCGCCGAGGTCGACGTAGAACAGGTCGCCCCCTGGCCCGGTCTGGAGGTCGACCGGCTGGGCGGCGCCGGCGACGAACGTGCGCCGCTTCGAGACGTCCGGCAGCCCGTTGGTCCCGGTCGGGATGGCCCAGATGCATCGGCGGGTGTAGTCGGCGAAGAACAGGGCGCCGCGATATTCGGCCGGGTACGAGCCCCCGGTGGCGAAGGCGAACGAGGTGCCGGCGATCGACGAGCCGCCCTTCGGGCACACGTCGTTGGGCAGCACGAGGTCGTTGTGGTGGTACGTGAAGTAGGGCGCGACGACCGCCGAGCTACCGGCGGCGTAGAGGTTCTCGCAGATGCTCAGGTCGGCCGCGTCGTAGCCGTTCTGCCGGCCGGCGCCCTCGTAGCACGGCCAGCCGAAGTTGTCGGCCGGCGCCGACGTGGGGCTGACCAGTCGGTCGATCTCTTCCCAATCGCCCCACCCGACGTCACCGATCCACACCTCGTTCGTCCCGGGACGGGTGGTGATGCGGAACGGGTTGCGGAAGCCGTGGGCGACGATCCGGCGGGCGTTGGGGTCGGTGCTCGACGCCAGCGGGTTGTCGGGGAGGCCGGCCCCGGTGACCGGATCGACCCGCAGGATCGAACCGTTGAGCCCGACGGGGTCGCCGGTCGTGCGGAGGTCCTGGCTGCGCAGCGCCCCGCCCTCGGCGGTCGGCGGGGTCATGGTGCCCCCCACACCACCGGGTGGGTCGCCGCACGGGTTGACCGGGGCGCCGTCCTGGCCGTAGTCGACGAAGTTGAAGCTCGCGCCATCGCCGCCGCTCACATACAGGGCGCCGTCGGCCCCGAAGGCCAGGCTGCCGATCGAGTGGCTCGGGTACTGCTGGCACCAGTCCTCGATCAGCACCTGCTCCGAGCCGACCATCGTGTTGCCCGACGCCTGCAGGCGGGACAGCCGACCGGCGACCACGCAGCCGTCGTCGGTCGGGCCGGGCGGTGTCGGGCAGCCGTCGGAGGTGCCGCCCACCGAGCCCCACCGGGGCGCGGTGCCGCCGATCGCGGCGTCGAACGTGTAGAGGACGTAGACCCACGGGTTCGCCGGGAAGTCCGGCGGGAGCGCCAGACCGAGCAGGCCGCGATCCCAGTAGTTGTGCACCTGCGTCCTGAGGTCGGCGAACACCGTGGGCGTCGTGTCGGTCAGGTTGTCGAAGACCTTGATGATGCCGGACTTCTCGGCCACGAAGACCCGCCCGTCCGGTGAGAAGCGCACCGCGGTGGGCTGGGTCAGCCCACTGAAGACGATCTCCTCCTGGAAGCCGGCGGGCAAGGTAGCCCCCACTGCCTGCTCCGCCGTCGCCAACACCGCCAACGACGACGCCAGCAACGCGGCTGCAACCGCGCTACCGACGCGTCGGGAACCGTTCCGCCGAACTCCCACCGTCGTCCCCCTTCGAACCGCGCCGCCGCGCGTCACCCCCAGACTCGCACGCCGGACGAGAGACCATCCATGGAAACACGTCCATATTCATCAACGCGCGATGCAGGGTGGATTCGCACACGCGCGTCTCAAAGGCGGGCGAGCACCAAGTCGGCGAGGGCCAGCGCCATCTCCCGGCGGCCGTCGACGACGTCCGGGAACAGGTCGAGGCTCAGGCCGATCGAGACCTGGAACTCGACGACGTAGCCGCCTTGCTTGACCATCAGGGTCCAGCCCCCGTCGGTCCAGTAGGCGTCGTCGCCGACGCCCTTGACCGCCTCGTACTCGGGCCACGACGGGTCGGGGCTGAAGACCCTGGCATCGTTGGAGAGCGTGACATAGGCGACCGAGCCCGATCCGCCGCTGACCAGGGTGCCCCCGTCGTCCAGCGCGGTGGTGGTCTCGACCGTGTACACGCACTCGCTGCGATGGCTGAAGACGACGTCGTCGGGGTCGGGCGGCACGTCCTTGGTCTGCTCGACCGACGACGCCGTGGTGCCGGGGTAGCGGGTGATGGCGTGCATGTCCGCCTCCAGCACGACGTCGCACGCAGAACGGTCGAGCGGGTCGTCCGAGGGTTCCGGATCGTCGAAGAGGTCTTCCACTGTTGTCGTGGTGGCACCGGACTTGGAGCCGGCCGACGCCGTCCGATCGGACGTCGCGGCGTCGTCGTCACCGGAGCAGCCGACCAGGGCCAGCGCTCCGATCGCCCCGAGGGCCATCGCCACCTGCACGAGACGGGCCATGGGTCGACGGTAAGACGCCCGGCCCAGACGCCGCATCGGGAGAACTCCTGGATCGCCACCTGGTTCTACCAGGGTCGACGCGGGCCGTACGACAGGAGTTCACCCGGGATGGGTGGCGACGACCTGGGGTTCATTGGCCAAGGTCGAAGGTAGAGGCCTTCCTCAGGAGGACACTGCCATGACAAGCCCAACCTACGAGAACGTTCCCGGCCGGGTCGGCGACCTGGGTCAGCCCGGCGACACCTTGGCGACCCGCGCCCAGACGACAGGGTGGGTGGGATGGGGCATCTTCGCCTCGGTGATGATGATCATCGGCGGCACCCTGAACATCTTCCACGGGTTCATCGCCGTCGTGAACGACGACTGGGTCGTGTGGACCAACAGCTCGGCCGTCTACCTGGACATCTCCACCTGGGGATGGATCCACATCGGGGTAGGTGCGCTGGTGGTCCTCGCCGGGTTCGGCGTCCTGACCGGCAACCTCCTCGCCCGCCTCGTCGGTGTGCTCATGGCTGGTATCAGCATGGTCACCAACTTCCTCTTCATGCCGGCCTACCCGGTGTGGGCCATCACGCTGATCGTCATCGACGCCCTGGTCATCTGGGCCCTGACCGCCCACGGCGGCGAGCTCCGCGAGGCGCGTTAGACCCAGGCGGTCCGTAGATGACCGCGGTGCCTGCGATGAGGTCGTGCAGCGCTCGGCGTTGAGCTTGGAACAGGATGCCCAAGAACCCGAGCCCGAACAGTGCGACGCTCAGCGGCAGGGCCATCGCTCGTAGTACGGCCGCCGGGACCGAGGCGGGGGTCCCGTCGGCCCGTACGACCCGCACGCCGAACAGCCCCATGCCCGGTGTCCAACCGGTCGTCGCCCACGACCCGGCGAAGTAGAAGACCCACCACAGGGCAAGCCCGACGGCCGCGAGGTCCCGGTCGCTCGACAGGTGGAGCTGGTGGCCGGTGATCACCGCCACGAGGTACACCACCACGGCGCTGCCCGCGGTGAGCAGGACCGACATGGCGGCGAGGTCGACGACGTACGCGGCGAGCCGGCTCACGGCACCCGCGTAGTTCCCATCCAACGGGTCGGAGCTCATGTGCGGCGCACCAGCCGGTCGGCCCAGCGGGCCGCCAAGTCGTCGCCGCGCTCCGTTGTGCGACGCAGCGCGGCGAGGGTCTCCTCGGCCGCGCTCGTCGCGGTGCCGGCCATCGTCGAGGCGAGATCGATCCTCGCCACCAGCCGTTCGACGTCGATCCGGTCGAGCAGCGCATCGATGTCGACGCGGTCCAACACGGCGGCGACATCGACCCGGTCGAGCAGGGCATCGATGTCCACCCGGGCCAACAGTGCGTCGAAGTCGAGCGCATCGACGACCAACGCCACCACGCGCTCGGCGACACCCTGGGCCAGGCGCTCCGGCAGATCCGTCACACGTACCACGGACCTGTTCATCGCCCGCCCGACGACCACCTGTCCTCACCCGTCCCGGGTGGAAAGGCTTCCCGAGGCCCTGCCCCTGCGGCAGGGCCGGGTCACCGTCGGGCTAGGACGTGGCCTGGCGGTGGGGAAGCTTCCAGTTCGGCCTGACGAAGTGGCAGGTGTAGCCGTTGGGGTAGCGCTGCAGGTAGTCCTGGTGCTCGGGCTCGGCCTCCCAGAACGGGCCGGCGGGCTCGACCTCGGTGACGACCTTCCCCGGCCACAGGCCCGACGCGTCGACGTCGGCGATCGTGTCCTCGGCGACCCGCCGCTGCTCCTCGGTCGTGTAGTAGATGGCCGACCGATAGCTCATCCCGATGTCGTTGCCCTGGCGGTTCGTGGTGGTCGGGTCGTGGATCTGGAAGAAGAACTCGAGCAGGTCGCGGTAGGTGGTCGCCGACGGGTCGAAGACGATCTCGATGCCCTCGGCATGGGTGCCGTGGTTGCGGTAGGTGGCGTTGGGGACGTCGCCTCCCGTGTAGCCGACCCGGGTCGAGATGACACCGGGCAGGTTCCGTACCAGCTCCTGGACGCCCCAGAAGCAGCCACCGGCGAGCACGGCGCGCTCGGTTGCCTCGGTCATGGGTCCACCTTTCATATGTGTCTCAGGGACCACCAGGTGAAACCTACGACAGGCCGCATGTGTTCCGGTCCGGCCGTGTCGACCCCTAGCTGTTGGCGGGTTCGGGTGGGGTGACGCTGTCGAGGTCGTCGAGGCTGCGGCGGCCCGGGTCCCGGTAGCAGGATTCGGCGACGGCTTCGCTGTTGGTGTCCAGGTACTGGATGTCGAGGGCCTCGTAGGTCTTCGAGGGGTTGTCGGGGTCCTCGGCGTTGGCGAAGCCCTCCAGCCGGTCACGCAGCCGGCGTTGCGTGGCCCGTTCGGTCTGCCCGGCGTTGCCCCGCACGACCTCTACCGATGTCTTCGGGAGGCCGAGCTGGGCGGCCAGCCGGTCGCGGGTGTGGCGGAGGTAGTCGTCGCTCTGGAACTTGGCGAGCTCCTTGTCGGGGCAGGGGGCTGCCGCGGCGGTCCACTCGACCGCCCGAGCGACGAACGAGACGAACTCGCCGTGGAAGATGGAGGGGGTGTCGTCCTGCTTGAACGCGGCATCGTTGGCCCGGCTGTGCTCGAGCGTGGTGCCGCACACGTAGAGGCGACCCATCTCGAAGCGCACCTGCTCGATGTTCCCGGTGCCGGAGTCGAGGGGCGTGAAGCTGGTGATCAGCCCGTCGGCGCAGTAGTCGACGTGCACCTTCAGAGCGGCCGGTTGGTCGCGGTCGCGTGGGTCGGCGACGCTCGAGGTGCCGTTGGTGGACTGGAAGTCGCCGCGGATGATCGAGCCCGGCTTGTCCCAGTTCTGCTTGGCCTGCACCGACACCACCGCCTCGCCGTCACCGATGTCGACCAGGAAGTCCTCGGAGGCGGCCAGGGCGGTCTGGCCCTTGTAGGTCACCGTACCCCGGGGCACCGGGTCGCTGTGGCCACCTTCGAACCAGTCCGGCAGGTTGAGCAGGTCCGAACGGGAGACCACGAACCACACCACCGCCAACGCGCCGACTACTGCCAGCAAGCTGACGAAGCGTCCGTTGCCTGCCCGTTCGCTGTGAAGCCGCCCCACATCACTGCGGTCATGCCTCGACATGTAGATGGCATTCCCCCACACCCGACCCCGGAGTCCGCCAGCATCACGACCTCGGCCGCCTCACGTCGACGACCTCAGGTCGTCACGTCTTCTGCCAGTGGAACCCCACCACCAGCGGGGGATGGTCGCTGAGGTCGTCGCCCTGGGCGTCCCTGAACCGTTCGCGGGGGAAGTCGTGGGTGGTGGCAGTGAGGGTGACGCCGCCCCCGCTGCGGAAGGCGACCTTGTCGATGGACGAGACCTCGGGGCAGTCGAGGGCGTCGCAGGCATCGGTCAGGCCGGTGCTGTCCAGGAACTGGGCCCACGCCCGGGTGTCAGCGCCGTTGTGGCCGTCGGGGTGGGTGCTGTTCGTGTGGAGGTTGGTGTCGCCGGCCAGGATCACTGCCCGGCCCGCGCTGTGGCTCTCGATGTAGGCGGCGAGCTGGACGAAGTCGTCCTCCTGCAGCTCCTGGTCGAGATCGGTGGCCCCGGCTTCCCCGTGGAGGTTGTACACGTCGACGACCAGCTCCGGCGCCAGGGTCGTGGTCACCACCGAGAAGCCCTTGCCGGCCAGGCAGTCCGCCGCGCCACGGTCGCTCGTATCGGCACCCCCGAAGCAGTCGTGCCAGGCGACCCGGGTCTCACCGGCGAACGCCAGCCGGGACAGGACCCCGAGCCCGTCGCCGACGAAGGGATCGGGCCGCACCGCGGGGTCGATGCCGGCACCGGCCGGCCCCGGCCACCGGGCCGACCTGTACGGGTGGCTCGCCTCCGCCCGCAGGTTCTCGTGGTAGTGGGCGAAGGTGAGCCCGTCGAGCGCGGGGAGCCACCAGTCGAAGTCCTCCTGGGTCAGCACCACGTCGTACTCGTCGAGCAGCGGGCTGATCAGCGGGATGTGCTCATCGGGGTTCTCCCCTGACACCTCCTGCGGAAGCCCAGCCACGTTGTAGCTGAGGACCGTGAAGTCCCCCGACGTCCTCGCACACCCTCCGAGCGGCACCGCCGCCACGACCAGAGCCGCCACGCCAACGGCGAACGACCGCTTCTTGTCCCCTGCTCCCAGCATGCCGCCACGGTAGGCCGCCCGACCGAGGTGGTGCCGGGGGGCCGGTTGAGGTGGCGGCCGACGTCGGTGACGAGGCGTGGCCGGTGACGAGCTACACGGTGGCCGGGCCCGAGTCGGCGACCGATCTCGGTAGCAGGGCCGGGTCGGCGGCGAGGGCGCGGAGGCGGTCGAGCATGGCCGTGCGGGCCCGCTGGTAGGCGGCGGGCTCGTCGTAGAGCAGGAACTCATTGTTGGCACTGCTGCCCAGCGCCTTGAGCTCGAAGGTGAGCTGGGCCGCATCGACGTCGGCGGACAGTTCGCCCACCTCGACGGCACCGGCGATCAGGCGCTCGAAGAGCGCCCGGAAGTCGCGCTGCGAGTGGGCGATGGCGTCGCGGACCCGGCCGGGGCGGGCGTCGAACTCGGCGGCGACGTTGGCGAAGAAGCAGCCTCCCGGGAAGATCCCACGCTCGTAGTCGAGCCACAGCTCGCACAGCCGCCACAACCGTCGCAGCCCGGCGGGCGCTTTGAGGGCCGGGCGCACGACGTGCTCGGTGAAGACGTCGACAGCGGCCCGCACCGTGGCGAGCTGCAACTCCTCCTTGGAACCGAAGTGGGTGATCACCCCGCTCTTGCTGACGTCGAGGTCGGTCGCCAACCGGCCGATCGACAGCCTCTCGAGGCCGTCGACCGAGGCGAGGTCCATGGCCCGTTGGAGGATCACCCGGCGCGTGCGCTCACCTCGAACCACCCGCCCATCGGTCCTCGTCTCGGTCATCACCTACCTCGTCCTCTACGTCGTCTTCCGTGCCTCGGCTTGCTGGTCGCCCGTTCGCCAGAACACTTAGGCAAGAAAAGGTGGTTAACAGGTCGCTGTTTGCCTTGAACAGGGTATCATCAAAACTAACTACACGATCGTTCGTATTGTTTGTCTATTCCTCTCCCCGACCTGGAGGCGATCCCATGAGACCCTCACCCCTCCGCTCCAGACGATCCGCCACCGACGTGTCGCTACTGGCCGTCGCCCCCTTCGCCAACTACTCCCAGCGAGCCGTGCGACCCCTGGCGATGCACGCCGACAAGCTGCGGCTCCGCGAGGGCACCGAGTTGGTCCACGAGCAGCAGCGCGCTGACGAGTTCCTCGTCGTCCTGTCGGGCGAAGTCGTCGCCCACTGCGACGGGCGAGAGGTCGGCCGGCTCGGAACTGGCGCCCACATCGGTGCCACCGAGTTGCTCCAGGGCACCCGCCATGCCCACACGTTGCTGGCCGGTTGCGACCTCGACGTCCTCGTGGTCAACGGCCCCTCCTTCCGCTGGGCAGCCCAGACGCTCCCCGGCTTCGCCGAGTCCGTCCTGACCAGCGCCGCCACCCCGATGCCCTGCGGCTAGCCGTCGCCCCCGAACCGAACCGTGGGCCTAGAGCACGACGGGGGTGCCCACCTCGAAGACGCGGTCAGGGGGGAGTTTGAAGAAGCGGGTGGCGCTGTCGGCGCCGCGGTGGAGGAGGACGTAGAGGTGCTCGAGCGCGGGGTGCATGCCTTCGAGGTCGCCTTGGGAGACGGCTTCACGGCCGACGAAGTACGTCGCCTCGCCGTCGTCGATGGGAGCGCCGTCGGGGGTGAGTGCGGCCAGCTGAGCGGGAACGTCGATCTCGTCGAGGTAGCCGAAGTGCAGGACGACCTGGTCGAGGTCGGGGCGGAGGGTGGTGACGGTGCGGCGGGCGGCATCGTCGACGTAGGGGGCGTCGGTGACCTCGATGGCGAGCAGGTAGGTGTGGGCGTGGCGCACCCGGTTGTGGCGGAGGTTGGTGATCAGGGCCGGTGGGGCCTTCTCCGGGTCCTTGAAGAGGAAGATCGCCGTGCCCTCGACGACGGCGACGTCGTCCAACTCGTCGAGGACGGCGGAAGCCGCGCGCTCACCGCGCTGCAGGCGGGCCGCGACCAGCTGGCGACCCTGCCGCCACGTCGCCATCTGCACCAGGAGGACGAGCCCGACGAGCAGCGGGAACCAACCGCCGGCGGGGATCTTGGGGATGTTGGCGGCGAGGAAGGCGCTGTCGACCAGCAGCAGCGGTGTCACGACCGCCACCGCTTTGGGCAGCGACCAGCCCCACCGGCTGCGGGCGATGACGAAGAACAGGATCGAGGTGATCACCATCGTGGTGGTGACGGCGATGCCGTAAGCGGCGGCGAGGTTGCTCGACGAACGGAAGCCGACGACGAGCCCGACGCTGCCGATCATGAGCGCCCAGTTGACCAGGGGGACGTACACCTGCCCCTTGTGGTGGCTCGAGGTGTGCAGGACCTTCAGCCGTGGCAGGTAGTCGAGCTGGGCGGCCTGGACGGTGAGCGAGAACGCCCCGGAGATGAGGGCCTGGGAGGCGATGATCGACGCCATCGTGGCCAGCACGGCGAGAGGCGTGATGCCCCACTCGGGGGCGAGCCGGTAGAAGGGGCTCTCGATCGCCTCCGGGTCCTCGATGAGCAGCGCGGCCTGCCCGAAGTAGTTGCACACCAGGCCCGGGAGGACGATGACGTACCAGGCCTGTGCGATGGGCCGGCGCCCGAAGTGCCCCATGTCGGCGTAGAGGGCCTCACCGCCGGTGACGACGAGAAAGATGCTGCCCAGCGCGAGGAAGCCCTTCTTGGGCTCGTTCTGGAAGAGCTCGACGATGTGAACCGGGTTGATCGCCTCCAGGACGGCGGGGTGCTCGAGGATCTGGCGCAGGCCGAGCAGCCCGAGGGTGGCGAACCAGACGATCATGACCGGCCCGAAGACTCGCCCGACCGCCTCGGTGCCCTTCCGCTGGACGAGGAAGAGGCCAACGAGGATGGCGCAAGCGAGGGGGATGACCCAGCTCTCGAAGGCGTTCGATGCCACCTCGAAGCCCTCGACCGCACTGAGCACCGAGATCGCCGGGGTGATCAGCCCGTCGCCGTAGAGCAGGGCCGTGCCGAAGATGCCCAGCAGCACCAGCCCGGCCAGCCGGCGACCGCCGGTCGACCGGGGCATGACCAGGGCGGTCAGCGCCAGGATGCCGCCCTCGCCATGGTTGTCGGCCCGCATGACGAGCAGCAGGTACTTGATCGAGATGATGACGATCAGCGCCCAGAAGGCGATCGACGCCACGCCGAGGGCGTTGGACTCGACGACCGGCAGCTCCTGGTGCTCGAACGCCTCCCGGAACGCGTAGAGCGGACTGGTGCCGATGTCCCCGAACACGACGCCCAGGGCCCCCAACGTCAGAGCGCCTCCGCCCACGAGCTGTCGCCGATGCTCCCCGTCGGTCGCGTTCACGGCGGCGGACCCTACCGGGCGGCGCCGCGGGCGTCAGTCGAGCAGTCCCACGATCTCGACGCCCAGCCGGGCAGGCGCGGCCCCGATCGTCGCTTCCGCGCCACCAGACGAGCCCGGATCGGCCGGTCGCGTTCAGGCCTCGACCGGGGTCAGCGCGTGATCGCGAGCGCCGTCGGCGGTAGCGACGTGTGCTGCAGGCCGCCGTCGCCCTCGACGTAGCCCGACGCGCTCCAGGTGCCGGCCCCGACCCGGAACCGGCTCGTCCCCACGGCGGTCACGGTGGCAGTGAAGGGCTGGTCGGTGCCGTCGCAGACCGTCGGCTCCAGGTAGCCGTAGCCGGTGACGGTCCGCCGACCCTGCTGCTGCTGCACGGTGAGGTCGATCGTGCCCCGGTCCGGAGCGCCGGAGCTGAACGGCCCGCACGAGTAGGTGCCGGCCAGCACCACCGTGGTCCGCCCGGGCCCCAGAGCCCCGCCATCGACATCGACGGCCAGTCCCTCCGCGGCCGACGCCGGCGTCGCCGGGCCCGCCACGATGATCACGAGCGCCGCCGCCAAGACCGTCCGAGCACCCCATCTGCGCATCCGACATCCCCCTGTGTGCCCCACTCGACACGACGAGTATGGCCGCCCCTGGCGCCGAGCGCTCGCCTACCGCTCGACGTGGCGGCGCGTTGCCGGTGGGTCAGCTGAAGGCCTCGGCGGCCAGCTCGGACATCTCCTCGATGCTGACGTCGCGCAGGTGCTGGGAGAGGCCCCAGCGGTGACCGTAGGGGTCGACGATCTGGCCGTCGCGATCACCCCAGAAGGCATCGGCCAACGGCCGGTGGACCGTTGCGCCCGCCTCGATGGCCCGTTGCCACACCGCGTCGACATCGGGGACATCGAGGTAGAGCACGGCCGAGGTGCAACCGGTCGTGGCCGGCGACAGTGCCCCGTGCTCGGGGAACTCGTCGGCGAGCATCACGACCGACGGGCCGAAGTGCAGCTCGACATGGATGAGCCGCCCGTCCGGCAGCGTGATCCGATTCTGTTCCGCTGCACCGAGGACATCCGTGTACCAGGCGGCGGCACGAGCCGCGTCAGCAGCGATGATGTGGACCGTGAGCATCGACGATCACGGTACGGACGGCGGGCCGACGCCGTCTTGTACGTCCTTGCGCGGCGAACGGCCGGTCGAGGCGTGGCGCACGAGCGACGACCATCCCCTGCTGTGGATGCGGGGCCTGACCCACCAGTACCGGGTCGACCCGCTCGCCGAGTACGTCATCGGCATCGCCTCGGGCGCCGGGTACTACCTGCATCGCGGTCGGTCGACCCACCACGTCGGTCCCGGGGACCTGGTCGTCCTGGACCCCAGCACCGCCCACTCCGGCTCGGCCGTCGACGGCCGACCGTGGCTCGGGCAGCTCGTCCTGGTCGACATCACCCACCTCCGGCCCGGGATGCCGCGCGACCTGGAGCTGGGCGACCCGGTCATACGTCGACCCGACTTGGCCCGCCGGTTTGCCGAACTGCACAACACTGCCCGACCGGGCGCACCCTCCCTGGAGGTCGACGGCGCCTTCCACGACCTGGTCACCGCCATCGCCGGGCCCATCGGCCCGACGCGGCGACCAGGACCAGCTCGCCCCGGCATCGGCGTGCGGGCCGCCATCGACCGCCTGCACGACGACGTGGCCATCAACCTCACGCTCGATCAGCTGGCCGCCACCGCCGGGATGCGCCGCTTCACCTTCGCCCGCCGGTTCAAGCAGGAGGTCGGCGTCGCACCACACACCTACCAGATCGCCCTCCGGGTCCAGCTCGCCCGGCGCCTCCTCGAAGCCGGCCACCGCCCGGCCGACGCCGCCGCACGGGTCGGCTTCACCGACCAAAGCCACCTCAACCGCCACTTCCGCAAGATCGGCCTCACCCCCGCCGCCTACACCCACGCCCATACCCGCGTCGACAGGTAGCCGCTCTCGGTCAGAGGGCGCCGTTTGCTATATGGCCGCCGCGTAGCCGGTCGTCACCTCGTTCTTGTGGGCTGCGAAGGCGGAGAGAACTTCGTCCTTCTCCTGGGCAGGCACGTTGAAGACGTCGAGGCTGCGCGCAAGCTCGGCGGCGACCTCGTCGAACTCGTCCGGCGAGATCTTGAACCCGCGGTGTGCCTCCTCGAGCCCGATCTGGGTCGCTCCCGGTTTCGTGGCTGCGTATTGGAAGGGTCCGCCCGCGACTGCGCAGAGCCACAGCGTTCGCATGAACTTCAGGCCGGGCAACCGGTCGAGCCGGTTCGTGTGCCACTCGCGGAGATCCGGGTTCTTCGACTCCCTTCCCACGATCGGGTTCTCCACGACTGCATCGCTGAAGTGATCCACGACCCGGACGACATCTCCTTCGACGACGCCATCGACCGTCTCTGCGTGCTGCAGGACCCGGCCCGTCGGACGGCGTACATCGCAGTGCGAGCCGCCCGCCGACCGGTGACTCGGCCGGAGGTCGCCGAGGCGGCCGGGATCTCGGTGCGGCTGGCCGCGTTCCACCTCGAGAAGCTGCTGGCCGAGGGCTATCTCGAGGCCGGCTTCGTCGAGGCTGGACGGGTGGGTCATCCGGCGAAGCGATACTGGCCGAGCGACCTGGAGCTCGAGGTGTCACTGCCGCCCCGTCGCTATGACCTGGCGGCTCAGATGTTCGCCGACGTGCTCACGGACCGGGTCGACGAGGTCGCCGAGGACATGGACACGGTCGCCGAGGGGTACGGCCGGCGGGTCGGGACCCGAGTTCGGCCGCTCGGCGGGGAAAGCCGGTTCGTCACGGCGCTGCAGGTCATCGGGTACGAGCCGGACGCCGCCGACGACGACATCGTGCTTCGCAACTGTCCCTTCCAACGCGCCGCAGAAGACCGCCCCGAGGTCGTCTGTCGCATGAACCGTGCCTTCATCGAGGGCCTGCTGGCCGGAACCCGCACCCGCTCGCGCTCCGCGAAGCTCGAGCCTGCCCCGGACCGCTGCTGCGTCATCGTCGTTCGTGGCGCCGGACGGCTCCCTCGCAGGCCGTCGTGAGGACCTCCGATCGGGGCCGGGCGAGGTGGCCGTCCCCGTTGTTGCCATATGCCGTTTGGCGGTATATACCGGCGGGATGCTCAGGGAGCAGACCTTTCTGATCCTGGCCGCGGTGACACCGGTCCCACTGCACGGCTACGGGATCCTGAAGACCGTCGAGGAGCTGTCCGACGGCCGGGTTCACCTCCGGGCGGGGACGTTGTACGCCGCGCTCGACCGGTTGGTCGGCTCGGGCTCGCTCCAGCTCGACCACGAGGAGATCGTCGACGGCCGGCTGCGCCGCTACTACCGCATCACCCACGACGGCCTGGCGGTCCTGCGCCAGGAGGTCGAACGGCTGGAGGCCAACGCAGCGGTCGCGCACCGCCAGCTTCGACGCGTGGGCCTGGCGTGAGCCTGGAGCGGAGCTACCGCCGGCTGGTCCGCCTGTTCCCCGCCGATTGGCGGGCCGAGCACGAGGAGGAGCTCATGGGCACCCTGCTCGACGCAGCCGGGGCTGGGGCCGAGCGCCGGCGGGTGCCGCTCGCCGAGGCCGCCGACCTGGTGCGTGCCGCCCTCGTGGTGCGAACCCGCCGGTGGCGACGGCGAGGGCCGAGCGTCGTCGGGGTGGCCGGGGCCGTCATCGGCGTCGTGGCGGTGGCGCTGCTGGCCGGGGCGTCGCTGCGTGACGTGTCCGCCGACTTCCTGGTGACGTCACTGGTCGTGGCCCTGATCCCGGGGACCGGCGTCGTCTACACGATCTCCAGCGCCATCGGGTCCGGGTGGCGCCGTGGGTCGCTCGCCGCCGCGGGCTGCACGCTCGGGATCGTCCCCCACATCCTCGCGGCGATGCTCGGCCTGTCCGGGGTGATGCAGGCCGGGGCCGCAGCCTTCGAGATCGTCCGCTGGTTCGGGGTCGCCTACCTGGCGTTCCTCGGCCTGTCGATGCTCCGGGCCGGTGACGCTCTGCGGATCGAACCCGACCCGGGGTCCTCCCGCTCGGGCGGCTCCATGGCCCTCGTGGTCCGCCGGGGCGTGCTGGTCAACCTGCTGAACCCCAAGCTCACGGTGTTCTTCTTCGCCTTCCTGCCCCAGTTCCTCGACAGCCCGCCGCGGCTCCTCGACCTCCGCCTGGTCGGGCTCGGCGTCACCTTCATGGTGGTCACGCTGGTGGTGTTCACCGGCTACGCCTGGGCCACCGCCGCTGTCCGCCACCACGTGCTGGCACGGCCCGCCGCGAGACGCTGGATCCAACGCTCGCTCGCCACCCTCCTCATCGGATCCGCCGCCCGGCTCGCCGCCACCCGGAGCTGACGTGCACCCGGCTGACGCAGGACCTCGACGGATCAAGGCTCGGGGGCGAGGGCGGTGAGACGTCCGTTGCCGGCGAGGAAGAGGCGGCCGCCCGCCAGGGACAGTTGACCGGTGCCCGGGACGGCGATGTCCGCCAGGGGAGAGCAGGTCGCTGCTCCACAGCCGGAGGCGTCGAAGGCTACGACGCTGTTGCCGTCGGGGACGTAGACGACGCCCCCACCCACGACCGGTGCGCCGACGCTGGTCCCGTCGAATGACGCCTCCCACACCGGCTCGCAGGCGATCGCCCCGCAGCCGCCGGCGTCGAAGGCCTCGAGCACCCCTCCCCCGCCGCTGCTCGCGAGCGAGGTCACGTACACGGTCCCTTTCGCCACCGCCACGCCACCTGCCAAGGAGCCAGCAAGCCTTGCTGACCACAGCGTCGCACCGTCCGCCTGGTCGAGGCCGAAGAGGGTCCCGCCGATGGTCCTGACGAAGACAGGGCCGGCGCCGTCGACCACCGGGTCCAGCGGTTCGGGGGCGAACGTCCGCGTCCACCGGAGGCAGTTCTCGGTGCATCCGTCGATGGCGTAGGAGTCGACCGTCGAACCGTGGGTGAGGAGCACCCGGTTGCTGGTCAGCGTCGGCATGAACGTGCCCACCGGCGGGCCGGTGAGGGCGGTGCGCCACCCTCCGCCGGGCGAACCGGTGACCTCGAGCGTGATCGTCACGTCGGCCAGCGAGCAGGGCGACGTCGTCGGGACGGTGAGCAGCGTTCGGGCCACCACCGGCGCCGCCTCCGCAGCCGCCGACGGGTAGGCCGGGGCACCGAGGCTCTTGGCCCCGGTCGCCGGGTCGAGCACGACCGACCCCAGGGTGCAGGCCGGACCAGGTACCGGGGAGGGCGCGCGGGGTACGAAGCCGAAGAACCCGGTCGCGAGCCGGTCGCCGACGAACGTCACCGGCGTTCCCACGGCGAACGCCTCCGAGACCGGAGCCACCGACACGAGGCTGGTGTCCCACAACGTTCCGCCGGTGGCGGCGTCGAGCGCCCGTACACCTGACTGGTGCGGCTCGACGCGAGTCACGAAGACCCGGCCCTCTGGCGACACGATCGGCTCGCTCAGCGTGCCCGCCACCTCGACCGACCACAGCTGGTGCAGCGTCCTGACATTGGCGGCCGTCAGGTTCGCCTCGATCGGGTTGTGACGGGTGTGCCCCGGGCCGGCTCCGATCTGCAGCCAGCACCCCGGCAGCAGCAGAACCACTGCCAGAAGACCCCAACCCCGCGTCCAAGAAACCGCGCGTCGCACCAACCCCTACCCCCTTGCTCCTGCCGGGTGCCGAGCCCGAACAGAGTCAACGGAACCGTTGTACAGAAGGCTCAGCCGCAGCGCATCGGTATGCGCTACCGACCCCGCGCGACGCCTGGCCGCCTGGACCGTGTTCTGCTGCCGGTTCAGCGTGTCGTGGCGCGGAGGACGAGGGAGATCAGCTGCTCGAGCTCCTCGTCCCGGAGCCGGCGGCGGAACAGGAGCGGCACGACTACCAGCGGCGACGCCAGCGTGAGCAGCGTGGCGTCGACGTCGATGCCGTCGGCCAGCTCGCCCCGGTCTCGCGCCCGGGTTGCCATGGCCCGCCAGTCGTCGAACAGGGCCTCGTAGTGCCCGAGCACCGCGGCCGTGTAGTCAGGGTGCTGGCCCGAGGCCATGAGGGCGTTCTGGGTGACCTCGACGGGGTCCGCGAAGAACGCCGCCAGCCGGTGCACCAGCGCTCGGACGTCGCTCGGCCACGACCCGGTGTCGACCGCGACGGCGAGGTCGCGGGTGTGCAGGGTCAGCGCCTCGCGCAGCAGGTCGGCCTTGGCCGGCCACCAGCGGTGCAGCGTGGCCCGGCTCACCCCCGCCCGCCGGGCGACGTCCAGCGGCCCGAACCCCGCGTCGCCTTCGCCCAGCAGGTCGAGGCACGCCTGCGCGACACGGCGGCGCACGTCCTCGCTTCGCCCGCCGGCCCGGACCCGACGGCGCGGTGCGCCCACGCCCGTGCTCACGAACACCGGCGCCAAACGAGACATCGCGTCTACTTTAAAGCGCCGTGGCACCGCTCTCGTACTGGCACGACTCGCTCGCACCCGGCGACGGCCTCGTACGGCGGCCGTCGCTCCCGGGGGACCGCGACGTCGACGTTGCGATCGTCGGGGCCGGGTTCACCGGGCTGTGGACCGCGCACTCGCTGCTCCGGGCCGACCCGACGATGCGGGTGGTGGTGCTCGAGCGGGAGGTCGCCGGGTTCGGCGCCTCAGGCCGCAACGGTGGCTGGTGCGTCGGCGACTACGGCGGCCCCGTCGCCGCGGTCGAGCGCGCCCACGGACCAGGCTCGGTCGAAGCCATGGCCCGGGAGATGCATCGCAGCGTCGACGAGGTCGGCGCAGTCGTCGCCGGCGCGGGGATCGACTGCGGGTTCCACAAGGGCGGTGCGATCTACTTCGCCACCGACGGCGGCCAGCTCCGCCGCCTCCACCACCACCTCTCCGGATACGAGCATCACGGCATCGGCGATGCCTGGACGTTCCTCGACGCCGAGGCAGCCGGGGCCGTCGTCCACGCCGAGGGCATCCGGGGCGCGGCCTTCACCCCGCACGCCGCCACCGTGCACCCCGCCCGCCTGGCCAGAGGCCTCGCGGCGGAGGTCGAACGTCTCGGCGGGGTCGTCCACGAGCAGACGGCAGTCCGCGCGATCGACGACGGCCGGGCACGCACCGACCACGGGACCGTCCGGGCCGAGGTCGTGGTCCGCGCCACCGAGGCCTACACCGGGAGCATCGAAGGCCACGAGCGCGAGATCCACCCGCTCGGGAACCACATGGTTGCGACCGAGCCGATCGACGACGCCACCTGGGCCACGATCGGCCTCGCCGACCGCCAGCTGTTCGAGTGGAGCGCCGTCATGCTCGGCTACGGCCAACGCACCGTCGACGGACGCGTCGCCTGGGGCGGCCTGTCGGCACCGTCGCGGTGGGGCGGCCGCGTGCCTCCCTCACCCATGCAGGACCCGCGCGCCGCCGACCGCCTCCGTCGTGGGCTGGTCAAGCTGTTCCCGGCCCTCGACGGCATCACCGTGACCCACCACTGGGGCGGCGTGCTCGGCGTACCCCGCGACCTGCTGCCAGGCGTCGGCCTCGATCGTCAGGCCAAGTTCGCCTGGGCAGGCGGCTACACCGGCCAGGGTGTCGCCTCTGCCAACGCCGCCGGCCGGGCCCTCGCCGACCTCATCCGGGGCGTCGACAGCGACCAGACCCGCTTGCCGTGGGTAGGCCACCGATCCCGCCGCTGGGAACCCGAGCCGATCCGCTGGCTCGGCATCCACGCCACCACCGCACTCGCCCGAGCCACCGACCTCATCGACCGCCACCGCGGGTGACAGTCCCGGAGTACAGAATCCGGAAAGATCACTTGCCCAGCGACGCAAGGAAATTGAAGTAGTTGGTTCACACGAGCGACATGGACGCGTGACAGCGCATTCTTACGTTCGGTGGCGAGTCGGACCACGCGGCTGACTCGCACACCTCACGAAAGGAAAGTCACGCATGCTCCCTTCGAGCTTGCTGAGGCTCCGGCGGGAAGGGGGCTCGTGATGCGTCGCAAAGCCCTCGCCGCGCTGGGTCTCGCCGGCGCTCTCGTCATGGCGTTCCCAGGGGTCGCGTCGGCCCAGGACGCCCCGACCACGGAGAGCGTCAACGACGCAGTCACGTCGCTCGCGACGAACACCAACGTCCTCTGGGTCGTCATCGGCGCCGTACTGGTCATCTTCATGCAGGCGGGCTTCGCCCTGGTGGAGACCGGGTTCTGCCGGGCGAAGCACGCGGCCCACGTCGTGTCGACGAACTTCGCGATCTTCGGCCTCGGCTTCGTCGCGTTCTTCCTCGTCGGCTACGCGTTCATGTTCGGCGGCTACAGCACCTCGCTGATGGGGATCGCTAAGGCCCCGGGTGATGCCCTGATCGGCAGCGGTCATTGGGTCTTCCTCTGGAAGGGCGGCTTCGCCCTGACCGACATCGGCAAGACCGGCAGTGCCGCGGCGCTCGCCGCCTTCTTCCTCTACATGGTCGCCTTCATGGACACCACGGCCACGATCCCCACCGGTGCGATGGCGGAGCGCTGGAAGTGGAAGGCGTTCGTCGGGTGGGGCCTGTTCTGCGGGGCGCTCTACTACCCGCTGTTCGGGGCCTGGACCTGGGGTGGCGGCTGGCTGAGCCAGCTTGGCAACAGCCTCCACCTGGGCTTCGGTTACGTCGACTTCGCGGGGTCGGGCGTGGTGCACGGCATGGGTGGCGCCGCGGCGCTGGCAGGGGCACTGGTCCTCGGACCCCGTATCGGCAAGTACAACAAGGACGGATCCAGCAACACGATCCCTGGCCACCACATCCCGATGGCCATGCTCGGCTGCTTCATCCTCCTGTTCGGCTGGTTCGGCTTCAACGCCGCTTCGACCCTGGCGGTCACCGACATCCAGTTCGCGACGGTGGCGACCAACACCGCCATCGCTGCGGCGTTCGGCGCCACCGTGGCCATGTTCTGGATGATGTTCCGGACCGGGAAGCCGGACCCCGGCATGATGGTCAACGGCATGCTGGCCGGCCTGGTGGCGATCACCGCGCCGTGCGCCTTCGTCGACCCGTACGTGGCGGCGATCATCGGCTCGATCGCCGGTGTGCTGGTCGTCCTGGCCGCGGGCTTCATCGAGAACGTGCTCAAGGTCGATGACCCGGTGGGCGCCATCGCCGTCCACGGCGTCTGCGGCATCTGGGGCGTGCTGGCAGTCGGCCTGTTCGCCAATGGCAAGTACGGCGCCGGCTGGAACCTCACCACCGAGGGCTCCGCCGCCGATGCCACGGGCGTCACCGGCGTCTTCTATGACACCTCGCTCGGGCTCAAGCAGCTGGCGGCCCAGGCGATCGGGGCCGCGGTCATCGCCATCGGCTTCACGGCCTTCGCCTACGCGTTCTTCAAGATCCAGAACGCGATCATGAAGGGCGGCATCCGGCCGTCCGCCGAGATGGAGCTCGCTGGCATGGACCTGCCCGAGATGGGCGTCCTCGCCTACCCCGAGTTCCCTCTGCAGGACAGCACCCCCAGCAGCAACGGTGCGGAGCCCGCCGAGGAGGAGGTCGAACCGGTCACAGCATGACGACCGGCGGGGTGGACAGCGTGGTCCGACCCCAGGCTGACGGGTGGGCACGGTGCGCCGTGCCCACCCTCGTCATGCAGCGGCGGAGCTGAGATGGACATCGCGACCGTTCTCACGGACATCCTGGTGGTGCTCGCCGCGGCGAAGGTCGCGGCCGAGCTCGCCGAGCGCCTCAACGTCCCGGCGGTGGTCGGCGAGATCGTCGCCGGCATCATCATCGGGCCGTCGCTGCTCGGCCTGGTGGGCGAGCACGACGAAGTGCTGCGCACCCTCGGGGAGATCGGGGTCATCCTCCTGCTGCTCGAGGTCGGCATGGAGATGGACCTGGCCGAGCTGGGGCGGGTCGGGCGGGCCTCGATGCTGGTGGCGACCGTCGGCGTCGTCGCCCCGATGGTCCTCGGCATCGGCGCCATGCACCTCATCGGCAGCGGAGGGAACACGGCGCTGTTCGTCGGCGCCGCGCTGACCGCCACCAGCGTCGGGATCACCGCCCGGGTCTTCGGCGACCTACGGGCGCTCGCCACGACCGAAGCGCGCACGGTGCTCGGTGCAGCCGTGGCGGATGACGTGATGGGCCTTGTCGTGCTGACCGTGGTGGTGCGACTCGTCACCGAGGGCACCGTGTCGGCTCTCTCGATCGCGGGCATCGTGGCGGTCGCCGTGGGCTTCATCGTCGTCGGCGGGCTCGCCGGCCTCCGGCTCACCGGGCCGCTGTTCGCGCTCATCGAGCGACGCTCCCGGTCTGCCGGGACCATGGTCGCCCTGGCCCTCGCGTTCACGCTGGCGTTCGCCCGCCTGGCCGACGCCGCCCGCCTCGCCCCGATCATCGGGGCGTTCCTTGCGGGCATCGCCCTGAGCCGCAGCGCCCAGGCCCCGGGCATCCGCCGGGAGCTGGCACCGGTCGGGCATCTCTTCATCCCGGTGTTCTTCCTGCAGATCGGCATCGACGCCGACATCGGCGCCTTCAGCCGCGCCACGGTGCTCCGCGACGCCGCCCTGCTGCTCGCCGCTGCGGCCGTCGGGAAGCTCGTCTCGCCCCTGGGTGCCATCGGCTCACCGGGTGACAAGCTCCTCATTGGCCTCGGCATGCTGCCCCGCGGCGAGGTCGGGCTGATCTTCGCCACACTCGGCCTGCAGACCGGCGTCATCGGCGACGACCTCTATGCCGCGCTGCTGCTCGTGGTCCTGGTCACGACCCTCGCCACGCCGCAGCTCCTGAAGGTGCGCTACGGCCGCATCCGGGCGGCCACCGGCGCCGACGACGAGCACGAGGTCGCCCTGACCGAACCGCCCGGCGGCTGGCTCGAGGTCGGCGCTGGCGAGGTGACCCTCGCGGCCCGCCCACCCCGCTCCGCGGCGCTGCGGGTCGCCCTCGAGGCAGCGCTGCGCGTGGGCCGCAACCATCCCGGCGCCGACCTCCTCGACTGGCTGTCGACAGTCGACGTGCCCAGCCCCAACGGCGCCGGCTGGTCGCCCGGCGACGCCGACCGGCTCTTCGACGTCATCGAGCGCGGCAACGCCCGGTCCTGGCGGTTCCTCGACACCGTGGGCGTGCTCGACCGCGCACTCCCCCAGCTCGCCGCCGGCATCCGCGCTCGCGAGGCGGGTGCCTTCTCGCTCGACCCGCTCGACGCCCATCGCTTCGCCGCCCTGGAGCGGCTGCGGTTCCTGGACACCGGCGACCCGATAGCGCTGGAAGCCGACCGGATCGCGCACCGCGACCGCCTGCTGCTGGCCCTCCTGCTGGCCGAGGCACTGGACGCAGATCCCGATCCCGCGGGCGCAGCGGCCGCGATCGCCGCTGAGCTACGCCTCGACAGCGACGACGCGGTGGGGGTCGCGGCCTTGGTCGCCGACCGCGAGCTGCTGTGGGCGGCCGCCCACCGGGGCGCCGGGCTGAGCGAGTCCGCGGTGCTGCCGCTCGCAACCCACCTCGCCACCCCGGAGCGCGCCCGCACGCTCTACGTCATGACCGCCCTGCGCAACATCGGCGCCGAGCGCTGGGAGCTGGCCCGGCTGCGCGAGCTCCACGACCTGATCCAGGCCGTCCTGGCCGACGACGAGCTGACCGGCACCGACGGACGGGACGTGGTCGCGCGGCACCGAGCCGCGGCCCTCGAGCTCGTCGGCGATCAGGCCGACCTGGCGCAGCGCATCACCACCGCGCCACGCTCCTACCTGCTCCACCAGGAGCCGGCAGCCATCGCCCGCCATGCGGCGCTGCTGCGGGACATCCCGGCCGCCGGCGTCGTGCAAGTCGCCGTCACCGACGACGTCGACTGCCGGTGGGTCGACGTCGTCACCCGCGACCGCCACGGCCTCCTCGCCGCCGCCACCTGCGCGCTCGCCGACCTCGACCTGCAGATCAGCCACGCGGTGCTCGCCACCTGGCCCGACGCCGCAGCGCTCGAATCGTTCTGCGTGCACGCGGCCGCCATGCCATCCGAGGCCGACCTGGCCCGAGCCATCGAGGCAGCGCTCGACGACGACCTGGCGAGCACCCCGCTGGCGGAGGTCACCGTGGCATTCGACAACCAGGCGTCGCCATGGCACACGGCCTGCGAGGTCGACGCCCCCGACAAGCCCCACCTGCTCCACCAGCTCGCCACCGCGTTCGCCGCCGCCGGGGTCGACGTAGTGGCGGCCACCGTCACCGGCCACGACGGCCGCGCCTACGACAGCTTCCTCCTCGACCGCGCTCGCGGGGGCAAGCTCGGCCCGGCCGACCAGGCCGCGGTCGTGCGCTTCGTCGAAGGCGGTGTCACCACCCGTCACCGCCGCCTCCGCCCCCGCCGGCCGGGCTACGCACCTGCGTCCGGCTGATCACCCTCCGCCCAGCCCAGCAGGAAGCCCTGCCGGGCGACGGTGTGGATCCGCACCCCCAAGGGGGCTACCCGGCGTCGCAACCGCATCACCACGCCGTCGAGGGCACGCGCGTCCGCCGGGAACCCGTCAGGCCACGCGGCACGCACGAGGTCGGCACGGTGGCACACCGCGCCCGGGCGTTCCAGCATGATCGCGAGCACACGCGCCTCGAGCGGGGCCAATGCCACCCACACCTCTTTCGCGTGCAGGACACCGTCGGCGTCGAGCATCACCGGGACCGCGCGTGGGGTCGTGCCGCGGGCGCGCTCGACGAGGGTAGCGATGCGGACGGCGAGCTCGTCCGGGTCGAGTGGCTCTCGGACCCAGTCCTCCAGCTCGTCGGTGATGGTGGGCGGGGCCGAGCCCGCATCGATCAGCAGCAGGCGAGGGGCGCGAGCGGCCGCGAGCCGCCGACGCAGCGCCTCGTCGCGCGGCCAGGCGACGAGCGCCACGTGCGGCCCATCGAGGTGGTCGTCGGGTGGGTCCGACGTCGGGACCGACCTGGGGTCCCGGTGGTTAGTGGACACGAGCGTTCCTCCGGTTCGATTGGCGTGCTGTGCAGCTGAACCGGAGGCGCGGGCGGGGCCCGCAGTCGTCGTCGGAACCTTGGTCGGGCCGAGAGCATGTAGGGCGACGAGCCGGCCAGGCCCCACAGAAGACAGGCCAGGCAGACCGCTATCGGGGTCGGCACGACCACCCCGACCGGGTCGCGATCGGCCTGCTTGACCAGCCGATGTGCGTCGGTGTCGGTCGCTCGGCGGACCGCGGCGAGGTGCGGTGCCTGGGTGATGTCCGACCACGCCGGGCTCTGGGTGAGGTTGAGGCAGTCGATGCAGACCAGGGCCGCTAGCACCAGCGCCAGGGTGAGTAGCAAGCGGCGGCGCGGCCCCATCGTCACTCCTGCGTCCCCGGAGGCGACCCGTGGTCGAGCACGACCCCGACACCCCGCACGGTGTGTAGGACCAGCCCGAGCGGCTCCACCCGGCGCCGCAGCCGCTTAGCACGGTCGACCGCCTGTTGC
>Ga0075431_100000096_pt1 | contig 54552 bp, 40 predicted proteins | sample RhiMetdeltSRZDD5_FD_75297 | JGI IMG/M metagenome (GOLD analysis project Ga0075431, IMG submission 75297) | Populus rhizosphere microbial communities from Tennessee, USA - Rhizosphere MetaG P. deltoides SRZDD5 | ecosystem: Host-associated > Plants > Roots > Rhizosphere > Soil | place: USA... | reverse complement strand
GACGCTCGGGGACCGAATCGCGGAAGGGCCAATCCCGAACGATGATGCGCTCCCCATCGCGAGGCAGATCGCCGAGGCGCTCGAGGCCGCTCACGAACAGGGCATCATCCATCGTGATTTGAAGCCCGCGAACATCAAGGTGCGGCCTGACGGTACGGTGAAGGTGCTCGACTTCGGGCTCGCCAAGGCGATGGAGCCCGCAGGCGCAATGGCGGCGAACAACTCGATATCACCCACCATCACCTCGCCCGCGATGATGACCGGCGTGGGCATGATCCTCGGCACGGCGGCCTACATGTCTCCGGAGCAGGCACGCGGCAAGCCCGTTGACAAGCGTGCCGACATCTGGGCGTTCGGGTGCGTGCTCTACGAAATGCTGGCCGGCCATACGTTGTTCGCGCGCCCTACGACGTCGGACACGATCGCGGCAGTTCTCGAGCACGAGCCCGACTGGAACGCATTGCCGGCCACGATGCCGTTGTCCGTCAGGCGGCTACTGGCGCGGTGTCTCGACAAAGATCTCAGACGCCGCCTGCAACACATAGGCGATGCGCGAATCGAGATCGAAGACGTGCTCAGCGGGGCTGCCGGCGCGCCTGCGGACAGGGCGGAGGCAGGCGCGCGACAGCGACGGACTGCTCGCCTGTCCTGGTCGGTAGCGATGGTGGCCTCTGTCGTGGCCCTCATCGCCGTCGCCGCGTTGATGTGGGTCGTTCGCAGCACGCTGCGGGCACCGCCGTTGCGTATCTCACGCATGACGATCGCATCGTCCGGCGCGACCGCAGTTGCGCCGGGCATAAATCGGAGCCTTGCGATTACGCCCGACGGCTCGCGCGTGGTCTATGTCGGCAATGGCGGGCGCCAAATCTTCGTCCGCCCGCTCGATGAACTGGAGGCGACGGCCATCGTGACGGGCGCCGCTCCTCTGAACTTCGTCTTCGTCGCACCCGATGGTCAAAACGTCGGATTCGAGGAGGGCGCCACGATCAAGAAGGTGGCCATCACCGGTGGGCCGATCACGACGTTTGCAAAGTCCATCGCCCATCAGGGAGCGACATGGGCGCCAGACGACACGGTCGTCATCGGCAGCTATACCGCCGGACTGCAGCGAGTGTCACCCGGCGGTGTGGCCGCCGTGCTCACATTGACCGGTCCGGGCGAGCGGGCTCACGCCTGGCCCGAGATGCTGCCGGGTGGCCGCGCGGTGCTCTTTACAGTGATCGCCACCACGGGCGGGATCGAAGCCGCGCAGGTCGCGGTGCTCGACCTCACGACGGATAAGTACACCGTGCTGATGCGGGGCGGCAGCCACGCGCACTACGTTTCGAGTGGCCACCTTGTCTACACGGCTGGCGGAACCTTGAAAGCCGTCCCGTTCGACGTCGTCGGCCTGAAAACGCACGGGACGCCAGTGACGGTGCTGCCGCATCTGGTGACGCCGCCGACAGGAGGGGGCCAGTTTGTCGTGGCTGCCGACGGCACGCTCGCGTACGTGGACGCGCCAGACGCGACATCCGCGAACGCGAGGACGCTGGTGTGGGTTGATCGGCAGGCCCGCGAGGAGCCCCTGACGGCGGAGGCGCGGCCCTACACACAACCTCGCATTTCACCGGACGGGACGCGAGTGGCTCTGGCCATGACTCAGGGCGCTGACTCCGACATCTGGATGTGGGACCTCGCCCGCCGCACACTCAACCAGGTGACATTCCCTCCTTCCGGATATTTCTTTCCCGTGTGGACGCCGGACGGGCGTCGCCTGATCTTCGGCCAACCGGGTGCTCGTCTGTTCTGGCAGCTCGCCGACGGCACCGGGGCGACCGAAGAGCTCGCCAGCAGTGCCGGGCTTCCATCGGGTGTGACGCCAGACGGCTCGGGAGTGCTCCTTTCCCCAGGAGGCCGCGATCTGATGATGCTGGAGCTCGACACGCGCCGCATCCGAACACTGCTTCAAACACCGGCGAATGAGCGCAACGGCATCGTGTCACCCAACGGTCACTGGTTGGTCTACGAATCGGACAGCTCAATGCGATTCGAGATCTACGTAAAGCAGTATCCCGACATGAAGGGGCAATGGAAGATCTCGACGGCCGGCGGCACGCGGCCGCTCTGGGCGCCGAACGGGCAAGAGCTGTTCTATGTGGCGCCTGACGGCGCCATCATGGCCGTGCGTGTCCACCCTCGCGACGGGGCCTGGAGCCATGACAGCCCAGCGAAGGTTTTCGCGGGGTCGTACTTAACCGGTGCCCCGGTGAGCGGCCGGAACTATGACGTGGCCTCGGACGGTAAACGCTTCCTCATGATCAAGGAGGCCGCCAGCCAGGCCAGTCACGCCGCACCGCAGATCGTTGTCGTCCAGAACTGGCTAAATGAGTTGAAGCGCCTCGTGTCGACCAAGTAGTTGAGGCGACTCTGCTCACCAGCCAGCAAAATGGCAGATAGATAACGTATTCGCCTTATGTCAGCGGATCGGATGCTCGCACAAATTGCGCACTATCGAGACAGCGGCTTCGACCGACCGGCTTTGCGAGTTATTTCCTCATCTCATCGAGCGCCTTCACTCCGGATCGCATGGCGAGCCACCACGTTGCCATGCAGACGGTCCCCGCCGCGCTGAAGCTCGTGACAATCATCGCGTAGCGCTCGGGCGTCAGGCGATACCGGAAGCGCGCGGTCTGCGCCATCAGGTACATCGACGATGGCCAACCGACCAGCACGATGGTGACAATGATCAAGGCAACGGCGGCAATCATGAACATGACGCCGCCGTAAGAGCCAGCGGCCTGAGTGGCATCGGCGTTGAAGCGTGGATACCGCGCGCCGAGGCCGCACGCCAGGCCCACGAGGGCAAATGTCAGGAAGAAGATCGTCGCCGCTGCCATCAGCTTCAGGAACGGATCGACGCCCAGCAACTGATTCGCCGCGATGGTCAGCGCCTCGGTGAAGAGCAGCACCGGCAACACGGCGGTCCAGAACTTCGACCAGAGAAAGTCGTGCATCGAGATCGGCGACGTCCGGATGATCCAGAATGCGGACCCTTCGGCCGAGACCGCCGGAAACACGAAGCGCACCGCGACGGTTGCCATCACGAAGCCCGCCATCCCGAGATTGATGAACGCGTAGACGTTCTTGACGAAGCCGCTCATGTACGGGATGCGATCGAGATCGAGCACGCGGAAGTTGTAGAGATACAGCAGCACGAGCGCCAGCAGTGGCAGTAGCTGCACCCACTGACTGACGTCGCGCAGGAAGATCTTTACGTCCTTCACGAGGAGCTGACGGCGAACCGGCGACAGCGGCAACATTGACGCCGCCAGATCCAGCGTGCGGAAACGCGCGAACCTCGTTTTTGGCGCTTCCTGCGATCGGCTATAGCCGGCAAAATGCCAGCGGGCGTGGGCGGCGCCGAGCAAGACGGTCAATGCGCCGGCCGTCGTCCACAGCGCGGCCTGATGCAGCCAGTCGAAACCGCCCTGCACGGCCGCGAAGAGCGTTTCCCCCGCCCAGAACGAGGGCAGCATCGGCGTGATGGGCGATTGCAGCGTCGCGAAGAAGTCTGTGATGTCCGGCAGCGATTCGACCCGCAGGAGGCGCTCAGGCTGGATGAACCGCAGGAGCAGCACCACGGCCGCCGCGAACCCGAGCCCCATCAGCATGAGCAGATCGCGCGCGCGCCTGGCCGGAAACACGTTGACGACAAACAGCGTGCACGCCGAACCGAGGGCAACGGGAATGACCGAGAACGGAAGTACCGTGGCAATCGTGGTGGCGTAGAACCCGTAGGGCGCGCATCGTCCCACGCCAATGCCGATGAGCACGGGCGCCATGAAGATGATGACCATCCATGACGCCGACCCCACGGTGCGCGCGAAGCGCGCGTGGAAGAAGCGCCGCGCCGCCACTGGGCTCGCCATGAGGAGCCGGAGATCGTCGGACAGGAAGAACGTCGACAGCGATGTGACCACGCCGCTGAACGCCAGGAACGCGAGGAAGGTCAGGAACAACCACGACAAGCCAAGCCGCAGCAGGTAATCGCCGAACTCTTCGTAGGCTGCGAGCTGCGTGGTCACCCAATAGGCGCCGTAGAACAACACACCCGATACGACGACGCCGATCGAGCCAAAGACGATTCCGCGAAGCAGATCGCCCTTCTCACGCCGGCGCACACGGTTGCGCGACGCCCATGCGTGCGGCAGCAGCAGGAAGGGAAACGGTTGCGTCGACATCCGCTACACTTCGTCGATTTCCTGGAGAGCGCTGCCACCGGTGAGCTTCAGAAACACCGAGGTGAGGTGTTCGTCGGCGCTGCCCCCCGCCATTTGCTTGACTTCGTCCACCGTGCCATGGGCGATGATGCGCCCCTTCTGAATAATGCTCACGCGATGGCACATCTCCTGGGCGACCTCGAGAGTGTGCGTGCTCATCAGAATCGCGACACCGCGCTCGCTCATGCGCCTGAAGACGTCTTTGATCAGTCGCGCGCCGCGCGGATCCAATCCCACCATCGGTTCGTCCACGGCCACCGCCTGGGGCCGATGGAGGAAAGCAGAACTCATCACCAGGCGTTGCTTCATCCCGTGGGAGAAGCTTTCGATCAACTGGTCCTCCCACTGGCGCAGCTCGAAGAGATCGAGCATCTCGTGCACGCGGCCGGCGACGTTGCCATTACCAAATCCGTACAACCCCGCGTGGAACGTCAGGAACTCACCGGCCGTGAGCTTGTCGTAGATGAACGGCCGATCGGGAATGAAGCCGAGAGCGCGCTTCGCCTCTTCCGGATCGCGTTCGAGATCGTGGTTGTCGACAAGGATGCGGCCCGACGTCGGTTTGAGCAGGCCGGCGATCATCCGCATCGTCGTGGTCTTCCCGGCGCCGTTGGGGCCGAGGAATCCATGAATCTCACCGGGCTTCACGGCGAGCGTGACGCCATCAACGGCCCTGAAGCGACCGTACTCCTTCACAAGATCTTGAACGGCAATCATTGAGGGCTCCGGTTGTGTGCTGCGGCTTTCGATCGCTCGCATCGGCAACCGTTGGTGGCGGCGCGAGGGAGCTCGATCGCGAGCGCGTCGGCGGCCGGCGCTACGATCTCCGCCTGGCGACCGACGATCACGCGGTCGGTCCCGGGCGCGAGCTCGAGGGCCAGCACCGTCATCTTCAATCGACCGATGAGCGGCAGAATCGCCGCCTGTCGATCGAGGCCGCCGCGGACGAGTCGAAGATGTGTGGCGTCGGCCGGGAACTGGTTGAGCGTGGGATCGACCGGCAGCCACATGCCGAGACCAGATGCTTCCGCGAGGTACACCTCCGGCCAGGCGTGGTAATAGAAAGCGCCGTGCATGAACACGAGGCCGACGGCAATCCGCGCCGGGATGCCGATTGAGCGGGCCATGGCAACAAACAGCGCCGTGTGTTCGTTGCAGTCGCCAACCCTGGTGCGCAGCACGTCGCGGGCGGATGGCAAGCTGACCGTCGGTTTCTTGTCGAGGAGCCCGCTGACGTGGCGGGTCAGGCGTTCCGCCCGATCGCGATCGCCCACGGCTTCACGTACCGCTCGTTCGGCTTCCGCGCGAATCTGCGGATCGTCGCTCTCGATGAGCGGCTCCGGGGCCAGAAAGCTCTTCGCGTTGGAATCTGCGGCGCCTGGCAGCAAGAGCCGTGCATCGACGAGCTCGATCACATTTCCAACGCGCTTCTGCCCCACACCATCAATGTCAGACGACAACTCCGCGCCTTCGAGGCGAAGCTTGAGGCGACGCACATCACGAGGTTCATCGATGCGCTCCGCCGTGATGGGGACGACAGCGGCAGCCTTTAGTAGATCCGCCTGAATCCGCCCGGGGACGGAAAGCCCCTGCGCGCGTTCAGCTGGTTCCCGCACGGTGATCAACCCAAGCGGGCTCTCCTCCCTGACGACTTCGCCGGTGTCCGTTACCCACGACGTCGTCTGCAACCCACCAAAAGCCATATCCACACGAAATGCCGGGAGGATGGTGTCGTTGGCGCGAACCACGCTTCGATCGCGTACGTCAATCAGGACCTTCGCGCTCTGCAGCGTCGCCGGGTCGAGCACAGTCCATTCGTGATGCGTGCCCGGCACGAGACGTTTGTTCGCGAGAAGCCGCGACAGATTCTGCGAGACCACAGGCGCCTCGGGCAGCTCGCGCGACTCCGTTCGCGTGACGCCTCCTGACGTGATCGCCAGATTCAAGCGCCACGCCGTCGTCTGCGAGGGTCCATCAACCGTTCCCCTCACCGCAATTGGGCCCGTGCCCGGGTCGAGCGAGAACTCGAAGCTTCTCAGCGTGAACGATGTGTCGACGCGTGCGGTCGTGCGAATTCGAGCAGCGGTGTCCTGCCCGAGCAGCAGCATCTGCAGGCGGCCGTCTTCCTGCAGTTCGAACCCATCATCGGTCGGTGTGGTCTGGCTGACGGTGAAACCGATCTTCTCACCGCGGTAGTACACCCCGCGCCACACGGCGGCGGATCCATAGCGCGCCAGATCAGTCGCAAGGTTGGCGGATGACGGGTGCCCGTACGACCGCGCCACCAGCGCCGCCATCGTCGCAACCCAGGCCACGAGAACGAGGAGCGCGAGCGGCGCCGTGATGGCGCGCGGCAGGGGTCTTAAGAATGTGAACGACACCGATACCTGCTCGGACTATCGGTGTGGGAAATCAGTACCAGTAGAGCCGACGAAATCGCTTTGGCGAGAGGCGCACCCCTGTCAACTCCCAACTTCCAATTTCCAACTTTCAAGGAATCCGGCTGCTTTGGGAGTTGGGAGTTGGAGATTGGGCGTTGACAGGTTCTTCAGCATCCTGTCAGACCTTGAACAGCGTCAGAGCGAACCGTGCATTCTCGTCAATCCACTGCTCACCGAGTTGGAACCCGGCATCTCGTCCCTGGGCCAGCACCTGGTCCGGATCGTACTTGTAAGAGCTCTCCGTCCAGATCCACTCGTTCTTCTTGAACTCGATTTCGAGATCGGCCTCCGAGATACGCACCAACTGCTGACGGGTGCTGACGAGATGCATTTCGATGCGGCTCTCCGATGGATTCCAGAGCGCCCGATGCGCGAAGCCATCGAGGTCGAATGTGCCGCCGAGCTCGTCGTTGATTCGTCGCAGCAGGTTGCGGTTGAAGGCTGCCGTGACCTGCAGGGGATCGTCATAGGCAAGCTGCAGCACGCGCGGAGACTTGACGAGATCGGTCCCGAGCAGCAGGGCGTCTCCCTCGGTCAGCGAGCCGCGGATCCGGCGCAGCATGTCTCGCGCCGCGGGCGGATCGAAGTTGCCGATGTTCGAGCCGAGGAACAGCACGAGCCAATTACCATGGCTGCGATGGGTGGCGAGCCGCGCCAGGCCTTGTTCGTAGGTGCCTTGAAAAGCGGTGACCGGCATGGACGGCAGCGTGGCCAGCCGCGCGCGAGCGCTCATGAGCGCCGCGCCAGAGATGTCGATCAGGTGCACGCGTCGAAGCCGCTCGCCACCTTTCTCGAGCAGGACGGCGAGCTTCTCACCGTTTCCACAACCGAGCTCGGTGATGTTGAGCGGCCGCCGCAGCGGCTCGAGCATCGCGCGCGCATGACGCGCGAGCAGCGCCGTCTCGGCGCGCGTCACCTGGTACCACGGCAGCCGGCATATCGCGTCGAACAGCGCCGACCCCAACGCATCGTAGAAATAGCGCGACGGAAGTTGACGCGGTGTACGTTGAAGATAGTCCGCAACGTCCGACACGAAATCGGTCCGAGCAGAGAGCCCAATACCATCCAGCGACAGCAGCATCACACCTCTCCAGCGCAACGGAACGTGGCGTAGACGTAGGGATAGCGCGGACGGAACCAGTTACGGAATCCACGCCGCACCAACGTCCGTGCAGTGAGCGGTGATGCTCCCTTCATGACGAAGTGATCACCGTCGAAGAAGTCCGCCGAGTATTCCGGGTATGTCGGGAGAGGCTCGAAACCATCGAAGGGCCCGAACGGTGTCGATGTCCACTCCCACCCGTTGCCGATCAAATCGTGCACGCCAAACGCGCTCGCGCCCTCTGGATGCGCACCAACCGGCTCGGGATCCCAGCGCGTGAAATCGAAGTTGCCTGGCACTGGACTGGCGACGGTCTCTCCCCATGGGAAGCTGCGCTCGCGTCCTTCGGGCGTACCGAACGCCGCGCGTTGATACTCCGCCTCGGTTGGAAGACGAAACCTGCGCCAGCGTGCGTAGGCCGCCGCCTCTGCCCAGGTGACGTACACCGGCCACGTCTCCGGCAGCGGAACACGCTCGAACATCCCGCGCCAGAACCAGCGGTCGCTATCGTGCTCCCAGAAGGACGGGTGAGATACCTGAGCCGACTCGATCCACGCCCAGTCCTCCGGCCGCCACCACTGTGGTGCCCGGTAGCCACCTGCCTGGACGAATTCCATGAACTGTCCGTTGGTGACGTTGTAGACGTCGACGCTGAACTCGTTGACGTGAACACGATGCAGCGGGCACTCGTTATCCCACGCGAACACGTCTTCGCGAAGGTCAGTCCCCAGTGTGGCGAAGCCACTGCGGATACGCGCGTGGAGGGACGGGGCCGCGTGCGGAGAAGAGAGCGGCACCGTGTGATAGCCGCTCGGTTTGCGCTTCTGCGAGTAGGGCACCTGATGCCAGATATAGCCGAGCGTTTCCTGATGCATCTCCTCGTGTTCGAGGATGGTCCACAACGCTCGCCCGTGATCGAGCAACGGATCGCCCGGCCGCTCGAGATCGGCGCGTTCAATGGCCTGCTCGATCAGGCGATCGGCGGCCTCGACATACTGCCGGACTTCGGCGCGCGACGGCCACGCGGGGTTGCCGCGCGCGATCGACATCGCCTCGCTTTCGGGATCGATCCCGCGCGCGAAGATCGTCTCCAGGTGATCGTCGACGCCAGGGCGGCCAAGCGCCTTCTTGATCAGCGTGTTGACCGAGAAGGCGGGAATGTGTCCCTCGTAAAAGACGACCGGATTGCGGAGCGAGATTGGACGCTCGTAATATGCCGACTCGTCCAGCAGGTCGAAGAGTGCGCGGGTCCGGCGTCTATTCGCTGTAAATCGCTCGAGCGCGCCGGCGCGATCGAGCAACGTGGTTGGAGGCCCAAGCTGAGGCATCGCACATCACCTCGAATCTCCGAGCTTACTACGGCGGGTCTAGACCCGCCGCCTTGACTTGCTCGAATACCGAGCAGTACGCTGAGAACGCACGGCTTTCCGCCTATTCGACGCCTTCCAGTCGAGTCTGGTTACAGTGACGATCACACTCAACGGCGAACGCTTCGAGCTCGACGGTCCCAAATCGGTTACCGCGTTGCTCGTGCAGCTCGACATCGATCCACGACGCGTCGCCGTGGAACATAACCTCAACATCATCAAGCGCCAGACGTTTTCAGATGTCCTGATTGGTGAGGGCGACACTATCGAGATCGTGAATTTCGTCGGCGGTGGCTAGCGGCGGGTCCTTGCTGTACGTAGCGGCGGGTCTTCAGATCCGCCGTTGGATCGTTGTTCGTAAGGGAGCTGGAAAGTTGGCTGACACTCCGTTCGTCATCGCCGGACGCACCTTCACATCCCGCCTGATCGTGGGAACGGGCAAGTACTCGTCGCATGCCGTCATGGCGCAAGCGCATACCGCCTCTGGCGCCGAGATGGTGACCGTCGCCGTGCGACGCGTGAACATCTCCGATCGCTCGAAGGAATCGCTGCTCGACTACATCGACGACCGCATCTTCATCCTTCCAAACACCGCGGGCTGCTACACCGCCGATGACGCCATTCGCACGGCGCGATTGGGACGCGAGGCCGGCCTGTCGAACTGGGTGAAGCTCGAAGTGATTGGCGACGAGCGGACGCTCTTCCCCGACAACGAGGCGCTCATCGAAGCCACGCGCGTGCTCGTCAAGGAAGGCTTCGTGGTGCTGCCCTACACCAACGACGATCCCGTCGCGTGCCGCAAGCTCGAGGACGCGGGCGCCTCGGCGGTGATGCCGCTGGGTGCGCCGATCGGGTCCGGGCTCGGCATTCAGAACGCCAACAACATCCGTATCATCCGCGAGTTTTCGAAGGTCCCCGTGATTGTCGATGCCGGCGTAGGAACGGCATCCGACGCCGCGCTCGCCATGGAGCTGGGCGCCGATGGGGTGCTCATGAACACGGCCATCGCCGGCGCCGAGCAGCCGGTGCAAATGGCCGAAGCGATGAAGCACGCCGTCATCGCAGGCCGACTCGCGTTCCTGTCGGGCCGAATCGCGCGAAAGATGTACGCCACCGCGAGCAGCCCGCTCGAAGGCGTGATCGGGACGTAGCCACGTCCTTGGTTCTGGGGCCTTTGTTCGAGGTCCGTCCTGAGCCGCTGTGTTACTGAAGTCCCAACAACCGCGCCGGGTTTTGCTTCGCCATCACGTCGAGATCGCGATCGCTGAAGCCTCGCGTGCGCAGCGCCTCGATGAAGGCGCCGAATCCGTCGGGCGGCAACGGATTTCCCTGCTGACCCAGGTCGGATGACAGAATCGATGACGCGACGCCAACCTGTCGAATCGCCGCGGCAATGCCATCGATCCGCGCCGCCGCACCCTGGCCTTCCGGCGAACCGCCGACGAACTCAATGAACGCGCCCAGTGATGCCGCCTCCTTCATCTGAGGAACATCCATCGACACCGGCGGCTGGATCGCATGCGTGACGATCATCTGCCGCACGCCCTGTTGACGGCCTTCGCGCAGCAGCATGAGCACTTCAGCCGGAGTGGAATGACCCGTTGCCAGCACGAGATTGTGCTTGGCGATGAGCCCAATGACGGTCTTCACATCGGGAAGAAGCTCGCCACCCTTCGACACGGACACGAACGGACGCGTCTCTTTCGAAGAGCGAACCTGATTCTCCGCGTCGAACGTCGGCATCCAGACGACACGTCCCCACCCGCCACTGACACGGGCCATATGATCAACCGCGGCGGGATTGATCCCACCAACCGTCGTATTGAGTGCGATGCCGCCAAAGACTTCGATGTCCGGCACTACCTGTCGCACGAGATAGGCGGTACCCGCAGTCGAGTCGTAATGGTTCTTGAGCACGACCGCGCGCATCCCGCGCGACTTGGCAAGTTTCACCACATCGATCGCGTGAATCGACCTCGGTCGATCGTCGGGATAACTATGAACGTGAACGTCGATCGCTCCCGCCAAGGCCGCTGCCGGCTTTGACGTGCCTTGCGCAAGACCGATGGCAACAACAGCAGAAGCCAGTAGCGACGCCCCGATCGTCCGACGCATCATCATCTGCCTCCTCACCTGAAATCTGTCGATTATTGATTGGGAAATCTTTGATTATTGATTCGTTGTCGACTGTTGATTGGTTGAGTGCTGATTGCGACTAGTAAACGGCAAATCGACAATCAACAATCCCCAATCAACAAGTAATCAACAATCGAAGATCGTCAAATCAACAATGACGTACGAGCGCTCCCTCAACGCGGGGTCCATGTCGCCGCGGCCGCCTTCGGGAATTCCGACAACATGGCGATATCCGCGTCGACCATCATCGCTACCAATTTCTCGAACGAGACAGTGGGCTCCCAGCCAAGGACGCGTTTCGCCTTGGACGCGTCGCCAATCAGATGATCGACCTCGGCGGGCCGCAGAAACTGCGGATCGACCCGGACATACTTTTGCCAGTCGAGACCTGCGTGTGCAAATGCGGCTTCAACGAGCTGCTGAACCGAGTGGGTCACACCGGTCGCGATGACGTAGTCGTCGGCCTGGGGCTGCTGCAGCATCATCCACATCGCGCGCACGTAGTCGCCGGCAAATCCCCAGTCCCGGCAGGCGTCACGGTTACCGAGAGCCAGGTGATCCGACAATCCGAGCTTGATGCGTGCGACGCCGTCGCTGACTTTGCGGGTCACGAACTCCAGCCCGCGCCGGGGCGACTCATGATTGAAGAGAATGCCGGACACCGCGAACATGTTGTAGCTCTCGCGGTAGTTCACGGTGATGTAGTGGCCGAACACCTTCGAAACGCCGTACGGGCTCCTCGGATAGAACGGCGTCAGCTCGGTTTGCGGCACTTCGCGGACCCGCCCGTACATCTCGCTGGACGAGGCTTGATACAGCTTGATCGACGGGTCGATATGACGGATGGCCTCGAGAAGACGCGTCACCCCCATCGAGTTGTAGTCACCGGTCAGGAGCGGCTGATCCCACGATGCCGGAACGAATGACATCGCGGCCAGGTTGTAGATCTCGTGCGGCTTGACGTCCTGAATCAGCCGCAGCAGCGACAACTGGTCGAGCAGGTCAGCGGGGCGCAGCGAGACGCGATCCAGCACGTGCTGGATCCGCCACATGTTCGGCGAGCTCGATCGGCGGACAACGCCAATGACCTCGTACCCTTTCTCGAGAAGCAATTCCGCGAGATACGAGCCGTCCTGCCCCGTGATTCCAGTGATGACCGCGCGCTTCGCCATGTGATCTGCTGAACCTGACCCTCCGCCAGCGCCCGCCACCTGAGCGAGCTGTAGCGTAAATGCTGTTCATTCTACGTCGTGAGCGCTCCGCGCGTCGTGAGCCATCGTCGCAGCGCGTCCTGCCAGGCTGGCATCGTGAAGCCGGTGCCCGCGAGCTTCGCGACGGACAGCGCACAATAGCGCGGACGCGGTGCCCTCAATTTCACGTGATCCATCGTCACCGCAACGAGATTCGGCCGCTGATTCCCAACGATCGCTGCTACCTCTCGGGCGACGTCGTACCACGAGGCGTGGCCATCATTGACGCAATGGTAAAGTCCGGGCGGCGCATCGGTCGCGGCCAGGTGCCTGGTGGCGCTCGCGATATCCACCACGTAGCCTGGCGAGACGATTCGATCTGTGAACGCGCGGACCTCGCGTCCTTGTTCGAGGTTGGCGACCATGCCATCGAGCGTGCCGCGGCGCCCGGTCCAGTTGGCCGGCGAACCAAACAGGCTCTCGACGCGCAGCACATACGCGTGTGGCGCCTCGAACGCAAACCATTCCCCCAACAGTTTCGTGCACGCGTACGTTCCGCGAGGAGATGGCCGGACATCCTCGGTGTATGGAGCGTTTGCCGATCCGTCAAAGACGAAGTCAGTGCTGTAGTGCACCAATCGAGCGCCGACGTTTTCTGCCGCGCGCACCAGATTCTGGACGGCGAAGGCATTGACGGCCAACGCCTCGACCGCCCGGTCCTCGGCGCCATCCACGTCATTGAATGCCGCACAGTTCACGATCAGCTGTGGTGAGGCCTCGTCAACGGCTCGATTCACAGCAGCCGAATCGGTGACATCCAGTGTCGCCCGCGTGTGAGCTGTGACCGTAAGGCCCGCAAATGCCTGAACCATGGCTGCGCCAAGCTGCCCATGGGTGCCCGTGATCAGCACCCGCGTGATCGGATTGAGACTCGTGACTGGTACACTTGAGCGAGGGAGCTGCACGGACATCTCCTCATCGTACTCCAGCCTGGCGAGACGCGCCTCTGAACGACTGTCAAACCAATGGAACAAATCGACGTCGCCGTTATCGGTGCAGGTGTAATAGGCCTGGCTTCAGCGCTGGCCATCGCGAACAAGGGGCGGAGTGTGTGCATCCTGGAACGCGAAACGAGGCCGGGACGCGGCACGAGCACTCGCAACAGCCAGGTGATTCATGCCGGCATCTACTATCCGAAAGAGAGTCTCAAGGCTCGGCACTGCGTCGGTGGCGCGCGAATGCTGTATGAGTTCTGCGCCCGACACAATGTCCCGCATCGTCGTAGCGGAAAGCTGATCGTCGCCCACGATGAACACGAGGTTCAGGCGCTCGAAACGTTGATGGCGCGCGCGATCGACAACGGCGTCGAGGGCATGGAACTGGTGGAGCAGGCCTTCATCCGAGAGCGTGAACCGCATGTCAAGGTGAGAGTCGCCCTGTTCTCGCCAAACACAGGCATGCTGGATGCCGAGGCGCTGGTCCATACGCTGGCCAGGCTCTGTCGAGAGAAGGACGCGTTCCTTCTGCCGGGATCGCCTCTCGTGGGCGCCGACGCCGCTGCCGACGGTATCGCCTTGCGCACGCCGGCCGAATCGATCACCGCGCGTTGCGTCGTCAACGCCGCGGGGCTATACGCAGACGACGTGTCGGCAATGTTGGGAGGAAAGTCGTTCACGATCTATCCCTGCCGGGGCGAGTACGCGGAACTGGTGCCGGCAAAGCGCGACCTCGTCAACGGGCTGGTCTACCCGCTTCCCCACACGCACGGACTGGGCGTGCACGTGACCAAGACGATCGGGGGTAACGTGACGTTCGGGCCAACGGCGACTTATCAGGACCGGAAGAACGACTACGAAAACGATCGGATCCCGGTCGAGAGCTTCCTCGAGCCAGCCAGGGAGTTGCTGCCGGAAATCACGCTCGCGGATCTCAGGCTGGGAGGAAGCGGTATTCGGTCAAAGCTCCACCCTCCTGAAGTTGCGTTCGCGGACTTCATGATTGAGAGGGACGAGGTGAACCCGCGCGTGATTCAGGTGGCGGGTATCGAGTCACCAGGGCTGACGTCGTGTCTGTCTATCGGGGATCAGGTCGCGGATCTGGTGGAAGAAAGTCTGTAACTAGGCGCGCTTAAACTCCAGCGCTATGACTCCCTCGCCGGGTAGAGCGTCGATCGAAGAATAAATCTGAAAGTGGCGGCCCATCATGTATCCCTCTCGCCAGAAGGGGTAGGGGAGGCCTTTCATCTTCTGCTGGGCGTTCCGCCCGAAGTATCCGGGCTCGCTTTCACCGTACACCGTCATCTGGCTCGGCTCACCCAGAATCGACAACACGCGCTCGCGCAGCGATGACACGTCGTAGAAGCGCTGGAAGAAAAAGTGCCCTTCCGAATCAGGTCTGGCAAGGTTGTATTCGTCATAGTCGCGGTACTGGTCGTAGCCAGCCGCCGTGCAAGGCAGTGTCAGCAAGAGCGACCCTCCGGGTGCCAGAAGGCGCCGGACGTTCTCGAGCGCGGGCCGTTCGTCGACGATGTGCTCGAAGACGGAGATGGAGGTGATCGCGTCGAAGCGCTCACCGTCGAGTGCCGCGGACTCGATGGGTTCCGCGCTGAAGTGGCAGCGCCGGGACAGTGACAGCGCGTTCGCCCACTGGCGCGTGGTGTCGAGATCAGCTCGATCGGGATTGATGAACCAGGCGCGCTCGACACCGAAGCGCCGCACGTACGTCAACGGCAGGAAGCGAGGCGAGGAGACGTCCAGATAGGCCCGCACTCGCCTGAGTCGCCGCAGTCTCGACCACGCCCAATCGAACTCGAAGTAACGCGTCGAGTCCATGGGATAGAGGGCGAGCCGTCCCGCCTGCGCTATCAGCCCCTTTCCACCGTGCGCTGCAAGGCGAAGCGCCGTGTCCACGGCTTCGATGTGAAACCGCATCCCCGGTGTACCAATGGCGGCTGCCGCCAACGCGTACGACGGCACGAGCACGATGCTGGCCAGGCCGTGCGCGAGGAGCATCAACATCGTCGGATTCCGACGCTCGACACGCCGTACCAGCACGCGCGGCTCGTATCGAAGCGCGTTACTCATATGTCGGTCCGAGGCATCGGAGACTTCGGAGCAAACGGTTCACCACGGAGTGTCCATCCGGTTCCTCCGTAACCTCCGTTAACTCGAGGCGCGCAGTTGCCACCAGCACCGCACGCCCAACAGCGCCCGTGCGACAAGGCGTCTCGGGTTCAAGGCGCCGGGCGCCACGTGCGTCGCGTAATACAAGTACGCGCTCGCGTGAAACGCCCTGATCGACGACCGCCTGGCGGTCTGACTGGACCAACCAACATGGTGCACGGCCGTCGCGCCAGGCACGTAGCGAACGTGGAAACCGCGGTTACGGAGCCTTCTACACAGGTCAGCGTCTTCCCAATACAGAAAAAAGCGCTCATCGAAACCGCCAGTCGCGACGAACGCGTCTCGCCGTACGAGCATGCACGCGCCGGATAACCAGTCGACGACGACACTCGAGGCACCCGTGCGAACGGCTTCATCGACTACGACGTTACGACGCGCGACGGCGAGAAATGGCAGCAGGGAGCGAAGCGCGCCCGTACGACCGAAAAGCCCCGTCAGCATGTCCGGATCACCGCGTGCGCTTCCCTGCACCTTGCCATCGGGATCGAGAATCCGTGGTCCCACCACGGCACAGGACGGCTCGGCGTCGAGCACGGATCGCAACGTGGATAGTGCCCCTGAGATCAATCGACAGTCCGGATTGATCAGCAGCAGCAAGGGTGCCGCGGCCAAGGCGGCCGCCTGATTGACCGCCCGGCCGAATCCAACATTTGCCGGGTTGCGAATCAACGTGGCCTGCGGGAACGTCTCGACGACGGCCGCGCTGTCATCGCTCGAGGCGTTGTCGACAACGACGGCTTCCCATGGAACCCTTGCGCAGTCGCGTTGAATGGATCGCAACGCGACCGCCAGCTCATCTCCCGCGTTGTAGTTCACCAGGATCGCGGTCACTTGCGGCATCATCGACCGCCCCCGGCCAGTTCCGCGTCGAAGTGCTTTTCACGCAGCTTCGTCGAAAGCCAACGGGTCTCTAGCATGGGTCGAAGCGCGGCGACATCGACACGTCGTGTTCGCTGCACGCGCCAACGTTTGCGCAGCGCTCGCGGCATCCCGGCCAAGGCAGCGAGCTTTGCTCGCGCGAACGCGCCAAAGGCACCCCTGCGCGCGAAGTGGACCGACGCCGCCGCGACGTAAATCACGTGGCTCGGCAGTGTCGTCAGCAGCAGCGAAATCGGCGTGTTCTTGATGTAGAGCCATTCGAGATTGCGCTGACCGTGAAAGACCGCGAACGTACTGATTCGCCCGATCGTGGCGCTCCCATGGTGCCGAACGACGGCGTTGGCCACATAACCGCATCGATATCCGAGCAGCCGCGCGCGATACGAGAGATCTACGTCTTCGTGCGATGCGAAGAAGTCCTCGTCGAAGCCATCGAGCTCGTCGAACACCCGCTTGGGCATCAGGCACGCGGCGCCGCACACACCAAAGACCTCGGTCGACTCGGCCGCCATCTCGACGCGCGCGCCATGGTATCGCTTGAACGCGCCGCCCGAGGCGAGCATGCTGTCGCCCGCGCTGTCGATCAGATTCGGGTCGTGCATGTACACGATTCGCGAGGTGACGAGCGTGGGACCTGCCTGTTCGTCGATGCCGGAGACAAGCGCCTGAAGCCACCCCGGCTCTGGCACCGCATCGTTGTTCAGCAAAGCGACGAAACGACCACGCGCTTCGCGGACCCCCGCATTGTTGCCGCCGGCGAACCCACGATTTTCCGGTAGCGCGACGACCCGCACCCACGGAAACCGCTCGCGAACGAAGGCCACGGAACCATCCGTCGACGCGTTGTCGACGAGTATCGTTTCTGCGCCGACGCCATCCTGGGCGGCCACGGCATTCAGGCATGCCTCGAGGAAGTGGCGACCATTCCAGTTCACGATCACCACCGAGACTAAGACCCCGGGGGTGATTTCCCCTGGAACTCGCGCGGAAATCACACCCGGTGTCATATCCGGCGACCTTCCGCGACCCGCTGATAGACATCGCGGGTGATACGAGCGGTGCGCTCCCAGGTGAACATCGCCGCGCGTGACAGGCCATCCGCACGGAGTCGCGCGCGAAGCACTGAATCAGTCATCACCTGGGTAATGGCGTCGGCCCACAGCTTCCAGTCGTCCGGATCGAGGAGCATGCCAGACTCGCCCACGACTTCGGGGATCGACGCGGCGCGCGACGCCAGCACGGGCGTACCGCTGGCCATGGCCTCGACGAGCGGCAATCCGAATCCCTCGTAGCGCGAGGGATACACGAGGGCGGCGGCGCCATGATAAAGCGCGCGCAAGACTGGTTCGGAAACCGCCCCCAGTCGAACGACCGCATCGCCAGCGCCAGCGTCCGCCACCATCGCGGTCAATCGATCGCCGATGCTGCGATCGACGCCCGCGAGCACGAGTGAGAGAGGAGTCGGCGCAAGCCGGCGGCGCGCCTCCCTGAGCGCGTGCACGACGATTGAAAGGTTGCGTCGTTCGTGGAGATCGCCGACGTGCAAGAGGAAAGGCATGGCGACTCCCTCCGGCAGCGGGATTGATGCCGGTGGATCGCTCGCGCAGAAGATCTCCGAAGCGCCGAGCGGCGCTACCGTAATGCGATCGAGCGCAATGCCGTAGGCCGCCGCGATCTCGCCGCGCGAAAACTCCGAGTCGGTGAGGATGTGGGCAGCAGCGCGCGCGCTGCGCCGGTAGAAGCTCCGTCGCAGCCAGTCCCGGCGATACGGGTACCACTCTGGGTGGCGCTCGTAACTGACGTCGTGGATCGTGAGGACGGTCGGCACCGAGGCATGGAGCGGCGCCGTGTAGGCAGGGGCGTGAATCAGATCGACCGCAACGCGTCGAGCGGCGCGCGGGAGGCCAACGGTGGCCCACCCCAGGTTGGTTGGTGGATGCCAGGGCTCAGGAACGCGTCGCACGCCTGCAGGCACTGAATCCGCCGAGCCGCCCAGCGCGACCAATTCGATCTGCGCGTGCGCATCGTCGGTCGCCAGGAGCGCCGGCACCAGCTCGGCGACATAGCGGCGAACGCCGGCGGCAGGGGACGCGAATGCCCGTCCGTCGATTCCTACTCGGAGCCTGCGCACGTCACGTGATCTTCATGTCCAGTCGCCGCACCGGGCGCTGAAGACGCGCGCACACCTCTTTGATTCGATGCTCGACCCTGCCGTTGATCGACGGACTGCTCAGGATCACTTCGTCGACCGAATACCGGCTCATCGTCTGCTCGAGCGCGTCGATCGAACCGCGCACAGGCACGCCCACAATCCACCGATGCGCCTTCATCGGATCGTCATCGATGAATCCCACCGGGTTCATCTTCCACGACGAGTTGGCGCGCATCTCGCGCACGAGCAGACGGCCGTACCCGCCCGCACCGTAGACGAGCACGCGGCGATGACGCCGATTGCGGGCCGAGGCAACCAGGTTCATGGTTCGAAACGACGCGCGCGTGGCGAAGATCGCAAGCGCCAGCAACAAGCCATCGAGCACGAGCACGACCCGCGAGGAGCCCTGGCCGCGATAGAGGTAGTACGCCACTGCCACCGTCAGCAGTGACCCCATACCGACGCCTCTCGCCACGGCGGCGAGATCCCGAAAGCCGAACGTCTCCCATGACCGGCGATACAGGCCAGAGGTGTACAGCGCTGCGAGTTTGACGCCAAGGATCACCGGGAGCGAAGCCGTGAAATACGGCAGGAACGCGAGGAGCTCGTCGCCTTCGAAGCGCAGGCGAAAAGCGGCGTAGTAGCAGACGGTGATGAGCACCAGGTCGAGCAGGACCTCGCCGACGTGCCACTTGAACGCAAGGTCCTTGAGAAACGGCGCGAACGACGACTTTTGCAGCGCCTTGAAATCTTCCGCGTTGTAGGCCGGGACGCGAGCGAGATAAATGCCCGTGAGGATCACGAGGATGGCAAAGACAGCCACGATCAGCATCGGCTCGACCGTGTTCCATCTCAGGAGAAGCCACGCCGTCAGTCCCCCGATGAGGCCGAGGGCGTAGAGAATCCGGACGGCGGATCGCTCCGAGAAGCCGAGTGACACCAGGCGGTGTGAGACGTGATCCGTTCCGCCACGCGTCGCGCTGCGTCCCGCGAGACGGCGCAGCACGAGGACGAACGCGGTGTCGAAGAGCGGCACGACCAGAATCAGGACGGCCAGAACGGTCGGGCTGACAAAGGCAATGCGCGCGTGGAATACCGGGACGAGCGAAACACCCCCGAGGATTGCGCCGATGAACAGACTCCCGCAGTCGCCCATGAACAAGCGAGCGCGAGGACGGTTCCAATACAGAAAACCAGCCAATGCCCCGACCAGCGCGATCAGCAGAATAAACAGCCCGACGCCGAGCGAGGGACCAATCAAGGCCGCCATGAATGCGGTGGCGATGAGCGCCACCCCGGCAGCCAGGCCGTCCATGTTGTCGAGAAGATTGAAGGAGTGGCACAGTCCGGCAAACCAAATGGTGCCGATCAGCGTGTAGCTGCTTGGAAGGGCGCCATCGGGCTCGACACCCGCAAGCGCAAACACGAGGAACGCGCCAACGGCGAGCGAGGCCACCAGCTTCGCGACCGGAGACAACTGCAACCGGTCGTCGAAGAGGCCGACGACGAACATCGCGAGAGCGGCGATAAGTACCGCCGACCATTCCACGATGTCCGACTCGAGAACCGGTCCGGCGAACCCAACGCTGAAGCCAATGACAGTGGCGACCGCGATGGCGATGCCGCCCATGGTTGGCGTGGGCGCGCTGTGCCAGCGGTCGGGACGAGGCGGTACGACGGCGCCGTACAAAGGCGCCAGACGCCGCACGCCGGCTCCGACCGCAACCGCGGTCAGAGTCGCAATGAGGCCGCTGAGAAAGGCAATCACGTCAACTATGAATTCACCAGCTCGGATCGTCGCGGAGCTGCCGGTTCGCCGAGCACGAACGGCGTTCGTTTCAAAATGCCGTTGCAGATGGTATCCAATCCCGGGGATTCCCCGGGAAGAAGATGGCGCACGCTGTTCAGCCTCAACCGGTAAATGGAATTTCCCGCGTGCGGCTCGATGAAGGGCAGCGGAATCATGCGATTGAAGAAGAAATGGTAGGCGTAGCGGCGCGCGCGCGCCATCATGTCTGCATCGAGGCGCGATGAAAACGGCAAACCGTCGAGAACCCGGAAGTACTCCTCAGGTGAGCTGGCGTCGCACGTCAGGCCCTTGTTTCGGATCCATGCCTCCCCGGCCACGATGACGGGGATCCCTCGACTCGTCAGTTCAACGCCGGTCTTGGTTCCGTAGATGATGACGCTGTTGCAGAGCGACATCAGCGCGTACGTGCTCAGCTCGCTCTCTGGCGGAACGACGACGATATTGGCAGCGAGCTGAGGGATGGCCTTGCGCAACTCGCCGAGCACCGGCTGCCGCGACGGAGGGAACCCGCTGATCTCTGCCGGGTGCACTCGAATCAGCAGTTGGAGATCCGGCCGAGCCTCGAAGTACCTGCAGGTCTGCACGAGCCAATCCAGCATGCTGTCGAACGCGTTCGCGGGGTAGTGCAACTGTGCATCCCACGACACGTTCGTCAGCAAACCAATGACGGGCTTCGCCGGATCGAGACCCAGCAGAGACGGAAGCTCTTTGGGATCGTCGCTCTTGGGACGATGAAACACGATCCAGTCGAAGAGGCCATCGCGCCGGCTCGAGAGGTAATGCATCAGATCACGGTCCTGCTGCTCGGAGAGCTCGAAATTCTCCCAGTGCTCCCGCGGCTCGTTCATCAGCGTGTGATGGTAGGTGTTGTCGTGGCTGAAGATGAAGCGGCGCTTGCGGTATGCCACGTTCCACGTCGATACGTGCACGCCCTCCTGACGGGCCACTTCGCCGACGATCCCCCAGGGAACGTAAATGCCATGCGTAAAGACGGCTGATGTGAACTGGATCGATCGCAGAAGACGACGAGCGGCGAACGCGACTCTCACCGCCGACTCGAGATAGCGCCGGACAATCGGCTCGGCCATCGGCTCGTCGTCGAGCGAACCGGTCGCGAAGAATCGGAGCGCGCCGGCGTGAGCGTGTTCGCCAATCACCAGTCCATCGAGCATGAACGATTCGATGTCGGCGAACGGTATCGTCGTTGCAAGGCGCCTTGCTTCGCCACGGTCTTCATCCGTCAACCACTCGCTGTACTTGTGAACCTTGATACCGAGTTGCGCGTAGACACGTTCGGCGGGTGACAGGCAGTTGCGGCACAGATCGCGCGAGGGACCGTGCCTGGCAAACTGCTCGAGGTCGGGATAGAGCGACGCATCGCACTCCGCGCACGCGGTCATGGCGCCGTCGCACAACAACGCGTGCACTTCGGCGCCGCGAAACGTCAAGGCAGCCGACAGGACCGTTTCGAGCGTCGCCGCGTGCGCGTACGAACCGATAGAGGTCGCCATCAGCACTCGGGGGCCGCCATTGGCGCCCGCGCGCGCCGACTGCCACAGCTCCGCGTCTGACGAAAGGAGTGTGCGCCAGTCTGGATAGGCCCCCGCGCGCGCGTAATACCAGCGGCGGGCGAGCCGCGACGCTCGCCAGAGACGCGGAAAGCGCCGAATGCCTCGTTTCATGCCCGGACGGGATCCTCCGTGCGACCAGCGCGGGCCTCATCGATCAATCTGACGAATTCGTCGGCGGAAGGCAGCTCCGAGAACACACGCCAGGGACGATGGGATTCGAGCTCGTCAAGGGAGTAGCCACCGGTCGCGACGGCCACGGTTCGCGCTCCAATGGCGTTGGCACATTCGATGTCGTGCGGCGTGTCGCCGACCACGAACAGCGCCTGGTCGTTGACGGGGCCGGCACGTCGGGCCAGTTCGAGCGCGCGCGTGGCAATGACAGAACGATCGCTCGTATCCTCGGCAAAGGCGCCGTCGGGAAAGTACTGGAACAAGTCGTAGTGCGTCAGCTTCGCTCTCGCGCCGCCGCGTGTGTTGCCGGTGAGCAGATACGAACGAACATCATCCCGCTGGGCCAGCAGCTCCAGGATCTCGCGGACGTTCGGCAGCACGTGGCCCTTCTTGAGAGGAAGTGCGGCGGGGAGCAGTTCTTCATAGCGGCGGACCATTCGTCGAATGGTGTCATCATCGACGTCGACACTCAGTAACTCGAACGTGCGGACCGCGATTTGGTAGTCGGTCAAGCCAGCAATACGAAATTTTGAAAGCTGGAAGTCGCGCCCGATCACTTCTTTGACGGCTTCTTCCCAGGCCGGCACGCCAGCCTTGCCAGTGGTCAGCAGGGTGCCATCGATATCCCAGAACAATACGGTCATGCGATCTGTGGGACGACGTAACGCATGCTCTTCACCAGGCTGGCCACATCCAGCTTGTGGTGCGCGAGCACTTCGTCGTTGGTGCCGCACTCAGGGAGCGACATGACGCCGACACGAAGGATTCGCGGCGTCGGTTCGAGCGCGAGCTCGGCGATCGCGGTGGCAAGCATCTCACCCTGACCGCCCTTCAAATAATGATTGTCGAGCGTGAGGATGTAGCGCCGGCTGCCAATCACTTCGCGCAGCCATCGCAGGTCCACGCGATTGAGCCAAGGCAGGTTGACCAGGCGGACGCTCGCACCGCTGCTTTGCTCGACTTCATCGGCGGCCTCGAACGCGTTGGCCAGCAGCCAGGGACCGTAGCCAAACACGACCGCGTCGCTTCCATCGCGAACGACCCAGCCTCGCCCGGGCTCGACCTTGTGGTGATGAGGATATGCAAATGGCACCGGCCACTTTACCGATACGAGCCGCAGATAGATGCTGTCAGGCGCGGTGTTGACCGCGTAATCGAGCAACGCTTGCACCTCGGCTTCGAGACACGGCTCGAGCAGCGAAAGGTTCGCGACGCCCCGCAATGCCGAGATGTCCCTGACGGACTGATGTGAATGGCCGGGGCCGCCCGGGATCAGCCCGGCAAGCGACCCGACGTAGATGACCTTGGTGCCCTCTGAGCATTGGTTGTAGATCTGCTCGTTGGGACGCGCGGAGAGGAAACACGCAAAGGAGTGGACGACGGGCAGCGCGCCGCGGCGCGCCATGCCTCCAGCCATCGACACCATGTCCTGCTCCGCGATTCCGCATTCAACGAATCGATCGGGGAAGCGCTTCGCGAACGAGATGAGGCCGCAGTCCTTGATCAAGTCGGCGTCCAATGCCACGAGGTTCGGGTGGCGATCGCCTTGACGCCAGAGGGCCTGCTCATACGCGGCGATGAGATTCTGCGTCTCGCGCGGCTCACGCCTCGGATTACGAGTCGTGGTCTCGGTGAGGACCGAACCGAGGCCCAGGTCGGTGAACAGAGCGTTGGCAGTCGCGAGTAGTTCCTTCACCCCGGCAACATACGCCTCTTCCTTCGGCGCGCCGGAGTGATACGCGTAGAGCTCCCCCGTCTTCAGGGCGGGGCCTTCCATGAAGGACACACCCTTCCCCTTCACGGTGTCGGCGATGATGGCCTTGGGAAGGTTCGGCACCGCGCCCAGCGCACGGAACGTCCGCTCGATCGCCGCGACATCGTGGCCATCGCAGCTCGTCACATGCCAGCCAAACACGCGCAGCTTGGCCTCGAGATCACCGAGAGGGCTGACGTCCTGCACCCAGGTGTCAGACTGGATCTTGTTGCGGTCGATGATGGCGACGATCTCGCCGAGCTGACGCGTCGCAGCCGTTGAAAGCGATTCCCAGAACTGACCTTCCTGCAACTCTCCGTCGCCGGTGAGCACGAACACACGCCGCTCGATTCCGGCCAGCCGGTTGGCGAGCACCATCCCCTTCGCCTTCGACACTCCCATGCCGAGCGAGCCGGTGTTCGCCTGGATGTACGGAGTCTGGATGTGTGGGTGCCCGGGAAGCCCGCGCAGGCGACGCAATTGGTGGAGCAAATCTTCGTCGAGAAGGCCGAGGCCAATGAGCACGTTGTAGAGTGCCGGCGCGTCATGCCCCTTCGATGAGAAGAAGATGTCGCAACGGTCGTCGCCCTTCTCGAGATCGCGGATCTCGTTCAGGAAGAGCCAGCTCATGATCTCGAGAGAGCTGAAACTGGTCCCGATGTGCCCTGACCACGCGCCCGTAATCATGTAGAGAGTGTTGATCCTCGCCAGCGCCGCAAATGCCGCGGCACGTAACGCCGCTGGCGCCTGCGCCTTCAGCACGCGATCGAACTCGCTGACGGGCACGTATTGCAGCTCGAGGGATTCGCCCTGGTCGGTTTGTAGATCGCCCATAGTTCTGGTCTTTCGGCTACGATTGCGTAGCTACGGTCAATTCAGGAAGCTGCACCAATCCATCAGCGAGCAGCCGCTCGGCCACCATCCAGTCGTAGGCGTCGTTGATGTCGAAGCCCTCGTAGCCTTCGGTCAGAAACGGCACGAGCACGTCTCCCGCGATCGAACGCCGCTCGCGGATGACGCGCGTCCAGGCGATTTCGAGCGACGCATTCTGCACGTAGACCAACGGCAGCGCCTGATACGGCGTACTGTGCCACGGCTGGGTCTCCGGACCGAACGGCAGGAGGGGAAACATCCGCTGGCCGCGCACGATCCACATCTTGCCGGGATGCTGCGCGCATTTCTCGACTGCCCGCAGCGAATCGACACCTTCCTGCGAGGTGAAGAGCGTCCAGGCCCGGCGTATCGTCTCAGCCCTCCGAAACGGGCTGGTCGGTCGAAGCAGGCTGAAGCAGTCCCATACCCGCCCTCGTTTTCCAAGCTCCGAGATGATGTGCTCGAGCCACTCGATGTCGGGTGACGTATCGCCCGCGAACGCTGCCGGTCTCAGGAACGGGACCTCGGCGCCGTACTGCCGCGCGATAGCCGCGATGTCTTCTGAATCCGTGGAGACGATCACAGACTCGAAGACGCCGCTCTCACGCGCCGCGGCAATCGTGTACGCCACCATCGGATGGCCGCCGAGCAACCGGACGTTCTTCCCAGTCACTCTCTTCGAACCACTCCGAGCAGGAATGAACGCGACGCAGGACACCATCAGACCGCGTTGGGGTTGTGGTTGATATAGATCGTTTTCACATCGGAATACACGTCGAGCGCCTGAGTGCCCGCCTCACGCCATCCGTTGCCGGACTGACGCAGCCCACCGAACGGCAGGTGCGGTTCGCTGCCGTAGGTGCCGCCATTGACCACGGCCACGCCGGACTGGATGCGCGAGAGGAACGTCATCGCACGGTTCAGGCTCTGCGTGTGAATGGACGCAGTCAGCCCGAACGGTGAGTCATTGGCCAGCGTGATCGCCTCCTCGAACGTGGAGACGCGATAGAGACACGTGATCGGCCCGAATAATTCATTTCGGGAAATCTCGTCCTGCGGCCGGACATCTTCGATGAGCGTTGGCGCAACGAAGAAGCCGCCACCGTATGAGGCTCCACTGAGTCGATGCCCACCGGTCAGCACCGTGGCGCCAGATGCCTTTGCTCGCTCTACCGCCGCGAGCATGTTGGTCATCTGCTCTTCGTTGATGACGGGCCCGAAGTCGTCCGTGTCCGCCGTTCCCACCTTGAGGCGGGCGACGGCCTCTGTCAGCATCGTCTTGAAGCGGTCATAGACGCCGTCGAAGACGATGATCCGGCTGCCGGCGGCGCAGCGCTGTCCGGCGTTGCTGAACGCCGATCCCAAGGTCCACGTCACCGCGTTCGCCAGGTCGGCATCGTCACAGACGATGAGCGGGTTCTTGCCACCGAGTTCGAGACAGGTCTTCGCCAGACGCCGGCCGGCCGCCTCGGCGATGTAGCGTCCAACCTCACAGGAGCCGGTGAAGCTGACAATCGCCACGTCGGGATGCTCGACGAGCGGCGCACCTGCTTCCTCGCCGAATCCGTGCACCGTCGCGTAGACGCCTTCCGGCACCCCGGCTTCATGCGCGAGCACTCCAAAGGCCCACGCCGAAAGCGGCGTGTCTTCGGCAGCCTTCAGGATGGCCGCGTTGCCGCACAGCAGCGCCGGAAACGCTTTCCAGGCTACGTTGGCGATCGGCGTGTTGGCCGCGATGATGAGACCGGCCACTCCCAGCGGCTGCCGCACGATCATGGCGCTCTTGTTCGGCACGGCACTCGTCGTGGTCTGACCGTAGAAGCGACGGCCCTCGCCGGCGACAAAGAAGCCCATCTCGATCGCGGCGTCCGTTTCGCCGAGGGCATCCTTGCGCGACTTGCCTGTCTCTCTGGATACGAGATCGGCAATCGCCGCGCGATGCTCCTGCATCAGGATCGCGATGCGGCGGAGAATTTCACCGCGCTTCACAACCGTTGTCGCGGCCCACGCCGGCTGCGCCTGGCGAGCACGGTCGACCGCAGTACGCACGTCGGCGGCCGTCGATCTGGCCACCTTGCAGATCTCGCTGCCCGTCGCCGGGTCAATCTTGGAGAACAGGCCACTTTCGGCGGGCAGCGCATCTTTGCCGCCAATCAGGTTCGGGATGACGGACGGGATCTCGGAAAGATCTATGCGCGATGGTCCAGGTGATGTCGTTGTCAGCACGCGTAGTTTTCCCAAAGCCCAACTTTTTGGAAGTTGGGAGTTGTGAAGTTGGGAGTTGACCGCGGTCGTGTCACAGGCGAACAACCGGTCGCAATTGAGTGACGAGCTGCTCCCACCCATATTCCGCGTGCGCGATGTCGCGAGCGGCGCGGCCAATGCGCTCGGCCTCTGCCGCCTCGGGGAGTTTCTCGCACTGGTTGATGTCGATGACGTTGTTCAGGTGAACGAGCCCGGCCGGCGAGTGTTCGTCGAGGTTGGTGATCACTGCGCAGCCACATTCCATAGCAGCGTTGACAGTAGTGTTATTCGCGCGCAGTCCCTTCTCGAAAAACGCCGCGAGGAACGTGCAGTCGACGAGATGGTTGAACACTGCCGTGTCGGACAGGTATCCCATGAAATAGACCTGACCGTTGAACAGCGCCTGCAGTTCCTCGAACCGGACGACGAACGACCCATCGAAGCTCGTGTTCTCGTGCAGCGCCGTCGACACGTAGACCGAGTAGCTCTTCCCCGTCGCCTCGAGCAGATCGCGCAGCCGCCTGTACAGCGGCACGCGGATCTTGTGGGCCATCCCAAAGGTGAACACTGACACCTCGGTTCGCTGGAAGCGCTGCGGGTTGAGCAAGGTGCCGGGGCAAAACAGCTCGACGATGTCCGGGCGCGAAGGCGTGAGATCGTAGGAGAGCTCGCGATTGCCACAGTAGACCTTGGCCGCCGATGCCATCAGTTTGTGCTCAATCGAGGTGCCATCGAAGGCATGGAGGAACAGCTCGTATCGGCCTTCATGCGCCATCACCCACTCGTACAGCGCCTGAGCATCCTCTGGCGTGAACTCTGACAGCTTGAGTGAGAGCAGTGGGCGCTTGTAGCCCTTCAGTTCCGTTGAGCCGATACCGACGACCGGCAGGCTCAAGTGCCGGGCAAGAATGGTGTTGAACTTCGCGATCCCGCACGTCCACGGGTTCAGGTGGTAGCCGGCAATGCAGTCGATCATCAGTCCTCGAAGCGCTCCATTGTAGCGTCTAGCGGCTGGTACCAGCCCGTTGTGCGGCCCGAGAGGTGAATTCGTCACGGTTGCTGATCCGCACAACGGGTCGCCGCGCGAAGCGCGGCAAAAAGATGCTGGCTGACTCACCAGTCATGCTGCCGCGGTATCAGGGCAGCGCTCCCTGGTTAGTCAGGACGCCGGCTCGGAAGACGCTGGCAATCGACTCGACCTGTTCGTCGGTCAACTCGGGAAACATCGGCAGTGAGAGCACTTCAGTTGCGGCGCGTTCCGAGACCGGGAAATCACCGCGCGAGTATCCCAAGTCAGAGTATGCAGGGTGCAGGTGAACAGGAATCGGATAGTGAACGCCCGTCTGCACTCCGGCTTCGGTCAAGGCCGCGCGCCATGCGTCGCGCTCGGGAACGCGCACGACGTACTGGTGGTAGACGTGCCGAGAGCCAGGTCGTTCCGCCGGCACGTTGGCCGCTGTTCCGCGGAGCCGGCGCGTGTACTCCGCCGCCCTGCTTCGACGCGCCTCGGTCCAGGTTTCGAGATGTTTCAGTTTGACGCCCAGGACTGCTCCCTGCAGGCCGTCCATTCGATAGTTGAAGCCTCGATACTTGTGCTCGTAGCGGGTCTCCTCGCCCCACGCGCGCAGCAATCGTGCCTTCCCCGCCAGCGCCGGATCGTTCGTGACGATTGCGCCGCCCTCTCCATACGCGCCGAGATTCTTGCCGGGGTAAAAGCTGAAACAACCGAGCAATCCCATCGAACCACAACGGCGGCCCTTGTAGTCCGACCCGTGTGACTGGCAGGCATCCTCGATGACGACGAGGCCGTGCCTGTTTGCCACTTCGCAGATCGCGTCCATGTCTGCCGGCTGTCCGTAGAGATGGACTGGAACGATAGCCTTCGTGCGAGGCGTGATCGCCCTCTCGATCTTGGCCGGATCCATCGTGAAGTGCGTTGGCTCGATGTCGACGAACACCGGCTTCGCCCCCGCGTACTCGATAGCAGCAGCGGTGGCGACGAAGGTGAACGGCACCGTGATGACCTCGTCACCGGGACCAATCCCGGCGGCAAGCAGCGACACGTGCAGCGCGCTCGTCCCGCTGTTTACGCCGATGGCTTCGGCTGTATGGCAAAAGGCGGCGAAGTCCTTCTCGAAGGACGACACTGCCGGGCCGAGGATGAACTGGGCGTTGTCGAGGACGCGCTGCATCGCCCGATCGATCTCGGGCTTGAGCGCACGGTACTGTGCTTTCAGGTCGACGAGTGGGATCACAAATTCTTCCTAGCCGGCTTGACCGGCTGGATTACTGACACATGAGTCAAGGTTTCGTGGTCAAGCCGGCTCGCCCCGCCGGAGGCGGGGCAACAGACACTGTACTAGCGAGGCGGAGCCACATGCTCGTCGGTTGGAGGCGGAGCCTCGCTAGTACTCGGTGCCACGTTCCGAAACCCAGGAGGCCCGCTCCGGCCCTTCGAGGCTGTCGACTAGCTTCTGCCGCATGTCTTCTTCGACGCTGAAGTGGACCTGATAGAGGTATCGCTCTGTGTCAGGTGGTGCGTCGCTTGGAATTGACGCGCCGTGCGCGCCGGTCGAATTGAGGAACACGAGCGCGGTGTTGCGGTCGGCAGGAACGTCCTTGACCAGCTCGCACTCGGAGGGGTCGACCCAGAGCGGCGAGCTGTGCGTCACTTCGGGTTCGTTTCGCAGCCGGTAAATCTGCGTTCCATACGACTCGGTATCTTTCGGCCGTGGCAGGTAGACGAGGCACGTCAGGAAGGCCCATCGTGGATCGCGATGCGGTTTGATGACATATCCAGGCCTCCGCAGCATCAACCGTGAATTGGCGACGCGAAGCTCGATGCCGCCCTCGGCCATCGAACGCAGGTGCGGCCAGTGGGTACGCACGAAGTCATCTAATGCAGGGCGGAACTTTTCAGTCAGCGCCGGGAGCAACGTTTCTGTGACGACTGTCTCGAAAAAGATGCCCCACACGACGCGGCTGTATTCGGGCGCGAAGACGAACGGCACCTGCAACTGATGCCTTTTTGCGTTTCTCTTGAAGAACACACTTGACGGCAGCGCCCCCACCAGTTCGTCGGCGGCATCGTCCGGCAGCAGGTTCTCAACCAGGACATGAGGGAACGGATCGAGCACGAGCGGGGCGCGCGCGACGGCCGCCGCGGCGTGGGCGGCGAGGCGATTGCCTCCGTTCAGCGACGCGCGCAGCGCCGGCATTCGGTCGGCATGGCGCGCATCCGTCTTGTACGAGGTGATGCACTGCTGAACCTCAGCGTGCAGCGCCGGAACAGACGCGAGGACATCTTCCTGGCGCTTCAACGTCTGGTCGAGTTGTTCGAGCTGGCGCGTGATGGCTCTCAACTGCCGCGCCATCTCTTTCTGATCATCTCGCAGTTTGTCCCCGAGGTCCTGAAGCCGGGAGACAGAGTCCGCCGCGCGTATGACTCGGAGCGGATTAAGACGTTCGAGTATGGACATTCGCTGGACCGCTATGCGGCTCCGTTTGTGAATCTCATGCTAGTTGTTCCTACCGCATAGCGGTCCGGCGCGCGCAGCGCGCCACGAAAACACTGTTGAACCAGCCAGGCCGCAAAGTATTCAGCGCAGAGCCGTGGCTGGTTCAAAGCACGGCCAATGGTGTTCCCCATATGGCCGCAGAACGGATTCGTTTCGCTTGAGGAGAATGATGTAACGGACGCCCTCTTCTTCGATCGAGTCCACCGGCTCGTACGCGCGTTCGACGTAATCGACCACGCCCGGATACATCTCACGCGTGAACGCTTCGAGACTACCCGTCGCAAATACAACAGGCGGCGAGAACCGTTGGATTTTTTCCAGCGCCAGATGCTCTTCGACCGGCAGCTTTTCGTATCCGGCATCGAAGAACAGATGCCGAGACGCCATGAGTTGGTCTGAATAGTAGTAGATCTCTGGCGCGGCCCACAGAACGAGCAACCGTCTCGACCGCGGGACACACTCGGCTGCGTAGCGCGCCAGTCGAATCTGTACCGGCGCGTCGCGCTCCTCCCAGTACTTCAAGGGCGGCTGCGCCGTCAGCCGCGCCTGCACGTCGGTCCACGCGCCACGCGCCCGCTGCATGGAGTTCCAATCGCCGGCCAGGTAGCCGACGCGGTCGCCAAACTGCCCCGCCACCGCCACACTCTTGACGACCAGCAGCACGAGCACCACCGTGACGCCGCGAATCAGCCATCGTCTCACAAGGCCTGAAGCGACGGAGGCGCGCCAGAACCCAGCCACGCAACAGCCAAACAGGATCGCCGGAATGACGACGTTGTCGACCGCGCGAACGTCGTACGGTGAGCGCATCAGGCCGAGAGCCGTCGTGATGCCAACAAGGGCAAACAGTGCCAGGCGCCAACCGGTGACCGGTTCCGCCAGATAGCTCGGTAGCCAGAGGGCCGTGAGCAAGACGAGCAGCGGCAACGCGTAGAACAACGCCGCGGCCGCATTACTCGCGCGCGTCTGTTCATCGACGCCGGGCAGGATTCTGAACCGCAGCCACCAATGCGAGAACCTCTGTCGCTCCCACGTGGGCCAGGTGTCCGGCAGCAGCGCCGATTGACCTCGATCGATCCCGGACGTGTCCTCGACGATCGGCTCATTGATCAGGGCTCGAATGGCGGGAGGTGAAAAATCCAGCAATCGAGCTACCTGCACGTGAGGTCCATCGCTCGCAACCGGCACCACGCGGTGACGCGTGAAAATCGCCTGGCGCGACTCTGGAGTGCTGTCTACCGTCCAGCGCAGGCTGACAAGCGGCGCAAACTCCTCCGCCCCATCCAGCCGGACGAGATCGGTGAAGCGCCCGATAGGCCATCGCGGCCAGGAATGCGTGTCCGTGTGCTGAGCGTCCATGACCGCACGCGTGCTCTGCATGACCGAACCAAACCCGACAGTCGCAGCGATCATCGCGAAGACGGGAGTCACGAGGACGAGGGCGATGGCGCCGGCCTGACAGACGCGTACAACAGTGGTCCTGCTGATGCCATGGGCTGCCAGCACGGCCAGCACCAGGATGCCGGCCACGTACACGCCGTGATCTCCGCGCCAGTAGAACGCGGCCGCCACCCATGCACCGAACGCGAGGATCTTTCGAACGCTGGGCTCACGGACATACCACCACCACAGCGCGGCCGCGACGGCGTACACGATGACCTTGGGGTACGAGTAGCCGCGAGGTCCGGCGACGATCAAGAGAACTGCCGACAGCGCCGCCGCGATCGTGGAGCCCGTCAGCTCGTGAACCAGCCGGAACACGAGATACGTGCTCACAGCGAGCATCACGCCGACGACAACTGCTTCCGCGAGAAGCCGGTGACCGAAGATCAACTGACCCGCCGCGCTGATTCCGTAACTCAGCCACGTTCCCAGATCAAAGAAATCTCGAACCGGCCAGTCACCGGCGAGGATCTGCCGTGCGAGCACGACGTGAAGAAAATCATCGTTGGTCGGTGAACTTGCGATTACCGCTTGCAGCACGCCGGCCACCGCGGCCAACCCAATCCCAACAGCGGCCGCCTTCAGCGACGCCACGGAATTTACCTCGCGGAAAACCAGCGCCGCACGGTTGAGGGCCGTGCGGGCGCAAGGTTGCAGATCGCCTCAGCGAGGATGGGCGTAGCAGGTTGGTCCCAGCCGTGTGGCCGGATGAACCGTTCCACGGCCTGACGAATGCCGTCGACGTCGACGGCACCCCGTAGCGCACCCGCCAGATGGTCCATGTGCTCGTCGAGATCGCGAGCCATCTCGACGAAGCCGCCCTGCTCTTTGAGCAGGTAGTGGAAGTGCAGCGTGCCCTGTTGGCCGTGTTCGAATCCCTCCGCCAGCAGCGTGAACACGGGCTTCCCGAGAATGCCCGCCTCGATTTGCGCGCTCGTGTTCAGTCCAACGACGGCCGCGCTGTGATGCAGAGCGTCGTAGAGTGACTGATCGGCGTTGAGGATGCGCGACATCGCGACGGCAACACGACTGAATCTGGCGACGTCCACGTCGGCCCATTGACGCACCGATCGAGGGTGAGGCCGAATCAAGATGTTGCACGAAGCCAGTCGATCGTCGCGCCTGATCGTCTCGATCCACTTCTCGACGAACGCGACCTCGTGCCCGGCGACGAACTCGGACGAACACAGATACGTGACAATGGGCGCCGATCGATCGAAGGAGAATTTGCGGCAGTACTCGTCGCGTTCGACCGAGGGCGTGAGCGCGATGAACAAATCGAAACGCGGAGCACCGGTAATCACCACTCTTTCGGCGGGAATCCCGTAGTACTCGGTCGCCTCGCGCTTCTGCACGGCGTTCCAGACGAACACGCAGTCGGGATCCACGTGCACAATTCCTTTGGTCGTCAGGTTGTCCCAACTGAAGACCGGAAACCCGACCGGGATCCCGAGCGCTCGAGCGCTTTTTACCCAATCAGCCTGTTCCGAGCCAAAGCGGACGAGCGGGCTGACGAGGACGACGTCAGGCCGCTCGTCCTGAAGGAATCGTTCGCGCCCTGGATCGCTCGGAATTGCTTTCTCGATGAGCGCCGCCAGCTTCTTCAGCCGGCTCGATGCCTGCTCGCCCAGCGCCGGCCGCAGGCCGCCGAAGTCGCCGTCCACGATCTTCGTGCCACAGCTTGGGCAGCGAGCGGATAGGTGCCGGCTTCGCTCGCCAGTCAGCGTCTGTGCAAGCGTCCTGAACGCGCGGTCCCGGAGCTTCTCCGACTCGAAGAACGGGCTTTCCAGGTAGTGACCACAATCAACGATCGTCCTGAAGTCAGTCGCCGCGTCTTTCCATTCGTCCTCTCGGACCTCCGGGCACGTTCGACAGGTCACGCGCGGATGCGACCGCACTGCTTCGGGAAGCGGCCAGTCGTTGGATCGTCCCGGCGTCGCGATCGTGATGTCGTGACCGTCGTTGGCCAACGCCAGCACGACGCTGTCGAAGTGCCGCAGGACGTTAGTGCGAGGAAGTTGGAATAGGAGACGCATGAAGGCCGGTTGCCTGACGCGAGTTCGCCGCGAGTGCTTCGATGGCATCGGCAACGATTGGGGCCACTGCGACGTTCAAGCCTCGCGGTCGAACGAACCGCTCGACGAACGCCGTGATCTGCGAACGATCGTATCGACCCGCCAGTGCGGCCGACAGTTGAGCGCGATGCTCGTCGAAATCGGCCGCCCGCTCGACGTGTCCGCCCTGCGAGCGAAGGAGATAGTGAAAGTGAAGTGTGCCTTCTTGTCCGCGAGCGTTGCGGTCGACGATGGTGAACACCGGCCGGCCGACGATGGCGGCTTCGATTTCTGCGCTCGTGTTGAGCCCGACGACTCCGGCGCTGTGATACACGGTGTCAAAGAGGATGGCGTCGGCGTTCTGCATCGGCGAATTCATCACGATCGTTCGCTCATCCGCAAACGGCCTGGACACTGTCGCTTTCTCACCAATGCGTGGCCACCTCAGGTCGAATGCGTCTGGCCCGTGCCAACCTTTGCCGCCGGCCGGGTGGGGGCGGATGATGAGGTTGCTGCCAGACAGCATCGGGTCGGGACTCCGTCGCAACTCGGAAATCCATTGAGCCACGAACGTCTGCTCAGCGGCTGCCACGAATTTCGACGAACAGAGATACGTGATGATCGGCCGCGTCATATCGAGGCGGCCCATCCGGCAAAAGTCCTCGTGGGTCGTCGACGGCTTCATCTCGAAGAACTCGTCGAAACGTGGCGCGCCAGTTACGACGAGACGGTCGGTTGGACACTTGTGCAGCTTGACGGCCTCACGCGCCTGGATGTCGTTCCAGACGAACACCCGGTCGGGCATCTCGTGAATCAGTCCCTTGTTACTGAGATTGTCCCAACTGAAGACGAGCAGCCCCGAAGGGATCCCGAGCGCTCGCGCGCTCTTCACGAAATCGGCCTGTGTGAATCCGATGCCGACCATCGGCGACAGCACGATCGCATCCGGGCGCTGTGCGGCGACGAACGCCTCGATATCGGGGTCGCATGGAATGGCGGTCTCGAGTTTGGCCAGGAGGGCGTCGATACGCTTCTGTTCTGGCTTGGGCATACGGAGCAGCAACTCACTCCATTCCGGGCCCATGGACTCCGCGCGATCGGAGACCGCTCCCACCATCTTCTCGAACGCGCGATGGCGCAACAGGCCGGCTGAGGCGTAGCGAGGATGCAGGTAGCGGATGTAGTCGCGCGTGCGTCGCAGCATCGCCGCGGCTGCTGTCCAGTCGTCGCCCCGGTTGCGCGCCGCCGCAGTCGACGTAATGCGCGGGTGTTTCGCCAGCACCGCGGGCACGTCGAGCTCATCATCCTGGGAGGCGAGGCAGATCTCGTGCCCGCGATCGGCCAGTATCTTCACGGCCCGGTCGAAATGGCGAACGTGCGCCATCCGGTTCAGAACGAAGAGCAGTCGCATTGTGTAGCTGTCTCCCAACTTCCAACGCCCAACTCCCAAGCCTTGGGAATTGGAATTTGGGAGTTAACTCAGACTCACCATGCGGTGAAACCGCCGTCGATTCTCAATTCGGTGCCGGTGACGTAAGCGGATGCGTCTGACGCCAGGAATTGCAATGGACCGATCAGATCCTGGTAGACGGCCATGCGGCCGAGCGGTACGCGATCGCAGAACTTCCGCTTGAAGTTCTCGTCCTGCGCCCCGAGCACGCCACCGGGCGACAGCGTGTTGACGCGCACGCCGTGCGGTCCCCACGCGGTTGCGAGGTACTTCGTGAGATTGACGACCGCCGCTTTCGACGCGCCATACGCCGGCGGCTTGATGAAGGGAGGATCGCTCTCGATGTGGTCGTAGAATCGTGGATCGGGCGACACCGACGCGTACAGCGATCCGATGTTGATCACCGATCCGCGGCGAGCCTTCACCATATCGGTGCCGAAAATCTGCGCGACCTGAAACAGGCCCAGCGTGTTGACCTCGAAAATGCGGCGGTTGACGTCGAACGGGATCTCGTCGAGGCGATAACCACCGCCTGATGACGACGGGGGCTGATCGACGCCGGCGTTGTTGACGAGCACATGCGGTACGCCAAAGTCCGAAACGACGCACTCACGGGCCGCCGCGAGCGCCTGGCGATCGGTGACGCTGGCAGCAATCAGCGTGAGCCTGCCGTCACCGTAACTTGCCTGCAGCCGGCCGAAGGCGGCATTCGGTGTCGCCGGTGGCAAATCGAGGCCGACGACCGTGGCGCCAGCCTCGAGCAGCCCTTCAGCCCATACCGGCCCAAGATTGCCAAGCACGCCGGTGACAACCGCCACGCGGCCCTCGAGCCCGAAGCGACCGCTCACACGCCCGCAGTGGCGCGGCCAGTGCTGGTGCTCGTCGCCGGCCTGACCGCCTCGAGTGTCAACGTCTCGTCCGCTCGAACATCCCGAGCCAGCGCCTGACCAAGCAGTTGATCGAGATAGTACGGAGCCAGACCATCACCCGGGCTCTTGATCGCCAGGTCGGCGGCCGTGAGGACGTGACCTTCCGGCAGATCGCGCGCAGCCACCAGCTTCTTCCCCATCTTCAACACCGGACCGGCTTCGCTGGCATAGACCTTCTTGCGCCCGTCGCCAAGCGCCATGCGGGTACGCTGCAGGTCACGAATCATCTTCTTCATGCCGACCGGCTCGAGCGAGAAGCGGTGATCGGTTCCTCTCATCGCTCGATTGAGCGTGAAATGCTTTTCGATGACGCGCGCACCGAGCATGTACGCGGCCAGCGGCATGGCGATGCCATTGTCATGACCGGAGTAGCCGATTACGACGTCGGGGAACTTCTCGCGGTACGTCGCGATGACGCGGAGATCGAGCTCGGCAAACTCTGCCGGGTAGCCACACGTGCATTGCAGCAGGCACAAGCGCGGATTGATGGGCATGATGGTGTCGTACGCCCGTTGAACGTCTTCGAGCGTGCCACCACCGGTGCTGACGATCATCGGCTTGCCCAGTTTGGCGACGTGCTTGAGCAGCGGAGTGTTGCGCAAATCGCCCGACGCGATCTTGTACGCCCGGCTCCCGATCTCGGCGAGGAAATCAGCGCTCTTCATGTCGAACGCCGTCGAGAAAAACGCGATGCCGAGCCGATCGGCCTCGGCCTGCAGCTCCTCGTACTCCGTCGTGCCGAACTCGAGCGCCTCGCGATGTTCGCCGTAGGTCGCGCCGAAGCTGTTCTCGTTTTCGTACGGCTTGTCGAACATCTCGCGCGTGTAGAGCGAGCGGTTGTCGCGTTTCTGCAGCTTGGCCGCAGCGACGCCGCACTCGGCTGCCGCGTGGAATAGCTCTTTGGCCGTCTTCAGGCTGCCCTGGTGGTTGTGCCCGATCTCGGCAATGACATACGCGTCGCTGTCGTCGCTGATCACTCGATTGGCGATGATGAGCTGCCTCATTTCAACTCCCATTAAAGACACCGGGTGTGATTTCCATCACATCCCAAGTGGAAATCACACCCGGTGTCTTTCATAAACCAATACGCGTCCCTTGCCCATCCAGTCGATGCGATCCTCGAGATCTTTCCGCTGCTTGAATCCTTCGAGCACGAAGAACAGACGAAGCAGATCCTTGTTCAACATCGTGATGTGCGACGGGTCGAGCTCGTCCTTCGTGCTGACATCGAGCAGCGTATGCGGGTTCTGGTGAAACCGCGTTGTTGCATACGCAAACCGTGACGACATGCGGCAGATGTTGCGCACCGCCTCTCTCACCTCGAGCACCGTCATGTGCTCGAATACTTCCCGGCAGAGCACCAGATCGTAGGCCCCTGACGGAATATCGGCCGTGTCGGCCCCGCCCACCATGATGCGGTCGCGCACTTCCAGCGGGGCCATGTCGCGCATGCCGGGCGCCGGGTCCACGCCGTCGGCCGTGACACCAACCTCGTGCAACAGGTACATCAGGATACCGGGCCCGCAGCCGACGTCGAGGACGCGCGTCGGGTTGAAAACCTCTTTGATGACAAGCGGGTGGCGGCCTTCGATTTCGCGGCGTTTCTCGATGGTGTAGACGTTCCCTGCCTGCCGCCATTCGGCCGTCCAGTATTCCTGATCGTAGTGCGTGGCCTCCACACGCTGCTGCGAGAACACCAGGTTCTCGAACGCCGTGAGATCGGCCTTACCATTGCGACCGGTCTGGAACGTCTTGAGCAACTGCGTCGAAGAGTCGCGCACCGTATCGAGATAGACGATCTGGATGCCTTCCTTCTCGCAGATGCGGACCTGCTCCGGCGGAAGGCGCCCTTCCCAGTCCTTGCCCTTGATGTAATGAGTGGGCTGCAGTTCGCGCAGCACGGTCTCGGTGTCGACCGGGCTCACATGGGTGTAGTCAATCGATTTGAGCGCATCGAGCACCTCGGCGCGCTGCGGCGCGGCCAGCAGCGGCGGGTGCTTCACCGCGGTGTAGGAGTCGGGGGCGATATTGCACAGCAGCGTCCCGCCCACCTCTTTTGCGCGGTTGAAATACTCGATGTGCCCGTGATGCAAGGGGTCGAAGGCGCCGTCGACCATGGCGACCTTCTTCCGAAACTGCTTCAGATCTTTGTATCCAATGATCATGCGTCGTCAGGCGGGCCTGAAGACCCGCCTCTACCAGCTCCCAATGCGGGTCCAAAAAACCCGCCTCTACGAGGCCAGGAGAGTTTATCGCGGCCCGGCCGAGGCCGCTTTGACGGCCCTCAATCCGGCGTTGGGTACCGCCGCGCCAAACAACGTCCGCAACAGATCGACGTCCTTTGCGTCCAGGGCGGCGAGCGGGGCGTTCATCGCGCGCCCCAGACGCCACCCGACATCGAGATGCGCGGACATGAGGTCGGTCTCCTGCGAGTAGAACCCCACTGATGGAACCCCGTAGAACGGCGCCACGTACGCCAGTCCTCCATACGTCCCGACGAAGGCTCGGGCATTCGCGATGATTCGCGTTTGAAGTTCAAGGTTCTGCTGCGGCGTCATCAGGTGGTCGACCCGGTACACACCCTTGCCGCCCGACACGTCGAGGTCCTCGTGGTCATCGAGGTTCAATCCCGTGTTCAAGAGCACCACCGGTAATTCGCGACTGATGGTCCGCACGGTGTCGGACGCAAAGCGGCGGTTCCCCGGCGTGTCAGGAAACGACGGGCGGAAATAGAACCGCACGGCCACGTATTCCTTCGGCAAATCTTTGAGCACCTCGGCATCGCCTTCAATCGTCAGGCGGCGGTAGTCGGTATGCTCGGTCAGCAGGCGAACGCTGGCCTTCTCATACCAATAGAAGCGAAGAAGCTTGTACATCAGCGATGGATGCAGCACGGCGGCCTCGGCGAGGCCAAGCTTTTTCCGGGCGCGACTGAGAATCTCCCGCTCCATTGCGGTGACGTCGAATTGCTTCTGGTGCCCGCGCGCGGACCAGCGCTCCTCGTTGCCGGTTCGATATTCCTCAACGGTGAAAAGATCGAAGACGTCGACGTATTCCGCGCCGAGATGTTGATACCAGGGGCGGGCTCCACCGCGGGAGACGACAATCAAACGGCGCGATTCGAGTCCTGCCGCCTTGATCGCCCAATTGAGAAAGGGCGCCCAGTAGAGCACTTCGAAACCGACTTCCGAAATCCACGGCCCCACGAGAATCGGCCCCGACGTCTTGCGCAGGCGTTCGAGCTCCCTGGTCAGCGACGCGACAACGGGCGCCGCCGGCACTTGATCGAGCTCCTGCCTGAGCAGCGACGGTACAACCCGCGTACGCACGAGCGGCATGGCGCGCAGCATTTCGAGTGCCCTAAGGCCCGGACGACGCACGGCCTCGACGGCCACGTGCTTGACTCGCTTCTTCACACGGGACGCCGCTCGCTTACGTGCCTTGGCTCCGACGTACGGCTTGAGGTGATTGCCAGTCCAATCGACAACTCCCTGCCGATGAATCTCGCGGCCCATCAGCCTGAGTCGGCGTTCGTACGGCCTGAGGCGCTCGGCGCGCTCGAGCAGGTCGATCCGAAGCGCGCGCAGCTGCTGCCAGAGATGAAACAGTCCGCTGAAAACGAGGTACTTCAGCCCGAGGGCCATGCCGGCAGAGCGGGTAACCGCTGGCAGCCCTTGCTGGTTCACGCCAAACGTCCAGAACAGGCTGACGCCATGACTGATCCACCACGGCGCATACATGTAGAGCGGCCGACCACGCGGAAAGAAACTCTTGCGCTGACGTCCTAGGCTGAAAATGCGGCCGTACCACCGGCGGAACCACAGGATCTCAGGTACCTGCTTGAACTGGCCGTACACCGCCAGCTCTGTCATCAAGAGTCGGTCCGGCACGAGCACGCGGCGATACACACCGGCGCGGGCCAGCAGTGGCACGCGGTAGAGCCCGTAGACCATGTTGCCCGCGGACATGTTCCGGATGCTGAGACTCAGTCGCTTCCATGTGTCAGTCACACCGATCGTGTCGAATGCCCACGGCTTGCGCGCGAGCACCTCGCCGGACGGACCGATCCGTCGATTCAACGGATACGTCAGCACCACGTTCGGGTCCTGATCGAGTGTGTCGACCAGCGTCTGCAGCCAGCGTGGATGCCAGAGGTCGTGATCGCTCGCCCACGCGAAGTACTCGGCGTCCGGGTACATCTTCCGCGCGATCTCGAACGCGCGGCACGCGTTGTCGACGAGCCCAAGTCGCGTGTCGTTGACGACATACGTGACGCGGGGATCGGCAGCCGCATACTCGCGAGCGATCGCCGGAGTCTCATCGGTCGAACAGTCGTCGACCAGGACCAGCGCGAAATCCGAGTAGGTCTGGCCAAGAATCGACTCGATCGCTTCGTGGAAGTCCTTCGCGTGGTTGAAGAGCGGAGACCCGATGATCACCCGGGGCATGACTCGACTTGTACTCAGTAATCAGGAGGCAGGGATCGTTCCCGTGCTCCCGGGAAAGACGAAAAAGAGAAGCCCACTTGCCGCGTGGAGACCGAACGCCACAGCACAGGGCATCGTCCGCGAGGGCGCCTCACGATGGCGCAACACAAACAATGCCGAGGCAATGAAGAGGACGTAGTTCGAGATCTGACCGGTCCAGGCGAAATTGCCGGCCAGCGGATCACGCGTCTCGGCCAGCAGGTACGTGTAGATCGAGGCGAACGCGAATTGGATCCACGCCAATTGCATCGACGGATCATCGAAGACCTTCCGGCCGTATTCGAACAGCACTGCGAGCGGCAGCAGGATCGACATCAAAAACTTCGGGGCGAGATTGGTCGCGTAATGTGCCATCACCAGGAATGGTGCCACGATGATCGAGCTTCGCGCGTAAGTCGCGAAGTACGAGAGATACTGCCACGCAAGCACCGCCACCGCAGGCAGGAGGATGGCGCCGCACAGATACGATACGTGCACACGTCGCCCCCCTGCCCGGTACCACGCAGCGAGCACGACGGTCGCCGGCACGAGACAAATCGTCAGGCTCGGCTTCGCCAGCGCGGAGAGCGTCACTGCCGCGCTCACCATCAGCCCATCCCGCAGGTTCCCGCCGTCGGCAAACGCCTTCGCGGTCAAACCAAAGGCCACGATCGCCAGCGGTTTAAGGAGGGCATGCGTAGGGCTGGTGTACGGATCCATGTTGAGGTAGCCGTAGTACAGCGCCCACTCGCGCCACGTGAGGACTGTGACCGGCGCGGCCGTGACGAACAGAAGCGTGAGAAAGACTATGGCGAGCAAATGGCTTTTCTTCGTAAGCGGAAGAACCCTCGTGAGCACGACGGCGAGAAGCGCTCCCTGAAGCGCATAAGACGCCAGCACGACGATCCACGCCGCATCCATCCAGGACAGTCTCGGCGCGACGGCATGCACGGCGACGACCAGGACGTGCCAGAGGAAATGCGGGAACGGGATTCCATTGGTGGCGATTTCCTCGGCCAGCTTCACGTGAGTGCCGATATCGGTCGTGGAGGACGGAAGGCTGAAATACCGCGCCACTGGTGACCAGGGGACGGCCATCAGCGTCGCGACCGCGACACACGACACGCTGATCGTGACTGCACCGAGCCTGTTTGGCGTCGCGAGAGGCTGAATCGTCTCGGCGTGATCCGTTGTTTCCGGCTCAGTCAGGACTTGCGTCACGACACTTTGACTCGCCGCCAACCAATGAGGTGCTTGTAATCGATCGCCGAAGGCGTGTCGCCCATCATCTTCTGATACGGAACCGGCAGCACCGACACTTCACGCGGCCAGTAATGTCTCGAGATGAGCTCGCTCACGCTGCTGATCTCGAGGTTGTAGGCCGACTTGTCGCGGTTCAGGCTGTACAAGAACGGGCATCTGAGATCGAAGGCGCGCTCGACGTACGCGCCCACCTGCGCGTCCGTCATTTCCTGGAACGACACCATGTTGATCGCCAGGTCCAGGCGCTCCGGCTTCAGCTCGGCCAGCGAGGTGTTCGGCATGAAAATGAAGTCGAGATCCTGCCACTTGTCGAGCAGCCGATCGGTTGGCTCTTCTCCCCAGAAGGCCACCCGCGCGCTCGGGAACGCGGTCATGAGATACGTGGCCGAAAAGAGAAACAGCTCGGGGAAGTCGCTGATGACATAGGTCACGTTCGGACACAACGACTTGAAGTGATAGGGAAATCCGCCCCACCCCGCGCCGATCTCCCACACCAGCCGCCGGTCAGTATTGCCGCGAAATTCCTGCAGCACTGCCCCTTTCTCGAGGGCAATCAGGACTTCGAAGAACTTCAACGTGTCGATGTTGAAGAGTCGCCCCTCGATATCGAATCCAAATCCGCCCAGGTCGGGCCACTCCGGCACGAGCAACTCGGATGGACCAACCTCGATCAACGCCTTCAGCTTCTCTTCGAACTTTGCCTTCGCGCGCGTCTTCTGCGAACGGTAGTCGTAGGCGCGCAGGCCGGTGATCCAATGCGTGTGCTGCCGGAGTTTCTCGATCACCAGCGGCGAGGCGTCGAGCATGTATTCGAAGGCCGCCAGCTCTTCTTTCCAGTAGGCGCTCGGACGGTACTCGGCTGCCCCTGCGACCTGCGCACGCATCTCGAGCACGCGATCGCGCGCGTAGGTGTAGTTCCGGAACGCCGGCCCTACACGCAGGGCCTCGAGACGCTCCTCCAGCGTACGGGCGGTCGTGGAACTGATGACTCCGCCGTTCATCTCTAGCGAGGCTCCGCCCCGAACCAGCGAGCGTACGGGATGTGACTACGCCTCGCTAGATGGCAGCGTCTTCTGCCCGCGCTCCGCGCGGGCGCGCCGGCTTGATCGTGGAAGACTTGACTCATATACCACCAGGCCAGCCGATCACGCCGGCTAGCCGACCTTGCGTCGCGGCACGTCGGATCCTTGATCGACGTCGCGCTGCGAAGGCTGAATGCGTCTGAGCCGCTTGCGAACCCGGTGTGTGCGCTTCTCAGCGATCCGCCACTGCTTGCGCAGCAGATTCCACAGGCGCTTCGGCTGGTACGCGATCACGCCGCTTATCCACAAGCACACGCAAAGCGGGTACAACCACAGTGGCATTCGCGCGCGGACCCGCGAGCGCGACGCCAGATGCTCGAGCGCGTCGACCAGAATCGGGGTCGTCGGAACGTCGATTCCGTGAGGCCGCACGAACGTGCGAACGAATCGCGCACACGCGTCGCGTCCGATGCCCGGTGAGGCAAGCGTCTCAGCGAGCTGCGTTGCGTGCTCGGTCAGATTCGCTCCAATGCGCAGGAACCCGCCGTTCTCGGCGAGCAGGTATCTGAAATGCAGCGTCCCGCCCTGTGTGTCTTTGAATTCGTCGGCCAGCACTGAATGCACGGTCCGGCCCACGATCGCCGCTTCGATCATCGCCGTCGTGTTGATACCCACGACAACCTCACTGTGATACAGGGAGTCGAAGTAGTCCTGACGATCGGCTTCGTTGACCGGGTTCGCCCAACGTGGATATACGGCAACATTGGGAAGATCAGCCACATCCTCCTCACTCCAGTGGCCCGAATTAAAGGGATGCGGACGGATGAGGATGCTCACTCCAGACAGCGGCGGGTGCGCCCGCAGCGCCGAGACCCATCGCCGCACGAACTGCAATTCGGCGTTGGGCGCCGAGATCGACTTCGTCGATCCCACAAAGAGAATGATCGGCTGGTTCGCCGGCAGGCCCACCTTCTGACAGAACTCCGCGCGAGGCGTGGGTACGCGCTCGAACCAGCGATCGAACGGCTGGGCGCCAGTCACCACGATGGTGTCCGGGTTAGTGGAGTGATACGCCAGCGCCTCCGCCTTCTGCTGCTCGTTCCAAACCGACACGAGATCGGGCTCGACGCGAATGAGTCCCTTGGTCGTGAGGTGATCCCAGCTGGCCACGCAGAGCGCCGCCGGAATGCCGAGCGCCTGCGCGCTCTTGATCACGTCCACCTGTGGGGATCGATCGGTGACGAGCGGAGTCACGAGCACTGCATCGGGTCGGCGGGAGCGAATGAGTTCCTCGACGACGCGGCTGCTGGGAATGGCTTGCTCACACGTCGCCATCACCCTGGTCAGTCGGTTCACGAACGCGACGCTCGACGTGGGCTGCCGCGCGAGAAACCCGAAGATCGGCGGCAAGGCAGCGCGCATGCGGTCGCGCAAATAGGGCGTGTCGGCGAAGTTCGGGTGCAGATATCGCGCGTAGTCCATCGTCCCGCGGATCGCGCCCGCCACCGCGGCCCAGAGCCCGCCGCGGCCCGGCATTCTGCCAAGAACCTCGACCGAGCCCGCCATGTCGGTCAGCGCTTCGGTACCTTCCGCCTGCTTCTCCGGGCTGTCGAAGACCAGGTCGACGTGGTGCCCTCGAGCGGCCAGCATTCGAATGACGGAATCGAAGTACCGCAGGTACCCCGGGTAGTGCATCACGAAGAGGAAGCGGCGACTCACCTCAGTGGACCCACTCGCGCTTCTTCTCGAAGCGATCGCCCACCGCGGCAGGCTTGCCGTCGGCTTCCGCGGGATTCGCCCCAGGCCGCTCGACGGATGGCCGCGCGATTTTCATCCGCACGGCAATCGGTCGCAGCAGGCGCCGCAGGACGCGCACCCAGATAGATTGAGTGAGCGGTTCCACTCGCAAGTGACCCAATCGCTCGATCTCGTCGGCCAGCAGCGGCGTGGCGGGCACGTCAATGCCGCGTGGACGCACGAACCCCTCGACGAACTTGGCCAGCTTGCGCTCGTCTTCGTCCGACCGATCGAAGACACGGGCGATGGCGCGTGTGTGCTCCTCGACCGTGCCGGACATGTGCAGAAGCCCGCCGTGCTCGTTCAACAGATAGCGGAAGTGCAACGTGCCTTCCTGAGTCGCCGCGTATTCCGGAGCGCGAATCGAGAAGACCTGCCGTCCCGCGATCCCGGCTTCGATCTGGGCGCTGGTGTTGATCCCCACGGCAGCCGCTGAGTGGTACAGCGAATCGAAGTAATCGTTCTTCGAGCCGGCATCGACCGGGTTGGCGCCCTCCCCTGGCCATAGCACGACGTGAGGAAACTCAGCGAGATCGAACCGCTTCCATCGACTCATGTCATTGCGAGGATGCGGACGGATCAGGACGCTGCTCTCTCGCACTCGCGGATCGGAAGCCGAACGCAGCGCCTGCACCCACCGCTTGACGAAATCGGCCTCGCGCGGCGCGATGAACTGCGACGAACAGAGATACAGCAAATAGGGCTTCTCTGACGGCAGCCCCACCTTCTGACAGAATTCCGCGCGAGTCGTGCTGGGTCCACGCGTGAACCACTGGTCGTAACAGGGCGCACCTGTAGGCACGATGTGCTCAGTCTCGATACCGTGCAACGTCGCGGCCTCGCGTACCTGCGCGCCGTTCCATACGAAGACGAGGTCCGGGTGGACGTGGATCAACCCCTTGTTCGTGAGGTTGTCCCAGCTGTGCACGCAAAGTCCGCTTGGAATTCCCAGCGTGCGGGCCGCCTTCACGTATTCCTCTTGAGCCGAGGCGAAGTCGACGAGGGGCGTCACGAGAAGGAGATCGGGAGCCTGGCTCCTGACCACTTCGAGCACGAAGGGATCAGCCGGGATTGCGCGTTCAACGAATCGGAGCACGCGCGTGACCAGAGCCAGCCCGGCGCGCGATCGAATCAGCGGCAACCCGACAAACTTGCGCATCGACGGCGCAAGATGGCGAGTAGCCCGATCACGGAGCGCGTGTGCGTCGCGGTACTCTGGCGCTCGATACCGCGCGTAGTCGCCAACCGAGCGAATCGCGCGCGCAAGGGGTACCCAGGGACGCTGAACCTTGTCGATCGGTTCTGAATACGTGATCGTCGAGTGCGCCCTGGTCAACTCGTGGAGCAACCGGGACTCACCCAGCTTGTCTCGCCGCATGAAGATCAGGTGAATCCGATGACCGCGGCGGGCAAGTTCTTCTACCGTGGAGGCGAAGTTCCTCAGCGCACCCGAGTGACGCATCGAGAACAGGATCTTCATCGGAGGAGTGCTCACGTGCCGGCGCCCGCCTCGGCGACGGTGACGAGCTTCAGCCCAGCTTTCTCGATTTTGGCGAGGGCGTCCTGCGCGCGGGCCACGTTGTTGGGCGGCCGGTAGCCATGCGCGACCTCGATCGCCGGTATTGCCGGTGCGACGTCATTGCGCAGAAAGACGGCGTTGACTCTCTCGGTCGCAACGAGGCGGTAGCCTTTGCGGCGCCCCAGATGAGCAAACGCCGCGAGTGATGCGCCGCGATAGCTTCTCGTGACCGTCGTACCAACCTTGAAATCGGCGTCGTAGGGAACGGTTACGGCGCGCTCGGGACCGAACAACCAGTTGTATTCGAGGACGACGACACGCGGCGAGCAGACGGTAATCGCCTCCCATACCCAGTAGTCGTTGCCATCGATGTCGAGACTCAGGAGATCCAGCTCCCCAGTGAATCCATGGACCGTCAGCAGGCGATCCACGTCCTCCCGTGTGACGCGATGCTTGACGATCGTGACCGCATGCCCCGCATACCGCACACTAACCGAGGCGATCTTGGCGCGATTGGCATCCACCATGAGACCGGTCCATCCGCATTCCTGCACCAGGAACCCGGAGTTGCCGCCATTGCTGCCACACCCAATCTCGACGCAGCGCCGGTTCGTCGTGCCGATCCGCTTGAACAGCGCAAGCAGCAGTCCGTCTTCTTCGTTCTGCGACCGAATACGGAAACGCTGCGACAGCACGTCGTAGGGAGGCGGAAGCTCCACCCCATCCAGATAGAGCTTGCGCACGATGGCCGGCAGCATCTTGATATTCGGCTTCAGGTCGGCAATCGCTTCTTCGAGTCTCGTCAGCCGGTGGGAGATCTCTTTGAGCTGCTCCTCGATTCGGACATCGCCTTCGCCTGTGGCCTCTTTGGCCACACGTCGCAGACGTTTGATCAGCGTCACGGCATTACCTTTTGGTAACGGGGTCGGGAGTCAACCCCATAATTGCCGCCTCCACCAGATGCGCGTCGTGGCGATCGAGGGCGAAGAACCCGCCGGGAAGCAAGCGATCGAAGACGCGGTTCGCCAGGTCCAGATGATGCGACTCGAAACCATTCCGGCGCGAAAAGAATGACAACGACGAGACGCCGTAGAACGGCGCCAGGTACGAGAACCCGCCATACGTCCCAATAAAGCCTTTCGCGCCGGCGATGAGACGCGTCTGCAGCTCGAGATTCTTTTGCGGGACGGCGTGCGAATCAACGACGAACAGACCCGAGTTCGTGCGCGCTTCGAAATCGCTATGCTCGTCGAGCTGCACCGATGTGCTGAGCAGTGCGACGGGCGCTCGGCGGCCGATGCAGCGAAGCGTCTCTGCGACAAACGCGCGATTATTCTGTGTGTCCGGAAACGCCTTGCTGAAGTAGAACTTCGCGACGACGTAGTTCGCCGGCAGGCCAGGAGGCAGCTCGGTGTCCGGCAGCGTAGTGAGGCGGCGAAAGACAGAAAACGATTCGACCAGATCCAACGCTGCCTGCTTCCGCCACAGCGCTGCGAACAGTCGAAACATCGCAGACGGATGAACGACTGGCCCGTCCGTGAGCCGAAACCGCTCCCTGACTTTGCGGAGCACCTCGCGGTCGAACGGGCGACGCGCGTCGTATTGCTTCTTCTTGCCGACGGTCTGCGCTCGAAACTCCTCAGGCGACATCAGGTCGAGGATGTCCACGTAACGCGAGGTCAGGTGTTGATACCAGGGCGCCGTCCCGCCCCTCGAGACCACCACCATTCGACGTCCGCCAGGGCCCTGCTCTGCCAGCCAGCCAAGGAAAGGAATCCAATAGAGAAGCTCGAACCCGACTTCACCCGTCCATGGTCCGACGAGGACATCGGCGTCGGCGCGGACAGCCGCGAGTGCACGTTCCAGCGCCTCCTGCTGGGAGACGGTGCGTGATGCATCTTGCAACGGCGGGTCTGAAGACCCGCCGCTACGGATCTCGTGCGCCTCATGCCTGGCGTGCGCTTCGTGCGGAGCGTGAGCCTCATGCGAAGCATGAGCCTCATGCGACGCATGAGCCTCATCGTCGCCACCGAGCCAGCGCTGGAGAAACGCCCGCACGCTGCTCATCCCTTGAGAATGGCTTCCGTCCGATCCATCGCGCGTGTCAACTGGCCGCGCTCGCCAAACGCGAGTCCGAGCACGTCGATGTCGCTCGTGTCGAGGACCACGTACGACCCGCGTTTGAAGCCGCCGAAGACGCGACGAGCCAGCTCGAGATGCTGTACGGAGAACTTCTCGCGGTGCGAGAAGAACGCCAGCGACGTGACACCGTACATTGGAGCCAGATACGACAGGCCGCCGTAGGTCCCGACGAACGCACGCGCCCGGCTGATGACCTTCGTCTGGATCTCGAGATTGTTTCGCGGCGTCATCAGATGGTCGACGCTGTGAATCCGAGGGTTCTTGCCGATCGCCATCTCCCAGTGGTCGTCGATGTGCAAATCGGGATTGAGCAGCACGACGTCGCCGGCTTCGGTCAGCGTCTGGAGTAGCCGCGTCACGAAGAGCTTGTTCTCCTCCGTGTCCGGGAACGACTCGTTGAAGTAAAACCGCACGGCGGTATAGTCCCGTGGCAGCTCATTCGCAACGTCTGTCGTGTCCAGCGCCGGGAGACGTTCAAACGAGGCAAACGTTTCGACCAGGCTGATCGACATCTGCTGCTTCCAGTACGGATAGAAGAGCCGATACATGTACATCGGGTGCAGCAGGTCGACTTGCTTTGCCCCGAGGTGCTGATAGGCGACCTTGAGAATCTCTCGATCGAACTCGGTCAGCACGAGGTGCTTCTGCTTGTTCTCGCGTAATCGATCGGCGTTCTTGGTCCTGAACTGCTCGGGCGTGTAGAAGTCGAACAGGTCGATGTAGTTCGGCGTGATGTTCTTGTACCAGATGCCGGCGCCGCCTCTCGAGATCACGACCATGCGCTCGGGATCGAACGGGCGGTAGGTCTTGACCCAGTTGAGAAATGGAATCCAGTACAGCAACTCGAAGCCGACTTCACTGAGCCATGGACCAACGACGATGTGCTTCGGGCTGTTGGCCATCCGCTGGAGGATCTTCGGGATCGCCGTCATCTCCTGCGTGGGAATGTCGCCCGTCATCATCTGCGGCAGCACGCGCGGCACGATGTAGCGGCGCGCGAACTTCTTCGCCGGCCCCCACCTGAAGAAGTGCGCCGGAATCGCCACCAATCGCTTGAGGAAGAAATCGCTCACCGTGAGCGGCCGCAACTGCCGCTCGCGTTTCCGTGTGAGTCGCGCGAAGTAACGCACGATTTTCATCGCGGTGCCGATCGGATACAACGCGAGCCGAATCGCAAGCAGGCCGATCGATGGACGTTCGGGTGCCAGCTTCGGCAGGCGGCCAAGCTCTTCGATCGCATCGGCCAGGATGGGCGTCGCTGGGCGATCGAGGCCGTGCGGTCGCACGAACCCTTCAACGAAGCCGCGCAGCTTGCGATCGTCTTCCTCAGTGCGGTCTACGGCGCGCACCAGCGACTGCACGTGCTCGTCCAGTGAGTCAGCCATGTGGAGCAAGCCGCCGTTTTCGTTCAGCAGGTAGTGGAAGTGGAGTGTGCCTTCCTGCGTCCCGGCGTACTCCGGCACGCGAACGGAGAACACCGGACGCCCGACGATCCCCGACTCAATCTGCGCGCTGGTGTTGATACCGACGGCCGCGACGGAGTGGTACATCGAGTCGAAGTAGTCGTTCTTGGAACCCTGGTCCACGGGGTTCGCGCCGCCACGCGGCCAGAGGACAACGTTGTGGAGCTCGGAGAAATCGAAGCGCTGCCACGGCTGCAGGTTCTCGGGATGGGGACGGATCAGGATCCCGGCCTCGCGGACGCGCGGGTCAGGCGCCTGTCGCACCGCACGGACCCACTTGTCGATGAACTCGGATTCATCGGGCGCGATGAACTGCGACGAGCAGAGATACAGGAAGAACGGCTTGTCGGCCGGCAAGCCAACTTTTCGGCAGAACTCCTCTCGCGTGGTGCTGGGCCTGCGCGCGAACCACTGGTCGTAGACCGGCGCACCGGTGGCGATCGCCTGCTCCGGGCGCACTCCGTGCATCGTGATCGCTTCGCGCCTCTGCGTCTCGTTCCAGACGAAGACGCGATCGGGGATGATCCGGATGAGCCCCTTGTTCGTCAGGTTGTCCCAACTGTGCACGCACAGACCGCTGCGCACACCGAGCGCTTTCGAGGCCTTGATGTACTCGACTTGATCCGAACCGATATCGACGAGCGGTGTGACCAGCACCATGTCGGGCCTCTGGCCCGCGATGAGATCGGCAATCCACTTATCTGTGGGAATCGCTCGCTCGATGACGTTGAGCGCGCCTGACACGAGGCCGAGCCCCGTCCGCGTTCGTACCAACGGCAAGGCCAGCACCCAGCGTAGGATGCCAGGCACGCGTTCGGCGGCGCGCTGTCGCAACGCGTGGGCGTCCTTGTACTCGGGCGTGCCGTAGCGCACGTAATCGGACGCCGATCTCACCCCACGCGCCAGCCCGAGCCAGAACCGCCACGGCGTCTTCTTGCCAAGCTCGCTGTAGGTGACGTTCGCGTGGTCGTTGGACAACTCCCACAGCAGGCGGCCGTCACCCAGTTTGTCCTGCATCATGAAGACGAGATGGACCTGATGACCGCGCTGTGCCAGCTCGTGGATCGTCGACGCATAGTTTCGGAGCGCGCCGGAATGGCGCATGGAGAAGAGAATCTTCATGTCACAACTTGTCTATCGACGATGCTTCCTCGCGGTTGAAGAACCAGATGCCCGAGATCAGGGTCAGCCCGATCATGGCGAACGAAATCGTCATCGACGTGGGATGCAGGTGCCCATAACCGAGCGTGCCCCACTTGAACATTTCGACGATGCTCGCCATCGGGTTTAGCCCGATCAGCCACCGCCACTGTTCGGGGATGATCGTGAGGGGGTAGATGATCGGCGTGAAATACATCCAGAACGGCATGAAGTAGCGGATCCCTTGACGAACGTCGGGATAGCGCGCCTGCAAAACCGACGTCCACAAACCCACTGACACGGTGAAGACCAGCGTCAGCAGAATCGCGGCGACGGCTGCCAGCAGCTCCGGCCGCAGCGTGATATACCAGAGGCCTTCATATCGCCGGTAGTAAATCACCGTGAAGAAAATCACGATCAGCAGGATGGCCAGGTAGAGAAGGCCTGGAGCCACGGCCGACAACGGGAGAATCAGGCGCGGAAAATAGACCTTGGTGATGAGCTTCCGATTTCGTTCGAGGCTGCGCGTCACAACCAGCAGCGATCGCTCGAACAGAATCCAGGTCGTCATGCCGCACGAGAAGAACAGGAAGTAGGGCGGGCCATCCGACGCGATTCCGAGGACACCGCCGAAGATGAGGGCACTGATGCCCACCGGAGCGGTGACGCGTATCACCAGCCATATCCATCCCAGCTTCGTCCGCCGATACATGGCCTTCAACGCGTCGGCGGCGAAGTACCACCAGAGATACCGGTAACGCCACAACTCGCGTAACTTGTCGATAACGCCGTCGCGGCGTGGCTCGATCAGCCACAACGACTCACCGCTCACATTAATCGCGGATAGCGGTTCAGGCGCGGACGACATCGGCCTTCTTCTCCAGGCTCCATTCCAGCGTGGGGTCGATCACACCCATGCGGTGCTTGCCGGCGGAGGCATCTTTCGCATCCGCCCCGTAGACCATGAACGTCAAGGCGCGATTGACCACGAGCGCGTGCTCTTCCCGCTCCGCACGGGTCAATGTCACGCCGACGTTTATGGTGTAGTTGGTCTCGGACAGCAGCGACGCCGGGATCTTCACGAGCGCCTCATAGACCATTTCCGGGATCACCCAGATCAGATCGGGTTGCGCCGAGCGCAGCACGAGCACGCCCTTGCAGAACAAGTCCACGCCACAACGCGCCTGGGTCTTGGCGCGGTAGGTTCGGAAGCGGATTCGAACGTAGACGTCCTCCCATTTCGGCGGCGAACCGATCTCCCGCCCGTCCGCCGACAACAGCTTTACGTCGACGATCTCGCCGTAACGTCCGGCGTGACTGCTGCCCTTCGCCTCCGGTTTCTCGCCAGACGTCAGCATCTCCCAGGCCGCGTTCTGGTACTCGGTCACCACGTCCTCTGGCTCACCCGACCGGTGCAGTTGCCCGTCCTTGATCCAGATCACGCGGTTGCAGATGCGCGAGACCGCCTCCATGTCATGCGAGACGAACAGCACTGTAAGCCCGGTCTCACGCGCGAGGTCGCGGACTTTCTGCAGGCAACGCTCCTGGAACTCGAGGTCGCCAACCGCCAGGATCTCGTCGGCCAGCAGAATGGACGGCTGCATGTTGATCGCGACCGAGAATGCGAGCCGCAGGTACATCCCGCTCGAGAAGTACATCACCGGGGTATCAACGAAGTTCTGGATATCGGCGAAGTCGACGATGTCACTGAAGCGTTCGGCGGCGATGGACCGTGGAATGCCGTTGATGGCGGCGTTCATGAAGATGTTTTCCCGTGCCGTCGCCTCATCGTCGAAGCCGGCGCCAAGTTCGAGCAGCGATACCACGCGGCCGTGACCCCGGATTCGGCCCGCCGTCGGCGCGATCACTTTGGAAATGACCTTCAGGAGCGTGGTCTTCCCGGCCCCGTTGCCCCCGATAACCCCCAGGACGGTCCCACGCTCCACCTCGAAGGACACGTCGCGAAGCGCCCAGACTTCCTGTGCCCCCAGCAGTTCGCGGGCAAGAGGAATCGAAAAGAAGGACCGTAGCCGCTCGAGACGGGTCTCGGTGCGCTGAGACTTCAGCGGCCGCGGCACGAGGTACCGCTTGCTTATGCCCTCGACGACAAGGCTATGCATTGCAGAGAGTTGAAGCAGAGCTTCGCTCTGTCAGTCACACCTCGGAGCGTGCAACTGCGATTGGACGACCCACCAATGACTCAGCCGCGCAGAGCGGACCTCACGACCACCTTCCCACTCAACTCCGAAGGGGCTTTCGGTGTTTGGACCACACTACCGCCTTGGCAGGATGCTGCCGGACGACGGTCGGAGGAGGAGGCAGGTAGGTGAGGATTTCGCACCGCTAGTCAGTCAGCCCCCACGCTGCGTCACATCGCCTGGAGGCCCACTGGACGCGTACAAACGCTGCGTAGTGTACAGCATACGGAAATACTGGAGCAAGCTGCGCACGTGCGAATGCGCGATCAATTTATCGGACGTGTGACGCGCACAACAGCCGATCAAAACGGCCACCCCTAATTCGGTGGACGCCCGAACGCGGCAGTGGTCGACGCCGGTTCCGAGGCGGGCATGTCGTCGGTCTGGATGAACAGCGTGGTATGAGGCGTCCGGTCTTCATCGGCGGGCGCCTCGACCGTGTAGTAGTAGAGCGCAAGCGACTTCCGTGACCGGTCATCCGGGCATTCCAGCGGATGCGGATGCCCGTGATAGCTGAAATTGGACGTGTCGAAGATGACGGCCCGGTTGAAGATCGGCGCGATACGTTGCACGCAGCGTTTTCCCGTCCGATCCCACAGCTCCAGATGACCGCCCCATTCCTCCGCCCAGTTCTCGTTCAGGTAGATCAGGAGGTTCAACCGTCTGAAGAGGTTCAGTCGCTTGTAGAAGTTGAAGTCGGCATGCACGCCGAGTGCCCCGCCGCGACGAATTTCGTGCAACCCTCCGCCACGTAGATGCGGATCGGGGATGAGGCCAGCGATTCCCGTCAGCTTCTCCAGGAACGCCATGAAGGGCGCCGCATTCAGTTGGCTCAGCACCGAGCGCGTGGTGGGCCCGAATCGCTGGAAGTCCTCGGTCGAATACTTCCGCTCGGTCGCGCGCTCAGTGTGGTGCCAGGGCGTACGATCCATCGCCTCGAATTCGGCAACCACCTCCCGGAGGAGCGCCGGGTCCAGAAGTTCCTCGATGACGATGTGGGGGAAGGGTTCGGCCA
>Ga0075431_100000089_pt1 | contig 56041 bp, 52 predicted proteins | sample RhiMetdeltSRZDD5_FD_75297 | JGI IMG/M metagenome (GOLD analysis project Ga0075431, IMG submission 75297) | Populus rhizosphere microbial communities from Tennessee, USA - Rhizosphere MetaG P. deltoides SRZDD5 | ecosystem: Host-associated > Plants > Roots > Rhizosphere > Soil | place: USA... | reverse complement strand
GGCAACGGCTTCCGGGAGGCCGGCACCCGGGGCATCGAGCAGTTCAGCCAGCCCAAGACCGTCTACGTCGACTACTCCGGGCGCCTCCAGAAGGCCCAGATCGACACTCACCCGCTGCGAGAGGACGAATCCGCGTGAGCACCGTCACCACCGGCGAGGCCACGGCCGCATGGTTGGCGCGCGACCACGAGGCGCTGGCCGGCGTCCTGCCCCGCTACTACGACGTGGTGGCGGAGCGGGGCGAGGGGTCGTGGCTGGTCGACGTCGACGGCCGCCGCTACCTCGACCTCGGGGCCGGCATCGCGGTCAACACGACCGGCCACGCCCACCCCCGCGTGGTGGCGGCGATCGCCGACCAGGCGGCCACGCTGGTCCACACCTCGGTGGTGGTCCACCACACCCGCAACATCGAGCTGGCCGAGCGGCTGGGCGCGCTGTGCCCGTTCCTCGACGACCCGCAGGTGTTCTTCTGCAACTCGGGGGCCGAGGCGGTGGACGGGGCGCTCAAGATGGCCCGCAAGCTCACCGGCCGGCCCGGGATCGTGGCGTTCCGCCGGGCGTTCCACGGCCGGACCCTGGCCGCCACGTCGCTGACCACCGCCAAGGGCCGCTACCGCGAGGGCTACGAGCCGCTGCTGCCCTGCGTCTACCACGCCCCCTACTGCGTGCCTCACGAGCACGCCACGCCGGACGCGGCGGTCGAGGCTGCGCTGGCCGAGCTCGACCGGCTGCTGACGCTCGAGGCCCCGCCCGCCAACGTCGGCGCCATGATCGTCGAGCCCGTGCTCGGCGAGGGCGGCTACGTGCCCCCGCCCCGCGACTGGCTGGCCGGCCTGCGGGAGCGGTGTGATGCGCACGGCATCCTGCTGATCTTCGACGAGGTCCAGTGCGGCATCGGCCGGACCGGCCGGCCGTTCGCGGCCGAGGCGTACGGCGTGCGGCCCGACGTCGTGCTGTTCGCCAAGGGCATCGCCTCCGGCCTGCCGCTGGGCGGGATCATCGCCGGCCGGGCGCTGATGGAGCGCTGGCCGACCGGCGCCCACGGGTCGACCTTCGGCGGCAACCCGGTGGCCTGCGCAGCGGCGCTGGCGACCCTCGACGTGCTGGAGGAGACACGCGGCTATGCCCGGGCCGCGTCCCTCGGCGCGACGGTGGTCGACCGCCTCCGGCGGGACCTCGGCGGCCACCCGGCCGTGCGCGACATCCGGGGCATCGGCCTCATGGTCGGCGTCGAGCTGGCCGACAAGGACGTCGCCGGCGCCGTCTGCGCCGCCTGCCTCGACGCCGGCGTGATCGTCCTGTCCTGCGGTCCGGACGAGAACGTGCTGCGCCTGGTCCCGCCTTTGACGATCAGCGACGAGGACATCGACCTCGGCCTGGACGTCCTCTGCGGGGCGATCTCAGCGGCGTGACCGCTTGGGCCGGGCGACGCGCCGCGTCGGCGTGAGGCCGCCGCCGGCGTGGGCCTCGGCGACGAGGCGGGACACCCGGTCCTCGTCCAGCTTGACGACCAGGTCGCCGGTGCGGCGGTCGACGCTGGCGAAGAACTGGCCCTGGAGCCGCAGGCAGGGGAAGCCCATCATCGTCGACCGGGTAACGCCCGCCTGGTCGAGCAGGGGAGCGGCTAGCTCCCAGAACCGCGCCTCACCCTCGGTGCGCTCGCTCACGGCCGGCCGACCCCGGCGGCGGGCACCAGCTCCAGGAACCGCCCTGCGCAGAAGTCGCCGTTGGCGTGGGTGGCGCTCACGGCATCAGCCCCGTCGCGCAAGCACCGTTCAGAACGCCAGCAGCGCCCGGACGGCGGGCAGGACCCGGGGTTCGGCCGACCACGACGCCTCCAGCGTGGGGGCGAACGGGATGGGCGAGTCGGTGCCCCCCACGCGGCCGACCGGGGCGTCGAGCCAGGCGAAGGCCTTCTCGCCGATCGTGGCCGCGACCTCGGCGCCGAAGCCGCCGGTGAGCGGGGCCTCGTGGACCACCAGGGCCCGCGACGTCCGCCGGACCGAGTCGAGGACCGTGTCCTGGTCCCAGGGACGTAGCGTGCGCAGGTCGACCACCTCGACCTCGCCGCCGCCCTCGGCGGCCACCGCGTCCGCCGCGGCCAGTGCCCATGCGACGCCCGCGCCGTAGGTGACGACGGTGGCGTGGGTGCCGGGGCGGGCGATGCGGGCCCGGCCGATCGGCTCGGTGTGGTGACCGGCCGGCACCGGGCCCCGCGCGCTGCGGTACAGCTTCTTGTGCTCGAGCACGAGGACCGGGTTGCCGTCGTCGAGCGCGGCCAGCAGCAGGCCCTTGGCGTCGGCCGGCGTGGCCGGCGCCACCACCTTGAGCCCGGACACGTGGGTGAACCAGGCCTCCACGTTCTGCGAATGGAACGGCCCCGCCCCCAGCCCGCCGCCCACCGGCAGCCGCACGACCAGCGGGACCGGGGCGCCCCACCGGTACCGGGTGGTGGCCACGTTGTTGACCAGCTGGTTGAACCCGCACGACACGAAGTCGGCGAACTGCATCTCCACCACCGGCCGGAACCCGTCGAGGGCCAGGCCCAGGCCCGCGCCGATGGCGCCCGACTCGATGATCGGGGTGTTGCGGACCCGGTCGGCCCCGAACTCGGCGAACAGGCCGTCGGTCGCCTTGAACACCCCTCCGAACCCGGCGATGTCCTGGCCCATGAGCACGACCCGGTCGTCGGCGGCCAGCGCGGTCCGCAGGGCGTCGTTGACGGCGTCGAGGTAGCGGGCCTCGGGGGCGTGACCCGGTGGCGAGGACGCGGTGACGGCGGCCCGCCGGATCGGGTCGGGCGGGCCATAGGCCCGGGCCTCCTCGTCGGCCGGGACCGTCGTCGGCTCGGGGGCCGTCAGGGCGTCGGCCACCAGCGTGTCCACGAGCGACCGCACCTCGGCGACGATCGACTCCCGCTCGGCCGGCGGGAGCGCGCCCCGGGCGTCGAGGCGGGCCTCGGTCCGGGCGATCGGGTCCCGGGCCACCCAGGCGGCCAGCTGCTCGGCCGGCACGAAGTCGTTGCTGGCGGCCTCCTCGTGGCCCCGCATCCGGAACGTCTTGCACTCCAGCAGCGTCGGCCCGCCCCCGGACCGGGCCCGGGCCGCGGCCCGCGCCATCGCGTCCCGCACCGCCACCACGTCGTTGCCGTCGACGATCTCGCCGGCCATGCCGTAGCCCGCCGCCCGGTCGACCAGGTGGGCGCAGGCGTACTGCTCGGACACGGGCGTCGACAGGCCCCAGTGGTTGTTCTCGACCACGAACAGCACGCCGAGCTTCCACACCGCGGCCAGGTTCATCGCCTCGTGGACGTCGCCCTCGCTGGTGGCGCCGTCGCCCACCAGCACGGCGGCCACCCGGTCCCCGCCCCGCAGCCGGGCGGCCAGGGCCAGCCCGTCGGCCACCGGGGCCATGGCGCCGAGGTGGCTGATCATCCCGACCACGTAGTGGTCGAGCGACCCGAAGTGGAACGTGCGGTCCCGCCCGCCGGTGACCCCGCCGTCGCGGCCGAGCAGCTGGCGGAACAGCACGCCGAGGTCGAGGCCCCGCCCGGTGAACACGGCCAGGTTGCGGTGGACCGGCAGGATCCAGTCGTCGTCGCGCAGCGCCGCCACCAGCCCGACCGAGATGGCCTCCTGCCCGATCCCCGAGAACCACTTGGACAGCTGGCCCCGGCGCAGCAGCGCCAGCATCTTCTCCTCGATGGCTCGGGGAAGCAGCAGCGCCCGGTACAGCTCGACGAGCTCGCCGTCCGACACCTCGCCGGCGGCCACGGCCACCTGGGGCTCTGTCACGAGACCCAGCTCCCGCGCTCGACGAGCACCTTCTTCAGGACGTCGGTGCGGTCGGTCATGATCCCGTCGACCCCCATGTCGAGCAGGCGGTGCATGTCGGCGGCGTCGTTGATCGTCCACACGTGGACCGGCAGGTCCCGCGCGTGGGCGGCCGCCAGGAACCGGGGCGTGACCAGGGGGATCCGCCCCTGGCGGGTCGGGACCTGGACGCACGCGGCCGTGAAGCTCCCGGCCGGCAGCCGCCGGGCCGCGGCCACCAGCCGCGCGACCTGCCGCGGACCCATCGACGTGCACGCGCCCGGCCCGAGGCCCGCCTGTATGCGGCTGAGCCGCTTGTCCGAGAACGCCCCGAAGCACACCCGGTCCAACGTGCCGGTCCGCCGGATCAGCTCCACCAGCGGGTCGACCGCGGCGTCGTGCTTGGGGTCGATGTTGATCCGCACGTCCGGCCAGGCCGTGAGCAGGTCCTCCAGCAGCGGGACGCCCTCGCCGCCCCGGACCCTGGCCGCCCCCACCTCCGCCCACGGCAGGTCGCCGATGACGCCGGCCCGGTCGGTCAGCCGGTCGAGGTGGTCGTCGTGGAACGCCACCAGCACTCCGTCGGCGGTGACGTGGGCGTCGGTCTCCAGGTAGCGGTAGCCCAGCGCCACCGCCGCCTCGAACGCCGCCATGGTGTTCTCGCCCGGGCCGCCCTCGGCGTGCGCCCCCTGGTGGGCGAACGCCAGGGGACCCGGCCAGTCGAGGAAGGGAAACGAAGCCATGTCGGTGCCGGACGGTAGCCGCGACCGGGTAGAACCGACGGGGTGGACCGCGACCGGGAGGAGCCCGCCATGCCCGAGGTGACCGCCGTTCCCATCGGATCCGACCGGGTCACGACCGCGGACGAGATCGTCGTGACCTCGCCCTACGACGGCAGCGAGGTGGGCCGGGTCCCGGCCTGCGACGCCGGCCACGTCGACCGGGCGGTGGCCGCGGCGACCGCCGCGCTGGCCGAGCCGCTCCCGGCCCACGCCCGGGCCGCGGTGCTGGACCGGGCCGCGGTGCTGCTGGCGGAGCGCCAGGAGGACTTCGCCCGCACGATCGCGGCCGAGGCCGCCAAGCCGCTCAAGACCGCCCGGGTGGAGGCGGCCCGGGCCGTCGACACGTTCCGGTTCAGCGCGGCCGAAGCCCGCACGCTGGCCGGCGACATGGTGCCGCTCGACGCCGCCGCGCCGGGCGACGGCAAGCTCGGGTTCACCCTGCGGCTGCCGATCGGGGTCGTCGGGGCCATCAGCCCGTTCAACTTCCCGCTCAACCTGGTGGCCCACAAGGTGGCGCCGGCCGTCGCCGCCGGCTGCCCCGTCGTGCTGAAGCCGGCCAGCCAGACGCCGCTGTCGGCGCTCCGCCTGGCCTGGCTGCTGCTCGACGAGTGCGGCCTGCCCCCGGGCCGGCTCAACGTCGTGACCGGGTCGGGGAGCGCGGTCGGCGACCCGCTCGTGGCCCATGACGACGTGGCCATGATCTCGTTCACCGGCAGCCCGCCGGTCGGCTGGTCGATCCGCCAGAACGCGCCCCGCAAGAAGGTCAGCCTGGAGCTGGGCAACAACAGCCCGGTGATCCTGGAGGCCGACGGCGACTGGCGGACCGCGGTGGCCAAGCTCAAGGTGGCCGGGTTCTCCCACGCCGGCCAGTCCTGCATCTCGGCCCAACGCGTGCTCGTGCAGCGCTCCATCCACGACGACGTCGTGGCCGAGCTCGTCGAGGCGGTCGGCTCGCTGGTGGTCGGCCCGCCGCTGGACGACGACACCGACGTGTCGGCGCTCATCTCCCCGGGCGACACCGAGCGGGTCAAGGAGTGGATCGACGAGGCGGTCGGGGCCGGCGCCAAGGTGGCGGTGGGTGGCGACACCACCGAGGACGGGGTGCTGCGTCCCACCGTGCTCACCGGTGTCACGTCCGACATGCGGGTGTGCCGCGACGAGGTGTTCGGGCCGGTGCTGGCGGTGGCCGCGTACGACACGGTGGACGAGGCCATCGCGATTGCCAACGACACCCGCTACGGGCTGCAGGCCGGCATCTTCACGGCCCGCCTCGACGTCGCCCTGGACGCGGCCCGCCGGCTCGACTTCGGCGGCGTCCTCGTCAACGAGGTGCCGACCTGGCGGGCCGACCAGCAGCCGTACGGCGGCGTGCGCGACAGCGGCAACACTCGTGAGGGGCCGCACTACGCGGTGCGGGAGATGACCGAGCCGCGGCTGGTGGTGCTGAGCTGACGCGCTAGCCGGCCCCGCGGTGGCCGTTGCCGCCCGCGGCCGCGGCCGCCTTGCGGCGCCGCGTCTCCTCCAGGCCCCGCTGGACCCCGGCCGTGAATGTGGTCAGCAGCGTGTGGACGTTCGTGGCGGCCGAGTACGCGGCCGCTGACGGCACAGGCCCCCCACCGGCCGGCGTCGACGCGCCGGACGCGGCCGCCGGGCCCGCAGCCCGGCTCCGCTGGTCGTGTATCTGGACCACGTCGGTGGTCGGCAGCTGGGCCCCCGCCACCCGGTGGGTGAGCGGGATGTCGGCCGGCGGGCGGGAACGGCCGGCATCGCCCGCCACGTCGATGGTCGGCGGTCGGAACGCCGGCGCCAGCGGCGGAGTCGGCGACGCCGGCGGCGTGGCCCGTGGCGGTGCCGCGCCGGCGCCCCTCGGCTTCGGGCCGCCCGCTCGCCCGCGGCGCGGGGCGTAGCGGGGGAGCGAGGCGAGCAGGCTCGCCTCCGCCTCCAACGGCGACAGCGGTGGGCGCAACGGTGGCCGGTCGAGCGGCGGCGCCGGCGGGGGCGACCCTGGCCCGGGGCTACGGATCCCGGCGGCCTCGGCGCCTTCCATCGGCATCGGCGGCAGCGTGCGGGGCCAGATCGGCGGGGTCCCTGCGCCCGGGGGCCCGGTGGCCGCGGCCGCCGCTGCGGCGGCGGCCGCCGGCGGTGGGGTCGCGGCCGGACGGCCGCCGGGCCCCGGTCCGGGGAGCTCGATGCCGGGGACCAGGCGCACGGCCCGCTGCCCGTCGGGCGGCGTGACCGGTGCGCTGGTCACCGGATCGGTGGTGAGCAGGTCGGGCGGGACCGTGACGGTGGCGGTCACGCCGTTGCCCGGCGAGTGGTCGAGGGCGACCCGGATGCCGTGGCGGGCGGCCAGGTTGCCGGCCACGTAGTGGCCCAGGTACTTGGACGGGGCGATGGTGAAGCTCTCGGTGCCGGCCAGCCGGCGGTTGGCCGCCTTGAGGTCGCTCTCGGGCATGCCGAGGCCGGCGTCGATGATCGCCAGCACGTAGGCGCCCGCGGTGGGCCCGTCCTGGCGGTGCTGGCGCCCCCGGATGTCGACGTGCTGGTCGGGCGGCGAGAACACGAGCGAGTTCTCCACCAGCTCGGCCATCAGGTGGGCGAGGTCGGCGGCCGCCGAGCCGAGGATGGTGGCCGGCTCGACGTCGCGGACGTTGACCCGGTGGTATTCCTCGACCTCGCCCAGCGCGGCCCGGATGACGTCGCTGAGCCGCACCGGCGCAGCCCACCTCCGCGGCGGGTCGAAGCCGGCGAGCACGAGCAGCGACTCCGCGTTGCGCCGCATGCGGGTGGCCAGGTGATCGAGGCGGAACAGGTCGGAGAGCGTCTGGGGGTCGGTCTCGTTGCTCTCCAGCTCGGTGATGAAGTCGAGCTGTCGTCCGAGCAGGTTCTGGTTGCGCCGGCCGAGGTTGACGAAGCTGTCGGCGATGTTGCGTCGCAGCACCGCCTGCTCGATGGCCAGGTCGAGCGCGGTGTCCTGCACGGTGTTGAGCGCCGCGGCCACGTCGGCCACCTCGTCGCGGGTCTGCACGGCGACCGGCGCCACGTGGGGGACCGACACGTCCTCGCCCGGCGGAGTGTCCAGGATCTGGCTGACCGCGTTGGGCAGCCGACGCTCGGCCATGTCGGTGGCCTGTCGGGTCAGCGACCGCAGCGGCCGGGTTATCGACCGGGACACCAGCCACGTCAGCGCCAGCGCCGCGGTGAGCGTGGCGACCGCGAGGCCGATGTAGAGGCGCTCCCGGGAGGCGGCCTCGTTGTTCAGCTCGTCGGCCCGGGCGTTGAGCCCGGAGGCCAGCTGGTCGCGCAGGCCCATGTAGCCCTCGGTCGGCGGCACGTTGAGGCTGTCGAGCAGGGCGTCGAAGGACACCTGCTGGCCGGCGAGGGCGGTGTCGAGGCTGGCGCCGAAGCTGTCGACCAGCTCGTGGTCGAAGCTGGCGTCCACCACGGAGGCGTAGGGCTCGGGGGCCTGGAGGAGCTCCTGGTTGACCGACTCGAAGTCGTCGCGCAGCCGGGACGCGGCCGCGATCTCGGCCGGCGCGTTGATGCCGTCACCGAGGCTGCTGTCGAGAGCGAGCCGGCGGGACAGGTTGGCGAGGCCCTCGACCTGCTGTGACGCCAGGCCCACGAGCGTCGTCCACTGGCGGAGCTCGCCGTCGTCGACCGCGATGGCGACGCGCGCCGTGGCGTCGAAGAACGGCTCGATCAGCTCGCCGTAGGAGGTGAACACCTCGTCGGCGAAGGGGACTTGGTTGAGGCCGCGGGGCTCGGCGTTGGCCTCGACCGAACCCCGGATCTCCTGGAGCTGGGACAGGTTGTCGAGGGCGGGGCGGTAGGCGTTCCGGACGGTCTCGTTGGAGCCGGCCACGGTGTCACGGAATGCGGCGATGGCCTGATCGGTCTCGCTCCAGGCGGCGTCGTAGTCGGTCACGGGAACGCCGATGAGTGCGTCCGCGCCAATGAGCTCGGTCACCGTCCAGGTCCGCTCGTCCTGGATCTCGGTCAGGACGCCGGCGGGACCGATCGAGGCGCGGGCCAGCTCGGTCTGGTCGTGGACCCGCTGGACGTCCCGGGAGGTGTCCACCACCTCGATCGCGGTGATGAGGCACAGGCCGAGCAGCGGCACCGCCAGCGCCGCCGCGAGTTTGATCCTGATCGGGACGCGCTTCATGGTTCCCCCCTGCCCCGGCTCCCCCAGCCCCGTCGACAGAGCATACCGACAGCTAGGTCAGCAAGAACGCAGCATTCTTGCGTTGGTTCAATAGCTCCCCACGTCCTGAGTCGCACGCACCGCGCAGGGTCATTGTGCCAGAGATTCGGCGATCGTGGTGCTACTAGCACGTTGCGCGGCAGTGTGACGGGGAAATTGGCTTCGTCACGCGCGGCGGGGCACGCTGCGGGAGTGGCTGACGACGAGGGGGACGCCGGCGCCAGCGCCGGCGAGGTCCGCGTCTGGACCGTCGACGAGGCCAACGCTGCGCTCGGCTGGGTGGCCGAGGTCGTGGCCCGGGCCCAGGCCAACTGGACCGACTACCGCGCGCAGGCCACCCGACGGGCCAAGCTCGTCCGCCAGAACGGCCACGGCCTGGTGCCCGCGGACCCCGCGCCGATCCAGTCCTGCGTCGACGAACTGGCGGCCGAGGGCGTGGTCCTACGGGACATCGCCCGCGGGCTGATCGACTTCCCGGCCCGGTCCCCGAGCGGCCGGATCTACTGGCTGTGCTGGTTGGCAGGCGAAGACACGGTCACCTGGTGGCATTGGCCGGAGGACGGCTTCGCCGGCCGCACCCCGATCACCGACCCGCCGGAGTGAGCCCGGTGGTCAGACGATCCGGCTCTCGTGGCCGGCCCAGTACTCGTCCTTGAGCAGCCGCTTGTAGAGCTTGCCGGTGGGGTGGCGGGGCAGCTCGGCCCGGAAGTCGACCGACCGCGGGCACTTCACGTCGGCCAGGTGCTCGCGGCAGTAGGCGATCAGCTCGCGCTCGAGCCCGGGGCCCGCGTCGTCCATCGACACCGGCTCCACGACCGCCTTGACCTCCTCGCCGAAGTCCTCGTTGGGGACGCCGAGGACGGCCACGTCCGCCACCTTCGGGTGCACGGCCAGGACGTTCTCCGCCTCCTGCGGGTACACGTTCACGCCGCCGGTGATGATCATGTGGGCCTTGCGGTCGGTGAGGTACAGGAAGCCGTCGGCGTCCAGGTAGCCCACGTCCCCGAGCGTCGACCAGCCCCGGCCCCGGGAGTCGTGGGCCGACGCCGTCTTGTCCGGGTCGTTGTGGTAGGCGAAGTCGGTCCCCCCGCCGAAGTAGACGGTGCCGATCTCGCCGGTCGGCCGTTCGTCGCCGGCCTCGTCGACGATGTGGACCTCGCCCATGATCGACGTGCCCACGGTGCCCGGGTGCGCCAACCACTGCTCGCTCGTGCAGTAGACGAAGCCGTTGCCCTCGGTGCCGGCGTAGTACTCGTGGATGACCGGGCCCCACCACTCGATCATCTGCTGCTTCACCGCCACCGGGCACGGCGCCGCCGCGTGGATCGCGACCTGGAGCGACGACACGTCGTAGCCCCGCCGCTGCTCCTCGGGCAGCTTCAGCATGCGGATGAACATGGTGGGCACCCACTGGCTGTGGGTCACCCCGTACTTCTCGATCAGGGCGAGCGCCGCGGCGGCGTCGAAGTGCTCCATCACGACGACGGTGGCCCCGACCCGGTGGAACGCCATGCAGAACCGCAGCGGCGCCGCGTGGTACAGCGGGGCGGGGGAGAGGTAGACCGAGTCCGCGGTGGCGCCGAACAGGCCGGCGGCCAGCATGTACAGCGCGTCGGCCGTGCCGAGCGGGGCGTCGGGCAGCGGGAACTGCACGCCCTTCGGGCGCCCGGTGGTGCCGGACGAGTAGAGCATGTCGCGGCCCTCGGCCCGGGTCTCGTCGAGCGGGGTGTCGGGCTGGCCGGCCAGCGCCTCCTCCCACGGCGTGTAGCCCTCGATCGCCCCGTCCATCATGTACAGCGCCACGTCGCCCCGGAGGCGGCCGACCAGCTCGGCCGCCTGGTCCCGCTTGTAGGCGGACGTGACGAACGCCCGAGCCCCGCAGTCCTGGATGATGTAGGCCATCTCGTCGGTCGTGAGCCGGGAGCTCATGGCCGTGTAGTAGAGGCCGGCGTAGTGGGCACCCCAGGCCAGGGCGAAGTACCGCGGGTGGTTCTCCAGGCAGAACGCCACATGGTCGCCGGGCTGGAGCCCGAGCGAGCGGAACAGGTGCGACACCTGGTTGGCGGCGGCGTCGAGGTCGCGGTAGGTGACCACCTCGCCGCTGGTGCCCATGATCACCGCGGGCTTGTCGGGGGTCTCCTGGACGAAGGCGCCGGGGAACATGGCCAGGCACGCTAGCGGGGCGGTCGGCGCGACCGCGAGCCGCCGGTAGCGTGCAGGGGAGTGGACATCACCGACCGGTTCGCCGAGCTGGTGCGCGGCCCGGAGGGGCGATGCCGGCTGGACCTGGGTGCGCTGCTGATCGCCGCCCACGCCCACCGCGACCTCGACGTCGACGACCAGCTCGCCCGCCTCGACGACCTCGGCGAGGGGTGCCCGCACGGGGGCGTCGACGCCGTGGCGCGCCACATGTTCGACGTGCTCGACTTCCGGGGCGACACGGACGACTACGCCAGCCCGGCCAACTCGCTGCTCGACGTCGTGCTCGACCGCCGGCGGGGCATCCCGATCACGCTCTCGGTGGTGATGATCGAGGTGGGTCGGCGGGTCGGCGTCCCGCTGGAGGGAGTCGGGATGCCCGGCCACTTCCTGGTCAAGGCGCCCGAGGAGCCCGGCCGGTTCGTCGATCCGTTCCACCAGGCCTTGCTCGACCGCCACGGGTGCGAGCTCCTGTTCCGGACCGTGCACGGCGCCAAGGCCCCCTTCGAGGACCGCTTCCTGGCGCCGGTCGGTCCCCGCGCCGTGCTGGCCCGCATGCTGACCAACCTCCAGCGCTCGTTCGTCGGCCGTGGCGACCGGGCGGGCGCGCTGTGGGCCCAGTGCCTGCGGGTGCTCGTCCCCGGGGCGACGGTGGCCGAGCGGCGCCGTCTGGCCGCGATGCTGGCGGCCAACGGGCGCTTCGACGCCGCGGCGCTCGAGCTCGACGCCATCGCCGAGGAGGGCGTGGGCGGCGACCGGGACCGTTTCGCGGCCCGGGCCATGCGGGCCAAGCTCAACTGAGCGCGATGGCAGCCGAGACGCGCGCCCCCCGGTTGGCCACGACCGCGGACGTCGACGAGCTGGTCCGGCTGCGGGCCCTGATGATGGGCATGCTGGGCGAGCTGGGCGAGCCACCCGAGCCGACCTGGCGTGACGCCTGCACCGCGTTCCTCCACGACGCGCTGGCGACGGGCGACGCCGGCGCGCTGGTCGTCGACGACCCGATCGTGCCCGGCCGGCTGGTGGCCTGCGGGGTCGGCACGGTGACCCGCCGGCTCCCCGGCCCCCGCACGCCGGACGGCCGCTACGGCTACATCGCCTCGATGGTGACCGAGGCCGCGTGGCAGGGCCGGGGCCTCGCCACCGCCATCGTGGCCGGCCTGCTCCACTGGTTCCGGGACCAGGGCATCGACAAGGTCGATCTCCACGCCACGGCCCACGGCGAGCCGATCTACCGGGCGCTCGGGTTCGCCGAGGGCGCGTTCCCGGAGCTGCGCTGGCGTGGGCCCTCGACGGCGCGGAGCGGGACCCCGGGCTCGTCGCTTGACCGGGCGGTCAAGTACGGTGGGCGGCCATGACGGCAGCCGACACGCTCCCCACCGACGTCGCTACCGACGACGCCAGCCTCCGCGCCATGTGCGACGACCTCCTGGCCGAGCACCCACCCGCGGCGACCGAGCCGACCGCCTTCCTCGGCGCCCAGTTCGACCGTGGCCTGGCCTGGGTCCACTTCCCCGAGGGCCACGGCGGCCTGGGCCTGTCGCCCAAGCTCCAGAAGGTGGTCAACGAGCGCCTGGGCCGGGCCGGCGCCCCCCGGGCCGCGGGCCTCAATCCCATCGGCCACGGCATGGGCGCCCCGACGATCGTCACCCACGGCAGCGACGAGCAGAAGCGGCGCTACCTGCGCCCGCTCTTCACCAACGAGGAGATCTGGTGCCAGCTCTTCTCCGAGCCGGGCGCCGGGTCCGATGTAGCCGGCCTGTCCACCCGGGCGGTCCGCGACGGCGAGGAGTGGGTGGTCAACGGCCAGAAGGTGTGGACCACGCTGGCCCACGTCGCCCGGTGGGGGATGCTCGTAGCCCGCACCGATCCCGAGGCCCCCAAGCACAAGGGGCTGACCTACTTCGTCGTCGACATGCACGGCCCCGGCGTCGAGGTCCGGCCCCTGTTCCAGATCACCGGCGAGGCCGAGTTCAACGAGGTGTACTTCACCGACGCCCGCATCCCCGACGCCGAGCGCCTCGGCGAGGTCGGTGAGGGCTGGCGGGTGTCGCTCACGACCCTCATGAACGAGCGGGTCGCCATCGGCGGGCAGATCCCGCCCCGGGGCAGCGGGTTCATCGGTGAGCTGATGAAGGTCTACGCCCGCACCGGTCCCCACGGCGCCGCGGTCCGCGACGAGGTCATGAAGCTGTGGATCCGGGCCGAGGTGCTGCGGCTCACCAACATCCGGGCCAGCCAGCTGAGGGCCCAGGGGACGCCGGGCCCCGAGGGCTCGATCGGCAAGCTCGCCATGGCCGAGCTGCACAAGGAGCTCAGCTCGTGCGCGGTCGACCTGCTGGGCGCCGAGGGGATGCTGTTCCCCGCCGGCTATCCGATGTCCCGGCCGCAGACCACGGCGCTGTGGGCGTCGGCGCCGCAGGCCTTCCTGCGCTCGCGGGCGAACTCCATCGAGGGCGGCACCACCGAGATCATGAAGAACATCCTCGGCGAGCGGGTGCTGGGGCTGCCGGGCGACATTCGGGTCGACAAGGACCTGCCCTGGCACCAGGTGCCGCGCTCGTAGCCGCACCCTCACGCTCCGAGGCGCGTATGTTTGCAGCATGTCCGCGAGCACGGGCTCGCCCCCGCCGCGACGGCGGGGACGGCCACCGGCGCGCCGCCGGGAGGAGACCTACGACCGCATCCTGCGCGCGGCGCGGGTGTGCTTCAGCCGGGGTGGCTTCGCCAACACGTCGATGACCGACATCGCGACGGCCGCCGACGTCACCGCCCGCGCCCTCTACCACTACGTCGACTCCAAGCCCGAGCTGTTCGCGGCCGCCGCCGAGCGGGCCTACGAGCGCTTCATGCTCGCCCTCGACGCGCAGGTTTTCGTGTACGACGACGCGCTGTCCCGCCTGCACGGCTACGTGGACATGTACCGCACCCTGTACAAGGAGGACCCGAGCCTGGTCGCCTTCGTCAGCCTGGCGGTGCTGGAGGCGTCCCGGACCCCGGGGCTGCGCATCACCGTGCCCGCCGGCGTGCTCACGTCGGGCGGCGCCCACGAGGCGATCGTCGCCGACGCCGTCGAGGCGGGGCAGCTGGGGCCCGGGATCGACGCGGCCGGAGCGAAGGCGCTGCTGGACGTGTTCGGCTCCGGCCTGACCCTGATGGCGCACCCCGATCGCGACGCCGAGTACCTGGCCATGCTGGACGCCTTCGAGCACATGCTGGACGGACCGCTGGTCCTCGGCGCTACAGCTCCACCAGCGGCACCCCCGCCACCCGGAGGTGGGCCAGCTCGTTGAGCGAGGCCAGAGACCGCGGCCCTGACGACGCCACCAGGACCCGGCTCACGGCCGTGTAGCCGGGCAGGAACAGCATCGAGGCGCCGAGCCCCAGCACCGACGACACGATCACGTTGATCACCCCGCCGTGGCAGACCAGCACCACCCGCTGGGCAGCGTGGGCGGCGCACAGGCGGTCGACGCCGGCCATGACCCGGGCCTGGAACCCCTCGATGTCGGGCGGAAGCTCCTTCCAGCGGGGGTCGCCGGCCGCCTGCAGCTCCTCGATGGGGATGTAGGCGAGCGCCTCCGCGTCGTACTCCGCCAGCGCGGCCTCGGGCCGGGCCTCCAGGCCGAGCGCCTCGGCCAGCGGGGCCGCCGTCTCCGCCGCCCGGCGCAGCGGGCTGGTGTAGACCGCGTCGATCCGCCCGGACGCGGGGTCGGCCAGCCACGCGGCCAGGGCTGCGGCCTGGCGCTCGCCGAGCGGCGACAGGGGCGGGTCGGCCGGTCCGTCCAGGCTCTCGACCCGGAGGGGGCGGGCGTGGCGCACGAGCAGCAGTTCCATGGGACCCCGGCACCCTACGCTCGGTCGCTACCGTGACGCGCCGTGGACGTCCTCTCGAGCCGGGTGCTGGTCCGACCGTCCGACTTCGGCGCCGGCCTGGCCTGGTACCGGGACGTGCTGGGGCTGTCGATCTACCGCGAGTACGGCCACGGCGGGCGGGTCACCGGCGTCGTGTTCTTCCTCGGCGGCGGGTTCCTGGAGCTGGTCAGCGGGGGCAGCCCCGTGTCCGGCAACGGGGCCGCGCTGTGGCTCCAGGTCCCGTCGGTCGACGCGGAGCACGAGCGCCTGGCCACCGCCGGCGTGGAAATCCTGTCGCCGCCGGTCGACGAACCGTGGGGGCTGCGCGAGTGTTGGGTCGCCGACCCCGACGGCGTGCGGATCGCGCTGATCGAGGTGCCCGATGCCCACCCCCTGCGGCGCCGGGTCGACTAGCGGCGCCTCCCCACCACCCCGGAACCGCGAGGCGGAACCGTGCCGATGCGTCGCACCAAGATCGTCGCCACCCTCGGGCCCGCGTCCGACCCGCCGGAGGTCCTGGCCGACCTCCTGAACTCGGGCGTCGACATCGTCCGCCTCGGCCTGGCCCACGGCTCGGCCGAGGAGCACCGGGACCGCATCGACCTGGTGCGCGCCATGGCCGAGCGCTGCGGCCGCACCGTGGGCGTGCTCGCCGACCTGCCGGGCCCCAAGGTCCGCACCGGCCCGTTCCCCGACGGCGGAGCGTTCCTGGCCGAGGGCGACGAGGTCACGCTCGTCGCCGGCGAGGGCCCGAGCGACGCGTCCCGCATCACGGTCGACGAGGAGCGCCTGGCCGAGGTCGTGTCGCCGGGCGACAGCGTGGTCCTGGGCGACGGCACCGTGACCCTGGCGGTGGTGGCGGTGAGCGGGTCGGAGGTCCGGGCGGCGGTCCAGAGCGGCGGCCGCATCCAGGGCCGGCCCGGTGCCCACCTGCCGTCGGACCGGTGGCTGCCGCCGGTCCCCACCGAGGACGACCTGCGGCTGATCGACGAGGTGGCCCGCCACGCCGACTGGGTGGCGATGTCGTTGGTGCGCACCCCCGAGGAGCTGGCCCGGGTTCGGGCGGCGCTGGGGCCGGACGGGCCGCGGCTGATGGCCAAGATCGAGACCCGGGCGGCCGTCGATCACCTCGACGAGCTGATCGCCGCGGCCGACGGCGTCATGGTGGCACGTGGCGATCTCGGCATCGACGTCCCGATCGAGGACGTGCCCCACCTCCAGAAGCGCATCATCCGCGCCTGCGGCGCCCGGGGCCTGCCAGTGGTGACCGCCACCCAGATGCTGGAGTCCATGATCAGCGCCCCGACGCCGACCCGGGCCGAGGCCACCGACGTGGCCAACGCGGTGGTGGACGGCACCGACGCGCTGATGCTGTCGGGGGAGACCGCCATCGGCCTGCACCCGGCGCTGACCGTGCGCACGATGGCCCGCATCGCCGCCCGGGCCGAGCAGTTCGACGACCACCACGGCCACGACGAGCGAAGGCTGGTGCGGCGGCGGGCGCCGTCCGCCATGGCGGTCACGGTGGCGATGGCCCACGCCGCGCTGCGGGCTGCGGAGGAGCTGAACCTCGCCGCCATCGTGTGCTGTACCCGGGCCGGCCCCACCGCCCGGGCGATGGCCGCGCTGCGGCCCCGGAGCCGGCTGATCGGCGCCAGCCCGTCGCCGGCGACCGCCCGCCAGCTCGCCCTGTCGTGGGGCGTGGAGCCGCTGGTGGTGGAGGAGTACGAGACGATCGACGAGATGGTGTGGTGTGTGGTGGAGGCCGCGGTGCAGCGGGGGATGGTCCATCACGGCGACACGATCGCGGTGCTGGCCGGGGCCCCGGGCCCCGGGGCCCGGACGACCGACGTGCTCCGGGTGGTCGGGGTCGAGTAGGCCGGTGGGATGCGCGTCGACGGCGCCGTCTGGTCCCAGGAGTCCGGCGATGGACCCCTCGTCGTCCTCGTGCACGGGGCGATGGACCGTTCGGGCGGCATGCTGCGCGTCCGCCGCGAGCTGGTCGACGACCACACGGTCGTCCGCTACGACCGCCGCGGCTACGGGCGGTCGCTCGACGTCCCGGTGTCCGACGACATCGACGACCAGGTCGAGGATCTGGCCGTCGTGTTGGGCGGCCGGCCGGCGGTGGTGGTCGGGCACAGCTTCGGCGGCATCCTCGCCGTGGCTCTGGCCGAGCGGCGGCCCGACCTGGTGCGGGCGGTCATGGCCTACGAGGCGCCCCGCCCCTGGGAACCGTGGTGGACCGGCGCCGGGGCCGAGGTCGCGGACCGGCACGGTGGTGCCGGTCGGGCGCTCAGCGAGACCGAGGCCGGCGACGCGGCCGAGTGGATGCTGCGGCGGATGATCGGCGACGCCATGTGGGCGCGAATGCCGCTCGGGATGCGGGCCGAGCGCCGGGCCGAGGGCCATGCGCTCATGGCCGACATGCGCTCGGTCCGCACGCCGTCGCGGCCGCCCTACGACGCCGCCGCCGTCGCCGTGCCGGTCGTCGCCGCCCACGGGGGCCAGGCCCGGCGCCACCACGTCCGGGCCACCGAGCTGCTGGCCCGGACCGCGCCCCGGGGCGAGCTGGCCACGATCGCGGGCGCCGGCCACGGGGCTCACCTCTCGCACCCGGTGCCGTTCGCCGGCCTGGTGCGGGCGACTGTCGCGCTGGCCGCCGAGCGGGAGCGCTGAGGGGGCGCGGGCGGTGGCGGTGCTCGGCCGATGGACGCGGCGGCGTCACCCCGGCCCGGTCGCCTTCGTGCTGTCGGGCGGCGGCAACCTCGGCGCACTCCAGATCGGCATGCTGCGGGCACTGGCGGAGAGGGAGATCCGGCCCGACCTGATCCTCGGCTGCTCGGTGGGGGCGATCAACGGGGCGGCGCTGGCCGAGGACCCGACGACCGGCGGGGTGGGCCGCATGGAGCGTCTGTGGCGGGACCTGGACGGTGCGGACCTCATGCCGGGCGGCCTGCTTCCGGGGGCGGTGGCGATGGCGCGGCGGGGCGAGGCCATCCACGGCAACGGCGGGCTGCGGCGGGCGCTGGAGGCCCACCTGCGGGCCCGGCGGTTCGAGGACCTGCTGGTGCCGTTCCAGTGCGTGGCCACCGACGTGGCCGGCGTGCAGGAGGTGTGGTTCGACACGGGCCCGCTGATCGAGCCGATCCTGGCGTCCTCGGCGATCCCGGCCGTGTACCCGCCGGTGGACATCGACGGGGTCCGCTACCTCGACGGCGCCATCGTCGACGAGGTGCCGATGTCCCGGGCGGTGGAGCTGGGGGCCCGCACGCTGTACGTCCTCCAGGTGTCTGCGTTCGCCCGCCCCCGGCGTGAGCCGCGGCGGCCGCTGGACGTGGCCGTGCAGTCGTTCTGGCTGGCCCGCCACTTCCGGTTCAAGCGGGAGCTGGCGTCGATGCCGCCCGGCGTGGACGTCCACCTGCTGCCCACCGGCGAGGCACCCGACGTCCGCTACAACGATTTCACCCGCACGGCCGAGCTGATCTCGCTCGCCTACGAGGCGTCGAGCGACTACCTGGCGGGTCGGCCCGCCCGACCGGCGCTGCCCGCAGGCGGCTCGTCCCCCGCGGCGGTGGCCGGGCACCACAATGGGGCCGATGACTGACCAGCCCGTGCAGATGACGCCCGCCGGCCCGCCCGAGACGATCCTCGACGACGAGCCGCCCGAGGCGATCGCCGCCCTGGACGACGCGCTGGCCCGGCCGATCGCCGAGCAGCGGGACGCGGTGGCGGCCGTCGTGGCCCGCTGGCCCCGGTTCCTGGACGGCTGGGCCCAGCTGGGCCTGCTGGGGCGGGACGACGTGGAGTGCTACGCGTACCACCGGGTCGGCTACCACCGGGGCCTCGACCGCCTGCGGGCCAGCGGCTGGCGGGGGTCGGGCTACGTGCGCTGGCGGCACCCCTCGAACCGGGGCTTCCTGCGGGCACTCGACGGCCTGCGAGCCGGGGCCGACGCCATCGGCGAGCAGGACGAGGCAGAGCGATGCGCGGTCTTCCTGCGCCAGCTCGACCCCGACTGGCCGCCCACCAGGGGCTGAGCGACCGGGTCGCCCAGCCACCGCTACGGTCGAGGCGTGTGCACGGACCACGGACACGACGCCGGCCACAACCACGGCCGGGAGGCCGCGGCCGCCGCGCCTCGGGAGGCGGTGGGGGAGGCGGTCGACCCGATCGCCCTGGCCCCGGTGGACGAGGTGACGATCACCACGCTGGTCGACAACAGCTACGACGGCCTCATGGCCGACATGGGCCCGGCGAGGCGCCGGCCCATGGCCCGCACGCCACCGATGCCGGCGCCCCACTTCGAGGGCGGCGAGACCGTCCCCGGCCTGGTTGCCGAGCACGGCTTCTCGGCCCTGGTCACGGTCCGGCGGGACGACCGCAGCCACACGCTGGCCTTCGACACGGGCGTGTCTCCCGACGGCATGGCCGCCAACATGGAGCGCCTCGGCCTCGACGCCGGTGACCTGGAGGCCGTCGTGCTCAGCCACGGGCACTTCGACCACGCCGGCGGGTTCCCAGGGCTGGCCCGGCTGCGGGGCCGCACCGGCGTTCCGCTGACCGTCCACCCGCTGGTGTGGTCGCCGCGGCGGGTCGCGATCGGGGGCGGCAACCACTGGGAGCTGCCCACCCTGCGGCGGTCGTCGCTGGAGGCCGAAGGTTTCGAGGTCATCGAGCGCCGCCAGCCGTCGCTGCTGCTCGACGGCTGCGTGCTGATCACCGGCGAGGTCGACCGCACGACCGACTTCGAGCAGGGCTTCCCCGGCCACGAGGCCCGGCGGGACGGCACGTGGGAGCCCGACCCGCTGATCCTCGACGACCAGGCCGTCGTGGTGAACGTGGCCGGACGGGGCCTCGTCGTGATCACCGGGTGCGGCCACGCCGGGGCGGTCAACATCGCCCGCCACGCCCTGCGGCTCACCGGGGTCGACCGGCTGGCGGGCCTGCTCGGCGGGTTCCATCTCACCGGCCGCCCGTTCGAGCCGCTCATCGAGCCGACGGTGGCGGCGCTGACCGGGCTCGCGCCCGACCTGATCGTGCCGGCCCACTGCACCGGCTGGCGGGCCCAGCACCGGTTGGCGGCGGCGCTGCCGGACGCGTTCGTCCCCAACGCCGTCGGCACGTCGTTCCATGTCGCCGCCTGACGGATCGCCGTTCCCCACCCAGGAGCAGTGGGACGAGCGCTACCGGTCCGCGTCCCGCATCTGGAGCGGGCGGCCCAACCCCCACCTGGTGGCCGAGGCCGCGGACCTGGCACCGGGCACCGCGCTCGACGCCGGCAGCGGGGAGGGCGCCGACGCGATCTGGCTGGCCGGCCGCGGTTGGCGGGTCACCGGCGTCGACATCTCGCCGGTGGCGCTGGAGCGGGCCGAGGCCCACGCCACCGAGACCGGCCCCGCGGTGGCCGAGCGGATCACGTGGCGCCACGCCGACCTGACCGCCGGGGAGCCGGCCGCCTCGTTCGGCGCGTTCGACCTGGTGTCGGCGCACTTCTTCCACCTGCCGGCGGACGAGCTCGACGCGCTGCACCGCCGGCTGGCCGCCGCAGTCGCCCCGGGCGGGACGCTGCTGGTGGTCGGGCACCACCCGTCCGACCTCGACACCGGCGTCCGGCGCCCCCGCCACCCGGGGATGCTGTTCACCCCCGAGCGGGTTGCCGAGGCCCTGGAGCCCGGAGCGTGGGACGTGGTGGTGGCCGACGTCCGGGGCCGCGAAGCGCCGGGCCCCGACGGCGGACCGCCGGTGACCGTGCACGACTCGGTCCTGCGTGCTGTCCGCCGCCGGGCCGGGTAGGACGCGCCCGTCGCTCAGCCCGCGCGGCGGAGGGCGGAGGGCATCAGCCGCACCCGGTAGTTGACGCTCCGGTCGGACGACCACGGGGACAGGGGCGCCATCAGCAGGCCGGACAGGGCGAGCAGCGACGTGTCGTAGTTGACCCGCCAGCCGGCGAAGTCCCGCCACGCCTGGTCGCGGTCGGGGTTGAGGGGGACGCCGATATCGGCCAGCCGGTCGAGGACGTCCTCGAACTCGTCGCGGGTGATCGAGATCGGGTCGGTCGGCGCCGGGTCGGGGTCGTACACGACGCCGTAGGACCCGGAGATGCGCCGCAGCGCCAGGTAGCCGGCCCGCAGGCACAGCTGGGCCTGCCACGATCGCGGCATCTGCATGCAGGACGCCCGCAGCGCAGCGCTGTCGAGGACCGCGCCGGCGGCCGTGATCCAGGACCGGCCGGGGTGCGGGCTGCGGAAGAACGACAGCGCGAGGTACGACGTGTGCGACTCCTCGACCTCGGTGAACCACCGCTCCCACTCGAGCCAGAACCCGTCCAGCTCCTGGATCCAGCCGATCCGCTTCGCCCGCCGGAACATGTCGACCGGCGTCGGCGGCGTTCCCGCCCGCACGTCGAGCTGGGAGACCAGGACCTCCCGCCGGGAGAACAACTGGTACATCGTCGGCAGGAAGCTGATCAGCAGAGCGACGAGGCCGAGGCCGATCGTGGCCTCGACGAACGTGGCGAAGATCACGGCGGTGTGGTGGTCGACGGCGAAGCCGAGGGTCAGCAGCGACGAGCCCGACTGCTCGAAGCTCTCACCGCCCCAGCCGACGCCGAGCGCCCAGTAGATCGGCATGAACCCGGCGATCACGATCGCCACCCACACGAGTGGCAGCGACAGCAGGGCGAACGGCGCGAACCGGGACATGATCCGGTCGGCGTCCTCCCAGGTCGCGGCCCGCCGCACCCGCCAGTCGAACGGCCGGCGCAGGGACACGAACACCCACCGCGCCAGCATCACCGGCTCCGCCCGGGGCACCACCACCGTCTTCACCGCGGACGCCAGCGTGCCCAGCACGACGAAGGCCCCGGCCAGGAAGGCCAGCACCCGGGCGACGGCGACCATCGCGCCAGGATGCCACCGAGCCGCCCCGTCGAGACCGGAGATGATGGCGATGTGCCACGCATCCGAGTAGTCTCGACGCCAGGCGTGAGCACCGGCGGGTACTCGGACGGGTGGCAAGGACGGGTGGCATGGACGTTGGGCGGCGTTCTCATCGGTTGACGTGGCGGCGGTGCGCGGTGGCGGTGACCGTGTTCGCCACATCGGTCCTCGGGGTGGTCGCCCCGGCGGACCCGGCCTCGGCCCCGCCAGTCCTGTCCGGGTTCCAGGAGGACGTCGTCTTCAGCGGGCTCACCGAGCCCACCGCGGTGCGGTTCTCGCCCGATGGCCGCGTCTTCGTGGCCGAGAAGGGCGGGGCCATCAAGGTCTTCGACGGACTGTCCGACACGACGCCGACCGTGTTCGCCGATCTGCGGACCAACGTGCACAACTTCTGGGACCGCGGGCTCCTCGGCCTCGCGCTGGCACCGAACTTCCCCACGAATCCGTGGGTCTACGTGCTCTACACGCACGACGCTGCGATCGGCGGGACGGCGCCGCGCTGGGGATCGGTCGGGGGCGTGTCGGACGGGTGCCCGACGCCACCCGGTCCGACGGGAGACGGGTGCGTCGTCTCGGGCCGGCTCTCGCGCCTGCAGGCGTCGGGCAACTCCATGGTCGGCGCCGAGCAGGTGCTGATCGAGGACTGGTGCCAGCAGTACCCGAGCCACTCGATCGGGAGCCTCGCGTTCGGGGCCGACGGTGCGCTCTACGTGAGCGGCGGGGACGGCGCCAGCTTCAACTTCTCGGACTACGGCCAGGACGGCAACCCCCTCAACCCCTGCGGCGACCCGCCGGGCGCCCCCGGGTCGGTGCTCGCCCCGCCCACGGCGGAGGGCGGTGCCCTGCGGAGCCAAGACATCCGGACGACGGGCGATCCCACCAGCCTGGACGGTGCGATCCTGCGGGTCGACCCCGCCACCGGCGCCGGCCTGCCCGACAACCCCATGGCGTCGAGCAGCGACCCCAACGCCCGGCGGATCGTGGCCCACGGCCTCCGCAACCCGTTCCGCATCACGGTCCGCCCCGGGACCAACGAGGTGTGGGCCGGCGACGTGGGGTGGAACGACTGGGAGGAGATCAACCGCCTCACCAACCCGGCCGGAGCGCCGATCGAGAACTTCGGGTGGCCGTGCTACGAGGGCGGCGGTCGCAATGCCGGCTACGACGGGGCCAACCTGAACATCTGCGAGAACCTCTACAACCTGGGCACCGGGGCGGTCGTGGCGCCCTACTTCCAGTATCACCACAACGACCTCGTGCTACCCACGGACGTCTGCCCGAAGGGTGGCTCCTCGGTGGCGGGCGTGTCGTTCGCCTTCGGCACCGGAGGCTCGTACCCGGCCGAGTACCGGAATGCTCTCTTCTTCGCGGACTACACCCGCCGCTGCATCTGGGCGGTCCCGGCCGACGCCAGCGGCCTTCCCGACATGTCGAAGCGTCGCACCTTCGTCGCCGGCGCCGCCCAGCCCGTCGACGTGCAGATCGGGCCCGGGGGCGACCTGTTCTACGTCGATCTCGGGGGAACCATCCGCCGCATCCGCTACTTCGCCCAGAACCAGCCGCCGCTGGCCGTCGTGAACGCCACCCCGACGAGCGGGCCTGCACCTCTCGCGGTCGCGTTCGACGGCAGCGCGTCCAGCGATCCCGAAGGCCACCCCCTCACCTTCGCTTGGGACCTGGACGGCGACGGGGCCTTCGACGACGGAGCGGCCGCCACCGCCGGTCACACATACACGCTGCCGGGGACGTACACGGCCACGCTCCGGGTCACGGACGCGTCGGGCGCCACCGCTACGGCGACGGCGTCGATCTCGGCTGGCAACACGCCGCCGGCGCCGGTCATCGACACGCCGGCTCCCGGTACGACCTGGAAGGTCGGCGACGTCATCACGTTCTCGGGTCACGCAACGGACGCTCAGCAGGGTGCGCTTCCCGCGCAGGCGCTCACATGGCATCTCGTGCTGCACCACTGCCCCAGCACCTGCCACGAGCACCCGCTGCAGACCTTCGCCGGCACCACCGGTGGCAGCTTCGTCGCCCCCGACCACGAGTACCCGTCACACCTCGAGCTCCGCCTCGATGCGACCGACGCGGGCGGCCTGACCACCAGGGCCAGCCGGCAGCTCGACCCCCAGACGGTCGACCTGACCTTCGCGTCGAACCCGGCCGGGCTCACCCTCACCGTCGGGTCGACGAGCGCGGCGGCGCCGTTCACCCGGAGGGCAATCATCGGCTCGACGCTGTCGCTCAGCGCGCCGGCGCCCCAGGCGCTCGGCCCGACCGCCTACGAGTTCGTCGGCTGGTCGGACGGCGGGGCGCAGACCCACACGATCACAGCGAACGCGGCTGCATCGTACGTCGCCGACTTCCGGGAGCGGACGAGCGGCCCGGTCATCTCGGCGGTCGTGGCTCGGCCCGGCCCGCGGGGGGCCACGATCACGTGGCGGACCGATGTCCAGGCCGACAGCCAGGTGCAGTACGGCACGACCTCTTACGGCAGCGCGACGCCTGTCGACCGGACCTTGGTGACCAACCACTCGGTGGTGATCACGGGCCTCGCCCGGAAGACCACCTACCAGTTCCAGGTCCTGAGCCGCGACGCCGCCGGCAACCTGTCGGCCGCCACGGGCACCTTCCGGACCAAGTAGCGGCCGATCACCTCGGGTGATCGTGGGCGACGTCAGGGGGGAGGGGCAGGGAGGATCCCGTCCATGTAGCAGCGAGCGGCGTCGGAGGCCTCGTCGGGCGTGCTGCCGCGCTGGCGGGCGTCCATGTAGGCGGCGTACCAGTCCCACCAGTTGTGCTCCGGCGCGGACCTCTCGTAGGGGTCGTGGTGCTCGGATGTCTCACGGAGCAGATCGGCCAGGGTCGCGACGTCCATGCGGTGCTCCTTCTCGGTCGAGGGCCTGGTCAGCCGGTCGGCGCGCACGACGACGTCGACCCGGCCGAACCATTCAATCGTCTCGGCGAACAGCCGCTCGAGATCGAGAGCGTCCGCGGGGTCGGCACGCACGGTGAGCGCGTTGCCGTTCGCGGCGAGGATCTCGTCGACGACCGCGTCGGCGCCCTCCCGGTCGTCGGTGTAGGCAACGACGACCGCGAAGCCCGCCCGCGTCAGCCGCCGGGTCAGCTCACGGCCGGCGCCGTGCGAGCCGCCGATGACGATCGCGACGCCGTCCGCACGCATGACGTCCTCGTCGTGGGGCAACAAGACGACACTGTGACTGCCGCCCGCGGTTTTCACGCCAGGGCACTCCCGGGTCGCATCCCTGGTCGTTTAGCCTGAACGGATGGCTGCCGCGCGCCGGCCGGCGTTCCGGGGCCGGGCCAGCGAGCGCGTTGCGCTGGACGGGCTGTTGGAGGGGGCGCGTCGCGGCCAGAGCGCCGTCCTGGTCATCCGGGGCGAGGCCGGCGTCGGCAAGACGGCCCTCCTGCGGTACTGCGCCCGCCAGGCGTCGGGCTTCCGCGTCGCGCAGATCGTCGGCGTCGAGTCAGAGATGGAGCTGCCCTTCGCCGGGCTGCACCAGCTGTGTGCGCCGCTGCTCGGATGGCTCGGGGCGCTTCCGCCGCCCCAGCAGGACGCCCTGCGCGTCGCGTTCGGCGTCGCGTCCGGTGCCCCGCCCGACCGCTTCCTGGTGGCCCTGGCGGCGCTCGGCCTACTGTCCGAGGTCGCCGGCACGCGCCCGCTGCTGTGCCTCGTCGACGACTCGCAGTGGCTGGACGGCGCCTCGGCGCAGGTCCTCGGGTTCGTCGCCCGCCGGCTGCACGCCGAGTCGGTGCTGATCGTGTTCGCCGTCCGAGAACCGACCGACGAGCGCCAGTTCGCGGGCGTCCCGGACCTGACCCTCGACGGGCTCGCCGAGCCGGACGCGCGCGCCCTGCTGGCGTCCGCCGTCCCGGGCCGGCTGGACGACCGCGTCCGCGACCGGATCGTCGCGGAGACGCGCGGCAACCCGCTCGCGCTGCTGGAGCTGCCGCGGGGCATGACCGCGGCCGAGCTGGCCGGCGGCTTCGGGCTGCCCGACGGCGGCGACCTGCCCCGTCACATCGAGGAGGGCTACCAGCGGCGCCTCGCCGAGCTGCCGGCGGCGACGCAGCGCCTGATCCTGCTGGCGGCCGCCGACCCGACCGGGGACTCCGTGCTGCTGTGGCGGGCGGCCCAGCGGCTCGGGATCGATCGGGAGGTCGCCGCACCCGCCGCGGCCGCGCAGCTGCTGGAGGTCGGCGCGCGGGTGCGGTTCCGGCATCCGCTCGTGCGGTCGGCGGCGTACCGGGCCGCATCGCCGGAGGATCGGCGGGCCGTGCACCTGGCGCTGGCGACGGCGACCGACACGCAGCTCGACCCGGACCGTCGCGCGTGGCACCTCGCCGCTGCGGCCCGGGGGCCCGACGAGGCCGTCGCCTCGGAGCTGGAGCGGTCGGCCGGCCGGGCCCAGGCCCGCGGCGGGCTGGCCGCCGCAGCCACGATCCTGGCCCGCTCGGTCGCGCTGACGCGGGACGTCGGCCGCCAGACGGACCGCGCGCTGGCCGCCGCGCAGGCGAGCTTGTACGCCGGCTCGTTCGACGAGGCACTCGCCCTGCTGCCGGCGGCGGAGGCCGACGCGCTGGACGAGTTCCAGCACGCCCGTGCGGAGCTGGTGCGGGGGCAGATCGCGTTCGCGTCAGGTGCCGGGAGCGACGCCCCGCCGCTGCTCCTGGCAGCCGCCCGACGCCTCGAGCCGCTGGACGTGAGCCTCGCGCGCGAGACCTACCTCGACGCGTGGGGAGCGGCGCTGTTCGCCGGGCCTCTCGCCACCGTCGGCGGGCTGGCCGAGGTCTCCCGGGCCGCCGGGTCCGCACCGGCGTTGGCCGGTCCGCCGCGCCCCGCCGACCTCCTGCTCGACGGCCTCGCGACGCTGGCCGCCGGCGGGCGCGCCGCGGCGACGCCGATCCTGCGGCGGGCGGTCGCGGCGTTCCGTGGCGACGGGGCCTCCGCCGAGGACAACTTCCGGTGGGGCTGGCTGACCACGGTGCCGTGCAACGTGCTGTGGGACGACGACGGCTGGCACGCGCTCAATGCCCGCCAGCTCCGGCTCGCCCGGGACGCCGGCGCGCTCGCCAGGCTGCCGATCGACCTGACCGCGTCGGCGGTCCTGGCGGCGTGGTGGGGTGAGTTCGGGCGTGCGTCGGAGCTGATCGCCGAGATCGAGGCCGTCACCGAGGCGACCGAGACCCGCATCGCGCCCTACGGCGCGCTGCTGCTCATCGCGCTGCGAGGACGCGAGGCCGAGGCAACGGCGCTGATCGACGCGACCGTCCGAGACGCCGCCGCCGGCGGGCAGGGGATCGGCGTCCAGTACGCGGAGTGGGTCGCGGCGATCCTCTTCAACGGCCTGGGCCGCTACGAGCAGGCGCTCCTGGCGGCCCGGCGGGCGAGCGACGAGACGCCCGAGCTGTTCCTGTCGGCGTGGGCGCTGCCGGAGCTGATCGAGGCGAGCAGCCGCAGCGGGGCGCCGGACGTCGGCGCCCCGGCCCTCGAGCGCCTGACGGAGGCCACCGCCGCCGCCGGTACCGACTGGGCGCTGGGGGTCGAGGCCCGCTCCCGGGCCCTGCTCCGCGAGGGCGAAGCCGCCGAGACCGCCTACCGGGAGGCGATCGAACTGCTGGCGCGGACGCGGCTCCGACCGGAGCTCGCCCGCAGCCACCTCCTCTTCGGCGAGTGGCTGCGCCGCGAGAACCGTCGCGCGGACGCCCGGGAGCGGCTGCGCGCCGCGCACGACATGTTCGGCGAGATCGGCATGGAGGCGTTCGCGGAGCGGGCCCGCCACGAGCTCCTGGCCACCGGCGAGCGGGTGCGCAAGCGGCGGGACGACACCCGCGACGAGCTGACGCCCCAGGAGGCCCACATCGCCCGGCTGGCCCGGGACGGGTGCACGAACCCGGAGATCGGGGCGCAGCTCTACATCAGCGCCCGCACCGTCGAGTGGCACCTGCGCAAGGTGTTCACCAAGCTCGGAGTCAGCTCCCGCAAGGGCCTCCACGACGCCCTGCCGCCCACGAACCGGGACAGCGCCCGCGCCTAGCCACCCGCCTGCGAGTCGAGGAACGTAGGCCGCCGCCGCTCCGCGCCGCGGCGTTGGCTCAGGCGCCCGGTGACCAGATGTGCTCTGGCCACCGGGCGCCTGCGGTCAGCCCGACAGTCAGCTGAGCGGCCGTCGGTCGAGCTTCGTGCTGGCGAAGAGCGCAGCTCCGCCGAGGAGCAACGCGAGGCCGGCGGTGATGAGGAGGCCGTCACTGTCGCTACCGGTCTCCGGAAGCCTGCCACCGGCGACCCGGGCGACGGACGTCGACGTCGTCGACGGCGCCACGCTCGTGGTGGGCTTCTCCGTCGTCGTGGAGCCTTCGACCGTGGTCGTAGTGGTCGACTCGGTGGTGCTCGTCGGCTTCACCGTCGTCGAGGTCGTCGACGAGGTCGTCGGCTTCTCCGTGGTCGTGGTGGTCGACTCGGTGGTGCTCGTCGGCTTCACCGTCGTCGAGGTCGTCGACGAGGTGGTCGACGTGGTCGTGGTCGACTCCGTGGTGGTCGTCGGCTTCTCCGTCGTGGTGGTGGTCGACTCCGTGGTGGTCGTCGGCTTCTCCGTCGTGGTGGTGGTCGACTCCGTGGTGGTCGTCGGCTTCACCGTCGTCGAGGTCGTCGACGTGGTCGTCGGCTTCACCGTCGTCGAAGTCGTCGACGAGGTGGTCGACGTCGTCGGCGGAACCTCGCAACCGCTGACCCAGAACACCTTGTGCTTCACGTCGGCGCCCTGGGAGCCGTCGGCGTTGACCGTCAGCTTCACGTGCCACCCCTGCTCGGGGTGCGGCTCGAACGCGGCGAGCAGGGCCGTGAGGTCATAGGTCCGGCTCGCGTCGAGGCCCGCTTCGGAACCGCCTCCGCTGTTGTCGTCCTCACCGATGAAGATGTCCTCGTCTTCGAGGATGATCTCGTTCCCGGTGGGCGGGTGCACCTTGAAGGTCACGTCGGCAAAGAGGTCACCCTCGTCGTAGCCGTAGAAGTCCACCTGGAACACGCACCCGACATGGGGCTCGTTGTCCGGGTGGCTGTCGAACTCCTCGCCGTCGATCTTGACGGTGCCGTTGTTCCCCGGCGGCCCACCGGGCTGCGCGCCCGCCTGTCCCGGGATGGCCGCCACCAGGCAGACGGCTCCCACCAGCATGCTGAAGAGGCCTGCCAGAGTGCGCCACTGCCTGCTGTTGTCCACCACTTTCTCCATAACGCCGATCTCCCTTCAGCTGCGGGGCTCCGATGCCCCGCCATCGCCCTCCGCGACGCGACCACGGTCGCCGCGCCGACGCCGATCGATAACGGTGTCATCCCCAGATGAGTACAGAATCGTGCCAACTCGGTCGCACCAACACAAGGACCCCGGCCACAAGCCCTGGGACGGCAGACGGCCGACGCGGGCGCAGGGACGCCAGCGCCTCCCGCTTCGTGGCGAGCAGCACCGTGCTCGAGTCGCCGGTTGGTTGGACATGACCGTGACCGTGATCGCCGGACTTCTCGCCAGGGGTACGGGGCTTGACCGAGGTCGCAGCCAGCGCGTGGCCCGCACTGCTCGCCTTTCCTGCTCACCCGCCTCGTCACCTGATCAGGTGGGCAGTGTGAAGCTGACGGAGGCGCCGCCGGTCGCGGGATCGTTGCTGGCGTCGATCGTGCCCCCGTGCGCCCGGACCAGGTCCCGGGCGATGGACAGCCCCAGACCGCTACCCCCGGAGTCACCTGCCCGCTCGAACCGATCGAACACCTGGCCGAGCTGGTCATCCCGGAAGCCCGGGCCGGCGTCCGTCACCCGGCACCGCACCCCGGGGCCATCGCCGGAGCCACGCCCGTGCGGCGTCGATACCTCCACCAGCACCTCCCCGCCCGCCGGTGTGTGGCGGATGGCGTTGGCCAGCAGATTGTCCAGGACCTGGCGGACGCGGGCCGGGTCCGCCCACGCCTTGGGCAGCCCCGGAGCGGTCGAGACACGGAGGCCGACGTCCCGCTGCCGGGCCTGCGCCTCGTGCCGCCCCACCACCTCGTCCACCAGGGCGCCGAACGCCACCGCCTCGTACTGGAGAACCAGGCGACCGGTCTCGGCGAGCGCCAGCGTGTGCAGGTCGTCGACGAGGTGGCCCAGCCGCCGGGTCTCGTCCAGAAGGGACGCCACGTGGTGGTCGTCGCGCGGATGGACCCCGTCCATCTGAGCCTCGATCTCGCTCTGCAGAACGGCCAGCGGGTTCCGCAGCTCGTGCGTGATGTCGGCCAGGAAGCGCCGCCTCTGCTCCTCGTTCGCGGCCAGCCGGGCGGCCATCTCGTTGAAGGTCGCGGTGAGGAGGCGCAGCTCGCGGGGCCCTCGCACCTCCACATCGACCCCGTAGTCCCCGGTGGCGACCTGCTCGGCCGCGCCGAGCAGGTCGCCCACCGGTCGGCTGATGCGGTGGTAGGCCACGGCGACGGTGGTGACGGCGAGGACGGTCAGCGCCGCGATCAGGCCACGGGGATGCCCCTCCCCACGGTCGCCCCAGTAGCCCGTGGCTATCCCGATGATGGTGACCGGGACCATCCAGGCCAGCACGACGGCCGCCGCGACGGCCAGTGCCCGCCGGCGGAAGCGCTGGCGGGCATCGGATTGGCGCGACCGGTCGGCCGTGCGGTCAGTCATCGGCGAAGCGATAGCCGACGCTATGCACCGTCAGCAGGTAGCGGGGCCGGTGGGGGTCGGGCTCCAGCTTGCGGCGGATGTTCTTGACGTGGGCGTCCACGGTCCGTTCGTAGGACTCGACCACCACACCGTGGATGGCGCCGAGCAGCTGGGCCCGCGTGAACACCCGGCCGGGCTGTCGGACCATCTCCACCAGCAGGTCGAACTCGGTCGCGGTCAGCTCGACCACACGATCGCCCACCGAAAGCTCGCGGCGGCTCGTGTCCACCGTGACGTCCCCCACCGCGAAGCGCTCCCGCGCCGTCCGCAGGCCCTCGGTGCGCCGCAGGACCGCTCGCACGCGGGCCAGCAGCTCCCGGGGGCTGAACGGCTTGACCAGGTAGTCGTCGGCCCCCAACTCCAGGCCCAGCACCCGGTCCGTCTCCTCCCCCCGTGCGGTGAGCATGATGATCGGCACCGGTGAGGTCCGGCGCAGGTCGCGGGCCACGTCCAGGCCGTCGAGGCCGGGCAGCCCCAGGTCGAGCACCACCAGGTCGGGCGGCCGGGCCCGGGCCAGGGCGACGGCGCGCTCGCCATCGGCGGCGGTGGTCACCGAGAACCCGGCGCTGCGCAGGTAGTCACCGACGACCTCGACGATCTTGGGCTCGTCGTCCACCACCAACACGCTCTTCGACACCTCCCCATCTTGGCGTCGGTTCATCTCTGCGCCCACCTTCCACCCGGCCACGGTTCGGTCGATCCGGGCCCACGATCCCCGGCGGGTGTGAAGGCGCTGTGAAGGCGCAGCATCCTCACGCCATTTTCACGACCGCTTCACTTCTCCGGTCGATCCTCCGCGGCATGCAGACCAACGACGCAACCCTGGCGACCGCTACCTGGGCCGCTCGCCATAGTCGCCGAACGGTGCGTCGCGCTCCCGCACCGCGTCCCGCCAGCCGATCGCCTGCGCGCGACGTACGAAGTCGAGGCCCTCCTGCGTGTGCCGGGCGACCCCGTCGAAGACGAGCCCGAGCAGCCGGCTGGTGTCGGGCTGGTACTGGTGGCGGGCCACGTCGTTGAGCATCCACTTCATCATCTTCAGCTGGTTCAGCGGCAGCCGGCCGATGCGCTGGGCCAGCCCGTCGGCCCGCCGGTCGAGGTCCTCGTCGTCCACGACCTCGAGGACCATCCCCATTGCGGCGGCCTCGTCCGCCGTGATCTCGTCGCCGGTGAACAGGTAGCGCTTCGCCCGCTCCAGGCCGAGGCGGGCGACCCACACCCACGGCGCCTCGGGCACGCCCCACACGCGCGCCGGCGGGTAGCCGAAGCGGGCCGAGCGGCCCGCGAGGATGAGGTCGGCGTTGAGCACCATGTCGGTGCCGCCGGCGATGCACCAGCCCTGCACCGCCGCGAGGGTCGGCTTGGAGATCTCGTGGAGCTTGGCGAACACCGTGCCGAACGTCCCGATCATCTCGACGTCGGCCACGGTGTCCCACACCCGGTCCGGAGCCCGGCCGCCGCCCGGGTCGCCGACCGTCGACCAGTCGAGCCCGAAGCCTGCGCAGAAGGCCCGGCCCTCCGCACGCAGCAGCACGACCTTCACCGCATCGTCGCGGTCGGCGGCGTCGAGGGCGGCACCCAGCTCGTCCCGCAGCCCGGGCGTGATCGTGTTGTACTCGCCCGGCCGGCACAGGACCAGGCGACGGACCGGGCCGTCGTCCTCGACGCGTATCGCAGTGGCTGATGCCATGGGATCGCTCCTCGTCTGTCGCTGGCGCGACGCGTAGCACCTCGCGGGCCGGGACGCCCCCGCCTGTCGCCCGCCCGGGCGGTGGTGACCGCGGCGTCGCCACGGTCGCCGGGCGCGGTGCGCTCGCCGAGACCTCTAGCCAGGCCCTCGGACCGGTCGGACGCCCTCCTGGCTCACGTAGAGCAACAGTTGCACACCGTGCGCATGTTTCGGATGTGGTTGCTAGCGTGCGCTGGATGGCTGGGATCGTGTCGTGCTCGATCGTGATCGCTCACCGCAGGCCTGACACGAACTGGGCCGATCTGGCCGGCCTCCGTGATGCTCCGGAGGCGCACGGTCTCATCAGCGTGAGCGAGGATGCGTGGCCCCAGGCCACGGGGTCGGCGGACCTGCGGGCCGTGGTGTCGGTCGAGGCAGACAACCCCGACAGCGTGCGGTGGTATGCGCACGAGGTCCTGCGGCTCCGTGAGGGCCATCCGGCGTGGATGGACATGGAACGCCAGCTCGGCGACGTCGGAAGCCGCGCGTGGCGCGATGGCTGACGCGACCGACGCGCCCGCCGGCGGCGACGAGGACCACGACGAGGTCATCGTGCGCGGCACCGTGAGCTGGCTGGTGATCACGACCAAGGCGCCGGTCGAGATCGTGGAATCGGTCGTGCGGGACGAGTTGGACCGGCGCCGTGCGTCGTCCCGCATCCAGACCTTCGTGCCGATCCTCACCGAGCGCGCGGCACGTCGTCGACTCAAGGATCGTTCGCCGCCCTGACCGTGGCGGTCGGGACAGGCGTCAGGAGCCCGGCGTGTTCGTTCGCCCGGGCGTGCCGCGCTTGCCGCCGAGCGCCTTGCGCCACCGGTCCGCCGGCAGGCCCCGGTGGTAGGCGGGGAGTGTGGCGTGATGTCTCGATCGGGTCATGTCAGCGTCTCTTTCTCCGGGCGGCCTTCGAGCGCAGCTGCCGCCGCCGGCGGCGCGGCCTCGCGGCTCGCTGTAGGGCCACGAGCTCGGCGGCAGGCGGTAGACCGGCCTCCTTACGACCGCTGTCGCTCGGGTGGGGTGAACACCGCCTCGGGGCGGCACCTTCCGGGTGTGACCGATTTCGCTCCCGGGGTCAGGGCCGTCACATCGGTCCTGCCGCGTCCGCCACGACCGGGCGCCCGTTCAGCCGTGCCGCGTACGGGGCTCCGCCCGGCGAGTACCGCCCGCATCACGCCTAGCACTTGACCTTGAGCTCGATGGCACCGCTGCCGATGCCCGTCGCGGGATCGACCTGTCCCGAGACCGTGCCCGTGCCGGTCAGAGAGGCCAGACCCTCGGTCCCGGTACCGTCGATGATCTCTGTCGATCCCGACGTGACACCCCCGCGGTTCAGGCCGCTCGACCGCATCGTGACCTTCCCACTGCCACATCCGACGACGGTCCCGGTGAACACGATGGTGCTGTTGGCGTGGAGGGATCCGTCAGCCGTCCTCGAGGCGGCGCCCGCCTGAACCATCGTGCCGTCCAGGCCTCCGGCTGTGACGCCGGGCAGCGAGAACGGAACCACGCACGACGTCGCCGGCGAGCACACGGGTGCTCCGATGCTTGCCGGTTGCTGCTCGAAGTCCGCCTCCAGCTTGCGGCTTGTCTGATCGGCCTCGGCCGCGGCGCGCGTCCCTCCGCCCGGAGCGATCAGCGCCGCGCCGACCAGGACGACGGTCGCCAGGCCCCGTGCCGCGGGCCGGTGAGTTCTGTTCGTGCGTGTATGCATGTCGGTAGCATCCGCTCGACCGGTATCGCACGGGTGCCGCCACGGTGTCGCTTCAGCGCGCGACGCGCCGTTCACAGGCGTCGTGGCCCACGCGGATGGCGGCCTCGAGATCCAGCGGCATGGGCGCGAAGTCCGAGGCGTCGACGTCCGGGCCCAAGTGATCGAGATGAAGCAACGGGCGCAATGAGCGCCAGTCGGCGAGGCCCGTTCGGCGCACGGCCCTCACCAGCACGGCCGCCGTCTGCTGCTCACCGAGGCTTGCGAACAGGTCTGCCGCGCGGAGCAGGGCCATGCCGGCCTGGATCCGAGCCCCGCGGTCTCGGAGCGCTGCCGCGGCGTCCAGGGCGGCGGTGAGCGAGTCGGTGGGGGATCCTTCTCGTCCCATGCTGGCGAGCACGTCGACCATCGCGGCGAGCATGCGATTGCCGGTCTCGACCGCCATCGCACGACCGACCTCGTAGTGGCGGCGTGCCGACAGGGGATCGGTCGCGAGCAGCGACGTCGCGGCCGACACGTGTGCGCTGGCGACGGCGGTCGGGTTGCCGCTGCGCGCGGCGAGCTCCCACGCTTCGGCGGCTCGGGCACGGGCAGCCTCGGGCGCCGTCGCGGCCAGGGACGCGACCAGCGGGAGCCGGAAGGACGTGGCCATCACCGGGTTGTTCGTCGTGTCCGCCATTCGTACGGACTCCTCGACGAGCGTCACATCGGCGGCGGCGATCCCTCGGACGTGGAGGGCCAACGCGCGAGCGTCGCTGCTCGCGGCCGGCATTGCGTCGACGTCGTGCGTCGATCGCACCGCGTCCTCGACGGCTCCGGCGAGCCACTGGAGCATCGCCAGGGTCGCCACCACGTCGGCCGCTTCGGCCACGTCGTTCCCACGAGACGCGCCGACCGTGGCCGCATACCAACCGGTCGCCTCGAGGTCGAGGGCGTTCACGACGTGGGACCTGATGCAGCGGCAGATGGTCGCCGCGCTCGCCGGCCGCCCCTGCACCAGGGCGAGTCGGATCGCCTCACCGAGGTTCACGCGCTCGGCCTCGAGCGCCGCGTGCCACCGCGCCTCGTTCGGGCCGACGATCCCCGTCGCCGCCTCCTGGCCCCACTCGACAGCCCAGTCGACGAGCCGCTCCTCCGAGGTCTGTCGGACGTCGGCCCCCCGGCGCTGACGGGCGGCGGGACGGAGGGCCTCGTGCACGCGGAAGCGCGACGCCCCGGGACGGTCCTGCCCGCGCAGGACGAGGGATGCGGCGACCAGGCCCGCCACTCGTGCTGCGACCCCGTCGACCAGGCCGCGGCCGATCGCGTCGAGCGCGGCGATCGTCGCCCCGCCCGGCAGGGCCGCCAGGATGTCCATGACCGCCCGCTCACCGTCGTCCAGAAGGTCGTACGACCAGTCGAAGACCGAAGCCAGAGACCGGTGGCGGCGCGGCCGGCCAACGGTGTCGTCGCGGAGCAAGGTGCTGTCGTCATCGAGGTGGTCCCGGATCTCCGACGGCGACAACGCGGCCGTCCGTGCGGCCGCGAGCTCGAGCGCGAGCGGCAGGCCGCCGAGTCGCTCGCACAGCGCAGCCGCGTCCGGACCGCCCGCCTGCTCGTCGTCGCAGCCGTGTGCGATCGCCAGGTCCCCGAAGAGGCGGAGGGCGTCGTCACCGAGTCCGTCGAGTCGGATCACGCTCTCGGACTCGAGGCCGAGCGGCTCGCGCGACGTCGCGAGGACGACGAGCTCCGGCGAGGCGCTCGTCATCGATGCGATCAGGCGGCGCGTCTCGTCGCGGACATGCTCGCAGTTGTCGACCACGAGGAGGAGTCGACGCCCCGACACCGCCTGATCGACCGCGGTCCACATGTCGACGCCCGGGATCGCCGCCCCGAGAGCTCGGGCGACAGCACCGACGACGCCTCCTGCCTCGATGGTGGCGAGCTCGACGACCACGACGTCGACCGGGGCGGGCAGAGCGGCGACGACGTGCGATGCCAGCCGCGTCTTCCCGACGCCGCCCGGGCCGACGATCGTCGTCACCCCGCTCGCCAGCACCGCGGCGTGCACCGCCTCGACCTCCTGGACCCGCCCGATGAACGTTGGACGAGCCACGGGCGTGGCCGTGGTCGCCAGCGTGACGGCGGGCGGGACCAGGGAAGGATCGCGGCGAAGGATCGCCAGCTCCAGGTCGACGAGCTCCGGGCCCGGGTCGAGGCCGAGCTCATCACGGAGGCGATCGGTGGCGGTCCGCACCGCGTTGAGCGCATCGACGGGGCGCCCGCTGCGGTAGAGCGCCGAGGCGAGCAGTCCGGCGCGTCGCTCGTCGTAGGGCTCGAGCTCCCACAGCTCAGCAGCCACGGCGACCGCGTCGTCGACGCGTCCGGCAGCGAGGAGGATCTCGACCCGGAGCGCGTCTGCCGTGTGGCGTCGCTTCTCGAGTCGACCCACCGCACCGAGGACAGCCGGCGTGCGATCGAGCGCGTCGAGTGGCTCACCTCGCCACAGGTCGTCGGCGTCGTCGAGTGCGCGAGCGGCGGCCGCGGGATCGACGTGCACCGCCGCCGAGGCGCGCACGACGAGTGCCTCGAACCGGCACGCGTCGATGTCTGCGGCGTCGACCGTGAGCCGGTAGCCGCCGGCTTCGGTGGAGATCGCGGCGGCGCCACAGGAACGGCGCAACCTGGACACCGATCCTTGGAGGATCTTCCCCCAGGTCGCGGGCGGGGCGGAGCCCCAGACCGCTTGCGCCAGCGACGCCGAGGTGACCGGGTCGGGGAATCCGACCACGAGCGCGGCGAGCACCTTGGCGTCGCGCCCGGTCAGCGGCGCCGAGCCGTCGACTCCCGTCGTCCCGAGGACCCGGATGCGCACGATCAGAGTCTGATTCCGCCGGCGCCGGGGTGCACCGTTCGTCGGCTCGACGGCGCGCCCGATCGGCTGACCGCCGCACAGCTGCGGCGCCGCCGGGTACCGTTTCCTGACGATGAGTGCGCTCGTGGCCATCGAGGAACGCAAGAAGCTCCTCAACGACGTGTGGCTGTTCCACGGCGCGACCGACGAGGAGCTCACGATGCTCGCCGAGCGGGCGTACGAGGTCTCGATCGCCCCTCAGGTGGACATCGTCACCCAGAACGAGTTCGGCGACGAGCTCTTCCTGGTCGTTGACGGCCATGGGGCGGTGAGTCGGGACGGCGTCGACCTCGGCGTCGTGAACGCCGGCGACTTCTTCGGTGACATGGCCTTGCTCGGCACGGGGGTCCGCACCTCCACGGTGCGGTCGATCGGCGCGATGACCCTGCTCGCCCTCCGCGCCGAGCATCTCGACGACGTGCTGGCGTCGGATCCCATGGTCGCCCGGCGGGTGCTCAGCGTGGTGGTCGCGCGCCTCGAAGCGACCAATCGCCGCCTCGCCGAGCTCGAAGGCGGCGCGCCGCCGGGCTGACCCGGCGTCAGCCCGGGGGCGCCGGTAGGACCTGGTCGACGAGTGCCGACGCGATCTCGGGCCCGACCGGCTCCGTGAGCATCAGGCGGCGGATGAGTATCGGGCCCACGAGCGCATCGGCCAGCAGCTCGGGGTCGGCGGTGGGGGGCAGCTCGCCCGACTCCACCGCGTCGCGGAGGATGTCGACCAGCACGGCGCGCCGCTCGGCGCTGAAGCGGGCGTGGAACGCGCGCACCCGGGGATCGCGCTCGGCGGCGTCGATCAGCGCCGGCATGCACGCCGCGTAGGTCGACTCCCTCAGCAGCCCGGCGACCTGCTCGAGGATGGCGATGATCCGCTCGCGCAGCGTCCCGTCCTCGGGCACGACGACGTTCGCCTTCAGCGTGCGGAACGCGTCCTCGACCAGCTCGAGCTTTCCGGGCCAGTGCCGGTAGATGGTGCTCTTCCCCACACCGGCCCGGTCGGCCACGCCTTCGATGGTGAGCGCGCCGTAGCCGACCTCCCCGAGCTCGTCGAGCACGGCCTCCAGGATCACCCGGCGGGATCGCTCGACGCGGGGGTCCTGTCCCGCGTTCGGGGCGAGCGCCCCCTTCGGGTGGACCATGTGGTCAGTCTCCCACGTCGGCTGCCCCGGCCGTCGCCAGGTCGAGGTCGTAGTCCTCGACTGCCTCGTCGAGCTCGGGTGCGCTCCGGCGGCGCTGCGAGAAGGCCAGGACGCCGGCCGCGGCGGCCAGGGCGATGCCGACCGCCACCGTGTTGGTCAGCGTGAAGGCGTCGGTAAAGGCCGACGCTGCCCGCGTCGCCACGTCGGCGCCACCCGGCACCTGCTCGGCGATGGCGCTGGCCGCGCCGATCGACTCGCCCGCGCCCTCGCGGGCAGCGGCGGGAAGCGACACGCCGTCGAGCTCGATGCCCGAGCGGTAGGCGCTGTTGGCGACGCTGCCGAGCAGGGCGATGCCCAGCGCGCCGCCGAGCTCGCGTGTGGTGTCGTTGATGGCGGAGCCGACGCCTGCCTTGGACAGGGGCACCGACGTCATGATCTCGCTCGTGGCCGGCGCGGCGGAGATGCTCATGCCGGCGCCGAGGAGCGCGAACGCCCCCGCGATCACCAGGTAGGGCGTGCCCGGGGTCAGGGTGGTCAACACAGCGAACCCGACGGCCACGACCAGCAGCCCGAGCGCCATGACCTTCGGCGCGCCGTATCGCTCGGCCAGCGCCGCGCTGCGCGGCGAGACGGCCACGAACGTGAGGGCCAGGGGCAGGCTCGCCAGCCCCGCCTCCAGCGGCGAGAAGCCGCGCCCGAACTGCAGGTACTGCGTCATGAGGAAGAAGAAGCCGAACATGACGAAGAACGCCACGGTGATCACGCCGCTCCCCACGCTGAGCCGTCGGTCGCGGAACAGCGACAGCGGCAGCATCGGGTGGTCACTGCGCCGCTCCCAGCCCACGAACAGCGACAGCGCCACGGCGGCGGCCACGAAGGCGGCCACCACGGGCGTGCTGGTCCAACCGTCCTCGGGGCCTTGAATGATCCCGAAGATCAGCGCGCTCAGGCCGACCAGCGACAGCAGGGCACCGACCGGATCGAGCGGCGTGCGGGTGTCGTCCCGGGAGTCGGGAGCGAACGTCCGCACGGCCACGATCGTGGCCACGACGATCGGCACGTTCACGAGCAGGGTCGAACCCCACCAGTAGCCCTCGAGCAGCGCGCCCGTGACGATGGGGCCGATCGACGCACCGGCGCCTGCGAAACCGGCCCACACCGCGATGGCCCGGGGGCGCTCGTACGGCGGGAAGATCGCCGTGATCATCGAGAGCGTCGCCGGCATGATGAACGCCGCGCCGATGCCCATCACCGCCCGGCTGGCGATCACCTGGGAGGCGTCGCCTGCCAGCCCGCCCAGCAGGGCGCCCACGCCGAACACGACGAGCCCGCCGAGGAGAGCGGACCGCCGGCCGAAGCGGTCGCCGATGGCCCCCGCGCTCAACAGGAGGCCCGCGAACACCACCGCATAGGCGTCGACAATCCACTGCAGCTCGGACGCGCTGGCGCCGAGGTCGCGCTGCATGGTCGGCAACGCGGTGTTGAGCCCGGAGACCGACATCACCACCAGGACGAGCGAGAGGCACAAGATTCCGAGCAGGAACCATCGTCTGGCGTGGATCTCCGGTCGCTCGTGCAGCGGGATCGATGGGGTCGCCGGGGTCGCGACTGAAGATGGAGAGGCCATCGTGCGCTCCTTGGAACGGGGGCTGTCCGGTGAGCCGAGACGCGTCTCTCTACGGGACGCTACCGTTTCACACCGAGACGCCAACGTTTCGGAGTGTGGCCTTCGTCACGGGAACGGACGCTCGCCCCCGAGTCCCGGCGGCGAGCCGAGCCGGCCCGTCAGCCGACGGCGATGCCCTCGATCTCGAGCAGCCACTCGTCGCTGTAGATGTCGGTGATGATGACGGTGACCGCCGGCCGGTGGTCGCCGAGCACCGCTCAGGGGGTGCGGCCCATGAAGGCGAGGAGCTGGCGCTGTTCGTCGGCGTCGGGCGTGACCTCGACGCGCGGGCCGTAGTGGCCGCTGCTCCGCATGGCCTCGTCCACCTCGGCCGGGAGCGATGCGATGGCGACGACCTGCCGGTGCACCTCGTCGACGTCGAGGCGCTCGTCGAGCCCGGTGGCACGGGCCAGGTCCCACGTGTGGATCAGCACGTCCGGCGTGCACGTCATGTCGACGGCCGCCTCCAGCGACAGGCGCCCCGGCGGGCCGCAGTCCTCGACGCGGCCCGCGACGCCGGGGTCGTCGAGTGCGTCCTGGATCGCGTCGCGTACGACGGCCCAAGCCCGGGCCGGCTCGTCGTCAACGGGGGGGATCGGACCGGGGTCGACCCCGAACGCACCGAGCAGGAACCCCGGCGGTGGCAGCCACTCGACCAGGTGACGGACGACGTCGCGGGCGACCCACCCCTCGCACGGGGCCGGGTTGTCCCACGCCTCTTCCGGGACGGCGGCGACTCGAGCCGTGAAGGCCTCGGCGACCCGGGCGAACCGCTCGGAGATCTCGGTCATCGCTACGTCCCTTCGCTTCGGCCGCTACGAGCTCGGCTCTGGCGGCGCTAGTCCGCCACGGTGCCGCAGGTCATGTTGATCGCGGCGGTCATCGAGCCGACCCCAGCAGCGCGTCCAGGGCGGCGTAGCTCTGCGCCAGCCCTTCCGCCATGCCGGATCCGAGCATGCCGTCGCGTTCCTCGGTGGTGTGGAACAGCGAGGTCGACACGACCTTGGTCCGGTCGCCGGCCACGGGCTCGAACGTCGTCGTCTCGACGCACACGTAGCCGGGCATCCCGTCCCAGTCGAACGTGAAGACGAGGCGCTCGGGAGGGGTGACCTCGCGGTAGCGGCCCTCGAATCCGTGCACGCCATCGGGGGAGTGCTCGACATAGCGCCAGTGACCGCCCGGCTCGACCTCCATGCGCTCGATGACAAGCGTGTTGCCGCGCCCCCACCACTGTGCGACCTGCGCCGGGTCGGTGTGCGCCTGCCACACGCGCTCGACCAAGGCCTCGAAGACCCGCTCGACGCGGATCTCGCGGTCGCTCGGCGTGGTGACCTCGAGGCCCGCAGTGCCAGCGGCTGGCGTGGTCATGTGTCGTCTCCCTTCGTGCGGTCGAGGAACGCGGCCAATGCGTCATAGCGCTCCTCGACCATCTGGCGGTAGCGGGCAAGCCATGCCGCCTCGTCGTCGAGCCGGCGCGGGCCCAGTCGGCAGTGCCGCACCCGGCCCACCTTCTCGGTCGTGACCAGGCGGGCGCCCTCCAGCACGTGGACGTGCTTGGCGATGCCGGTGAGCGTCATCCCGAACCGCGAGGCCAGCTCGCTGATCGACGCGTCGTCACGCCACAGCGACTCCAAGATGCCCAGGCGGGTGCTGTCGCCCAAAGCCGCGAAGGTCGCCTCCGCCTCGAGCGGCGGATACTGAACCATATAGTTCAGTATCCGCCACGTGGCGACCACGGTCAAGCGCGGGTGGCGGCGACCTCGCTCGGCGAGCTGCTAGCGGCGGGCGAAGCGGACGATGGCGAGCGGGGCGAAGACCGCGATGATCCCTGCGGTCCACACCAGGGACAGGCCGACGTAGTGGGCGGTGCTGTGGCCGAGCAGGGCTTCGACGTCGGAGCCGCCGGTGAGGCAGCGCACGGCGTTGACCATCACGGTGATCGGCTGGTGCTCGGCAAAGCCCTGCATCCACGACGGCATCGTGGACACGGGCACGTAGGCGCTCGACACGAACGTGAGCGGGAACACGAGCATCGCCATGCCTTGCGCGGCCTGCGCGTTGCCGGTGATCAGGCCCATCGTGATGAAGAGCCACTCGAACGCGAAGCCGAACAGGACGCACAGCCCGAACGCCGCGAGTCCCTGGCCGAGGTCGGTGGACAGCCGGAACCCGGCGGCGAAGCCGACGGCGGTGGTCGCGGCGAGGGTCCACACCAGCAGGCCGCTGTCGGCGATGGCTCGCCCGACCACGGCGGCGGCGCGGGGGATGGGCAGCGAGCGAAGCCGGTCCATGAACCCGGACTGGATGTCGTCGGCGACGCCGACCGCGGCGCCGGTGCCGGCGAACAGGATGGTGGTGGTGATGAAGCCGGGGACCAGGAAGTCGACGTAGCTGACGCTTCCGGCGTCGATCGCGCCGCCGAAGACGTAGCGGAACAACAGCAGGAACAGCACACCCTGCACGGTGCTCATGAGGATGAGCTGGGGCGTGCGCATGAACTTGCGGGTCGTGCGCTTGGCGACCGCGACCGAGCTGGTTGCGAGTCCGCTGCCGCGCCGTTCGTCGCGGGTGGGCGTCGGGGCGAGGGTCGTTGCCGTCATCGTGGGATCTCCAGTCGGTTCAGGCCGCGTCGCGGCGGGAGTCGGTGTCGCGGCGGTCGGTGCCCCGCGTGTCGCCGGGCCGGCCGGTGAGCGCGAGGAACACCTCGTCGAGGGTCGGTCGCCGCAGCGCGATGTCCTCGACGGCAATCCCGAGGGTGTCGAGGAGCCGCACGGCGTCGGGGAGCTGGTCGGTGCCCGCATCCACCGGGACCGCGACGCGTCGGATGGCTTGGTCGATCCGGGGATCGCCGCCGAAGCGGGCCAGCGCGCCGGCGGCCGCGGGAAGGTCGGCAGCATCGCGGACGTGCACCTCGATCACGTCACGACCGGCGCGTGACTTGAGCTCTGCCGGCGTGCCTGCGGCGATGACGGTGCCGTGGTCGATGATGACGATGTCGTGGGCCAGCCGGTCGGCCTCGTCGAGGTACTGCGTCGTGAGCAGCACGTCGGTCCCGCCGGCGACCAGGCCGCGGATGGCCTCCCACAGCTCGATGCGGCTCCGGGGGTCCAGCCCGGTGGTGGGCTCGTCGAGGAGCAGCAACCGGGGCGATCCCACGAGGCTCGCGCCGAGGTCGAGTCGGCGGCGCATGCCGCCGGAGTAGGTGCGTACGAGGCGATCGGCGTCGTCGGTCAGGCCGAGCTGCTCGAGCACCGACGTGGCCGCTGCGGTGGCGTCGCGGCGGTCCAGGCCGAACAGGCGGGCGACCATCTCGAGGTTCTCGCGTCCGGTCATGGCCTCCTCGACGGCGGCGTACTGGCCGGCGAGGCCGATCACGCGGCGCACGTGTGCGGGTCGGCGTCGAGCATCGATCCCGGCGACGTGGAGGGAGCCGCCGTCGGGGCGAACGAGGGTGGACAGGCAGCGAACGAAGGTGGTCTTGCCGGCGCCGTTGGGGCCGAGCACGGCGGCGACGCGACCGGGTCGGGCGATGAGGTCGAGCCCGGCCAATGCCGGGGTCTTGCCGAATCGCTTGGTGAGCCCTCGGGCCTCGATGGTGGGGGTCATGGCGGATCCTTTCCTGGCGACGAGCCGAGCGTCCGGCCGAGTCGGACGCGAGCCACTATCAATCACTTGAGTGATGGTTGTCAAGCAATTGAATGATTCTGTCAGGAGGATGATGGACTGAGAACTGTCGCCGGGGTAAGGTCGGCGACGTGGCAGCGAACGCGAAGCCCCGTCGAGCCCCCGAGCCCGCAGAGCGGCAGCGCGACGCGGAGCGGACGCGTCAACGCATCGTCGATGCCGCGCTTGAGGAGTTCGCGGAGAAGGGATTCGCCGGCGCCCGCATCCGATCGATCGCCGACCGCGCCGGGGTCAACTCCCAGCTGATCTCCTACTACTTCGGCGGCAAGGAAGGCCTGTACCACGAGATCCTGGGCCGCTGGCACCAGCGCGAGGCACGCATCGAGGAGCAGGACCTGACTCTCGGCGACGCGGTCGCCGCCTACCTCGAGGCCGGGTTCGACCAACCCGAGCTCATGCGCATCTTCATCTGGGAGGGCCTCACGGGCGGCGCACCAGACGACGAGGCCATGACGACCGAGGGCGAGGCTCCGGAGGTCACGGCCCTCCGGGCCCGTCAGGACGCCGGGGAGATCGCCGACGACATCGACCCCGCCTACCTGCTCGCCGCGCTCATGGGCGCCGTCGCCACGCCGGTCACCATGCCCCAGACGATCGAACGCCTCACCGGGCTGCCCGCGGACTCCCTCGAGTTCCGAGCGCGCTATGCGGAGCAGCTGCGCCGCATCGCCGCACACCTCCGCCAGGCCTCCCCACGACGTCCGCGCGCCACCGCGGGCAGAACCACGCGGATGACCCGCCGCCGCACGGAGTGAGCGGATAGATCCGGGAGAGCCGCATCAGTCGGGCAGTGTTACGGTCGCTACGACGCCTCGTGACCTCCGCTTCGGCGCAACGATGGGGTCGCGTGGCATGCGCGATCGCGTTGCGCGGCATCGTCATGATGTCGCCGGAGACGCGTTGCGAAGGAGGTCAGCATGCAGCCCAGGACCGACGCCACCTACAGCGACGCGGACAAGGAGGTCATCGCCAGCTACGCGACCTACGCCGAGGCTCAGCGGGCGGTCGACGCGCTCTCCGATGCCGGCTTCCCCGTGGAGTCCGTCGACATCGTCGGACACGACGTCCGCCTCGTCGAGCGGGTCACCGGTCGGCTCACCAACGCGCGGGCGGCGGGCGCCGGCGCGGCCAGCGGCGCGTGGTTCGGCCTGTTCATCGGACTGCTGGTCGGGCTGTTCACGTCCGGCCCGGAGTGGATCGGCCTGATGTTCGGCGGACTTCTCATCGGGGCGATCTGGGGCGCCGCCTTCGGCTTCGTCGCACACTGGCTGACACGCGGACAGCGCGACTTCTCCTCGGTCAGCAGCCTCGTCGCCGGCCGCTACGACGTGAGGGCGCCCCGCACCGAGGCACAGCGTGCCCGCGAGCTCCTGGGAAGCCCCCGGTAGCGACTGTCAGTAGCCATCGCCGCGACTCGCTCGACCTGCGGACGACGGGCGCCCGGGTCGGCTTCCCGGCCAGAATGCACACATGGCGGAGGGCTTGTCGGCGGCGGAGGTCGGGAAGGAGATCGGCGAGCACCGCCATCGGGGTTCCTCGGCCGATGCGCACGAGGTCCGAGGTCGCGACCGCGTCATCACCGTCGTCGAGGCGGTGTTGCTCGCCGTCGTCGCGTTGGTCGCCGCCTGGTCGGGGTACGCGTCGTCGAAGTGGAGCACCGAGTCGCGCGTGTTCCTCGCAGAGGCATCGTCCGCGCGCACCGACGCGAACCGCGCCCAACTCAGTGGAATGGAGATCCGCAATCTCGACGCGTCGATGTTCAACACGTGGTTCATCGCGTACAGCGCCGGAAATACCGCCGCCATGGACCTCGCAGAGAGGCGGTTCCGGCCCGAATTCGAGGTCGCGTTCGACGCGTGGCTGGCCACAGACCCGGTCGACAATCCCGACGCGCCGCCGGGGCCGACGTACATGCCGGAGTACGCGCAGCCAGACCTCGAGCGCGCCGAGGAGCTCGACGCTCACGCCGACGAGCGGTTCGAGGCGGGCGAAGACGCGGGCCAGACCGCCGACAAGTACGTGCAGACGACCGTCTACCTCGCGACCGTCCTGTTCCTCGTCGGCATCAGCGGGCACTTCCGGGTGAGGAAGGCGCGCGTCGGACTGGTGGTCGTCGGGGTAGTCGTGCTGACCCTCGCTGTCGTGTCACTCGCGACCTTGCCGGGGCTGCCATGAGCGACCAGCTTGACACCCCTTGTTGACAACATGTTTACATCACGACAACATGTTGTCCATGACGACCGCCCACGTCGCTGTCTACGACACGCTCGCCGACTGGGAGGTTGGTCATCTCCTCGTCGAGCTGCGCACGGGCCGCTTCACGGGCACGGCGTGGGGCGTCGTGGCCGTCGGCGAGTCCCTCACACCGATCACCACCATGGGCGGCCTACGCATCCTTCCCGACGCGGTCGTCGACGATCTCGAGCCCGCCGCCAGCGGACTCCTGATCCTCCCCGGCGCCGACCTGTGGGACGAGGGCGGCGGGCAGGCGTTCTCCTCTCTCGCGGAACGCTTCCTCGACGCGGGGGTTCCTGTCGCGGCGATCTGCGGCGCCACCGCCGGTCTCGCCCGAGCCGGCATCCTCGACGAGCGCGATCACACGAGTGCCTCCCGCGACTACTTGACGGCGACCGGATACGCCGGTGGCGATCGCTACGTCGATGAGCGCGCCGTTGTCGACGGTGACCTCGTCACCGCCGGCCCGCAGTCACCGGTGCAGTTCGCGTGTGTGACGCTCGGGCGCCTGGGCTTGGCCTCCGACCGCATGCTGGAGGCGTACGAAGGGCTGTTCCATGCCGCAGACCCTGCCGCCTTCCCGGCGCTCGTTCACACACCGGCCGCACCATGACCGCCACCGACCTCGGGGCGGGGGAGGGCACGCCGCCTCGCGAAGACTGGCCGGACCCGCCCCCTCACACCGCCGGTGGGGAGGTGCTGACCGATCTCGTGATCGCCGTCTTCCGGCTCAATGCCCGGCTCATGGAGGCCGCCCAAGGCATGGCGGCCGAAGGCGGACTCACGGCTGCGTGGTGGCAGGTGCTGGGCGGTGTCCTCGACCAGCCCCGCACCGTGGCCGACATCGGCAGGCGCATGGGCATGACCCGACAAGGAGTGTTGCGAGTCGCCGACCTGCTCGTCGACCACGGCCTTGCCGAGTACCGCGCCAACCCGGCGCACCGGCGCGCCAAGCTCCTCGCCTGCACCGAGCGCGGCTATTGGGCCATCCGCCGGATCGCACTCGTACAACGACCGTGGGCGGCCCGGACGGCTGCGCAGGTGGGCACCGACGAGCTGCACCAGGCACTGGCCACCGTCCGACGCATCATCGGCGTCGTCGAAGCGGGCTTCAGCCCGCCCCCTGCCTGAGCGCTACCCCGATGCCGCGCGCTGGGTAGCACTGCCAGGCGCGGCTCCCCCAAGCGCGCAGTCGGTCGAGCCGGCGAGGGTCAGAAGAACCTGCTCGATCCTCCCGCCACCATGAAATTACACCAGGGTGGGGGACTTGTTGCAAGGAGCCCACATGTGCTGACAATGCGCGTTACCAGCCGGCCCACCGGCGGTCGGCGGTACGGCCAGCAGGAAGCGAACAGCTGATGCTGACGCAGCGCACCGGGGGATGACCGAGCATGCGTGGTGATCGCCGGTGGCGGTCGACCGGCCCGAGGCTCGGTGGCCAGCTGGCGCTGGCCGGGGTCCTCCGACGGTCCGAATCGAAGGTGAGTCGATGGGCAGCTACGTACTGGATCTCCAGGAGATCGACCAGACGCAGGTCGCGGTCGTTGGCGGCAAGGGTGCGCACCTGGGGGAGCTGTCGCGGATCGAAGGCATCCGCGTGCCGCCTGGGTTCTGCGTGACGACGGACGCCTTCCGGCGGATCATGGCGGAAGCACCGTCGATCGACGATCGGCTCGATCGGGTGGCGCGCCTGCAGCCGGACGATCGAGACGCGATCCGCACGCTCAGCGCGGAGATCCGCCGGACCCTCGAAGGGATCGTCGTCCCTGACGACCTGGCGGCGGCGATCACCCGCTCGGTCACCCGCCTCGGCGAGCACGCGGCCTGCGCCGTGCGTTCCAGCGCGACGGCGGAGGACCTGCCGACGGCATCGTTCGCGGGCCAGCAGGACACGTACCTGAACGTCGTCGGGCCGGAGGCGATCATCCTGCACGTCAGCCGCTGCTGGGCGTCGCTCTTCACCGAGCGGGCCGTGACCTACCGCCTGCGGAACGGTGTCGTCCACCGGAAGGTCCACATGGCCGTGGTCGTGCAGCAGATGGTCTTCCCGCAGGCCGCCGGCGTCCTGTTCACGGCTGACCCCGTCACCGGCAACCGGAGGGTTGCCACCGTGGAGGCGACCCTCGGCCTCGGTGAGGCCCTGGTCTCCGGCCGCGTGAACGCGGACGGCTACCAGGTGCGCGACGGCGAGGTCGTCGCCAAGGCGGTCGCCACGAAGCAGCGTGCCGTCCTGGCCTTGCCGGCTGGCGGGACTCGGGAACAGGCGATCGACCCGGAGCGGCAGGAGCGGCCGGCGCTCGCGGACGCACAGGTCGTGCGGCTCGCACAGCTGGGCCGGCGGATCGAAGCGCATTTCGGCCGCCCCCAGGACGTCGAATGGTGCCTGGTCGACGACGGCTTCCAGATCGTCCAGAGCCGGCCTATCACCACGCTGTTCCCCATCCCCGCGGCCGGCGACGGAGAGCACCACGTCTACATCTCCGTCGGTCATCAGCAGATGATGACCGACGCCATGAAACCCCTGGGGCTCTCCGTGTGGCAACTGACGGCGCTCCGGCCGATGTACGACGCCGGCGGCCGGCTGTTCGTCGACGTCACCGAGGGCCTCGCTTCGCCGGCGAGCCGTGCAGGCCTCATGCAGCTCCTGGGGAGATCCGATCCGCTGATCCGGGACGCGCTGCAGACCATCCTCGAGCGCGACGACTTCGTCCGGTCGCTCCCGGACCAGGGGCCCGGCGAGGCGCCGGCTGGCGGCGCGCCGGCCGCGATCGAGACCGATCCGGCAATCGTCGACGAGCTGATCGGGCGCAGCCAGGCTTCCATCGCGGCCGTGAAGCGCGACATCCGGACGAAGTCCGGGTCGGCGCTGCTCGACTTCATCCTGGCGGACCTCCAGGAGCTGAAGCGGATCCTGTCCGATCCGCAGAGCCATCGGGTGATCATGGCGGCGATGGAGGCCACGTGGTGGCTGAACGAGCAGCTGCAGGCGTGGCTGGGGGAGAAGAGTGCGGCGGACACGCTCACGCTGTCCGTCCCCCGCAACGTCACGTCGGAGATGGGGCTCGCGCTCCTCGACGTCGCGGACGTGATCCGCCCGCATCCGGAGGCGGTGGCGTACCTGCACCATGTCGAGGACGAGGGCTTCCTGGACGAGCTGGCCGAGGTGGCGGGCGGGCGGGAAGCGCGCAACGCCATCCGGGCCTTCCTCGACGAGTACGGCATGCGCTGCGTCGGCGAGATCGACATCACGAGGCCGCGTTGGAGCGAACGCCCCACCACGCTCGTGCCCGTGATCCTCGGCAACGTCAAGAAGTTCGAGCCGGGCGCCGGCGAACGGCGCTTCGAGCAGGGGCGGCAGGAGGCGTGGAAGAAGGAACAGGACGTGCTGGAGCGACTGCGGGCCTTGCCGGACGGGGAGCGAAAGGCGGAGGAGGCCAAGCGGATGATCGACCGGGTGCGGACGTTCATCGGGTACCGGGAGTATCCCAAGTACGGCATGGTCAGCCGCTACTTCGTCTACAAGCAGGCCTTGCTGGAAGAGGCCGAGCGCCTCGTCCAGGCCGACGTGCTTCGTGAGAAGGAGGACATCTTCTACCTCACGTTCCAGGAGCTCCACGACGTCGTGCGCACGAACCGAGTGGATGACCAGCTCATCCACCAGCGCAGGGACGCGTTCAGGTCCTATCGAGCGCTCACACCGCCCCGGGTGCTCACGTCGGATGGCGAGGTCATCGCCGGGGTCTACCGACGGGACGACGTGCCGGCCGGTGCGCTGGTCGGCCTACCGGTGTCCGCCGGGACCGTCGAGGGGCGGGCCCGCGTCATCCTTGACATGGCGGACGCCGATCTCGAGGCGGGCGACATCCTGGTCACGGCATACACGGATCCCAGTTGGTCGCCCCTGTTCGTCTCGATCACGGGCCTGGTGACCGAGGTCGGGGGCCTGATGACCCACGGTGCGGTGATCGCACGGGAGTTCGGCTTGCCGGCCGTCGTGGGCGTGGAGCACGCCACCCGGCTGATCCGGGATGGGCAGCGGATCCGCGTGCATGGCACGGACGGGTACGTCGAGATCCTGCCCTAGCCTTCCGCCCATCCCGCCAGCTTCGGCGCATGGCTGCACCCGGAGGCACCGGAGCCATCGGGCCCTTCCCGCCCCACGTGGAGGGCGAGCCGATGGACGGCCAGATCGCTGGCGCTGGCGTCGTTGCGTGCGTGGTTAGCGGCAGTTGCAGACGCAGCGGCGATCGTCGGGGTGGTAGGAGTGGATCGCGCCAGTGCTATCGGTGTGCACGGCACAGCAGGTAGTGAGGAGGTCTCGGAGTTGGTGGCGGCCGCGCTGGACGCGTGATTTCATGCCGGACGCCGAGATGCCCGTGGCGGCGGCGGCCTGTACGTGGGTTTGGCCGTGGAGGTCGACACGAGTGAGGGCATCCCGGTAGATGGATGGGAGCTGATCGACGAGGGGTTGGAGGCAGCGTGCCAACTCCTGGGTGGCGTGGTTGGGTTCGCTGTCCCTGCCTTCGGGTTCGGTCCAGCGAGCGTCGTCGTCGAGCAGGGGCCGGTGCCGCCGTTGCAGGCGATAGTGATCGATCACGGCGTTGCGGGCCGCCCGATAGAGCCAGCCGGCCGGGTTGTCGACGGTGTCGAGGGTTCCTGCTGCCAGGCTGCGGGTGAGCACATCTTGGGTGATGTCGTCGGCGATGTGAGGGTTGTCCACCCGTCTGGCGATGAAGGCTCGTAGCCGGGTTGTGGTCTCAGCCCAACCGGCGTCGAGACCAGGGCTCGGTCGGGTTCGGGGCGGGGCGGACGCGTCCATCGGTCATCTCCGGTGTCGACAGTACTGACGAATGACCTCGCCGAAGGACGCAACCGCGACGAGGCCTGCATCCATTCGCCGCGCTGAACGTCTGTAGTGAGCGACGCCGTGATGTCGGCGCCACTGCCAGACGGCAGAGATGATCCCAGCGACCCGCGAGGAGACGATGATGACCACGAGCAGAGTGCAGCTCGCTCTGAATGTGACCGACCTGGAGGAGGCGACCCGGTTCTACCGCGACTTCTTCGGGGTTGAGCCGGCCAAGCGGCGGGACGGCTATGCAAACTTCGCGATCGCCGACCCGCCCTTGAAGCTGGTGCTGTTCGAGAACCCGACCGCCACATCGGCGCTCAACCACCTCGGCGTCGAGGCCGCCTCCACCTACGACGTGGCCGCCGCCGCCGCCCGCTTCGCCGCCGCCGGTTTGGCGACCACGATGTCCGGTGAGGAGCGTTGCTGCCACGCCATCCAGGACAAGGTGTGGGTCAACGCACCCGACGTCCCCCACGGCGGATGGGAGTTCTACACGGTGGTCGCCGACGACCCCGAGCAGTCCGCCGACGACACCGTCAGGTGCTGCACCAGCGATCCGGTGACGCTCGCCGGCGCGTGCTGCGCGACGACTTGAGAAACCATGACCACGCAAGCCATTGAGACGAACGCCACCTTCGAGGCGGTGGGCACGCTGGCTCCCGGCATCGTGGCTCGCAGCGCGGAGATCGAGCGCGGGCGGCGGGTGCCGCCGGACCTGGTCGAGGAGCTGACGGCGGCGGGCTGCTTCCGGATGCTGGTGCCGCGAAGTCACAGCGGCGGTGAGCTCGACCCGCCCGCGGATCTGCGGGTGATCGAGGAGCTCGCCCGGGCCGATGGCTCGGTCGGATGGACGGTGATGATCGGATCGTTGGCGCCGGTGCTGCTCGGGAAGCTGCCGCGGGAGAGCTTCGACGCTCTGTACGCCGCGGGCCCCGACGTGATCCTCGCCGGCACGTTCAACCCGACAGGCGTGGCCACGCCGGTCGATGGCGGGTTCGCAGTCACCGGACAGTGGTCGTTCGCCAGCGGCTGCCAGCACTGCCACTGGTTCGTCGCCCACTGCATCGTCGACGACGGCCGCCAGCCGCCGATACGCATGATGGTGCTGCCCCCCACGGACGTCGAGATCGAGGACACCTGGTCGGTGTCGGGCCTGTGCGGCACCGGGAGCCACGACTTCGTTGTCGGCGACGTCTTCGTGCCGGCTGAACGCAGCTTCGTGATCTGGGACGAGCCGTGCCTCGACATCCCGCTCCTGCAGATTCCGGAGCTGTCTCTCTCCTCGCTCAGGATCGGTGCCGTGGCGGTCGGCATCGCCCAGGGCGCCCTGGAGGGAATCACCGACCTGGCCACCGGAAAGGTGCCACTGTTCAGCGACGGGACCTTGGCGTCGAACCCGGTGTTCCAGAACCAGCTCGGGGATGCGGACGCCCGGTTGCGAGCCGCCCGCACACTGCTGTACGCCGACGCCGCGACGTTGTGGGAGACGGCGATAGCTGGTGCGCCGTTCAGTCCGGACCACCGGGCCCGGATCCGGGCATCGGCCACGTGGGTGACCGCGACGGCCGCGTCCGTGGTCGACATGGCCTACACCGCTGGCGGCGGGAGCTCGATCTACTCCAGCAACCCCCTCCAGCGTCGTCTTCGCGACATCCGCGCCCTCACTCAGCACTTCGGGGTCAAGCTCGACACGTTCACCAAGGCCGGTGCGGTGTTGGCCGGCCACGACGTCGACCTCACGTTCCTGTGACGGTGTTCGCACTGCCCTGAAACGCGGGATCTGCGCGACCGGGCAAGGCCGTCGATTCGCCGCGTCTCGCGGCTACCGCCGCGGTAGTGCTTGGAGAGCGTCGGAACAAAAGGCGGCGATGGCTGCCGCGACGGGTCCGGGGGCTTCCATCTGGAGCAGGTGGCTGGCGTCGGGGATGGCCGCGTCGTGGCACTGCGGAAACCATTCGTGGAGCAGCTCATGACCTTCGACGAACAAGGGGCTCGTCTTGGAGCCGAGCACGGACAGAACCGGGCACGTGATGGCCATGGCCTGGTCGGGTCCGAAGGTCCAGTCGGATACGGCAGGTAGCTCGCTGACGAAGAACGTGGCGGCGTCCTTTACCGCCTGCGCGATCCCTCCGGGCACCGTCCGCTCGATCGCGTTGTCCCAGTCGCGGTCACCGACGAGTGCCAGGAAGCCATGGACGGCACTTTCCGCGTCGCCATCTTCGTAGCGTCCGGCGAGGGGCGTGACCAGGTCGACGAAGGCCGCGCCGCTCGGCACCATCAGGAGCCCCGGTTCGAGTAGGACAAGCGACGCCACCCTGGAGGGGTGCCGGGACGCGAGCTCGAGGGCGATGGATCCGCCGCTCGAGTGGCCCACCACATGCGCACGATCGACTCCGAGGTGCTCGAGGAGCGCGACGGCATCGTCGGCGTGCACGGCAACCGCCGTTGCGCGGGCCTCGGGCGGGCAGCTGCTTCCGCCGACGCCGCGTCGGTGGTAGCGGATGCGCTGGAACCGGTCGAGGGCCGGATCCTCAACGAGTGGCCGCATGGCGTCGGCGATGTGGGCGCCGTGGATGAACAGCATCGGCTCGCCCCGACCCACGACCTCGTAGGCGACTTCGACGCGGTTGACCTTGACGTGTCTCATTGGCTTGTCCTCCATCCAGTTGTGGACTCGTTCGGGAGGAAGGGCGCCACAGGCGCCGTCGCGTCGCGACGCGACGTGTAGCGCCTGATGCGTGGCCCGCGCATCGGCCGTGGGTGGAGGAGCAGAATGGTGGAGCGCAACCAGGACTGGGAGAGGCAGCGATGAGCCAGCCGGTCACGCGGTACGCCAGGGCGGGCGATGTGAGCATCGCCTACCAGGTCATCGGTGAGGGTCCGGTGGATCTCGTGTGGGCCTACGGGCTGGCGTCCAACATCGAGGTGTTCTGGGAAGAGCCGTCGCTTGCCGCGTTCTTCCGGGGGTTGGCCGAGTTCAGTCGGCTCCTCATCTTCGACCGCCGGGGCTGCGGGCTCTCGGACCGAGGCGGCGTGTTGACCACCCCGACACTCGAGGAGCGCTCGGACGACATCCTGGCCGTGCTCGACGCCGTGGGTTCCGAGCGGGCCTCGATTCTCGGGGTCTCGGAGGGCGCGGGGTTGGCCGCCGTGTTCGCGTCGACCCACCCGGAGCGAACCAGCAGCATCATCCTGTACGGCACGGTCTGCCGCCTCCCGGACATCGAGCATCCGCTGGGCTTGCACGACGAGCAGCGCGCCATGGGATTCCTCGCCGCCATGGGCGCAGGGTGGGGCACGGAGGAGGCGGCCGAAGCCGGGGTGCCCCTGTGGGCGGCGAGCATGACAGGCGACACCGACTTCACCAGGTGGCTGGGCCGCTACATGCGCCAGTCGGTGAGCCGCAACGAGATCGTGCCGCTGCTGATGACGAACTTCGCGTACGCCCTTCCCGAGGTGTTCCCGGCAGTGCGCGTGCCGGCGCTCGTGCTCAACCGCCGCGATGACCCGCTGGCGCCGGTGGCCTACGCCCGTCGCATCGCGTCATTGATTCCCGACGGACACCTCGTCGAATTGGACGGGGCCGACCACTTCCCCTTCGTCGGCGACGCCGAGGCGGTCGCGGCCGAGATCGAGGAGTTCCTGGTCGGCTCACGAGCGCACACCGCCCGTCCGCGGCGCCTGCTCACGCTCGTGTTCACCGATATCGCCCAGTCGACCACACGGGTCGTCGAGCGGGGAGACGATGTCTGGCGCGAGCTCCTGGCCGCCCACGACCAGGACGTGCGGCGGCACCTCGCCCGATTCGGTGGCCAAGAAGTCAAACACCTGGGCGATGGCTTCTTGGCCGCCTTCGACGGCCCCGCCCGCGCCATCCGCTGCGCCCTCGGCATCAGCGACGCTGCCGAGCGACGCGGCCTTCCCCTCCGGGTCGGCGTCCACACGGGTGAGTGCGAGATCGTGGACGGGGACCTTCGCGGCATCGCCGTGCACGTCGGTGCCCGACTTGCCGAGCTGGCCGAGCCAGGCGAGATCCTGGCATCGAGCACCGTACGCGACCTCGTCGCCGGCTCGGGCGTCCGCTTCGGCGAGGGACGTGACGTCGAGCTGGCCGGGATCGCCGGAACCCGGACGGTCTTGCCCGTGATCCGCCAGGGCGTCAGACCCGACGTCGCCCGTCGGCTTGCCAGCGAGCAGGCCAACGTGTTCCGCCGTGACGGCGAGTACTGGACCGTCGGCTACCGGGGCCTCGTCGTAACCCTGCGGGACAGCAAGGGCCTCCACGACCTCGCTCACCTGCTCACCGAACCCCGACGGGAGATCCACGTCCTCGATCTCATAGCGGAGGGAACCGGTGCCCGGTCCGTCTCCGCGAGCGCGGCCGCCCAGGCGGGACTCGCCATTCAAGGCCGGGGCGAGCCTGTGATCGACCAGACGGCCCTGGCCCAGTACAAGCGCCGAATCGCCGACCTCGAAACCGAGATCGACCAGGCGCACGAATGCGCTGACAGTGAAGCGGCGGCGGTGGCCCAGGAGGAGCTCGACTCGCTCGTCACCCAGCTAACCGCCGCGTACGGCCTCGGCGGTCGCTCCCGCCGAACACCCGACCACGTCGAGCGCGCCAGGAAAGCAGTCAGCCGCCGGCTCCGCGACGCCATCACCCGGATCGCGCACGCCCACCCGCGGCTCGGACGGCATCTCGACGCTTCCATCCACACCGGTGCGTTCTGCTCGTACCAGCCAGAGCGAGACACCGTGTGGGCGATCGAAACCCACACGGGCTGACCATCTACCAGACCGACTGGGATGCTCGCGGCGCCGCCATTGACCGTGCCGGAGTGAAGTTGCCTCCCGCGACCAGGTCGGCCGTCTATGCGGCAACGGACACGCCCCATGCTCGTCCTTCGTGCGCCTGGCTCGCCGGCGTCCACTCGCGGGACGCCGATGCACATTCCCGCACCGTCGGAGCGTCAAGGCTGAGGTGACACCGGATCGTCAACCATCGGCCGGAGCCGAAGGTGCCGCCCGCAGGCCGGCCGACGGCGCCGGCGTTAGCCGGCGCCCTTGATCCCCTAGAGCCAGATTCGGCAGAGCAGAGCGTCGCCGTACGTGTCGGGCGCCGTCCTCCAGGCGGCCGCTCAACGTCGACATCGAGGTTCTGCGCCCCGACGGACTTGTCGGCGGCGCGACAGCTCATGGACAGCACTCCCGACCTCTGAGAGCCCGCGCCCCGAACGAGCTCAGGGAATGATCCCGGGCCGAGCACGGCGTCGAACCAAGCTCGAGCGCGGCTCCATGCGGGTGCTCGCCACTGGCGGCATCATCGGTCTCGCCACCATCCTCGGCGCCGTACTGGTAAGCCAAGACGTCGCCGGCTGGATCGTGGGGCTCGCCGTCGGACTCACGTCGGTGATCCTCGCGGCCCTCTTGTGGTCATCACGACAGCTGTAGTCACGCGGGCGCACCCGTCGCGCCGCCAACCGATCCGTTCCGCTACGGCGATCGTCGACGACAGCTTCGCTTCGGCCGCCGAGCTCGTTGGGCTCGGCTCCCGAGTCCCGTGGATTCTCGCGGCTGGTCCGCGCCGATGGGCTGCTCGGTAGCCGACGAGCAACGCGGTGT
>Ga0075431_100000088_pt1 | contig 56098 bp, 43 predicted proteins | sample RhiMetdeltSRZDD5_FD_75297 | JGI IMG/M metagenome (GOLD analysis project Ga0075431, IMG submission 75297) | Populus rhizosphere microbial communities from Tennessee, USA - Rhizosphere MetaG P. deltoides SRZDD5 | ecosystem: Host-associated > Plants > Roots > Rhizosphere > Soil | place: USA... | reverse complement strand
CTTGAGCGTGGTGTCCCAGAACGTGTACTCCTTCTGCTGAGTGTCGAACGGGAACTTGAGGTACAGGCCGTCGAACGTGATCTGCGTCCTCGTCCCATTGAACTCGGTCCAGGTGTCGCAGCAGTCGATCTGCTCGGCGGTGTTCCGGTCGAAGGCGATCCGATCGAGGGTGGCGTTCAGCGGATCTCCGTCGGTGTTGGGGTCATAGCCGGGGACATCGGTGTAGGACAGCGTCTCGTACACCGCGATCTTCTGGCCTTGCTCGTCGCTGGCCTGCTCGCTGGCGTCGACCTGACCGACGACCTTGCGGACCGACTCGAGCTCGCCGCCGGTCACGATCTGGGGCGGGCTCTGGTGGAGATCCAGGTAGGTGGCATTGTCACCGCGGGCTACGGCCGGGGTGTCCGTCGTGTCGCGGTCGATTACCGCCAGGGCCAAATTCGGGTAGGCGTACCACTTCGAGAAGGCAGCGCCGACGATGAACAACATGCCAATGGCAAGACATACCAAACCCGACTTCTTGCCCACGTGTGCTCCCTCAATGACCGCGCGAGACGAGCGGACACTACCAGTCAGTAGGGCCGTTGGGTAGGTCTACGCTGAGCGCTCGAGCCCGTGTCGTCCAGGTGCGCTGTCCGGGAGCAGCGTCACCGGTCCAGGTCGGCCAGCGTCACGGTGTCGCCGTCGACCAGCAGCGCCTGGCCATCGCGCAGGCAGCGGTAGCTCAGTCCCTCGGCGGCCAGGTGGTCGGCGGCCAACTCGACCCGCTCCGACTCCGGATGGTCGGACCGCCAGTGCGGCACGATGCGAAACGGAATCAGGTCGAGGCATCGAGGCTCGATCGCGGCCGAGTAGCCCGGAGGCACGGCCGACGCGTCGTCGACGAGGTCGATGCCCTGCAGGTCCGGTCCGGCGACGCACGCGCCGGCCGAGTAGCCGCCGTAGGCGAAGGACTCGTCGTCCAGCCGATGGTGTAAGGCGTCGACGAAGCCCGACTGTGTCATCGCTCGCGCCAGGACGAACGAGTTGCCGCCGAGCGCCCAGACGAGATCGAGTTCGCGCAGCCGAACCCGCAGCCGGAAGCGATCCTCGAAGAAGTTCCGCAGATCGAGCTCCTCGGCCACGTAGCCGAGGCGCTCCAGCGTGTACTGCTCCCGGGGCAGGTCCCGCTCGCGCGTGCCGTCGAACTCGTCGAGCGCGTTGAGCACGATCCCGGCCCTGCCGGAGCCGCCGTTCGGGCGCAGCAGTGGCGGCGGCCGCTGTCCGGACCGCAGGTACCACGAGCTGAGGATCAGGCGCATAGGCGATCGCTACGTCGGCAACGACGGCGGCGTCGCGGCGGGCTGCTCCGCGAGTCGCTCCAGCGCCACATCGATCGCCGTGTCCAGCTGCGGATCGCGACCGGCCACCCGGTCCTGCGGCGTCATGACGACCTCGACGTCGGGATCGACGCCGTAGTTCTCGACACCCCAGCCGGGACCTTCGAGCCAGAACGAGTAGCGCGGCTGCGTGACGATAGTGCCGTCGACGAGCCGGTAGCGCAGGTCGATGCCGATCACGCCGCCCCAGGTCCGCGTACCCACCACCGGCCCGATGCCCAGCGCCTTGATCGCCGCGTTGACGATGTCGCCGTCCGATCCGGCCCATTCGTCGGCGACCGAGACGATCGGTCCACGCGCGGCGTCGAGCGGGTACGGCTCGGGCCGCATGTCGCGGGGCAGGTCCCACCCGATGACGCGCTTGGCGATCCGCTCGATCACCATCTGCGACGTGTAGCCGCCGCCGTTCTCGCGGACGTCGAGGACGACGCCGTCCCGGCTCATCTCGGTACGCAGATCGCGGAGGAACTGCCCCCAGCCCAGCTCGCCCATGTCCGGCACGTGGAGGTAGCCGAGTCGGCCGTCGGACTTCTCGTGGACGTACGAGCGCCGGTCGGCGACCCAGCCCTGATAGCGCAGCGGCAGGTCGTCGGCCACCGGCGTGACGACGATCCGGCGGTGCTCCCCCGCCGCGGTCTCGATGCCGAGCTCAACGGGCTTGTTCGCGGCGCCGAGCAGCAAGGGTCCGGGGCCCGTCATCGGATCGACCGGATGGCCGTCGACGGTGCGCAAGGCGTCGCCGGCTCGCACGCCGGCGCCCGGAGCCAGCAGCGGAGACCGCGCCCGCGGGTCGGAGGACTCGCCCGGGAGCACCCGGTCGATCCGCCACGTGCCGTCGTCATCGCGGCGCAGATCGGCGCCGAGCAGCCCGGGCCGACGAGCGGCGGCGGCTTCGTCCGGCGGCGCGATGACATAAGCGTGTGACGTGCCCAGCTCCCCTTGCAGCTCCCACAGGAGGTCGACCAGTTCGCTGTGGGTGCCCAACCGCTCGACGAGCGGCCGGTAGCGCTCGCGCATCGCCTCCCAGTCGGTCCCGCCCATGTCGGGACGCCAGTAGTGGTCCCGCATCAGTCGCCAGGCCTCGTCGAACGCCTGCTGCCACTCCGAGCCGGGCCGGGTGTCGACCCGTACTCGCGACAGATCGACGGTGAACTGCTCGTCGTCCGAGGCGGTGCTCTCGTCCTGGCGCGGCAGCGGATGCAGCGACGACGGCCGGACCACGAGCTCGTCCTTGTCGAGGAGCACGAGCCGCTTGCCGTCCCCGGTGGACCAGACGTCGTCGGCGGCATCGGCGATCGTCTCGCAGCGGCGCCGCTTCAGGTCGAAGTGCTCGAGAACCGCCCGGGTCGGATCCGCCGTCAGATCCGGACGGTCGTCGCCGAGCTCGCCCACGGGCGGCTTGCGCAGCCACACGACGCCGTCACGCACGGCCCGGAGCGACGAGTAGCGGGCGGCCTGGACCGGGAACGGCCGGAGCCGCTGTTCGAGTCCTTCGAGGTCGACGACCGTCGCCGGCGGCTCCGCGTCGTCGGCCGCCGCCCCCGGCTCCGGGGGTCGGCCACCCGGCTCCGCGTCGAACGGCGACGGCGTCGTCGCGGCCAGCGGCACGAGGAAGGGCCGGTAGGCGCCCGGGAACGACATGTCGAAGGAGTAGGCGTCGATCATCGGGTCGAAGCTGCGGGCCGAGAGGAACGCCAGGTGCTTGCCGTCGAGGGTGAAGACCGGCGCCAGGTCGCTGAACCGCATCGCCGTCACGTCGACCACGGTCAGGTCGTCGACCCGGGCCATCCGGATCTGACGCAGGCCCGGCAGGTCGCCGCCCATCCGGCTCAGGCCGGGATGCGACCAGGCCAGCCACGCCGAGTCGGGCGAGAAGGCCAACCCCCAGACGTCACCCTCCTCGGAGCGGATCACCTCGCGTACGTCACCGCTGGCGGAATCGACCAGCAGCAGCCGGCCGTCGTGGCTGGCCACCGCCAGCACCGACCCGTCCGGCGCCGCCGCGACCTCGAGTACGCGACCGAGACGCCCGGCTGCGAGCCGTCGTGGCTCGCCGTCCACCCCGGCACCCGGGCCGATCTCGAGGGCGTCGTCGCCGTCCGCGTCAGTCACCCAGGCCACCCGATCGGAGCCGACCTGCACCGGGATCCGGGCCCGTACACCCGGCTCGGCGGCCAGCGCCCGCACCGGCCCGTCCCGATGGGTCAGCCAATGCACCGTGCCACGGACCTCGATGACGCTGGCCCGGCCGGTGGCGTCCGGGCCGACCGTGCCGAGGTGCTTGCCGACCTCCACCGGTCGGGGCTGGCGACCCGGACGGCTGGTGCCCAGTGACACGTCGATCTGCCGGGGCGCTCTGGTCCCGGGCTCGTCGAGCACCCAGAGCTCGCCGCCCGCCATGTAGACGATGCGGGTGCCGTCGGTCGCGGAGTGCCGTACGTAGAACTCGTGGTCGGTCAGCGCCGTCAGGGCGCCGCTGTCGATGTCGAGCGCGTAGACCTGCGCGACCCCCTCGTGGTCGGACACCACGTGGAGCCGGCCGCCGGCCCAGGTCGGCCACGACAGCGAGGCGGCGTGGTCGGGCAACAGCTGCTCGAACTCGCCGTCGCCGCGGCGATCCAGCCAGAGCTTGGCGGCCGTCCCGCCCCGATAGCGCTTCCACCAGGCCAGATCGCGTCCGTAGCCGGCCGGCGTCGCGACGGTGATGGCGCTGTCCGGGCCGTAGGCGACGTCGTTGACGATGCCGTACGGAAGCCGGCGACTCGGTCCGCCGTCGAGCGGCAGCGCATGCGCCCAGCTCCGGGCGCGGCCGCCCTCGCCCGCCGTGGTGACGGCGACGACCTCACCGGCCGGCGTCCAGCCCCGCGTCAGGGTCCGGTCCGAGCCCCAGTAGCTCAGCCGCCGGCTGTCGCCGCCCGTGAGCGGGGCGACGTAGACCTCGGGCACGCCGTCGCGCGAGCTCGTCCATGCCACGGTCTCCCCGTCGGGCGAGATCGCCGGGTAGCTCACGGGTGTCCGGTCCGCTGTGAGCCGCCATGCCCGGCCGCCGCCCACCGGCGCCAGCCACACGTCGTCCTCGGCGACGAAGGCGACGAGATCGCCGTGCACATGGGGAAAACGCAGATAGCCGTCGGACATGCGGCCGACCCTATCTCGGCTGATAACGTGCCGCCCCGAAGGGAGCAGCGCACATGCTTGAGCGCCCACGATTTCGGCATGTGGTCTTCTGCAACTGGCGGGACACCACCAATCCCGAAGGCGGCGGGTCCGAGCGCTATGTGGAGCACATGGCGCGTGGGCTCGTCCGCCGAGGCTGCCGCGTCACCATCTGCTGTGCACGCCACGAGAACGCACCCGACGACGAGATCCGGGACGGTGTCCGGTTCGTCCGCCGCGGCGGCAAGCTCGGCGTCTACCCACGGGCGCTGGCCGGGCTCGCCCTGCGCCGGCTCGGCCCGGTCGACCTGGTCGTCGACGTCCAGAACGGCCTCCCTTTCTTCACCCGGCTCGCGACCTGGCGACCGGTGGTCGTGCTCGTCCACCACGTCCACCGCGAGCAATGGCCAGTCGTTTTTCCGGGGCTCATCGGGCGGATCGGCTGGTGGATCGAGTCCCGCCTGGCGCCGCGGCTGTACGCCCGATCCCAGTACGTCACAGTGTCGGCCCGCACCCGTGACGAGCTGTCCGGGCTGGGCGTCGGGGCCGACCGGATCGCCGTCGTCCACAACGGCACCGAACCGTCACCCGACCTGACCGGCGAACGGTCCGCCACCCCAACGATCTGCGTGGTCGGACGCCTCGTACCCCACAAGCAGATCGAGCACGCCATCGACGCCGTCGCCCAACTGCGTGCGCGGTTTCCCGGCCTGCGGTGCCGGATCGTGGGCGCCGGCTGGTGGGAGGAGAGCCTTCGCGAGTACGCCGCCGGCCGCCGCGTGGCCGACGCGGTCGAGTTCCTCGGCCACGTCGACGAGGCGGACAAGCATCGGGTCTACGCGAACGCCTGGGTGCAGGCGCTCCCGTCGCTCAAGGAAGGCTGGGGGCTCGTCGTCGGCGAGGCCGGTGCGCACGGCACGCCGACCGTGGCCTATCGCTCGGCCCGCGGCACCCAGGAGTCGATCTCGTCGGACGTGTCGGGACTGCTCGTCGACACCAAGGCGGAGTTCGTCGCCGCGCTCGGGCAGGTCCTCGACGACCACGAGGTGCGAAAGCGACTCGGCAAGGGCGCCTACGAGGATTCGCTCCGCTACACCTGGGAGCATGCCGAGGAATCGTTCCTCAGCGTGCTCAACCTGGCGTACGACCGGGGACGCACCGGCTCGGTGGATCCGGTCTAGCCCTCGGTTCCGTACTGGACCACGGACGTCTCGACCGGGTCCGGATTGTCGTTCGAGTTGGTGGCCACGATCGTGACCATCGTGCCGACGGCCAGTCCGCCACCGACGACAATCGCCACGGCGCCCGCGAGTATCGATCCCATCCGCACTCCCTCTCCCGATCGGGAGATTATCAGGGAATCGGCGCGCTGGGCCGAACGCGGCGTCTCAACCTGCTCCTGACGAGGTGTCCAGCCGCCACGAGCGCCGTGCCACCGGCGACGACCCACGCGAGTCCGACGACGGCGACGCGGGGCGTCGAGGGTTCCGGCGGTGCCGCGATCGGACCGGGCACGGCGTAGATCTCGAGGTCGCCCGCGACCGCCACCCGGTCGAGACCGGACAGGTCGGCACCGGCCGGCCCGGCGTCCGTGGCGACGACGACGGCACCGATGCCCAGCCGGGCCAGTTCCGGGGCGAGCTCGGCGCCGCCCAGGTCGGCCAGCGCGGTCTGTACGTCGGCGGCCCGCGGATCCTCGCCCTCGATCAGCTGGCCGGAGACGACCAGGTCGTCGTTGAAGACCGTCGGCACGCTGAAGTACCGGCCAGCCGGATCGAGGACGGGCCGTCCGTCGTTCCAGTCCGGCGCCCGGTAGGACGTGAACGGCAGCACGAGCAGGTCGCCGTCAGGATCCAGGTCCGTGACGATCTGGCGGGAGTCGTGCCAGGAGTCCGGGTACGCGACCGGCTCGAGGTCGCCGCCGACGCCCCACGCGAGATCGGGCAGCAGCGCCAACGGCCAGATCACGGCGAGTACGGCGGCGAACGACGCCAATGGAGATCGCAAGCGGGTCGCAGCCGCTTCGGCCGCCCAGCCGAACGCGATCGCCGCGCCGATCGCCAGTAACGGCAGGAAGCGGGTGCCGTCCCGGATCAGCCCGAGGCCGGGTCCGTGCTCGACGAGCCAGCCCACCGCGCCGGGCGCGGCCCAGCCGGCGAGCGCGACTCCGACGCCGAGGAGTGCGAGGCCCGCGAAGGCGATCGCCTCGCGGCGTTCGGCAGCCAGCCAGCGCCGCCAGCCCACGACGACAGCCAGGCCGACGGTGATCAGGCCCAGCAGTGCGATCGGGGTGTCTCGGCTGTCCGGCACGACCTCGGCGTTCCACACCCCGCCGAGGCTCAGCACCGAGCCGACGGGTCCGAGCCAGCCCTCGGACTCCGCGCCGAACCGCTCCACGGCGTCGGGATCGCTGGTGGCGCCGCCCGGATAGGCAAGGCCCGCGATCAACCAGGGTGCGTTGACCGCCAGTCCGACCGCCGCAACCAGGCCGAGCCGGCGCAGCCGCGAGGCGGCGTCGCCCCCGGCCTGCGATGCCAGCGCCACGAGGAGCCCGAGCACTCCCCCGACAGCGCTGAGCGCACTGGCGGCCATCGCCAGCGTGAGCGCCGACCAGGCCGGCCAATCATCGCGGCGAAGGCGCCGGCCGACGACGAGGATCCATGGCAGGGCGGCGTATCCGACGAGTAGCGGCCAGTGTCCTAGCCCGAGGCGCTCGGCGACGAACGGGTTCCACACGTAGAGGCTCGCTGCGGCCAGCGCGGCCACGGCACCGCGATCGACGCAGAGCCGAGCGGCCCCGGCGCCGGCGAGTCCGAGCGCCGCCAGGAGCACCAGCTTCTGGAGGAGCTGACCGGGGACGACCTCGTCGACGACGCCCACGGCGAGGTCGGACGGAACCACTCGCGGCAACGCCGTACCCAGCCCCCAGCTGTCCCGATGGACTGTGAGGTCCGGCACCCAGACCATGTCGTAGCTCAAGACATAACCCGGTGCGAGCAGGGGGGCGCAGATGAGGGCGCTGAGCAGCCAGGGCCACAGCACCACGATCACGCGCGCGCGTCGCGACATGCTCCGGACCTGCCTCCCTGTCAGTGCGATGCGAGCCGGACTATCGTCTCCCAGGCCCCTGAAGGAGACGAGACGCCATGCCGCAGCCGCCCGCCGATCTGCGCTCCCGGCTCGCCGGGGCCGGCATGGTCGCGGTGTCGATAACCGCCATGAACGTCGCCACCTACAGCTTCACCCTCGTCGCGGCCCGGCTGCTCGCGCCGGCGCACTTCGGCGAGCTCACCGCGATGATGGGCATCGTCCTGGTCGGCAACGTCGCGGCGCTCGGACTCCAGGCGACGACCGCGCGGCGGATCGCCACGCGGCGCACCGACGACGAGCAGGCCGCCGTCATCGACGCCGCCCGGCGGGCCACCTGGATGGCGGCCGCGACCGTCGCCGCGGTGACCTTGGCGTTGTCGCCCTTGCTCCAGGCGGCGCTCGACCTGACCTCGTGGTGGTCGATGCTCCTCGTCGCGCTCACCCTCGTCCCCCTCACCGTCTTCGGCACCCAGGCCGGAGTCGCCCAGGGCAGCCGCCGGTGGAGCCGGCTCTCGCTCCTCTACGCCGTGATGGGTGCCGGGCGGCTGGTGTGCGGCACCGCCGCGGCCGCGATCGACGCCACGCCGTCGGTGGTGATGGTCGGCGTGTTCGTCGGCGCGGCCGTCCCGGTCGCGGTGGGCTGGCCGCTGCTGCGTCCGAGTCCGCCGCCGCCGGTCGGGCCGCGTGCCGTGGAGAGCGAGTCGGCACGGCCCACCGACAGCAGGGCCGTCCTCGTCGAGACCCTGCATGGCAGCCATGCCCTGCTCGCGTACTTCGCCCTCACCAACGCCGACGCGCTACTTGCCCGGGTGGTGCTGAGCCCGCACGACAGCGGCATCTACGCGGCCGGGCTGATCGTGACCAAGGCCTGCCTCTTCCTGCCGCAGTTCGTCACGGTCGTCGCGTTCCCCGACCTGGCCCAGGCCCGGGACACCCGTACCCGGCGGATCGCGGCCGGGCTGATCGCGGCCCTCGGCGGCGCGGTGGTCGCCGGCACCTGGCTGCTGCCGGACCTGGCGCTGGCGTTCGTGGGCGGCGACGAGTACGCGGACGTCCAGGACCTGCTGCCGTTGTTCGCCCTCGAAGGCTCGGTCTTCGCACTGCTCCAACTACTTCTCTACGACGCCCTGGCACGGCGCAGCCGGGTGATCACCGTCGGCCTCTGGACAGCTCTCGCCGCCGCGACCGTCGTCGTGCTCACCAGCGTCGACACGGTAGCGGGCCTTCCGGTCGTCATGACGAGCGCCGCGGCGGGTGTGGCGGTCCTCAGCGCCCTCCCGATCCGGCCCCGGCTGTCCCGGCGTCAGTGAACCGCCTCGTGCCAGCTGCGGCCGACGCCGACCGACACGTCGAGCGGCACGGTGAGCTGCGCGGCGCCGGCCATCTCGGTCCGCACCAGCTCGGTCACCTGGTCGAGCTCGCCCGGCGCCACCTCCAGCAGCAGCTCGTCGTGCACCTGGAGCAGCATCCGGGACGTGAGACCGGCTGACGTCAACGCGGCGTGGACCCGCAGCATCGCGACCTTGATGATGTCGGCGGCCGAGCCCTGGATCGGGGCGTTGAGCGCCATCCGCTCGGCCATCTGCCGCCGCTGCCGGTTGTCGCTGGTCAGATCCGGCAGGTAGCGGCGGCGGCCCAGGATCGTCTCGGTGTACGTCGTCCGGCGCGCCTCGCCCACGATGCCGTGCAGGTAGTCGCGGATGCCGCCGAAGCGCTCGAAGTACTCGTCCATCAGGCCTTGCGCCTCGCGGGTCTCGACGCCGAGCTGCTGCGACAGGCCGTAGGCCGACAGCCCGTAGGCGAGGCCGTAGTTCATCGCCTTGATCTTGCTGCGCATCTCACCGGTCACCTGGTCAGGCTCGACGTCGAAGACCCGGGCGGCCGTGACGGTGTGGAAGTCCATGCCCGACTCGAACGCCGCGATGACGTCGGCGTCCTCGGACAGGTGCGCCATGATGCGCATCTCGATCTGGCTGTAGTCGGCCGTGAGCAGGCTCTCGTAGCCGTCGCCGACGATGAACGCGCCCCGGATCCGGCGGCCGGACTCGGTCCGGATCGGCACGTTCTGCAGGTTGGGGTCGGTCGAGGCGAGCCGCCCGGTCGCGGCCACGGTCTGGATGAACGTGGTGTGGATGCGGCCGTCGTCGGCGATCGTCTTGCGCAGTCCCTCGACGGTCGAGCGCAGCTTGCTCGCGTCGCGGTGGGCCAGCAAGTGCTGCAGGAACGGGTGCTCGGTCTTGGCGTAGAGGCCCTGCAACGACTCGGCGTCAGTGGTGTAGCCGGTCTTGGTGCGCTTGGTCTTCGGCATGCCGAGCTCGTCGAACAGCACGACCTGCAGCTGCTTCGGCGAGCCGAGGTTCATCTGCTTGCCGATGATCGCGTACGCCTCCTCCGCCGCACTGCGGACGTGGTCGGCGAACTCCTCCTCGAGCACGGCGAGCACGTCGTCGTCGACGGCGATGCCGATCTTCTCCATGTCGGCCAGCACGTCGACCAGCGGCAGCTCGACGTCGCTCATCAGCGCGGCCCCGCCCCGCTTGTCGACCTCGGCCTCGAGCACCGCGGCGAGGTCGACCGCGGCTCGGGCCCGCAGCATGACGACCTCGGTGTCGGCTCCGTCGTCGACGTCGAGGGTCAGCTGGCCACCTTCGGCGTCGTCGCGCAGCTCGCGACGGAGGTAGCGCAACGTGAGGTCGGCAAGGTCGTAGGAGCGCTGGTCGGGTCGCGCCAGGTAGGCCGCGATCGCGGTGTCGCACGCGAGTCCGCGCAGCGGCCAGCCGTGCGCGGCCAGCGCGTGCATCGGGCCCTTGGCGTCGTGGAGCACCTTGGGTCGATCCGGGTCGCCCAGCCAGGCGGCCAGTGCCTGATCGTCCTCCGGCGTCAGCCCGGACGTGTCGAGCCAGGCCGCCGGGCCGTCGGGATGGGCGAGGCCCAGCACGTCGACGCGCCCGGTGCCCCGGCCCCACGTGCCCTTGAGCGTCAGGCCGAGTCGTTGGCCGGCCGGAGCGTGCTTGTCCAGCCAGGCCGGCAACGCGCCCGCTGCGAGCCGTTCACCGTCGACGGACACGGCGGAGTCGGCTTGCGGCTCGTCGACCGCCAGGGTCTCGAACAGCCGGTCCCGCAGCACCCGGAACTCCAGGCTGTCGAAGACCTGATGGATGCCGTCGCGGTCCCACGGCTGCATCTCGAGGTCGGTCGGTGTCACCGGCAGCTCGAGATCGCGGACCAGTTGGTTGATCCGGCGGTTGCGAAGCACGTCGGACAGATGGTCCCGGAGCGACTGCCCGGCCTTGCCGGTCACCTCGTCCACCCGCTCGACCAGACCCTCGAGGCCGTCGAACTGACCGAGCCACTTGGCGGCCGTCTTGGGGCCGACGCCGGGAACGCCCGGGAGGTTGTCACTGGTCTCACCGACGAGCGCCGCCAAGTCGGGATAGCGCTCGGGGCGAACGCCGTACTTCTCCTCGACGGCGTCGGGCGTCATGCGCTTGAGCTCGGAGACGCCCCGGATCGCATAGAGGACCGTGGTCTGGGCGGTGACGAGCTGGAACGTGTCGCGATCGCCGGTGCAGATCAAGACGTCGTAGCCGTCGGCCTCGGCCTTGGCGGCGAGGGTCGCGATGACGTCGTCGGCCTCGTAGTCCTCCTTCTCCACGGTACGGATCTTGAGCGCGCCGAGCACCTCCTTGACCAGCGAGACCTGGCCGCTGAACTCCGACGGCGAGGTGCTGCGGTTGGCCTTGTACTCGGCGTACTCCACGGTCCGGAAGGTCTGGCGCGAGATGTCGAACGCGACCGCGACGTGGGTCGGCTGCTCGTCGCGGAGGACGTTGATCAGCATCGAGGTGAAGCCGTAGACCGCGTTGGTGTGCTGCCCGGTGGTCGTCGAGAAGTTCTCCACCGGGAGCGCGAAGAACGCCCGGTAGGCCACCGAGTGGCCGTCGATCAGCAGCAGCAGAGGTCGCTTGGCGTCACCCACGGCAGCGACTCTAACCGGCCGAGCCGACAGGCGGGCCTACGGCGTCATGGCTTCGCGGGCGCGGCGCCGACGCAGCCGCCGACGGGCGGCGATCAGGCGCCCGGTGCCGCCGTTGCGCAGGCTGTCGACCGGACCTGTCACGAGCGGCACTCCGGCCGCGCTGGACAGTCGTCCCCGTAGCGCGGACACCGACACGCCGCGCAGGATCGCGACCTGACAGAAGCCCAGCCGGGCCAGGAACCGATGCGCGTCGCGACTGCTCGCCGGCGTCGTCGCGAGCAGGTGTGGTGCCTTGGTGTCCTCCGCCCAGGTGGTCGCCGCCGTCAACAGGGCGGACGCGACGCCGCGGCGCCGATGTCCCGGTCGGACGTGGAGGTGCGACACGTGCACGGCCTGGGCGACCTGGATCGGTGAGATCGGCGCCCGACGCAGATGGACCGCCCCGACCACCTTGGCGTCCGCCTCGGCGACGAGCAGCAACTCGTCAGGATCCTCGTCGATCCGGGCGATGGCCGTGGCGGCCTCGGCCCGGGCTCCGGACATGATCCCTAGGTCGGCTTCGTCCTCGTCCGGGTCGGTCTCGTCCTGACCAGCGGCCTCGGCCCAAACCTCGACGAGGTCGTCGGCGTCGGTCGGTCGAGCGACTCGCACCCCTACGACGGCACGCGCCACGGCCCCGCTCCTTTGCGATCTCAGGGCAGGATCCACAGCGGAACCCTCGCCGAGATTGACAGACTACTTCCGAGCGGCCACACCGGCCGAGCCGCTCACGATTCTGCCTAACGACGCCCGGCCTTGAAAAGCCGGTGTGAAGAATCGGTGAATAAGCCGGGAACGATCGGGATCCGCGTCTTCACGGCATCGGCTCCGGAAACCCTGGTGGTTGGCCGGAACCCGGCGTAGATTTGACGTCGTGGATCCCATCGTCGTCGCGATCCTCGCGGCGCTGTTCAGCGGCTACCTCGCCTGGTTCGTCCAGGCTCTCCGTACCGACGGTCGAGGTTGGCGTCGGCCGCCCCGCCATGCCGAGGATCACTGGTCGGTACGCGACGGGCGCGGCGAGCTCCCCGATCAGCCGTTCACGGACCTCGTACCGCACTGAACGCATGGTCAGAGCCTGACGCCAGATCGTCAGGTCCGGGTCGGCGCTTGCCCCATTCCGGTGCTCTGAGTTACCGGTGGCTGCCGTGAGTCACCGGAGTATTGCGATTCTCTGCCGTCTCGGGCGCGGTTGCCCCACGGCGAGCCCCAGGCCGCTATGCTCCCCACGCTGAAGCGGGAGATCAGCCTGACCTGGTGGTACCGGCCACCACGCAGCCGAGAGGACGGGAGTCGTTCGTGCGTCACCCTCTCATCCGGACGATCGGGCTGCTGGCGGCCGTCGTCGTCGCCGGGCTGGCCGGCGCCACCGCGTCCAGCGCAGCCATCGCCTCGAGTCCGGCGCGAGCCCCCGCTGCCGCTCAGGACGAGGTCAGCATCGTCGGCCAGCTGCTCGACAACCGCACCACCCCAAGGTCCCCGGTCGAGGGCGTCTTGATCAGTGTCTTCGACGAGCAGGGTGAGCTCGTGGGCGAGGACCGCAGCAACCAACAGGGCCGCTTCCGGATTCCGGTCGGAGATGCGATCACCGTCCTTGGCCAGAGCTTCACGGTCCGGCTCGACGACTCGACGCTGCCGGAGGACTCGTACCTCACCGATCCCGACGACATCGAACGCACGATCGAGGTCACCATCGCGAACGATATTTCGGTCAACTTCAACATCGGACCGGATATCTTCGCCGAGGATCCGTGGTACGACCAGGCGCTCGACCTCGCCGTCAGCGGCATTCTCCTGGGTCTCTTGCTGGCCCTCGCGTCTTTGGGCTTGTCCCTCGTCTTCGGCACCACCGGGCTGACCAACTTCGCCCACGGCGAGCTCGTGACCTTCGGCGCGGTCGTTGCGTTCTTCTTCGACTCCGACCTGGGTGTCCCGGTGATTCTGGCGGGCATCCTCGCCGTCTTGTTCTCGGGCGCCTTCGGCTGGGCGCAGGACGCGGGCCTGTGGCGCCCGCTACGGCGACGTGGGACGGGCCTGATCGCGATGATGATCGTGAGCATCGGCTTCTCGCTGTTCCTTCGCAACCTCTACCAGTACCTGTTCGGAGCCGACAGCCACAACTACACGCAGTACGCGACCGTCGAACCGTGGTCGTTCGGGCCGATCGACCTGACCCCCAAGGACCTGATCGCGGGCATCATCTGCATCGTCATTCTCATCGGCGTCTCGTTGGCGGTCACCATGACGCGGCTCGGCAAGGCCACGCGCGCCGTGTCCGACAATCCAGCGCTGGCCGCGTCGTCCGGCATCAACGTCAACCAGGTCATCAGCATCGTGTGGATCGTCGGCACGGCGCTGGCCGGCGCGGGCGGTTTCCTCTTCGGCCTGACCCAGAGCTTCGACTACCAGGTCGGATTCAAGATCCTGCTGCTGATCTTCGCCGCGGTGATTCTCGGCGGGCTCGGGACCATCTGGGGTGTGATGGTCGGCTCGCTGATCGTCGGCCTGGCCGTCGAGGAGTCGACCCTGATCATCCCCGCGGAGCTGAAATACACCGGCGCTCTGATCCTGCTGATCCTGGTCCTGCTCATACGCCCACAGGGCATCCTCGGCCGTAGCGAGCGGATCGGGTGAAGGGAGGCAGACGATGAGCTGGCTAGACGTCTGGACCCAGTCGTTCGAGCAGATGGTCGGACCGAGCGCGGTCTTCTACTGCCTGGCGGCGATCGGGCTCAACGTGCACTTCGGCTACACCGGACTGCTCAACTTCGGCCAGTCCGCGTTCATGATGGTGGCGGCCTACGCCCTCGGCTCCATCGTCGCGACGTGGGATCAGAGCTTCTGGCTCGGCATCCTGGTCGGCTTCGGAGCCGTCGCGCTGCTTGCGGTCTTGCTCGGTTTACCCACGCTGCGATTGCGTGCGGACTATCTCGCCATCGTGACGATCGCGGCCGCCGAGGCGATACGTCAGATCCTCGGCTCGGTCAGCCTGGTCGAGTACTTCAACGGCCAGGACGGCCTGTTCGGCTTCCAGGAGACCTTCGAGAACCTCAATCCCTACAACGACACCATCGGATTCACCATCGGCGACTTCGGCGTCCATTGGAGCGGCTACGACTTCTGGGTGATGACCGTCGGGTGGATCCTGATCCTGGTGAGCTGCCTCATCGTCTTCCTTCTGATGCGCAGCCCATGGGGCCGGGTCGTCAAGGGAGTCCGCGAGGACGAGGACGCCGTCCGGAGCCTCGGCAAGAACGTCTACGCCTACAAGATGCAGTCCCTCATGATCGGTGGCATGTTCGGCGGCTTGGCGGGTTACATGACCGCTCTCGCCCACAACCCGGCACCCTCCGACTTCGCCACCGACACGACGTTCTTCGCCTGGACGATCCTCCTGCTCGGCGGCGCGGCCCGCGTGTTCGGACCTGTGGCCGGTGCCCTCGTCTTCTGGTTCTTCATCAGCTGGCTCGACCTGTTCTTCGACAAGGCGACGGCCGAGAACCTCATTCCGGACAGCATCATGGACTCCAACCAGGCGAGCCTGATGCGGCTGATCGTCCTCGGTCTGGTCCTGATGTTGTTGATGATCTTCCGCCCGCAAGGCATCTTTGGAGATCGAAGGGAGTTGGCGATCGATGCCAGGTGACACCCCAGCCACCTCCAGCCCCAGTCAGGCGGGCCTCGCCGACGTTCAGTCGGAGCCGGGATCGGCCAAACCGGACCCGATTCTTGTGGTCGACAACGTCACGAGGTCCTTCGGCGGCCTCGTCGCGGTCGACGTCGACCACGTCGAGATCCAGCGTGGCATCATCACGGCTCTCATCGGTCCCAACGGCGCCGGCAAGACGACGTTCTTCAACCTGCTCACCGGCTTCGACCGCCCCGACCAGGGCCAGTGGTCCTTCAACGGGGACGACATCTCCGGCCGGCCGGCCTACCATCTCGCCCGGCGCGGCATGGTCAGGACCTTTCAGCTGACCAAGGCTCTCGCCCGCCTGACCGTCCTCGAGAACATGCGCCTCGGCGCCGGAGACCAGCGCGGAGAGCGCCTGTGGGGCGCGATGCTGAAGTTCCTCTGGCGTGGCCAGGAGGACGAGATCACCGGGCGCGCCCACGCCCTGCTCGAGCGATTCCGCCTCGATGAGAAGGATGAGGACTTCGCCGGCTCGCTGTCGGGCGGACAACGCAAGCTCCTGGAGATGGCCCGGGCGCTCATGGCCGAACCCGAGCTCGTGATGCTCGACGAGCCGATGGCCGGCGTCAACCCCGCGCTCAAGCAGTCCCTGCTGGGCCACGTGAAGTCACTGCGCGACGACGGCATGACCGTCCTGTTCGTCGAGCACGACATGGACATGGTGCGCGACATCTCGGACTGGGTGATCGTGATGGCGCAGGGCCGGATCATCGCCGAAGGGCCGCCGCAGGCCGTGATGGGCGACCAGCGAGTGATCGACGCCTACCTCGGAGCGCATCACGACGCTGACCTCACGCCCGAGGAGGAGGAGCAGATCCTGGCCCGGGCGCAGCAGGAGCTTGCCGCCGAGCAGGAGGAGACACCATGACCGACCAGGCGTCCGACGACATCACGGCCCCGGAGTCGGGCCGGCGCCGGTCCGCCCCCCAATCGGTGCCGGACGACACGATCCTGCATGCCGATGACCTGATGGCCGGCTACCTGCCTGGGATCAACATCTTGAACGGCGCCGATCTCTACTGCCAGCGCGGCGAGCTCGTCGGCGTGATCGGCCCCAACGGCGCCGGCAAGTCCACGTTGCTCAAGGCGATCTTCGGCCTCGTCAAGGTCAACGAGGGCACCGTCCGGCTCGACGGTCTCGACGTCACCAACGAGCGGGCCGACAAGCTGGTGGCCAAGGGCATCGGCTACGTGCCACAGACCAACAACGTGTTCCCGTCCCTGACGATCTCGGAGAACCTCGAGATGGGCGTGTTCCAGAAGCCGAAGTCGTTCCGGAAGCGCTTCGACGCGGTCGCGGAGCTCTTCCCGACTCTCGGCGAGCGGCGCAACCAGCGCGCCGGTTCACTGTCCGGTGGTGAGCGGCAGATGGTGGCGATGGGCCGTGCGCTCATGATGGAGCCATCCGTGCTGCTCCTGGACGAGCCGTCCGCCGGCCTGTCCCCCGCGCTGCAGGACGAGGTCTTCGTCATGACGAAGCGGATCAACTCCACCGGCGTCTCGGTCGTCATGGTCGAGCAGAACGCCCGGCGCTGCCTGCAGATCTGCGATCGGGGCTACGTCCTCGACCAGGGCAGCAACGCGTACACCGCGACCGGCGAGCAGCTGATGAACGACCCCAAGGTGATCGAGCTCTACCTGGGCACCCTCGCCAAGGCCTGAGCCCCTACTCAGAACGGCCCCTACTCAGAACGCCAAGGGCGACTCAGAACGACAAGGGCCCCGGACCTCTCGGTCCGGGGCCCTTCGCCTTGTCGGCTACGGGATCAGGCTCAGACCTGACCAGGCACGTAGTCGATGTTCGCGTAGGTGTTGTCGTTGGCGTACTGGAAGATGCCGATGGTCGCCACGGACGGGCTTCCGGTGTCGTTCAGGTCGATCGGGCCGGAGACACCGTCATAGTCGATGTCTTCGCCGTCCTCGAGCAGCTGGACGCACTCGGCGTACTCGGTGCACTTCGTTCCCTCACGGGAGACGTTGATCAGCTCGGAGCCGACGGCCTCACCCGCGTCCGACTGCGCGGCCGTTGCTGCCAGGGCCGCCAGGACCGTCGCGTCGTAGGACTCCGGACCGTAGGTGAAGTCCTTCAGGTTCGGGTCGGTCTGAAGCAGGCGATCCCGGAAGTCGCTCGTCAGCTCGGCGCCCGGGAAGGTGCACTTCACGTCGGTGAGCGTTCCAGGATCGAAGTCCGCGGAGTAGTCCGCGCAGTTGCCGTCCACGAAGTACGTGGGGACGTCCTGCGGTCCTACACCGGCGGCGATCAGCCGCGGAATGATCTTGGTCGTCTCGTTGAAGGCGATCAGCACGATGGCGTCCGGGTTGCTGGCGGCGACCTCGTTCACCTCGGCGGTGAACTGGGTAGCGTCAGCGTTGTAGAGCGTCTTCGCGGAGACCGTCGCGCCCTGCTGCTCGATCGTCTTCTGGACCTGGTTGGCGAGCGCCTCACCGTAAGAGTCCTGACGGGCCATGATGGCGATGTTCTGCGCGCCATCCTCGACCACCAAGTTGCCCATCACGGCGCCCTGAAGGACGTCCGACGGAGCGGTCCGGAAGTAGAGGTTGTCGTCCTCGTAGGTGTCGAACTCGGTCGACGTGTTCGCCGGCGAGAACTGCACGACGCCCGCGCCGATGATCTTGTCGATCACGCTGAGCGAGACGCTGGAGGACGCGGCGCCGACGATGACGTCCGAGCCCTGGTTGAGCAGCTTGTCGGTCTGTCCGGGCGCGATGTTGGGCGTTCCGTCGCCGGAGTCGCCGCGCACGGTCTCGACCGGGCTGCCGAGCACTCCACCGGCGTCGTTGATCTCCTGGACGGCCATGTCGACACCGGCGAACTCGGGCGGTCCGAGGAACGCGAGGTCACCCGTCGACGGAAGCAGCTGGCCGACGACGAGCGTGCCGTCACCTTCAGCCGCTGGGCTGGTCGTTTCAGTGGGGGTCTCCTCGTCAGTGCTCGCAGCATCGTCGCCGCTGTCGTCGTCGCCACCACACGAGGCCAAGATGAGTGTTACTGCTGCGCCGGCGGCGGCTAGGCGCCAGGCGGATTGAAGGCGAGTCATCGACCCTCCGTTTTGATTGCGCTCCGGGCCCACACCAAATGGCTGCCCGGACTGGTCTGGACGATGCGAAACTAGCGCGTCAATACACGCGGGAGCACGGCAACTGCACGTCGTTGCGAAGTTGTGACCTCACTTACGTCATGTGTGCTATGTGTCTGTTGTGTTATCCGTTGCGATTCCGGGACCGTGCGTGATCACGCCCTCGGCAACCGACCGCATCGGCAGCCGAAGATCCATCGCCGTTTTCTGCAGCCAACGGAACGCCTCCGGCTCTGACAGGTCCAACTTATCCTGCAGGATGCCTTTCGCCCGGTCCACCAGCTTCCGAGTCTCGAATCGATCGGTGAGGTCGTCGACTTCGGTCTCGAGCTGGGCGAGCTCCGCGAATCGGCTGAGTGCGATCTCGATCGCCGGCACCAGGTCGGACTTGCTGAACGGCTTGACCAAGTACGCCATCGCACCGGCGTCTCGGGCGCGTTCCACCAACTCTCGCTGGCTAAAGGCTGTCAAGATCACCACCGGAGCAAGCCGCTTACTTGCGACCCGCTCGGCCGCAGAGATCCCGTCCAGCTTGGGCATCCGCACGTCGAACACCGCAAGGTCGGGCCGAAGCTCCTCGACGAGCGCGATCGCGGCCTCGCCGTCACCGGCCTGGCCGACGACCTCGTAACCCTCCTCGGCCAGCATCTCGGCGAGGTCGAGTCGGATGAGTGCCTCGTCCTCCGCGATGACGACGCGGCGTCGTGGCATGGCGTCGTCCTCAGGGCCGGTGCTCTCGGTGGCCATGAGGGAAGGCTACTGGTCGATGCCGCGCGTCGAATCCAGGCTCCCCTTCGGTAGCTCTGTCTCGACGCCCTGACTATTGCTTCGGCCCGACCATCTCATCAAGCGCGGCAACCGCCGCCTTCCGCGAAACGGATATCGTGCGTGCGTTGGTCGGTCGCCATGCGATGCCACAGAGATCGAGCGCCCAGCAGGCAATCTGTCGAATATCGTCCGATGCGTTCGTAAAGAAATAGCGAGGGTATTCATAGCGCTTCGGCTGACCGGCGACCGGTCGGGTGACGCGATTGACACAGCGGCATCCATCCGAATGGAACAAGCCACGCAGGAAGCGGCCTGTGTGCATAGCAACGATTTTGCGCTGCCAATCCTCGAGGACGATGCGCCTGGTATGTTTCGGGCCCGCTCCGTGCTGGGGGAACAGACAAGGCCAATGCTTCCAGCCGAGCTCGATAACCATAGCACCTGGACGCTGGCGTTGCCGTGCCCGAGCCCGCGGCTTGCACGCGGCCATCGACGCCATCACCCCAGCGTTGAGACCCACGTATCGCGCGTCGTTGATGACCGATAAGACGAACACGCCGCGACGGCTCGAAGCGAGGCATCCGTCGCCGAGATACCAGCCCAGCAAATGTGCGTAGGCAGACTCGTCCAGCGGAGCATCGTCACAACGAGGACAACGCGCGGTCTGCACCGATGCACCGCCACGCGGCAGACCGCGACGCTGATAGTGGCGACGCCACCGTCGGATCGTCTTGACCGCAACCTCGTGGATACGGGCGTTCTGCCGGTCGCGAAAACCGTGGTCGGACAGCCACAGTGCACTATCGACCGTCTCCCGTGGTCGAATGTGAGGTGGCATGCCTGATGTTCTCGCCGGCCACCGACAATCAGCCGACGCCGCGGTCAGGATTGTGCCGGGTGTGGGATTCGAACCCACACGTCCTTTCGGACAATGGTGTTTGAGACCATCATGTCTGCCAATTCCATCAACCCGGCGCGCGCGCCCCAGTCTAGGGGTGGCTATGGCTCAGCTGCGCTTCGGACTCCGATAGGCCGGGGCGACCTCGTTGATCGCGTCACCCATGCGGTGGATGCGCATGGCGTTGGTGGATCCGGGGATGCCGGGCGGGCTGCCGGCGACGATGACGACCTGCTCGCCCTGGGCAACGCGGCCGACATTCAGTAAAGCCCGATCGACCTGCATCACCATCTCGTCAGTGTGGTCGACCGACGGCACGAGGAACGTCTCGACGCCCCATGACAGCGCGAGCTGCGAGCGTACGGCCGGCTCCGGCGTGAACGCGAGGACCGGCACCCGGCATCTATAGCGGACCATTCGGCGAGCGGTGTCGCCGGACGCGGTGAACGCCACCATGTAGCGCGCCTCGACCGCCTCGGCGACCTCGGCGGCTGCCTTGCAGATGATGCCGCCCCGGGTCTTGGGCCGCCAGTCGATCGCGGCCATCTGGTGCAGGCCGTGCTCCTCGGTCGACTCGACGACCCGGGCCATCGTGCGGACCGCCTCGATCGGATAGCGACCGACGCTGGTCTCGCCGGACAGCATCACCGCGTCGGCGCCGTCGAGCACGGCGTTGGCGACGTCGGAGGCCTCGGCGCGGGTCGGCCGGGGGCTCGTGATCATCGACTCGAGCATCTGGGTGGCGACGATGACGGGCTTGGCGTTGCGCCGGGCCTTCTCGATGATCCGCTTCTGGACGATCGGCACCTGCTCCAGCGGGAGCTCGACGCCGAGATCGCCGCGGGCCACCATGAACCCGTCGAACGCATCGATGATGTCGTCGAGGTTGTCGACGGCTTGCGGTTTCTCGATCTTCGCGATCACCGGGAGTGGATGGTTCTCCTCGGCCATCACACGGCGCACGTCCTCGACGTCCTTCGCGGACCGGACGAATGACAGCGCCACCAGGTCGACGCCCAGGTGCAGGGCCCAGCGCAGGTCCTCGATGTCCTTCTCGGACAGGGCCGGCACGCTGACCTCGACGCCCGGCAGATTGAGGCCCTTGTGATCGCTGACCTGTCCCCCGACCTCGACGATCGTCTGGACGTCGGTGTCGTCGACATCGGTGACTCGGAGCCGGAGCCGGCCGTCGTCGACCAGGATCAGGTCGCTCGGCTTGACGTCGCCCGGCAGACCGAGATGGGTCGTGCCGCAGACCGTCTCGTCGCCGGGCACGTCGCGGGTCGTGATCGTGAATGGCGCTCCGGGCTTGAGGGTGACCGGGCCGGAGGCGAACCGGTCGAGCCGGATCTTCGGGCCTTGCAGGTCGGCGAGGATGCCGATCGCCCGGCCGGTCGAGTCGGAGGCCTCGCGTAAGAGGCGATAGACCTTCTCGTGGTCGGCATGGGTGCCGTGACTCAGGTTGAGCCGGGCGACGTCCATGCCGGCGTCGACGAGCTGGCGGATCGACTCCCGCGACGAGGTCGCCGGCCCCAGGGTGCACACGATCTTCGCTCTACGCACGCCTCCAGCCTAGAGGGCGCGAGGCTGTCAGCCGTCTACCAGCCATAGCGTGACACAGACCTGACAACTGCCTGGTCAGATGGCCAGTGGCTGCGCCGAGGGCGGGATCGGAGCCGGCAGTGTCGTGGCGCCCGACAGGTAGCGGTCGACGGCGGCGGCACAGGCCCGCCCCTCGGCGATCGCCCACACGATCAGCGACTGGCCGCGCCCCGCGTCGCCCGCCACGAAGACGCCGGGCACCTTCGACGCGTACGACTCGTCCCGCCTGAGCTTGCCGCGCTCGTCGAGTCCGACCTCGAGTTGTTCGAGCAGCGGGCCCGGCTCGGGGCCGGTGTAACCCATCGCGAGCAACACGAGCTGTGCCGGGACCTCGCGCTCGGTCCCCTCGACCTCGGTCCAGCTGCCGTCGTCGCTCCGCCGCGCCTCGCCGATCCGCAGGGCACGCACCTTGCCGCCCTCGCCGAGCAGGCCGATCGTCGAGGCGGCGTAGACCCGCTCCCCCGCCTCCTCGTAGGCTGGGGAGGTCCGGAAGATCATCGGGAACGTCGGCCACGGCCAGTCCTCGGGCCGTTCGTCCGGCGGCCGCGGCTTGTGTTCGAGCTGCGTGATCGACCGGGCGCCCTGGCGTGTGGCGGTGCCGAGGCAGTCGGCGCCGGTGTCGCCGCCACCGACGATCACGACGTCCTTGCCAGCGGCCGTCGGTGCGCCGTCGACCGGCTCGCCGAGTGCTTCGCGGTTGCCCGGCGGCAGGTAGTCCATGGCCAGCACGACGCCGTCGAGGTCACGTCCTTCGACCGGAAGCTCGCGCGGGTTGTGAGCTCCGACCGCGAGCACGACCGCGTCGTAGCGTTCACGCAGCGCTGCGCCGGTGAGGTCTCGGCCCACGTTGGTGCCACACCTGAAGACCGTGCCCTCGCGGCGCATCTGCTCGATCCGCCGGTCGACCTGGGTCTTCTCCATCTTGAACTCGGGGATGCCGTAGCGCATCAGGCCGCCGGGTTTGTCGTCCCGCTCGTAGACCGCGACCGTGTGACCCGCGCGCGTCAACTGCTGGGCGGCGGCGAGGCCGGCCGGTCCGGACCCGACGACGGCCACGGTCTTCCCGGTCAGCCATTCGGGCGGCTGCGGCCGTACGTATCCCGAATCCCACGCCCTGTCGATGATCGCGACCTCGACGTTCTTGATCGTGACGGGCTCCTGGTTGATCGCAACGACACAGGCGGACTCGCACGGCGCCGGGCAGAGCCGGCCCGTGAACTCGGGGAAGTTGTTCGTGGCATGCAGCCGCTCGATGGCCTTCTCCCAGTCGCCGCGCCACACCAGGTCGTTCCACTCCGGGATCAGGTTGCCGAGCGGGCAGCCCGAGTGGCAGAACGGCACGCCGCAGTCCATGCAACGGCCCGCCTGCTCGGAGATGATCGGCAGGAGCGCCCGGCCGACGCCAACCTCCGGATAGACCTCGTTCCAGTCCTGGACCCGGTCCTGGATCGGCCGCTTCGGTGCCTCCTGTCGCGGCACCCGCATGAAACCTCGTGGATCAGGCATTGGCCGCCTCCATCATCGCCCGGGTGGTGGCGGTCTCGTCGAGCCCGGCCGCCTCGGCGGCAGTTTTCGCCTCCATCACCTTGCGGTAGTTGACCGGCATCACCTCGGTGAACCGTCCGCGGGCCGCCGGCCAGTCGTCGAGCAGGGCCCGGGCGACGGTCGACCCGGTCTCTGCGGCATGCCGCCGGACCAGGTCGCGTACCTGCGCGGACGCCTCGTCCGACAGCGGCTGCAGCTCGACCAGCGCGGGATTGACCCGATGCTCGGCGAGCCGGAGTACGTACGCCACGCCGCCGCTCATGCCAGCGGCGAAGTTGCGCCCGATCGAGCCGAGTACGACGGCGACACCGCCCGTCATGTACTCGCAGCCGTGGTCGCCGACGCCCTCGACGACCGCGGTCGCGCCGGAGTTGCGGACGCAGAACCGCTCGCCGACCTGGCCCCGGATGAACAACTCGCCGCCGGTAGCGCCGTAGGCGATGACGTTGCCGGCGATGATGTGCTCCTCGGCGGCGAAGCTCGCCGACCGGTCCGGGCGCACCACGATCCGGCCGCCCGACAGGCCCTTGGCGAGGTAGTCGTTGGCGTCGCCCTCCAGACGCAGCGTGATGCCGCGCGGGACGAAGGCGCCGAAGGACTGTCCGGCCGAGCCGACGAGCGTGAGGTCGATCGCGTCGTCGGCGAGGCCCGCGCCGCCGTGCCGCTTGGTGAGCTCGTGCCCGAGGATCGTGCCGACCGTCCGGTGGACATTGCGGATCGGCAGCCGCGCTCGTACCGGCTTGCCCCCCTCGAGCGCAGCGGCGGCCAGCTCGACCAGTTGGTTGTCCAGCGCCTTGTCGAGGCCGTGATCCTGCGTCGTCGTGACGTGTCGGGGGGCGCCGTCGGGCAGCTCCGGCACGTGCAGGATCGGCGACAGGTCGAGCCCGCTCGCCTTCCAGTGCTCGACGGCGTCGCTCATGTCGAGTGCCTCGGCCCGGCCGATCGCCTCATCCAGGCTGCGGAATCCAAGGGCCGCGAGGTGCTCCCGTACTTCCTGGGCGACGAACTCGAAGAAGTTGACGACGTACTCCACCTTGCCGTCGTACTTCGCCCGCAGCTCCGGGTTCTGCGTGGCGACTCCGACCGGACAGGTGTCGAGATGGCAGACCCGCATCATGATGCAGCCCGACACGACCAGCGGCGCCGTGGCGAAGCCGTACTCCTCGGCGCCGAGCAGCGCGGCGATGATGACGTCCCGCCCGGTCTTGAGCTGGCCGTCGGTCTGGACGACAATCCGCTCCCGCAGGCCGTTGAGCAGCAGTGTCTGCTGCGTCTCGGCGAGCCCGAGCTCCCACGGGCCGCCGGCGTGCTTGAGCGACGTGAGCGGCGCCGCGCCGGTGCCGCCGTCGTGGCCCGAGATGAGGACGACGTCGGCGTGTGCCTTCGCGACGCCGGCCGCGACCGTGCCGACGCCGACCTCGGCGGTGAGCTTCACGTGGATCCGCGCGGCCGGGTTGGCGTTCTTGAGGTCGTGGATGAGCTGCTTGAGGTCCTCGATCGAGTAGATGTCGTGGTGCGGCGGCGGTGAGATGAGTTCGACGCCGGTCGTCGAGTGCCGGGTCTTGGCGATCCAGGGGTAGACCTTCGACCCGGGGAGCTGGCCGCCCTCCCCCGGCTTCGCGCCCTGCGCCATCTTGATCTGGATGTCGTCGCCGTGAGTGAGGTATTCCGCCGTCACACCGAACCGTCCGGACGCGACCTGCTTGATGGCGCTGCGCCGCTCCGGGTCGTACAGCCGATCGACGTCCTCGCCGCCCTCGCCGGTGTTGGACCGGCCGCCAAGCCGGTTCATCGCGATCGCGAGGGTCTCGTGCGCCTCCTGGCTGATCGAGCCGTACGACATCGCGCCGGTCGAGAACCGCTTGACGATCTCACTCACCGGCTCGACCTCGTCGACGGAGATCGGGGGCCTCCGAACCCCACGCTTGGATTGAAATCTGAACATCCCACGCAGCGTCATCAGCCGGCGGGCCTGGTCGTCGACGGCCCGGGAGTACTGCTTGAAGATGTCGTAGCGCCCGGACCGCGTCGAGTGCTGCAGCCGGAAGACCGTCTCCGGGTCGAACAGGTGCGGCTCGCCGTCGCGTCGCCACTGGTAGTCGCCGCCGACGTCGAGCTGCCGGTAGGCGCTGGGGATGCCGTTGGTGGGGTACGCCTTGGCGTGTCGCCGTCGGACCTCCTCGGCGACGACGTCGAGCCCGATGCCACCGAGTTGGCTGGCCGTCCCGGTGAACCAGCGGTCCACCAGCTCCTGACTCAGCCCGATCGCCTCGAAGATCTGGGCTCCGGTGTACGACGCGACCGTGGACACGCCCATCTTGCTCATGACCTTGAGGACGCCCTTGCCGAGCGCCTTGACGAGATTACGTACGGCGTCGGCGGGCTCGATGCCGGGCAGCAGGACGCCGGCGATCGCGAGGTCCTCGGCCGACTCCATCGCGAGGTAGGGGTTGACCGCGGCCGCGCCGTACCCGATGAGCAGCGCGACGTGGTGTACCTCGCGGATGTCGCCGCCCTCGACGACGACGCCGACCTGGGTCCGGGTCTTCTCGCGCACCATGTGGTGATGCACCGCCGCCGTCATGAGCAGCGACGGGATCGGGGCCTTCTCGGCGGTGGCGTGCCGGTCTGACAAAACGATGACCCGGGCGCCGGCGCCGATCGCCTCGGAGACCTCGGCGCAGATCTCGTCGAGCCGGCGTTCGAGGGCCGCTCCCCCGCCGTCGACCTCGTAGAGCCCCTCGACGACGTGGGCGTCGAAGCCGGGCAGGTCGCCGTCGCGGTTGATGTGGATCAACCTGGCGAGCTCGTCGTTGTCGATGACCGGGAACGGCAGCACGACCCGACGGCACGACGCCGGGCCCGGGTCGAGCAGGTTGCCCTCCGGGCCGATGCTCCCCGCCAGCGACGTGACGAGCTCCTCGCGGATCGCGTCCAACGGCGGATTGGTCACCTGGGCGAAGAGCTGGCTGAAGTAGTCGAACAGCAGCCGCGGCCGGTCGGACAACGTCGCGATCGGGGTGTCGGTGCCCATCGACCCGATCGGCTCCACGCCGGTGCGGGCCATCGGCGTCACGAGCAGCCGGAGCTCCTCCTCGGTGTAGCCGAAGACCTGCTGCCGCCGGGTCACCGACGCATGGGTGTGGACGATGTGCTCGCGCTCCGGCAGGTCGGACAGGCGGATCAGCCCGGCGTGCAGCCATTCGTCGTACGGATGCTCCTTGGCCACCTGTTCCTTGATCTCGTGGTCCTCGATGATCCGGTGCGCACCGAGGTCGACGAGGAACATGTGGCCGGGCTGCAGCCGGCCCTTGCGAACGATGCTCGCCGGGTCGAGGTCGAGTACCCCGGACTCCGACGCCAAGACGACCAGACCGTCGTCGGTGACCCAGTAGCGGCCAGGCCGCAGGCCGTTGCGGTCGAGGACCGCACCAATCCGCTGCCCGTCGGTGAACACGACGCAGGCCGGTCCGTCCCAGGGCTCCATGACGGCCGAGTGGAACTCGTAGAACGCGCGCCGTTTCGGGTCCATCTCGGCATGGTTCTGCCAGGCCTCGGGGATCATCATCAGAACGGCGTGGGGCAACGACCGGCCGCCGAGATGCAGCAGCTCCAGCACCTCGTCGAAGGTCGCCGAGTCCGAGGCACCGGGTCCGCAGATCGGGAACACTCGGTCGAGGGCACCCGGGAAGAGAGGGCTCTTCAAGAGCGCCTCGCGGGCCCGCATCCAGTTGCGGTTGCCCTGGATCGTGTTGATCTCGCCGTTGTGGGCGACCAGGCGGTAGGGGTGGGCCAACGGCCAGCTCGGGAACGTGTTCGTCGAGAACCGGCTGTGGACCACGGCGAGCGCGGACGCGACCCGTTCGTCGGCCAGGTCGGGGAAGAACTCGTCGAGCTGCTCGGTCGTGAGCATGCCCTTGTAGCACAGGGTCCGCGACGACAGGCTCGGGAAGTAGACACCGACCTCGTGCTCGATCCGCTTGCGCAGGCAGTAGACCCGACGGTCGAGGGCGATGCCCATCAGCGGTGCGCCCGCGGCCGCGACGAACAGCTGCGCGAAGGTCGGCATGTTGGACCGCGACGTGGCGCCGAGGAGCTCCGGCCGGACCGGCAGCTCGCGCCAGCCGAGCACCCGCAACTGCTCTTCGCCGACGAGCGTCTCGATCTGGGCCCGGGCCTTGGCGGCGAGCTCCGCGTCGTCGGGCAGGAAGGCCGTGCCCACGGCGTAGGCGCCGGCGACCGGGAGATCGAACGCCGTGACGGCTCGGAGGAAGTTGTCGGGAATCTGGAGCAGGATGCCGGCGCCGTCGCCCGAGTCGGGCTCGGCACCCGATGCGCCTCGGTGGTCGAGGTTCCGCAGTGCCGTCAGCGCCTGGGCGACGATGGAGTGGCTGGCTTCACCGGTCAGAGTGGCGACGAAGGCGACTCCGCAGGCATCGTGCTCGTGGCGGCCGTCGTAGAGACCTTGCGGGGAGGGATGTGAGCGCACGGACTAGCCTCCCGTCGTCCAAGTTGACCTGTTGTGCCCCGATGCGAATCACAGGGGTGGTGTGACCCGGTTGGTCATGGTGTGCGCGGGACGACGTTGGCCCGTGGCGCTGGTGGCGAGACTACACGACGAGATGCCCGTCCAGCATCCGAACAGTCCGGGGTTCGGACGCGTCGTGCTCGGCGTTTTCGCGCCCGTACATACCGTCCCCGGGCCTCATCGGTGGTGCGTACGAGCGCAAAACCGCGGCGGGTCTGCCTAGGGCTTGTCGGACTCGACGGCAGCGGCTTCGTCGTTCTTGGGTTCGTCCGCCTTGGCGGCTTCGTCGTCATCGGCCTTGGCGTCATCGGCCTTGGCGTCATCGGCCTTGGCAGCCTTGTCGGCCTCGGCCTTGTCGGGCTTGGACTCATCGGCCACAGACTTGTCGGGCCCTGGCTCAGTCTCGGCGGGCTCATCGGCCTCGGGCTTGTCGCCTTCGGGCTCGACGGCCGACGCCTCGTCGCTCGCCGATTCGCCATCGGAGGCGGCCTCGACAGTCTTCGACTCCGCGCCCTCGGACTCGGCGCCATCGGACACGGCGCCCTCCGACTCGGCGCCCTCCGACTCGCCGCCCTCCGACTCGGCGCCCTCGGACTCGCCGGCCGGGGTGCTCGCGGTCGCAGGCTTGCCTGACTCGTCGGCATGGTCATCGCCCGATGCCTCGCCGGCCTCGGCCGACGCTCCGGCACCGACCTTCGCCTCCACCCGGTCCTTGTCGTCGCCCTCGGCAACCTCGTCATCGGCCTTCGCGGCGGTGGCGGCGACCGGCTGCCGGCCCTCGCGGTAGACCGACTCCTCGCGGCCCGGCCGCCGCCGGCCGACGATGATGAAGTAGGCCACGGCGAGGACGAAGAGGCCCAGCGCCACCCAGACGTTCAGTCGGAATCCGGCGAACTCGTGCGCGTCGTCGATCCGCAGGTCCTCGATGTAGGCCCGACCGGCGGTGTAGAGGGCGACGTACAACGCGAAGACCCGGCCCCGGCCGAGCTGGAACCGCCGGTCCGCCAGCACGATGATGATCGCCACTGCGATGCACAGCAGCGACTCGTAGAGGAAAGTCGGGTGGAACGTGGAGTACTCCAGGTAGGGCTCGGGCCGGTTGTCGAGATCGATCTCGAGACCCCATGGCTGGTCGGTCGGCTTGCCGAAGAGCTCCTGGTTGAAGTAGTTGCCCCACCGGCCGATCGCCTGTGCCAGCACGACACCGGGCGCGACCGCGTCGAGGAGCGACGTGAAGCGGACGCCGGCGAACCGGCAGCCCAGGTAGGCGCCAAGCGCGCCGAAGGCGATCGCGCCCCAGATGCCGAGCCCGCCCTCCCAGACGTACAGGGCCTGGATCGGGTCCTTGCCGTCCCCGAAGTAGAACTCCGGATTGGTCGCGACGTGGTAGATCCGGGCACCGACCAGGCCGAACGGGATCGCCCAGACGGCGATGTCGCTGACCTGCCCGGCCCGGCCGCCACGCGCGACGAACCGGCGCTCGCCGACCCAGATCGCGACGACGATGCCGAGGATGATGGCGAGTGCGTAGGCCCGCAGCGGGAGCGGTCCGAGGTGCCACACGCCGTCGGACGGGCTGGGTATGAGGGCGAGGTCCATCGGCGGCGAGGCTATCGTGCCGTCGATTCACGTACGCCGGTGGCTAGCTCGTCCGCGAGGGCGGAGACGGCGTCGACACCGGCAGCCGGGTCGGTGGCGTCCAGCAACCGGCGTACGAACGCCGACCCGACGATGACCGCATCGGCGTAGCCCGCGACCTCCGTGGCCTGCCCACCGGTGCTGACCCCGATGCCGACGCCAACCGGCAAGGTCGTGGCGTTCCGCACCCGCGCGGTTAGCGCCGCCCCGGCGGAGCTGACCGCGTCCCGCGCGCCCGTCACGCCCATCAAGGAGGCGGCGTAGACGAAGCCTCTCGACGCCTTGGCGGTCAGGGCGATGCGTTCGTCGGTCGACGACGGCGCCACCAGGAAGACCCGCTCGAGACCATGCTGATCGGAGGCGGCCAGCCAGGCGTCCGCCTCGTCGGGGATCAGGTCCGGGGTGATGAGACCGGCACCGCCGGCCGCCGCCAGGGCGCCGGCGAACTCCACAACGCCGAATCGCTCGACCGGGTTCCAGTAGGTCATCACCAGGGTCGGCGCCACGTCGGCCACCGCCTCGACGACTCGGAAGAGATCGCGTAGCCGGAATCCCCGTGCCAGCGCCTGCTCGGTCGCCTGCTGGATCACCGGCCCGTCCATGACCGGGTCGCTGTAGGGCAGCCCGATCTCGACCACGTCGACGCCGGCCGCGACCATCGCGCGCAGCGCCGCGATCGACCCGTCGACGTCGGGATAGCCGGCGGGCAGATAGCCGACCAAGGCGGCCCGGCCCTCGGCTCGGCAGCGCTCGATCGCCGTCTGCGCAGTGGTCATACGAGATCGAACCAGCTCGCGGCGGTGTGCATGTCCTTGTCGCCCCGCCCCGACAGGCACACCACGATGAAGGCGTCCGGGCCGAGCTCCGCCGGGAGCGTGAGGGCACCCGCGAGCGCATGCGCGGACTCGATCGCCGGGATGATCCCCTCCGTACGGCACAGCAGCGAGAACGCCTGCATCGCCTCGGCGTCGGACACCGGTCGGTAGGTCGCCCGGCCGGACTCCGCGAGGTGGGCGTGCTCCGGGCCGACTCCCGGGTAGTCGAGACCGGCCGAGATCGAGTGCGACTCGATGGTCTGGCCGTCCTCGTCCTGCAGCAGATAGGACCGGGCGCCGTGCAGGACGCCGACGTCGCCGGCGCTGATCGTGGCCGCGTGCCGGCCGGTCTCGAAACCGTCGCCACCGGCCTCGAAGCCGTAAAGCCGCACGTCGGTGTCCGGGACGAACGCGCTGAACATGCCGATCGCGTTCGACCCACCGCCCACGCAGGCCGTGACGGCGTCCGGCAGCCGGCCGAACTGGCTCAGGCACTGCTCGCGGGTCTCGTCGCCGATGCCGCGGACGAAGTCGCGCACCATCGACGGGAACGGGTGCGGTCCGGCCGCGGTCCCCAGTAGGTAGTGGGTCTCGTCGACGGTCGCGACCCAGTCGCGCAGCGCCTCGTTGATCGCGTCCTTGAGGGTTCGGCTGCCCGTCGTCACCGGGACGACCTCGGCGCCGAGCATCCGCATCCGCGCCACGTTGAGCGACTGGCGCTCCATGTCGATCTCGCCCATGTAGACGACGCAGTCGAGATCGAGATAGGCGCAGGCGGTGGCCGTCGCCACGCCGTGCTGGCCGGCGCCGGTCTCCGCGATCACCCGGCCCTTGCCCATCCGCTTGGTGAGCAGCGCCTGACCCAGCACGTTGCGCACCTTGTGGGCGCCGGTGTGATTGAGGTCCTCACGCTTCAGCAGCACAGGGGCCCCAGCGTGCTCGGACAGCCGGGTCGCGTCGTAGAGCAGGCTCGGCAACCCGGCGTACTCGCGCAGCATCCGGTCGAACTCGGCGCGGAAGCCAGCGTCGCCCATCGCGTCCCGCCAGACCGCGGTCAGCTCGTCGAGCGGTCCGACCAGCGCCTCGGGCATGAACCGGCCGCCGAACCGGCCGAAGTGCCCCAGTGGGTCGGCAGCGACGCCGGGACTCACCCGCACCGCGCCGGAGTCCATCGTGCCCCCTAGCTCTGGCGGTGCTTCAACGCCGGATGCGCACCGGCGGCGACCAGGTCGGCCACCGTCGAGCGTGGATTCGACCCGGTCACCAGCGTCTCGCCGACCAGGACGACATTGGCGCCGGACCGCGCACAGTCGATGACGTCGTGCGGCCCGCGGATGCCGGACTCGGCGATCCGTACGACACCTTTGGGAACCCGTGGGGCCAGCCGGGCGAACGTCGAGCGGTCGACCTCGAGCGTCTTGAGGTTGCGGGCGTTGATGCCGATCAGCTTGGCCTCGGCGTCGAGGGCCCGCTCGAGCTCCTCCTCGTCGTGCACCTCGACCAGCGGCGTCAAACCGATCGACACCGCGCGCTCGATCAGGGAGACGAGGGCGTTCTGATCCATCGCGGCCACAAGGAGGAGCGCCATGTCGGCTCCCGCCGCGCGCGCCTCCCAGAGCTGGTAGGAGGTGACGATGAAGTCCTTGCACAGCACCGGCAGGTCGACCCGCCCGCGGACGGCCCGCAAGTCGTCGAAGGTGCCGCCGAAACGCCGCTGCTCGGTCAGGACGCTGATCGCCGCCGCGCCGCCGGCCGCATAGTCGGCGGCCAGCGCTGCCGGATCGGTGATAGGGGCCAGCTCGCCGTGGCTCGGACTCGACCGCTTCACCTCGGCTATCACGGACACACCGTCGCCCCGGAAGATCGGCATCGGGTCGAGGGCGTAGCTCTGCCGCTCCGCCTGGCGCTTCAGCTCGTCGAGCGAGACCTTGGCTTGGCGTTCGGCGAGATCGAGCCGGACACCGACCATGATCTCGTCAAGCACCGACATCGAAATATCCTCCGACAAGCTGATGGATGTCAGGTCAGCGTAACCAGCGGCGGCCCGATGTGAGACATCGGGTACGGGGACCCGCCGCTAATGGGCTTCGGACTCGCCGAGACCTGCCGCCTGCATGATCTTGCCGACGATCACCGCGACCGGCAGCAGCGCCACACTCGCCCAGAACAGCACCCAACTCGGCCCGATCATCAAGGCGACTCCGCCGAGCGTGAAGGCGATCAGGACGATCGTCACGGCGGTCCAGGCGGCCGGGGTCGAGCCATGCATGGGTACCAACCTCTCTGCAGCGTGATGCCCACCTGACGGGGGCCCAAACCATTGTGCCCTGGCCCCGTCGACGTCCTGCCGTCGAGGTCAGGCCGTCGGATCGCGTCCCTCGTCGAGCGCGCGCCACAGATCGGCGTCGTCGGTGGGCGCGGACGCCCCCTGCTCCGGCTCGGCGGCGTCCGTCCGCTGGCGCGGCGCGGGCGCGTCGTAGCGGCTGCCCATCGTCGCCCACCGATGGCCACGGGACGCGACGAGCAGCCCGACCGCGATCCCCGCCACGGACCCGCCGAGGCTCAGCCAGCGCCAGGCCGGATGGTCGGCCGCGGCCACGATCGCCGCGTCGTCAACACCGCCCGACGCGGGTGACTCGGCGAGCTCCTCGCTGAGCGCGTCGTCGATGGCCGGGCCAGCGGTGAGGACGCCGATCGCGGCACCGGCCGCCGCCAGGACGATGACCGCCCCGACGACGCGCCGCAGCCAGCCGCCGGTCGGCACGATCGCCAGCGCACCGGCCAGGATCACCAGCGTCAGCGCCCCGACCCAGGGAACGGCGCCGGTGCCGGAGACCTCGATGGTCGAGCTCGGCACGCCCGGCACGGCGATCTCGGCCCGGGCCCACGTCCGGCTCGCGCCGAGCAATGCCAGGCCGCCGGCCGCGAGGCCGCCGACGATGGCGATCACCAGGCTGCGCCGGTCACTCATGGGACGCCCCCTCGACGCTCAGGACGTCGTTGTCGAAGCACGTCGCCGCTCCGGTGTGGCAGGCCGGACCCTCCTGGTCGACCTTGACCAGCACGGTGTCGCCGTCGCAGTCCAGGCGCACCTCGTGCACCCACTGCCGATGCCCGGACGTCTCGCCCTTGACCCAGTGGGCCTGGCGGCTGCGACTCCAGTAGGTGGCACGGCCCGACGTGAGCGTACGATGCAGCGCCTCGTCGTCCATCCAGCCGACCATGAGGACCTCGCCGGTGTCGTGTTGCTGCACCACCGCTGTGACCAGTCCGTTCGCGTCCCGTTTGAGCCGGGCCGCGATGTCGGGATCGAGGGCAGAGGTCATGTCCCCAGCATGGCTGGTCGGAGTTGTCAACCGCTCCTCGGGCTCCGGCGCGCGTCGACCCGAAAATCGACATTGCGGGGGCTACAACCCCCGTGATGTCGATTCTCGGGTGGTCGGGCTCTGGCGCGAGTCGTCTCAGTCGGTGGCCGCGTGGAGATGGGACTGGGCCACCCAGCTCGCGTGCAACCGGGCGTAGACGCCGCCGGCGGCGACCAGTTCGGCATGCGGACCGCGCTCGACCAGGCGGCCGGCGTCGAAGACCAGGATCTGGTCGGCCTGCTCGGCAGTGGACAGCCGATGGGCGATGATCACCGACGTCCGGCCGGACAGCAGGTGGTCGAGAGCCGCGGAGATCCGGAGCTCGGTCTGCGGGTCGACCGCGCTGGTGGCCTCGTCGAGCACCAGAAGGTCAGGATCGGCGAGATAGGCCCGTACCAAGGCGACCAGTTGCCGCTCGCCCGCCGACAAGGACTCACCGCGCTGGCCGACCTGGGTCTCGAGGCCGTCTCGGAGGGTCTCGAACCAGTCGGCGAGGCCCAGCGACACGATCGCCTCGACCAGCTCGGCGTCCGACGCCTCCGGCCGGCCGTAGCGCAGGTTGTCCCTGAGCGACGCGTCGAACAGGAACCCCTCCTGGGGCACCATCACGACCCGATCGCGCAGCGACGAGAAGCGCAACGTCCGCAGGTCCACGCCGTCGAGACAGACCATGCCCTCGGTCGGATCCATCAACCGGCACAGCAGCTTGGCGAACGTCGTCTTGCCCGAGCCGGTCTCGCCGACGACGGCCACCCGAGCCTGCGACTCGATGTCGACACTGACCTCGCGCAACACCGGCGGCCCGTCCGGGTAGGCGTAATCCACGTCGTGGAACGACGCGGTCAGGGAGCCGCGCGGCAGGCTGACGCCGGACTCCCCCGGGTCGACGACGTCGGCCGGCGTGTCGAGGACGCCGATCACTCGCCGCCACGACGCGATGGCGTTCTGCGCCTCGGTCAGCACCTGGGTGGCCATCTGCACCGGCCCGACCAGCAGCGAGACGAGGAAGGCGAACGCGATGACCGTGCCGACCGACAGGTGGCCGGCGAGCCCGAGGAGGACGCCGAAGACGACGACCGAGGCGTTCGCGAGCCCGCCCGCGACCCCGGCCGAGGCGAAGGTGACCGCGACCAGCTTCTGGGCCGCCGTGTTCGCCGCCAGGTTGGCGTTGATCGACGCGTCGACCCGTTCCTGGGTACGGGTCGCGATGTTGTGGGCCCGGACCACGGAAGCGCCGACGACCGGCTCCGAGATCGTCGACAGCATCTCGCCGACGGTCTGCCGGACCTTCGCGTACGCCGCCGTCATCCGCTTCTGGAAGTAGCGCAAGCTCGCGATGAGCGGCACGAAGCAGGCCCAGACGATCAGCGTCAGCTCCCACGAGTAGACCGCCATGACCACGGTCGCGACGATGATCTGACCGACGCTGATAACCATGAGCAACCCGCTGAACTGCAGGAACAGCGAGACCTGGTCGACGTCCGACGTCACCCGAGACACCAGGCCCCCGCGCCGCTCGGTGTCTTGGGTCAGGACCGGCAGGTCGTGGACGTGGCGGAACGCCTTGATCCGCAACTCGGCGAGCCCCGCCTCGGACGCCTTGTAGAGCCGGACCTTCATCCAGTACGCCGCGAACGCGGTGACCAGCACGACACCGGCGGCGAGCCATGCGTACGTCCATATCTGACTGCGGTCGATGCCTCCCGTGCCGAGCAGCCCGTCGTCGATCGTCTTCTGGATCACGACGGGGACGATGGCCGACCCGATCGTCGAGAGCGCCCCGAGCAGCAGGGTCACGCCGAGGCCCTCGCGCAGCGCCGGCGACAGGGCGAACCCGCGACGCAGGATCTGCCAGCCGGTGACCTCCTCGCCGCTACCGACCCGGCTTCGGCCTCCGTCGCTCATGGGATCTCCGCCGCCTCTCGGTCGGCGGCCGCACGGGCCATGTCGTAGGCGTCGACCAGGTCGCGGTAGGCCGGTGACCTGGCGACCAGCTCGGCGTGCGGGCCGCGGTCGAGGATCTGTCCAGAGGCCAGGAAGAGCACCTCGTCGGCGAGGGCAATGGTCGCCTTGCGGTAGGCGACGACCACCACGGTCGTCTCACCGCCCTCGGTACGGCTCCGCAGACCGTGCAGGATGCGCGCCTCGACGTCCGGGTCGACCGCGCTGGTCGCGTCGTCCAGGATCAGCAGCCGCGGCCGGCGGACGAGCGCCCGGGCCAGCGCCACCCGCTGCCGCTGGCCACCCGACAGGGTCGTTCCCCGCTCGCCGAGCTGGCTGTCCAGCCCCTGCGGCAGCTCGCCGACGAACCGGTCGGCCTGCGCGACCCGCAACGCCTCCCAGACGGCGTCGTCGTCGACCGGCAGCCCAAGCGTGACGTTCTCTCGGATCGAGTCGTCGAACAAGAACGCCTGTTGCGGGACCAGCGAGACGGCGTCGGCCAACGCCGGATGCGTCAGGTCCCGCGCGTTGCGCTCGTCGAGCTCGACCGACCCCTTCACCGGGTCGACCAGGCGGATCAACAGGCTGGCCAGCGTGCTCTTGCCCGATCCGGTGAGCCCGACGACTGCGACCGTACGCCCCGGCTCGACGTCGAACTCGAGGTCGTCGAGGACCGGGCCCGCGCCGTCGTAGCCGAAGGTGAGGTCGCTGACTTCCAGCCGCAGGGCGCCAGATCCGGGGAGGGCGTCGTCGCCATAGCGGGCGCGGCCGCGGGCGGTGAGCACGGCCTGCACCCGTTCCCAGCCGATCACCGTGCGCGGCAGTCCACCGAGCACCCAGCCGAACGCCCGCAACGGGAACGCGATGATGGTGAACAGGTAGGCCACCTGGACGACGTCGCCCGCCTGGGCCGCTCCCGACAACACCCGCTCGACGCCGATCACGACGACCAGCAGCACGCCGAAGTTGGGTAGCGCCTCGACGACCGGGTCGAAGATGCTGCGGATCTTGCCGGCCGCGATGTTGGCGTCCCGAAGCTGATGGGAGACCCGGGCGAATCGCTCGGTCTCCGCGGCCTCCCGACCCAGTGCCTTGACGACGAGCGCGCCGTCGAACGACTCGTGCGCCACCGCGCTCACGTCGGCGCGCAGCTCCTGGGCCAGGCTCACCCGCTCGGACAGGAAGCGCTGGTAGCCGATGTTGATCGCGAACAGCAGCGGGAAGATCACTAGACCGACGAGCGTCAGGACCACGTCCGCGGTGAGCATCGCGATGACCGCCACGATCAGCATCACGACGACGCCGAGCGCCATCGGCATCGGCATCATCGACTCCCAGACCGCCTCGACGTCGGCGTTCGCGTTGGACAGCAACTGCCCGGTGGGATGCCGGTTGTGCCAGCTCATCGGCAGCTCGAGATAGCGCCGGGTCACTCGGCGCCGGTAGGTCGCCATCAGGCGGAAGTAGACGATGCCGCCGATCAGCCGGCGCGCGATGATGCCCAGGGCCCGGAGGATCGCGACACCCATGAACAACGCGACGACCGCCGCCGCGAGACCCTTCTCGAGCTCACCCGACTCGAACGACGGTGCGATCACGTGGTCGGTCGCCCAGCCGAGCACCCACGCGTCGGCGACCGTGAGGGCACCGAACACCATGCTTCCGACCAGCGCCAGCGAGAACAGCCGCCGCTCCTCGCGCATGCCGACGAAGAGGATCCGCAGCCCTCGCCAGGTCGTGCCGTGCCGCTTGCCGTGCCCCGTCGCCAGACTCACCGGACCTCGAATCCGGCGGCGTCCAGCGCCCGTTTGACGTCGGCGATGGCGACCTCGCCGAAGTGGAAGATGCTGGCCGCGAGCACGGCATCGGCGCCCGCCTCGACCGCCGCCGGGAAGTCGTCGGCCTGTCCGGCGCCGCCACTGGCGATCAGAGGGACGGTGCTCACGCCGCGGATCGCCTCGATCAGCTCCACGTCGAAGCCGTCCTTGGTGCCGTCCGCGTCCATCGAGTTGAGCAGGACCTCCCCGATGCCCCATTCGCAGGCCGACGTGACCCAGCCGACCGCGTCGACGTCGGCCGAGCGCCGGCCGCCGTGCGTCGTCACCTCGAAGCCGCTGGGCTGGCCGGCGCCGCGCCGGGCGTCGACACTCAGCACGAGCACCTGGGAGCCGAACCGCTGCGCGATCTCGGCGATCAGCGCGGGACGCTCAACGGCGGCGGTGCTCACGGCGACCTTGTCGGCCCCGGCGCGAAGCAGCCGGTCCACGTCGTCGACCGATCGGACTCCACCGCCGACCGTCAGGGGGATGAAGACCTGCTCGGCCGTACGCGACACCACGTCATAGGTCGTCTCCCGCGACGCGGCCGAGGCGGTGATGTCGAGGAAGGTCAACTCGTCGGCGCCCGCCCGGTCGTATGCCGCCGCCAGCTCGACCGGGTCGCCCGCATCGCGGAGGTTCTCGAACCGGACGCCCTTGACGACCCGGCCGGCGTCGACATCGAGACACGGGATCACCCGCACCGCGACCGTCATGAGACGGCTGCCTGGCGTACGGCACGCAACGCCTCGTCCAGCGTGAAGGCGCCGGAGTACAACGCCTTGCCGACGATCGCGCCTTCGACGCCGACGCTCACCAGGCCGCTGAGGGTCCGCAGGTCGTCAAGGCTCGAGACGCCGCCGGAGGCCACGACGGGGCGATCGGTACGGGCGCACACCGCATGGAGCAGATCAACGTTGGGTCCGAGCAGGGTGCCGTCCTTGGTGACGTCGGTGACGACGTAACGGGGGCAGCCGTCGCGCTCGAGCCGGTCGAGCACCTCGAACAGCTCGCCGCCGTCGCGCGTCCAGCCCCGGGCGGCGAGCCGGCCCTCGCGTACGTCGAGGCCGACGGCGATCCGGTCGCCGTGCTCGGCGATGGCCAGGGCGCACCAGGCCGGGTCCTCGAGGGCGGCGGTGCCGACGTTGACTCGCCGGGCACCGGTCGCCAGGGCCGCCGCGAGGCTGTCGTCGTCGCGGATGCCGCCGGACAGCTCGACCTGGACGTCGAGCCGCCCGACGACGCCGGCCAGCAGGTCGCGGTTGCTGCCACGCCCGAAGGCGGCGTCGAGGTCCACGAGGTGGATCCACTCGGCGCCGTCGGACTGCCAAGCGAGCGCCGCGTCGAGCGGGTCGCCGTAGGCCGTCTCGGTGCCGGCCTCGCCACGGACCAGACGCACGGCCTGACCCTCGGAGACGTCAACGGCCGGCAGCAGCTCGAGAGGGGTCACGGGACCACCCTAGGAGGTGATCCGGACAGCCCAAGCGGCGTCTCGGGGCCGGCCGATCAGCGGTAGATCGGACCGCTCGACGGTCGCGGCTGCGTGGCGACGACGGCGGAGACCAAGTGCGTGAGGGCCGGGTCCGCCGACGCGCCGTCGTAGACCCGGAACGACTCGACCGTCCCGTCGGAGTAGCGCACGGTGACGTCGTACTGGAAGAGGTCACAGCATTGCGGCTTCCCCGCGCTGCCTTCGGCTCCCTCGAGCGCGTCCGGAGCAGCCGCGTCGAACACCGCCCGATGGCCGGGGTCGGACGGTCCGACCTGCCAGGTCTGGCGGTCGCCCGCGATGCCGCCGGACCGGGTCACGGCAACGCTGCGGACCGAGGTCGCCGGCTCGGTCGATGGCTCGGGCTCGATCGAAGGTTCGGGCTCAGATGTCGGCGCCGGCTCCGGCTCGGACGGTGGGGTCGCCTCCGCCTCGGTCGAGGGCTCGGACTCGGATGGCGGCGCGGCATCGGCGCCGGCGCCGGTCGGTTCCGCGGAATCGGAGCCGCATCCGGTGAGAGCGAGCGCGGCCGCGGCGAGCAGGGCCGTGATCAGTCGTCTCATGTCACTGCGACGTACCTTTCGACCGTCGAGTTCCGCCAGCCTATGCCGCCGAACGGTCACATGCCGGGCGTACTCCGCATGGCTCGTACTCACTCCGCATGGGTTGCAGCCCATGCGAAGTGAGCATGTACCACGAGAACGTGGTATCCCGTGCGGGCGCCGACTCGTTACGTCAGCGTGCCGAGCCAGTTGCGGAGCAGCGTCGCGCCGGCGTCGCCGGACTTCTCCGGATGGAACTGCGTAGCCCATAAAGGCCCATTCTCGACAGCCGATACGAATCGGTCGTCACCGTACTCGGTCCACGTCACCATCGGTGCGAGGAACGGTGGCTCCGGGTCGAGGATCCACTCGCGGGCGGCGTAGGAGTGCACGAAGTAGAAGCGCTCGGTCTCGACGCTGGCGAACATCGCGCTGCCCGGAGGCACCTCCACGGTGTTCCAGCCCATGTGGGGCACGCGGTCGGCCGCCAGCCGCTCGACGTTCCCCGGCCACTCCCCACAGCCTTCGGACCTCACCCCGCGCTCGATGCCCTGCTCGAACAGCACCTGCATGCCGACGCAGATGCCGAGGACGGGACGGCCGCCGGCCAGCCGGGACCCGATGATCCGCGGTCCCTGGACCTTGTGCAGTCCCTCCATGCAGGCGGCGTACGCCCCGACTCCAGGGACGACAAGGCCGTCGGCCTCCGCGGCCTGCTCTCGATCGGCGCCAAGTGTCACGTCGGCGCCCGCCCGCTCCACGGCGCGGACGACCGAGCGCAGGTTGCCCGACCCGTAGTCGAGCACCATCACCTGCGGGCGGCTCATACCGCATCGCGGGCCAGAATCGCGCCGAGGATCACGAAGCCGAACGCCAGGGCGAACAGCAGCAGCACCGTCGGGAGCGGCTTCTGCTGGCGGAAGAACGCGATCCCGCCGCCCATGAAGAAGCCGCCCAGGATGAGCAGGACGAGCGCGCCGGTCACCGCCGCTCCCCCAGGCTGCCCTTGGTGCTCGGGATGCCGGGCTCCCTCGGGTCCAGCGCCACGGCGTCGCGAAGCGCCCGGGCGACGGCCTTGAACTGCGCCTCCACGAGGTGGTGCGGATCGCGGCCGGACAACACGCGGACGTGCAGCGCGAGCCGCGCATGCGACGCCAGGGACTCGAACACGTGACGGGTCAGCGACCCGACGTACGTGCCGCCGATGACGACGTACTCCTGGCCCTCTGGCTCGCCGATGTGGACGCAGTAGGGCCGACCGGCCACGTCGACCGCGCACTGCACCAGGGCCTCGTCGAGCGGCACCATCGCATCGCCGAAGCGGCGGATGCCGTGCTTGTCGCCCAGCGCCTCGTCGATGGCCTGGCCGAGGGTGATCGCGACGTCCTCGACGGTGTGGTGGGCGTCGACGTGGGTGTCGCCCTTGGCCCGCACGGTCAGGTCGAACAGCGCGTGGCGGGCGAGCGACTCGAGCATGTGGTCGTAGAACCCGACCCCGGTCGACACGTCGGCGATGCCGGCGCCGTCGAGATCGAGCTCCACTGTGACGCTCGACTCGGACGTCGTCCGGTCCCGCCGACTGCTCCGGCTGCTCGGACTCATCTCGCTCACTCCCTCAGACCCTCACGTCCTGACCACCTGTCGCACAGCATTAACGAACTCAGCCATCTCGTCCGGCCGGCCGATCGAGACCCGCAGCCAGCCCGGCGGTCCAGTCTCGCGGATGAGTACGCCGCGGTCGAGCAGGCCCTGCCACACGGCATGCCGGTCGTCGAACGTACCGAAGAGGACGAAGTTGGCGTCGGAGTCGCTGGCCCGAAGGCCCAGGCTCCGTAGTTCGGCGATCAGGTCGTCGCGCTGGGTCCGGAGCTTGTCGACGGCACCGAGGAGCTCGTCGGCGTGCCGCAGCGCGACCCGGGCGGCCGCTTGGCTGAGCGCCGACAGGTGGTAGGGCAGCCGCACCAGCCGGACGGCGTCGATGACGGCCGGGTCGGCTGCGAGGTAGCCGAGCCGGCCACCGGCGAACGCGAATGCCTTGCTCATCGTCCGGGTCACGACCAGCCGCTGACGGCCCGGCAGCAGCCGCAGGGCGCTCGGCGTCTCCGGATGGCGGAACTCCGCGTACGCCTCGTCGACGATGACCATGCCCGGCGCGGCGGCGTAGACCGCCTCGATCTGGTCGAGCGGCAGCGCGGTCCCGGTCGGATTGTTCGGCGACGCCAGCAGCACCACCGACGGCTGCTCCGAGGCGATCAGCGCCGCGGCCGTGTCGAGGTCGAGGGAGAAGTCGTCGGCCCGGCGGCCCGTGACCCAGCGCGTGTGGGTGTCGCGGGCATACTCCGGATACATCGAGTACGTCGGCGCGAACGACACCGCGGTCCGGCCGGGACCGCCGAAGGCCTGCAGCAGCTGCAGCATGATCTCGTTGGAGCCGTTGGCCGCCCACACCTGAGCGGGCGACAGACCGTGACCGAGGTAGGCCGCGAGGTCGGACCGCAGGGCGGCGGCCTCGCGGTCCGGATAGCGATTGAGCCCAGCAGCGACCTCGGCCACAGCCGTGGCGACCTCCGAGACCACGAGGTCGCTCGGCGGGTACGGGTTCTCGTTGGTGTTCAGCCGCACCGGCACGTCGAGCTGTGGCGCACCGTAGGGCTCGAGGCCGCGCAGCTCGTCACGCAGCGGCAGCTCGTCGTCGCTCACGCGTCCACCCGCTTACTCGCGCCGAGATTGCGCGTCTTCCCCACACCGTCGCACCGAGTTTGCACCTCTTCACGGGTGGGTGGTGAAGACGCGCAATCTCGGCGCGAAGAATCGCTCACGATTCCTCGTCGACCCGGACCCGGATCGCCGCGCCGTGCGCCGGAAGGTCCTCCGCCTCGGCCAGCGTCACCACGGCGTCGCGAGAGGCTCGTAGCGCCGCCTCGGACCAGGACACGACCTGTACCGTCTTCGTGAACGTCCGGACCGACAGGCCCGACGAGTGACAGGCGCAGGCCGCCGTCGGCAGCACGTGGTTGGAGCCGGCGCAGTAGTCGCCGAGCGAGACCGGCGCCCACGGTCCGACGAAGATCGCCCCGGCGTCGCGTACCCGCATGGCCAGAGCTTCGGCGTCCGCGGTGTGGATCTCGAGATGTTCGGGCGCGTAGGCGTCGACCGCCGCGAGGCCCTGATCCATGTCGTCGACCAGGACGATCGCCGACTGCTGCCCGGCCAGCGCCACCGCGATCCGGTCGCGATGCTTCGCGGCGGGCACCTGGCGCTCCAGCTCGTCGATGACTTGCTCGGCGAGCGACTCACTGTCAGTGACGAGGACGCTGGCCGACTCAGGACCGTGCTCGGCCTGGCTGATCAGGTCGGCGGCGACAGCGGCCGGGTCGGCGCCGGCATCGGCCAGGATGGCGATCTCGGTTGGCCCGGCCTCGGAGTCGATCCCGATTCGGCCCTTGAGAAGCCGCTTGGCGGCGACGACATAGCTGTTGCCGGGTCCCGCGACGAGGTCAACCGGCCGGCACGAGCCCGCTCCCCACGCGTACATCGCGATCGCCTGGGCGCCTCCGACCGCGTAGACCTCGTCGAGCCCGAGCAGGGCACAAGCGGCGAGGATCGTGGGGTGCGGCCAACCGCCGTACTCGCGCTGCGGCGAGCTGGTGACCGCGATGGAGGGGACGCCGGCCACCTGGGCGGGCACGGCGTTCATCACGACGCTGGAGACGAGTGGCGCGAGACCCCCAGGCACGTAGAGGCCGACCCGGCTCATCGGCACGATGCGGCGGCGTACCGAGCCGCCCGGCACCACCTCGGTGACGACGTCGGACTCGAGCTCGGCCTCACAGGTAAGCCGCAGCCGCGCGATCGCCTCATCCAGCCCGCTCCGTACGTCGGGATCGAGCCGCTCCAGGGCTTCCGTGAGCAGCTCCGGCGGCACGGCCACGTCCGTCTGGTCGACACCGTCGTAGCGGCGTCCGGCGTCGAGGACGGCCGGCAGACCACGGTCGCGTACGTCATCGCATACCGCACGCACCGTGTCGACGAGCTGACCGACGTCGGCGTCGGCGCGCGGCACGAGAGTCCCGACCGCGAGGTTGTCGCGGCCGGCGGCCCGGAGATCGAGGCGGCGGATCACGCGCTCAGTCTACGAACCGGACATCCCGCCCGGGCCGGGCGTCCAGATGGGGAGCGGCCGTGACCAGTACCGTCGTAGAGGTGGCCACGACGGTGCGGATCTTTCCGCTGGACACGGTGCTGTTCCCCGGGATGCGGCTGACTGTCCACGTGATCGAGCCGAGGCTGCGCGAGATGATCCGGCAGCTCGCGAAGACCCTGGGTCCGTCGGACCGGCGGCTCGGCGTCGTCGCGATCCGCGAGGGCTACCGGATCGGTCGCAGCCACGGCCGGCAGTCCGCGCATCGCGTCGGCTGCGAGGCGCTGATGACCCAGGCGAAGGCCCGGCCCGACGGCAGCTGGGACATCGCGCTCATGGGTCAGCGCCGGATGCGGGTCGAGGAGCTCGTGTCGAAGAGCCGCACCAACGCCGTCGCCGCGGTGACCTATCCGCCGGAGATCGAGGGACCGGACGCTCCCATGCGGATGGCGACCGCCCTCGCCGCCTTCGAGGCCTACCGCAACACGGTGGCCGACAACGGCGGCCGCCAGGTGCCGCTCGGGGATCTGCCGACCGAGGCACTGCCGCTGTCCTACGCGCTGGCGACCGCGACCACCCTGCCGCTGCGGGAGCGCCAGGTGCTGCTCGAGGCACCCCACGCCGCCGCCCGGCTGCAGCGCCTGACACTGATGCTCCGGGTCGAGCTGTCGGCGATCCAGGCGGTCGCGAGCCTGCCGGCGACCCGGCTGGCTCGGACGAACTGGTCGCCGAACTGACGGGTCCCCGTCGCGATACCACGTTCTCGTGGTCTCTCCGCACTCTGCATGGTCGCACGCCGTGCAGAGCGTGGGTCTACCACGAGAACGTGGTAACCGAGTGACGGAAGAGCCGGCTAGATCCCGCAGCTCGGCGCCGACCAGGCGTTGCTCGTACGGATGTCCACATGCGTGTGGTCGTCGTGGCCCGGGTAGCCGGGGCCGAAGATGCCGCCGAAGCCATGGTGCCGAGCCTGCGCCGCCATCGTGCACAGCGAGTGAGCCCCGGTCAGGTCGGCGGCCGTGCCGTAGAGATGCTGGCTGTTGCTGGCGCCGCCGACCGACGAGTTGCAGGGATAGCTCCGGAACGCGCTGGAGATGTGGAGCGGCTGGTCGCCGAGGGCGTGTCGCAGCGCCTCGAGCTCCCACATCGTGCGCAGGGCGTTGGCTCTCGTGGCCGACTCGGACAGTGCTCCACCGTCGAACCCGCTGCCGCCGCAGCCGTCGTCCATCTCGCTGTACGTGAAGTGGATCGGGGTGCAGTCGTCGTCTTGCAGCTGGTAGAGCTTGTTGAACGTCTGCGGACCGGCGACGCCGTCGGCGGACAGCCCGTACGCGGCCTGGAAGTCGCGGACGGCGGCCGTGGTGTGCGGGCCGTACTGACCGTCGATCGACAGATGCTGCCCGTATCCGGGATAGCCGGCGACGCGGATCTGCAGTTGGCGGACGTCCTCACCGCTTGCGCCCTGGCTCAGGGTTCGGGTCCAGGTGTAGCACCCGTCGGCACGGGCGGACGTGGCGGTGGCCGCGATCGTGGCGACGAGCAGGCCCGCGACGAACACGAGGGCCATGACGAGGTGCAGGGGTTGACGACGCAGCCCGACGATAATGGGCATGACGACTCCGTACGGATGAGGCGACTTGCGGGCTTGCGCCCACTGCATACCCCGCCCGGGGGGCGGCTACACCTCGCGGCATGACAGTGCCGGCGCCGCGGCTCGAAGCCCACGGCGCCGGCACTCAGCTCGATCGAGGATCGCTAGTCGAACACCAGCCGCACGGTCAACCGCTGGCCGTCGTCGACCTGCGTCAGATTCGCACCCAGGGCGCGCATCGGCTCGACCGTCTCCAGGTCGTCGCTCGCCGAGTCGTCAGCGGCCATCGCTTCGGCCAGCCGGTCGAGGTCGAGATAGAACGCGACGCTGGACTCCGACGCGTCCGGCACGGCCGTGTCGAACCCGTCGGCAGACTCCAGGTCGCCGCCCTCGGCCAGCATCTGGGCGTAGTCCTGGTTGCTCGCGACGACCAGACCATCGTCGCTCTCCTCGGTGATCAACGCCGGCAGCCCTTCGGCGGCGAGCGCCCCGTTGACCCGGTCGACAACGTCGCTGATCTCGGCCGTGTCGGTCGTCAGCCGAGCACCGAAGTAGAAGTCGCTCGGATCCTCCGACTCCATGTTCTCTGCCAGACCGGTGCTGTCCATCGAGACGGTGACGTTGTCGCCGAGGATCGTGCGCAGGTCGTCGGGAAGCTGCAGGCCAGTCTCCTGCTGCGCGTCGTCGAGCATCTCGTCGTAGGCGGTCGGGCCACCGAAGTTCTCGACCATGCCTTGCAGGTTCGGCCAGTACTCGTCGACGAGGTCGGCCCCACCCGACGCGGACAACGCCATCAAAGTGCTGTCGGGCAGCCCGCCGATGGGGTTGTCGATGTCGGAGCTGATGTCGACGTCGGTGGTCGCCTGGCTGACGATCTCGATGTGGTCCGAGCCGGCCCGCACGGCGCCGAACGCCGAGTGGATCTCCTCGGAGGCCATCTGTGCACCCTCGAACCCGTCCATCGACGCGGTCTGCTCGCGCAGTCCGTCGACGTTGAACCAGAACGACGCGAGCCCTTCACCGTCCAGCGCGTCCATGTCCGACTGGAACTGCTCGTCGTCCGACAGCGGACTCGACTCGGCGCTGTCGACGATGTCCGGCAACGTCTCGGCGTCTTCCGCGATCAGCATGTAGTCACCGACGAACGCGACGTTGTCGCCTTCAGCGGCGGACGCGGTCGAAGCGGACGAGCTCAGCATGGCGCTGGCGCCGGTGGCGGCGACATCCACCTGGCCGGCGAAAGCGCCGGAGTCGAGGGCGGACGAGCCGATGCCGCACTCCTCGATGGCAGCGACGGCATCCTCAGCCGCCTGCTGGTCGCTCACCTGGATCGCCGCCACGGACACGACCCGGTCGGACACCGGCACGACGCCGAATCCGGCTCGGTCGCCGATCCACGGCTCGACGTCGTCCTCGAAGGACAGGCCGCAGTCGGTGCCCTGGACCATCGTGTCGAACATCAACTTGCGGAGGTCCTCGGTGTCACTGCTGATCCCGGTCGCGTTCTCGAACTCGGGCACCCGGCGCAGCAAGCGGAACGCGTTGACCTTCTGGCTGGCCGAGGGATCGAGGTCGATCCGTACGTAGGCCAGCGTGTTGCTGGGCAGGGCCTCCGCCGGCTGCGGACCGCCACCGTTCAGGTACTGGTAGGCGGCGAAGGCGCCACCGCCCACGAGGATCGCGAGGGCGGCGCCGATGGCTCCCAGGACGACGCCGCGGCGGCGTCGGCGGGGCGGCTGCGGACCACCGGAGCTGACCCACTCGGGCGGGGTCCAACCGGGCGGTGGGGGGCCACCGGCCGGACCTGGCGGGCCCTGCGGCGGCGGCCAACCCGGAGGCGGACCCTGCGGCGGAGGCCAACCCGGAGGCGGGCCCTGCGGCGGCATCCCACCGGGCGGCGGCGGGCCACCCGGAGGCGGGCCCTGCGGCGGCATCCCACCGGGCGGCGGTCCGCCCGGCGGTGGTCCGGGTTGTCCGGATCCCGGCGGGCCCCATTGGCCGCCATGCGGTGGCTGGTTTGACACGGTGTTCCCCTTCTTCCGTGAGATCGTCACCGCCTTCGATGTGCTGGTCCCGCAGCTGGTTCCGCGGCCGCCACTCGAGCCGGACGATGCCCCGAACTCTAGCCGAGACCAGGGTCTGACCGGTCCCGCCAGGAGCCGGTGTCGGACGCCGGCGGACTGGAGGACCGCGGCATCGCCGGGCGCGAAAACAGCAGGACGGCGACGATGAAGCCGACCAGCGCAGCGACCGGCCAGGCGAGCAGCATGCCTTCGGCGTGGACGTCGAGGCGCTGCGGAAGCTGGTCGCCGACCGAGGCGGCGGACAGCAAGCTGGCGGGGTCGTCGGGTCCCAGCAGGATCCCGACCCGCCACGCGATGACGGCGGCGATCCCCGCTCCGGCCGCACAGGCGAGGGCCTGGGGCCAGCCCACCCGGTGCCACCGCCAGCCGGTCAGCAAGCCCAGGGGAGCCGCCAGCACGACGCTGACCCAGGCGAAGGTCACATCGACGCCGAACTGGCGGCCGGCCTCCTCCTCGCCCATGATCGCGCCGTTGCGGACCACCTCGAAGACCGGCGGGTCGGCGAACTCGGCCCACAGCCACGCGCCGAGCAGCCCGGCGAACGCGAACAGCACGCACGTGATGACGACCGCGCGTACGACCAGCTCCCGCGGCGGACCGGCCAGATCGGTCGACCAAGCGGCCTGGCGGGCCTCCTGCCAGGACAGCGGCCGGGCCGACGAGGACCGGCCTCCGGCGGGTTCGGTGTCGTGCACGCCTTCCGATCTTACGTGCGGGAGCCGAGACAGGTCGGCCCGAGCAGTGCCTTCAGGTCGGCCATCAGGGCCGGGGTCGCGGCGACTCGGAGCCGCTCGTCGAGCCGGAGCACCTTGGTGGCACCCGGTGTGGTGAGCCGCAGATGTACCTCGGCGGCCCCGGGATGCGTGGCCAGCACGTCCTTGAGCTGCTCCACGACCGGCGGGGTGCAGCGGCTCGCCGCCAGCGAGATCACCACCGGTCGGCCGACGTCGCGCGCCTGGTCGATCGGGCTGATCTCCTGCGTGCTGATGTCCGGCGCGTCGTCGCCCCGGCGCAACCGACCCTTGGCGAGCACGAGGGTGTCCTCGACCAGCAGGGTGGCGGCGGCCTGGTAGGCCGAGGGGAACACCAGCAGGTCGACGCCGCCCTCCAGGTCCTCGAGGGTGGCGATCGCCCAGGTGTCCCCCTTGCGCGTGATCTTGCGCTGCACCGCGGTGATCAGCCCGGCGACCGCGACCGGCGAGTTGTCCGGCCGCGACTCGTCGGCGATCAACGTGCCGATGGTGCAGTCGCTCACCGAGGCGAGGACGTGCTCGAGGCCGAGTAGGGGGTGGCTGGACACGTAGAGTCCGAGCATCTCGCGCTCGAAGCCCAGCAGGGTCTGCTTGTCCCACTCGTCGAGCTCGGGCACCTGGACCGTGAGCCCGCCGAACACGTCGTCGTCCAGCCCGCCGAACAGCGACTCCTGGCCGATCGCCTCATTGCGCTTGACGTCGACGTGCTGGTCCACCGCGGCCTCGTGGACGGCGACCAGCGCCCGGCGACGATGGCCGAGCGAGTCGAACGCCCCGGCCTTGATCAGCGACTCGATGACCCGCTTGTTGCAGACCGTCACCGGGACCTTGTCCATGAAGTCGCCGAAGTCGGTGAACTTGCCGTGCTCGGTACGGGCAGCCACGACGCCGGCCACGACGTTGTCGCCGACGTTGCGTACGGCCGACAGCCCGAACCGGATGTCGGAGCCCACCGGGGTGAACGTCGACTCCGACTCGTTGACGTCGGGGGGCAGCACCTGGATGCCCATGTGGCGGCACTCGTTGAGGTAGACCGCCATCTTGTCTTTGTCGTCCCGCACGCTGGTCAGCAGCGCCGCCATGTATTCGGCCGGGTAGTGCGCCTTCAGATAGGCGGTCCAGTAGGACACGACGCCGTAGGCGGCCGCGTGCGACTTGTTGAACGCGTAGTCGGCGAACGGCACCAACGTCTCCCACAGCGCGGAGATCGACTCCTTGCTGAACCCGTTGGCGGTCATGCCGCTTTCGAACGAGACGTACTCGGCGTCCAGCACCTCACGCTTCTTCTTGCCCATCGCCCGCCGGAGCAGGTCGGCTCGTCCCAGCGAGTAGCCAGCGAGCTTCTGGGCGATCTCGATCACCTGCTCCTGGTAGACCAGGAGGCCGTAGGTCTCCGCGAGCACCTCGCCGAGCGCCTCGGCGAGGTGGGGATGGATGTGGGTGACGGCTTGCTTACCGTTCTTGCGGAGGGCGTAGTTGAGGTGCGTGTTGGTGCCCATCGGGCCGGGTCGATAGAGCGCGCCCAACGCGATGATGTCCTCGAAGCAGTCCGGCTGCATCGCGCGGCACAGCTGCCGATAGCCGCTGCCGTCGAACTGGAAGACGCCGAGGGTGTCGCCACGAGCCAGCAGGGCGTAGGTCTCCTCGTCGTCGAAGGTCCGCGCCAGCTCTTCGAGGTCGACCTCGGTGTCGCGGTTGCCCTTGACGTTGTGCACGGCGTCGTCGAGCACGGTGAGGTTGCGCAGGCCGAGGAAGTCCATCTTGACCAGCCCGAGCGCCTCGCACGTCGGGTAGTCGAACTGCGTGATGATCGCGCCGTCCTGCTCGCGCTTCATGATCGGGATGATGTCGATCAACGGCTCGCTCGACATGATCACGCCGGCGGCGTGGACCCCCCACTGCCGCTTCAGACCCTCGAGGCCCTTGGCCGTGTCGACGACCTTGCGGACCTCCTGGTCGGACTCGTAGAGCGCCCGGAACTCGCCCCCCTCGTTGTAGCGCTTGTGGTCGGTGTTGAAGATGTCGCGCAGCGGGACGTCCTTGCCCATGACGGCGGGCGGCATCGCCTTGGTGATCCGCTCCCCCATGGCGAACGGGTAGCCCAGGACGCGCGAGGAGTCCTTCACCGCCTGCTTGGCCTTGATCGTGCCGTAGGTGACGATCATCGCGACCCGGTCGTCGCCGTAGCGGTCGGAGACGTACTTGATGACCTCTCCGCGCCGACGCTCGTCGAAGTCGACGTCGAAGTCGGGCATCGACATGCGCTCGGGATTGAGGAAGCGCTCGAAGATCAGTCCGTGCTGCAAGGGATCCAGGTCGGTGATCCGCATCGCGTACGCGCACATGGAGCCGGCGCCGGAGCCTCGCCCGGGGCCGACCCGGATGCCCTGCTCCTTGGCCCAGTTGATGAAGTCGGCAACCACCAGGTAGTAGCCCGGGTAGCCCTTGTTGAGGATCACCTCGGTCTCGTACTTCGCCTGCTCGCGGACGCTGTCCGGAACGCCGGCGGGGTAGCGCTGCTGGAGGCCCTGCTCGACCTCCTTGATGAACCAGGACGTCTCGCTCTCGCCCTCGGGGCAGGGGAAGCGAGCCATGAACCGGCCCTCCCCCTCGGTGAACTTGACATCGCAGCGCTCGGCGACGGCCAGGGTGTTGTCGCAGGCCTCCTTGAGGCCGTGCTTGTCCTCCCACAGGGCCCGCATCTCGGCCGGTGACTTGACGTAGTAGTCGTGGCCTTCGAGCTTGAAGCGCTTCGGGTCGGCCATCGTCTTGCCCGACTGGACACACAGCAGCACCTCGTGCGCGTCGGCGTCGTCGGCGTGGGTGTAGTGCAGGTCGTTGGTGGCGATGATCGGCAGGTCGAGGTCTCGCGCCAGTCGCAGCAGGCCCTCCCGGACCCGGATCTCGATGTCGAGGCCGTGGTCCATGAGCTCGACGTAGAGGTTGCCCGGGCCGAAGATGTCGCGGAACTCCGCAGCCGCAGCGCGCGCCTTGTCGTAGTCACCGATCCGCAGCCAGGTCTGCACTTCACCGGACGGGCAGCCGGTCGTCGCGATCAGGCCCTCGGAGTATTCCGCGAGCAGCTCGCGGTCGGCGCGCGGCTTGTAGAAGAATCCCTCCATGCTGGCGCGGCTAGACAGGCGGAACAGGTTGTGCATCCCGGCGGTCGACTCGGCCAGCAGCGTCATGTGGGTGAACGCGCCGCCGCCCGAGACGTCGTCCTCGCCGCCCTCGGCCCAGCGGACCCGCTTGCGCTCGGACCGGTGGGTGCCGGGCGTGACGTAGGCCTCCATGCCGATGATCGGCTTGACCCCGGCGGCTCGGGCTTTGGAGTAGAAGTCGTAGGCCCCGAAGACGTTGCCGTGGTCTGTCATCGCGAGGGCCGGCATGCTCATCTCGGCCGTCGTGGCGAACAGATCTCCCAACCGGGCCGCACCGTCGAGCATGGAGTACTCAGTGTGAACGTGCAGATGCACGAATGAGTCGGTGCTCGACATGGGGGTGAGGGCCTCCTCGACAGGGTGCTCGCTCGGGATCGAACCGAGCCTACGCGACTCACGATGGCACTCGGGCCCGACACTCGGAGCTCCTCGCGGGGCCCCCGGATCGGCTTTCCGGCGAGCCGGTCAACCCTCCTCGCGGAGTACGGCGAGGGCGTGTGCCAGATCGTCCGGATAGTCCGAACGGAACGCCACGTCGCGGCCCGTACCCGGATGCCTGAAGCCGAGTCCGACCGCGTGCAGCCACTGCCGGGACAGTCCGAGCCGGGCCGCCAGGGTCGGGTCGGCGCCGTAGGTGAGATCGCCGACGCACGGATGGTGGACGGCGCTCATGTGCACCCTGATCTGGTGCGTCCGGCCGGTCTCCAGGTGGATCTCCAGCCGGCTCGCGAACCGGTGCGCCTCCAGCGTCTCGTAATGGGTGACGCTCGGCCGCCCGGACTCGGTCACTGCCCATTTGTAGTCGTGCCGGGGGTGCCGGCCGATCGGCGCGTCGATCGTGCCGCTGGACGGATCCGGATAACCCTGGACGAGGGCGTGGTAGACCTTGTCGACCCGGCGCTCCCGGAAGGCCTGCTTGAGCTCGGAGTAGGCCCGTTCCGACTTGGCGAGGACCATGAGTCCGCTGGTGCCGACGTCGAGCCGGTGCACGATGCCCTGCCGTTCGGCCGCGCCGGACGTCGCGACGACGATGCCTTGGGCGGCGAGGTGACCGAGAACGGTCGGGCCGGTCCAGCCCGGGCTCGGATGCGCGGCGACGCCGATCGGCTTGTCGATCACGACGAGATCCGGATCCTCGTGGACGATCCGGAGGCCGTCGACCTTCTCCGGTCGTACCGTCCGAGCGGCCGGTGCGTCCGGGATCGTGAGGTCGAGCCAGGCACCGGCGGCGACCCGGTCCGACTTCGCCGGTCGTACGCCGTCGACGCGGACTCCGCCGCTCTCGACCAGCGCGGCGGCTTTCGTCCGCGACAACCCGAGCAGCCTCGCCAGGGCGGCGTCGACCCGCTCACCCGCCAGCCCCTCGGGGACCGGCAGCATGCGCTGTTCGGTCATGACTCGACGACGCGCTCACGGCGGCCCTCAGGCCCGATGCCGCGCAGGGACTGGACGACGACCAGCAGGGCCGCGGTCGTGATGCAGATGTCGGCCACGTTGAAGATCGGCCAGTTCGGCAGCTCGAGGAAGTCGACGACATGGCCCTGGAGCACGCCCGGATCGCGGAACACGCGGTCGGTGAGGTTGCCGAGCGCGCCGGCGAGCAGCAGCCCCAGCGCCACCGCCCAGACCGGATCGCGCAGCCGCGCCGCCATCCGGATCACGACGACCACGACGGCCAGCGCCACCAGGCTCAGCACGATCGTCAGCCCGGTCGCGAGACCGAACGCGGCACCGGCGTTGCGGGTGAACGTGAGGTTCAGAACACCTGGGACGACCTCGACGGAATCACGGTCGCGCAAGGTCTCGACCGCGATGATCTTGGTGACGACGTCGACGACGTACGCGATGGCGCAGACCGCCGCAAACAAGCGGATGTGCCGTCCCCTCGACGAAGCCGAGTCCGAACCGGGTTCGCCCGACTCGTGGGCCTCGTCGTCGCTGGTTGTCAGCGGCGTTCCTCGCGCTGCTTGCATGTCATGCACAGTGTGGCACGCGGGAACACCATGAGCCGACGCTTCCCGATCGGATTGCCGCACGACTCGCAGACGCCGTAGGTCCGGTCCTCCAGTCGCTCCAGCGCCCGCTCGGTCTGGATCAGCATGTCGCGGGTGTTGTTGGCCAGCGACATCTCGGCGTCTCGCTCCAGCGACGTGGATCCGACGTCGGCCTGGTCGTTGCCCGCGCCGTCGCCGCCGGCGCGCAGCAGATCCTGGATCCCCTGCTCCACCGAGGAGACCTCGTGGCGGAACCGGTCCCGGTCGGCCTCGAGCTGACCCCGGACCTCGGCGACCTCCTTGGCCGTCCACGGCTTCTCCTGCGGAAGCACGACGAGACCGCTCGGACCCCGTTTGCCCGGGATCGGCTTGGCGGCGGGTGGCGTTCTTGCCGGTGGCTTCTTGGCCGGTGGCTTCTTGGCCGCGGCTTTCTTCGCGGGCTTGGCGGCGGGCGCCTTCTTCGCCGCAGCCTTTTTCGCCACAGGCTTCTTTGCCGGCGACTTCTTGGCGGCCTTCTTGACGGGCGCCTTCTTCGTCGCGGTCTTCTTGGCGGGCACCTTCTTCGCCGCGGCCTTCTTCGCGGGTGACTTCTTCGCCGCGGTCTTCTTCGCGGGTGCCTTCCTCGCCGCGGCCTTCTTCGCCGTGGCCTTCTTCGCCGGTGCCTTCTTCTTCGCGGCGGCCTTCTTCGCGGCCGTCTTCTTGGCCACGGTCTTCTTCGCCCCGTTCTTGGCCGACGCGAGCTTCGCGGTCTTCTTGGAGCCCGCCGTCTGCTTCGCCACGGTCTTCTTGGTCGCCTTCTTGGCGGCGGTCTTCTTCGCGGTCTTGGCCGACTTGGTCGGGGCAGACCGCCTCGCAGCCGCGTGCTTCGCGGCCGCCTTCTTCGAGCTGCTCTTCAGCTGCGCCACTGGTCGGCCCCTCACGTCGCGGTGACCACATGGGCCACCGTGTGCAGTGCCGTGAGGATAGGGATACGACCGCGCTGCTTCAACCTCACGCGCCGCCGGTTCTACGCCCGGCCCATCCCGTTTATGGCTGGTTTTCCCGAAGAATGCGTAATCGCTCCTGCACAGCGACCGGATCGTCGGTGTCGATAGCGACCAGTTTGTCGCGGCTGCGGTGGCCGACATCGAGGCGGACCTCGCGGGCCGATCCACCCAGCGCCTCCGCGAGCAGCCGCAGGGCCGCACGACTCGCCTGGCCGTCGACCGCCCGCTCGCGTACCCGTACGCGCACGGCCGGATCGCCGGATCGAGGGTACGAACCGCCCACGCCGGGCCGCGCCGATCCGGGCGACACCCGAAGCCACGCCCGTACCACCGCCACGACCGCACTCCCTTGTCCCTGGGTCAGAAAAGCCAGTGTGCCGGACAAGTACCGGTCTTCTACACTGGTCACGCCGCACGGCGATGATGGGACGAGTACTCGCGTCACGTGCCTCGAGCGACCCGGAGATGGTGTGAGCCCGGGAGGCGCCCCGCGACGAATATCACCCGGAGCCGCTAGCAGAACGGCCACCCGCCTGCCCTGGGGATGGCTCAGTAGACCCGGCAGCGGCGCACCACGAGAGGGTCGGCCACGGCCGGCCAAGGAGGGTGGTACCGCGGTCGGCGCAACCCGCGCCGCTCGTCCCTCCGCCAGACCTGTCGCAGGAACTGACGGAGACGAGATGACCGACCGCGATCCGACCGCAGCCGACGCGCCCGGCCATCGGCCCGTACACCCGCAGGTCGACCTCCCAGCGTTGGAGCGCGACATCCTCGGCTTCTGGCGCGACCACAAGACCTTCGACCGGTCCCTCGAACGTACCGCCGCCGGTCCCACCTGGACCTTCTACGAAGGACCGCCCACGGCCAACGGACTGCCCGGCGTCCACCACGTCGAGGCCCGGGTGTTCAAGGACCTCTTCCCCCGCTTCAAGACCATGCAGGGCTACCGGGTCGACCGCAAGGCCGGCTGGGACTGTCAGGGCCTCCACGTCGAGGTCGGGGTCGAGAAGGAGCTGGGCCTGTCCGGCCGGCCCGACATCGAGAAGTACGGCATCGCCGAGTTCAACGCCAAGTGCCGCGAGTCGGTGTTCCGCCACGTCGACCTGTTCGAGCAGATGACCGAGCGGATGGGCTTTTGGATCGACCTGTCTCAGGCCTACCGCACGATGGACGCCGAGTACATCGACAGCGTCTGGTGGTCGCTCAAGCAGATCTTCGACAAGGGCTGGCTCGTCGAGGACTACCGGGTCACGCCATACTGCGCGCGCTGCGGCACCAGCCTCTCCGACCACGAGCTCGGACAGCCGGGCGCCTACGAGACGGTCGCCGACCCGTCGGTCTTCGTTCGCTTCCCGCTCACCTCGGGTCCGCTCGCAGGCCAGGCCGCCCTCCTGACCTGGACCACCACGCCGTGGACGCTGGTCTCCAACGCTCTGGTCGCCGTGCATCCGGATGTCGACTACGTCGCCGCCAGCGACGGCACCGAGACGCTCGTCGTCGCCGAGGCGTTGCTGGAGTCGGTCCTCGGCGAGGGCTGGGAGGTCACCGACCGCTTCGCCGGACGCGACATGCAGGGCTGGTCGTACGCCCGGCCCTTCGAGCTCGTCGAGTGGCCGTCGGAGCGGGGTCACTTCGTCGTCAACGAGGACTACGTCAGCACCTTCGAGGGCACCGGACTGGTGCACCAGTCGCCCGCCTTCGGCGAGCCGGACTTCCTGAGCTGCCGGGCCAACGACGTGCCGATGGTGAACCCGATCGACCTGGCCGGTCGATTCCTCCCCGATGTCGGCCTGGTCGGAGGCGAGTTCTTCAAGCATGCCGACCGGAAGCTGGTCGAAGACCTCGAACAGCGCGGCCTGATGTTCCGGCACGAGTCCTACGAGCACAACTATCCGCACTGCTGGCGGTGCCACACTCCGGTCATCTACTACGCGATCCCGAGCTGGTACATCCGGACGACGCAGTTCAAGGACCGGCTGCTGGCCGCCAACGAGGCGACCAACTGG
>Ga0075431_100000084_pt1 | contig 56408 bp, 47 predicted proteins | sample RhiMetdeltSRZDD5_FD_75297 | JGI IMG/M metagenome (GOLD analysis project Ga0075431, IMG submission 75297) | Populus rhizosphere microbial communities from Tennessee, USA - Rhizosphere MetaG P. deltoides SRZDD5 | ecosystem: Host-associated > Plants > Roots > Rhizosphere > Soil | place: USA... | reverse complement strand
CGCCGGACGCCGCGTGGCGCGATCCCCAAAGGCGTCCCGCGACGTTCCACCAGGTGCTGGAGAAGCTCTCCAAGCCGGCCCCCCGCAAGCGGCCCCCCCAGGCCGAGGCGCCGCCCCCGAAGAAAGACGAGCCCGCCAGTCCCGCCGCGACAAGCCCCAAGGCAGGCACCAAGACCAGCACCAGGCAACCGCGGCGCCTGGGCAGCCGCCTCGTGGGAGAGCTGCTGCCGCCGATCGGCAGCTTCCGGCCGAACGAGGTGCTGGCGATCAACCTCGGGCCCGAGGGCCTCGCCAAGGTCCGCGCCGGCAACTACAAGCTGGTCGGGCAGGTCGAGCTGCCGGAGCTCGGCCTCACGGTTGCCCGCCTCGAGCCCCCCGAGGGCTTCAACGCCATCACGGGCTGGGAGCGGCTCTACGACCTCGCCCCCGACGCCGGCTTCGCGCTGAACCGGGTCTACACCCCCTACCGCCTGGGCGCCGGACCCGGCAGCGATACCAGCGTCAGCGCCCCGGCCGGCAAGGGTTGCACGGCGGAACGGTGCTTCGGGCCCACGCTCATCAACTGGCAGATGCCGCTCGGCGCCTGCGCGCGCGACGTGAAGGTCGGCGTCGTCGATACCGGCTTCGATATCGGCCATCCTGCATTCGCGGGCCTGCGCTACTCCTACAAGGCGTTCCTGCCCGACGGGAAGATCAAGGCCTCCGAGGAGCACGGCACCGGGGTGCTTTCGCTGCTGGCGGGACAGGCCGGCAGCGGCACGCCCGGCCTGATCCCCGAGGCCCACTACATCCTGGCCAACGTATTTTACGCCGACGGCGAGGGGCAGCCCGTCTCCGACACCGTGCATATGCTGCAGGCGCTCGCGTGGCTGAAGAAGAGCGGCGTGGCGGTCGCCAATCTGAGCTTTGCGGGCCCGCCCGACGACCTCCTGCATCGCGCCGTGCAGGAGTTGACCAAGGCCGGGATCGTCGTGGTCGCCGCCGCCGGCAACGAGGGACCCAGCGCCCCGCCCAGCTATCCCGGGGCCTACGAGGAGGTCATTGCCGTCACCGCGGTCGACCGCCACCTCGCGGCCTACCGCTATGCCAGCCGGGGCGATCACATCGATGTGGCCGCTCCGGGCGTCGATGTCTGGACCGCACTGCCCGGCCGGCGCGAGGGGCCGCAGACGGGCACCTCGTTCGCCGTGCCGTTCGTGACGGCCGTCGTGGCGGTCGCCAACGGCGCGATCGGCCTGCGCCCGGACGACGACCCCCTCGCTACGAAGACCCGGGCGCTGGCGGCGATCGCCAAAGGCATCAAGAGCCTCGGGCAGCCCGATCGCGACCCGACGTTCGGGGCCGGTCTCGTGCAGGCCCCTGCCCCCTGCGAGGCGATCGCGCCGAGCATCGTTGCAGCAGCCCGGCCCTGGGCGGGCAAGGTCCGACGCGAGATCGAGACAGTGGCGGCGGGGCCCGTCACCTTCGGCGCATGGGTGAGCACCGTGCACGCCGAGTCCGACGGCGCTGCGTCGCGCTGAGGGTGCCTCGGCGCCACGGCAACCTGCCGCGACGAGGCCTGCGACGATGGCGCCTGCGCCCGACGATCAGGTGCACGGCCGCACAGCCGAATCAATCGAGGCGCAGAGAATGCGATCCCGGCGACATGTGCGTGTCGCCGGGATCCATTCCGGCCGGGGCGGCGCCGCCGAGGTGCGGGTGTCAGCGGCGTAGCTCGACCGGGATAAGCACCGTAGCGAATCCGGACGTCCGCAAGATGACCTCTCTGGTCAAATTTGCTTACCAAAGTTTACAGACCCGAGATCGACTCAGAGGTGCGACCAGCCCTTGCCGATCGTGGCGGCCTCGTCCGACCGGGACAGCGGCTGGTCGATCATCATCGCCGTGACCAGGTCGTCGATCGCCTGGCGTGGCCCGGAGCCGGCTGGCCTCGGCCCGACCGCCGCCGGAGGCGTCGCCGCGACCACCTCCCAGCGCCCGCCCTGACTGCGGCAGGCGAGGCCGTGCGAGGCCTGCTTCGCAGCATAGCGCAGCTCGTACTGCCGGCACCAGGCGGTCGTCTTGTTCTTGAACGTCAGCACCGGCCGCAGAGCGATCAGCGGGGCATCCTTGCCGCTCTCGGTCCGCTCCAGGGCGAGGCCAAGGCTGGCATCCGCGATGCTGGGGTGGCCCGAAGGCGCCGGCGCCAGCCACATCCCGAGCGCGACCAGCACCGCCGCCAGCGCCGGCCCGGTGGCCAGCGACCACGCCGGCACCGGGTAGCGCCGTTGCAGCCATCCGAGGAGACCACGGACGCCCCGCGCCAGTGGCTGCTCGGACCGGCTGGCCGCCTCGGGCGCCGCCCGCGATCGCATCACAGCGTCCACCAGCCACGCCGGAGCCGGCTCGGAGAGCTTCGCCTCGAACGGCTCGGCCATGCGCCGTCCCGCCGTCGTCAGGTAGGCCTGCAGCTCCGCCACCAGGGCCGGGCTGCGCGCCAGCTCCTGCACCAGCTGGGGCACCTCCGCCGGCGCCAGCCGGCCGTCGACCAGCGCCATCGCCTTCTCGCCTGCGGTCGTCATGTTGCTCAGGACCCTGTTTTTGCCGCGAGCCGTGCGTTGGGCGGCAGCTGCGGCTGATTGAGGACGGCGGCCAGTGCGCGCCGCGCCCGTGCCAGCCTGCTCATGACGGTGCCGATCGGCACCCCGGTGATCTCGGCGGCCTCCTTGTAGGACGTGCCCTCGATGCAGACCAATGCGACGACTGCGCGCTGCTCGGCCGACAGCCGCGCCAGCGCTGCCGCCACGGTCTGCAGCGTCAGCTCGCTTTCCGTGACGACGCGGCCGTCGGAGCCCACGATGCCCTCCGCCGCCTCGATATCCACAACCTCGCCGCGAACCTTGGCGGCGCGTACGCGGTCGAGCCAGATGTTCTGGGCAATCCGGTACATCCAGGAGTCGAGCCGTGTTCCAGGTTGCCACTGATCGATCCGCGCCAGGGCACGCAGGCAGGCGTCCTGCACGAGATCGTCGCTCTGCTCGGCGTTGCCCGTGAGAGAGAATGCGAAACGCCGCAGGCGCGGGAGAAGCGCCACCATCCGCTCGCGGATCTCGTCCCTCACGCGCCTGCCTCCAGGCGATTACTGGACAACGTGACGGGCATCCTGCTTATTCCCCGCTATGGCCACCCGCGCTTCAACCCCGCCGCCTGCGGCCCGCGTCCTGCCCCAGCGTGATCGGCACGCCGGGCTCGAACTTCACCCGGCTGATGGCCAGCGTGGTTTTCACGCTGGCGACATTGGGTGCTGCCGTCAGATCGTCGATGACGAAGCCCTGGAAAGTCGGCAGGTCCGGCGCCACGCACTTCAAGATGAAGTCGGTCTCGCCCGAGAGCATGTAGCACTCGCGCACCAGGGGCCAGGCCAGCACCCGGTTCTCGAACGCGCGCAAATCGGGCTCGGACTGGCTGTGCAGGCCGACGTTGGCGAAGGCGATGACCTCGAAGTCCAGCGTCTTCTCGTCGAGCAGCGCAAAATAGCCGGCAATGATGCCGGCCTCCTCGAGCGCGCGCGTGCGCCGCAGGCACGGCGGCGGCGAGATGCCCACCTTGCGGGCGAGCTCCACGTTTGTGATGCGTCCGTTGGCCTGCAACTCTTTCAGGATGCGCCAATCGGTAGCATCGAGGCCTGCACGCATAGGGCTATGACTCCCGCCGTTGCAGCAGCTCTCGTGAAAATGTGACGCAGGGCGGTGTCATGAGCAACAATATTTCTCCCGGGCCGGCGCACCCGGCCATGGCGGCAGCCGCCGCCGATGCCCTCGCCGCGCTCGCCGGGCGCAGCGGCTGGATGATCTCCGACGGCAAGGCCGGCAACGACACCCAGTCGCGCGGCGTGTTCGACGCGCTCGGCCTCGACTACCTCGTGAAGCGGGTCGATCCGTCCGGCATCTGGAAGCTCATGTCGCCCTGGGGGCCGGTCGCTCCCAGGGAGCGCTTCGGCACCGCGGCAAGCCAGTTTCAGCCACCCTGGCCCGACTTCGCCATCGCCGTCGGCAGACTGACCACGCCTTACATCCGCAGGCTGAAACGGGTTGCAGGGCGCTCGATCTACACCATCATACTGCAGGACCCGAAGGTGGGCACGGACGCAGCGGATTTGTTCTGGGTGCCCGAGCACGACCGCTTGCGCGGCCCCAACGTCGTCACGACGCTGACGGCGCCGCACAGCTTCACGGCTCGGCGCCTCGCCGAGCTCGCCCGCTGCATGCCGGCCGAGATCGCGGCGCTGCCGGCCCCGCGCGTTGCCGTTTCCATCGGCGGGCCGAACGGCGATTATCGCTTCACGCCGGCGGTGCTCGTTCATCTGGCCGGCGCGCTGCAGTCGCTGGCGGCACTCGGTGCCGGCCTGATGATCACGCCGTCGCGACGCACGCCGGCCGAGATTACCGCGTTCGTGCGCGAGGCCACCGAGGGAACCCGCCGCTGGCTGTGGGACGGGACGGGGGAGAACCCCTATCCCGCCTTCCTGGCCCACGCCGATGCCTTCGTCGCCACCGGCGATTCCGTCAACATGGTGGGAGAGCCGTGCGCAACCGGCAGGCCGGTTTACGTGCTCGAGCCGGAAGGCGGATCGCCCAAGTTCGCGCGCTTCCACGCGGCGCTCGCCCGCCACGGCGCGACGCGGTCGCTGCCCGCCCGTTTCGAGCGCCTGGAGACATGGAGCTACGTGCCGCTCAACTCGGCCGAGGTGATCGCCGCAGAGATTGCGCGGCGCTGGACGCGGCGCCGGGACATGCTCGGCTGAGGGGGCGGTGACGGGGTCAGACCCCTCGCCTCCATCGCCCGTGCAGAACGCGACCTCGGATGCGAGGGGTCTGACCCCTTTTCCTGATCTGATCCGTTATTCGGTTCTGTGACAAAACCGCCACGATTGTCTGCCATCAGGGTCCGCGCCCTGCGCAGGGCATCGGGCCGTCGCGCGCGCTCTTGCGCTGCGGCGAGCGGTGCGCGAGTTTAGCCGCAATCGGGGACAGCGGGATTACGAAAGGCGAGGGGAGTGATGGCGGCCACGTCGAGCCCCGCGACCGCAGTGCGGTACCGCGACGTCGCGGCGGCCATCGAATGGCTGTGCAGGGCCTTCGGCTTCGAGAAGCAGACTGTCGTCGCCGGCGAGGACGGCACCATCGACTACGCGCAGCTCACCTGCGGGCAGGCCATGCTGATGCTGGCCCCGGTCCGCGACACGCCGCTCGACAAGCTGATGAAGCAGCCGGACGAGATCGGCGGAGCGGCGACGCAGAGCACCTATCTCGTCGTCATCGACGCCGATACGCACCACGCCAGGGCCAAGGCGGCCGGCGCCGAGATCGTCCTCGACCTGCAGGACGACGACTTCGGCGGGCGCGGCTACACCTGCCGCGACCCTGAGGGCCACATCTGGATGTTCGGGACCTACGACCCCTGGCAGGGGGAGGGGCCCGAGGCCGCGCCTCCGCCCGCGCGCGCCGGCGGCAGGCGTCCCGTCGTGATGGCCGGGTTGGGGGTGGTGGCCTTCGCCGCCCTGGCGGCGGGCGTGTGGACCGTCGCAGCGCCACCCCAGCCGGGCGCCGTGAGCTCGGCGGCGGTGCGTGAGCCCGCCGGCGACACGAAGGCTGCGGCCGAGAGCAAGAACGGCGGTCCGGAGGCCGTGCGCGAGGTGCAGGTCCAGCTGGACAAGGAACGCACGGCGCGGCTCGACGCCGACAAGGCGGGCGAGGACATGCTGAGGCGGCTCGCCGGGGAGCAGGTCGCCAGGACAGCGGCCGAGCTGGTCGCGCAGCAGGCGCGCGAGGAGCTGGAGCGCGAGCGCGCAGCCAAGATCGCAGCGGAGAGCGCCGTTGCCGGCAAGGCCGGGGAGGCCGCACTGAAGCTCGTCGCCGACGAGCGGCGCGCCCGCGAGACCGCCGAGAAGGCCGTGCGCGAGGTGCGCCTCGAGCTCGACCGCGAGCGCGCCGCGAAGGCCGGGGCGGAGAAGGCCGTAGCCGGCAAGGCGAGCGAGGAGGCGCTGAAGCGCTTCGGCGAGGAGCGCCGCGCCCGGGAGACCGTCGAGAAGACCCTGCGCGAGATTCGCGCGGAGCTCGAGCGGGAGCGCGCCGCGAAGGAGGCGGCGGAAAAATCGGGCGCAGGCACCACGGAGCGTGTGGCGGAGGCAGAGAAGGCCGCGAAGAAGGCCCGCGACGAGCTGGAACGCGGTCGCGCGACCGTGACCGCGGCCGAGATGGCGAAGGAGTTCGCCCTCACCCGCGCCGACGAGGAGCGCCTCGGCCGCGAGGCGGCCGAGAAGGCCGCACAGGAGGTGCGCGAGGAGCTGGAGCGCGAGCGCCAGGCAAAAGGACCGGCGGCGGCGCCCGGAGATTCGAATGCCGGCAAGCGCGCCGCCGACCTCAAGATCTCCCTGGAGAGGGCGCAGAAGCGCGCCAACGACGCGCTGCGCGCCAAGGAGGCGGCAGAGAAGGCCACCGCGGAGGCGCGCGAGGAGCTGGAGCGCGAGCAGGCCGCCAAGACCCAGGCGTGGAAGGTGATCTCCCAGCTCACGCGCCAGCTCAAGCAGCTGCAGGGCGGCTCCGAGGGTGCCAGTGCCGACGACAGCGGGGCCGCCGCCAAGAAGGCCCGCCCCCGCCCGCGCAAGAAGGCGGACCCGGAAGAATAGCCGCCACACCCGTCATCCCGGACGGAGCGATGCGAGCCACCGGCGAGCAGCGCTCCGATCCGGGACCTCGGGAGGTGCAGCTCGTTCGCGGAGGTCCCGGACAGCTTCGGGCTGCGCCCTCAGCTTCCGGGATGACGGGTGATGCGCACCTCGAAACGCGCCCGGCCTCGCAGCGGCGCGTCCGCCCGAGGGTGGAGGAGGAGCAGGACGTTCCAGGCTGCGCCCACTTGACCTGCGACCATGACTGTGCCGGGCGCATGAACGCCCTGCTCGACCGTGTCCGGACCTTTCCTGGGCGCTTGTCAGGTCATCTCACCGACCCAGGCCGCCATCGGACACCGGCTTTGCCGCCCCCGGACCCCGCGCCGGCGCTTGGATGGTCTGTCCACCTTGCCGGGCGACGTTACCGGACCGCAGCCCCCGGCTCCTGTGCTGGGAGGCGGCTCCAGGATCACCGCGCGTCCCATCTCCGGGGCAGCAGGCATCATGCCAGAAGCGGCCGCGCCCGGCACGCTCCGTCTACACACATAATGAACAATTCGCCAAAGCCCGCCCGAGGCCCGACCGGATTCCCCTCCCCCTTGCGGGCCCCTTGCGGGGAGGGGTCAGGGGTGGGGGTCCAAGCACGATGACCTGTGATTGTGGACCCCCCACCCCCATCCCCTGCCCGCAAGGGGGAGGGGAGCAGCGCGCGGTGCGCGACCGCGGATGGACGGGCCGGCAGGACGACAGTTGCATGCGCGGGCTTGACCCGGCCCGCGACAAGGGCAATGTCGGCTCCAGCCCTCCCCAGGGAGAAAGCATCGCGAGGCCAATGACAACGACGGTGGGCAACATCGTGCGCCTGTCCCGCGCCGGCATCGTGCTGGCCCAGCACGGCGTGCGCTTCGTGCCGGCCGGGACCAGGCCGCCCCTCGCCCTGCAGATTGCCCGTGGCCTGACATTGCCCCTCCGCCTCCTCGCCTGGCCATTCCGCGCCCGCACCCCCAAGGGGGCGCGCGTTGCCGCGGCGCTCACCCGCCTCGGGCCCAGCTACGTCAAGCTCGGCCAGTTCCTGGCCACCCGCGCCGACCTGATCGGGCCCGAGCTTGCGGGCGACTTGCGGCACCTGCAAGACAGGCTGCCGCCCTTCTCCATGAAGGAGGCGCGCCGCACCATCGAGGCCGAGCTGGGTGGCCGGCTCGAGGACCACTTCGCCGAGCTCTCCCCCCCGGTGGCCGCCGCCTCCATCGCCCAGGTGCACAAGGCCGTGGTGGTCGAGAACGGCGCGCGCCGGGAGGTGGCCGTCAAGATCCTGCGCCCCGGCATCGAGAGGCGCTTCAAGCGCGATCTCGACAGCTACTTCTTCGCCGCGCGCCAGCTCGAGCGCTTCCACCCGCCCGCGCGGCGCCTCAAGCCCGTGGCGGTGGTGGACACGCTCGCGCACTCCGTCGAGATCGAGATGGACATGCGGCTGGAGGCCGCCGCCATCTCCGAGATGGCCGACAACATCGCTCGCGACCCCACCCCCGGCCTCGGCACCTTCCGCGTACCCGGCGTCGACTGGCGCCGTACCGCGCGCCGCGTGCTGACGCTGGAATGGATCGACGGCATCCCGATCGGCGACCACGCCGCCCTCCGCGCCGCCGGCCACGACCTGAAGAAGCTCGGCCTCACCGCGCTGCAGGCATTCCTGCGTCATGCCATGCGCGACGGCTTCTTCCACGCCGACATGCACCAGGGCAACCTGCTGGTCGACCGCGAGGGCCGCATCGTCGCCGTCGACTTCGGCATCATGGGCCGCCTCGGCCCCAAGGAGCGCCGCTTCCTGGCCGAGATCCTGCACGGCCTCATCACCCGCGACTACAAGCGCGCCGCTGCCATCCACTTCGAGGCCGGCTACGTGCCGCCGCACCAGTCGCCGGAGCTGTTCGCCCAGGCCATGCGGGCGATCGGCGAGCCGATCCACGGCCGCGCCGCATCCGAGATCTCCATGGCCGACCTCCTGGGCCAGCTCTTCGCATACACCGAGGTGTTCGACATGGAGACCCGCCCCGAGCTGATCCTCCTGCAGAAGACCATGGTGGTGGTGGAGGGCGTGGCGCGCTCCCTCGACCCCGAGCTCAACCTGTGGACCGCCGCCGAGCCCATCGCCCGGGAATGGGTCGAGGCCAACGCCGGCGTGGCCGGCGCCCTGCGCGAGGCCGGCGCCGGCGCCGAGACGTTCGGCCGCCTCCTGGGCGAGGCTCCCCGCTTCCTCGAGCAGTTCGAGCGCACGGCGCTGGCGCTCGCCGGCATGGCGCGCGAAGGCTTCCGCCTCGACGAGGACACCGTTGAGCGCCTCGCCGCCGCCGAGGCCCGCCACAGCCGCTGGAGCCGCCTGGCCCTGTGGCTGGGCGCCCTGGCGCTGGCGGCCATCGCGCTGCGGCTGCTCCTGCCGGCAGGTTGATCTTCACCACCCGTCATCCCGGAAGCCGAGCCCCGGACTTGATCCGGGGCGAGGCTATCCGGGACCTCGTCGGACGAGTCGCGCCCCACTTCCCGAGGTCCCGGCTCGGAGCGCTGCTCGCCTTTGGCTCGCATCTCTCCGGCCGGGATGACGGGTGTTTACTCCGTGCCCGCGGCAATATCGAGATCGGCAATCTCCGCCAGGAACTCGTCCAAGGTGAAGAGCCCGACGCACGGCATGGCGCCGCGTGCCGTCAGCGTGCCGTCGAGCAGCCGCTTCGCGAGGATCACCGCCGGTGTGGGCGGGATGTAGGGGCCGTGGCCGCTGCCGGCGACGAGGTGCCAGACGATGCGCCGGAACCCGCCGCCGGCCTCGCGGCCCTCCAGGGTCACGACCATGCCGCCGCGGTCGGACCCCAGGAAGGAAAGTCGACGCTTGAGGCCGAGCAGCGGCCCCGCGAGCCGCTCGGGCCGCGGCACCAGGCCCAAGCGCGCCAGCCAGGACAGGCCCCACAGGCCCAGGTGGTACCCGCCGACCTCTAACGCCGCGTAAACCTTGACGTCGCGCAACCCCGGATAGCGCGCCGGCAGCAGGTCCAGGTCGGGCGTCTCGCAGAGGCCCAGGAAGCGCCTCCCAAGGCCGGGGAGCCGGCGGCGCTCCAGACCCTGCCAGCCATGGGAAAGCCCGCCAGCGGCCTTCCCAGCCCCTCCCAGTGGCTTTCCGACCATGTCCAGGATGGACCGGATGGTGGCGAGCCCCGGATCGAAGCTGTTGCCGGGGGCAATGATCACGTCGACCCTGTCGAGCGCGGCGAGTTGCGGGGCCAAGGCGTCGACCACGGCGGCCGACACGGCCGGCACCGTGCTCGCCCCGCTCGCCACCAGCACGCCGGCCGCCCGCGCCTCCGCATCCAGCGCCGCAATGCCCGTCACGAAGGCGCGTGCATCGGCAAGGTCCACGTAGTGCACACGGGCGGCAATGCACGTCCGCGCCAGCCGGTAGTCCTGGCCCTGGTAGGGCCCCGTGGCGTTGATGAGCACCGTTGGCCCGATCTCGCGGAGCACGGTCTCCGAGACGTTCGCCGAATCGAGGCCGATACCCCTGACCTTCGCATGCGCGCCAGCCGCGAGCCGGGATGCATGCGCCTGCGCCGCATCCGCCCGCCGGCCGGCGACGATCACCTCGATGCCCGCCACCCGCGCCAGACGCTCCGTGGCGAGCCCCCCGAAGGCGCCGTAGCCCCCCAGAACGAGCACGCGCCGCCCCCTCTCCCCGCTTGCTGGGAGAGGGCCGGGGTGAGGGGCAGCCGCATACTCCGCCCTCAACGTGAGCCTCCTACTTCGCCGACTGCCGGTCCAGGAACTCCAGCACGTGCCGGTTGAACGTCTCGGGCTCCTCCACGTGCAGCATGTGCGACACGCCCGGCACCACCACCAGGTCCGAGTCCGCAATGCCGCGATGGATCGCCTCCGCCGCCGCCGGCGGCGTGCTCGGGTCCTCGGCCCCGACGATCACCCGCGTCGGCAGCTTGATGCCGCCCAGCCGCTCCGTGATGTCGAGCGTGCTGATCGCGTTGCACCAGCCGACGTAGCCCTCCACCGGCGTCGTCTCCACGTAGCGGCTCATGCGCGCCACCAATGCCGGCTTGCTGTCACGGGTCGCCTGCGCCAGCCACCGCTGCATGGCGACCGGCGCCTGCGAGGCCATGCCCTTCTCGCGCGCGGCCGTGACGCGCTCGTCCCACAGCGGCCGCGCCTCGGCGGGCACACGGCTCGAGGTCGAGCTCAGGATCAGGCTCGAGAACCGCTGCGACCGGTCGAGCCCCAGGTGCTGGCCCACCATGCCGCCCATGGAGAGCCCGAGGAAGTGGGCGCGCTCGATCTTCAGGTGGTCCATGAGGCCGATCACATCGGCGCTGAGCGTCGCAAAGGTGTAGGGCGCCGGCGCAGCCTCGCTCGCCCCATGCCCGCGCGCATCGAAGCGCACCACGCGATAGCGCGGAGCGAGCGCGGCAGTGAGCTCGTCCCAGGTGGAGAGGTTGGTGGCGAGCGGATGGTGCAGCACCACCGCGGGCGCCGAGCCCGGGCCCTCCACCGCGTAGTTCAGGCGAATGCCGTTGATGGCTGCTTGCATGGCGTGTCCTCCTCGAAGCCAACGGATCAGGGGTCCCCTCCCCCTTGCGGCAGGGTCGGTGTGGGGATCAGGAAGGGGGCTCGCCGGCTGGCGGCGGCGGCGCCTCGGGCTTCGCCTTGATGTCGCCGCTGATGCGGTCCGACAGAGCCAGCAGCACGCTCGACACCACGAACACCACGTGGATCACAACGTACCAGAACAGCTGGCGGTTATCGCCCTTGTCGATGGTCATGAACTGCTTGAGGAGCTGGATCGCCGAGATCGCCACGATCGAGCCGAGCAGCTTGATTTTCAGCGCCGTGAAGTCGATCGAGCCCATCCATTCCGGCCAGCGGCGGTCGGAGGTGTGGTCGATCTTGGAGACGAAGTTCTCGTAGCCCGAGAAGATCACGATCATGACGAGCGCGCCGGTCAGCGCCAGATCGACCAGGGTCAGCACGCGCAGGATGGTCTCGCCCTCGCTGAGCACCAGCGCCTGCGCCACCAGCTGCCAGGCCTCCTGCACGAACTTGATGAGCAGCACGACGACGCCGAGCGCGAGGCCCAGAAAGAACGGCGCAAGCAGCCACCGGCTGGCGGCGAGCAGTCGCTCGATGAGGCTCTCCAGTCTGCGGCTGGGCTCGGCCATGGGCTGCTCGGGCTCACTGAGTGCTCTCCATGTGTATGGCACGCGGCTTTCGTGCGGAGCAAGGCGCGCGCGCTGCCGACGCTGCAGCTTCCTCGCTGATCAATTTGCAGAATGGAGGAGCCACCGGGGCAAGACCGTGCGAACGCCGCATGCTCGGTGCGGCCTGCCGGAGATCCGACGTGCGGTCGCCCGACGAAGTTGCGGGGGCCGTCGTGCGCCGAGAGCCCGACGCAGGTCTACAGCCGCAGGGCTGGTGACGATTCGGCCGGCGCGGAGCAATGGTGCCTGTACGCTGGTCTCTCCGTGTCCCGCCGCGCTGTCAATCATTGAATTTCTTTGGATTCTTGCGATTCCAATCGAACCACTTCAGGGGTCGGAGCGACCAAGGAGCCGACGGGGAGACGTCCCGCCGGGGGGAGGTTCCTCGCAACTCGCAGTCACGACTGCCGCACGAGGAGGACTTCCATGCTTGTGTCCCGCATTGCACGGCCGGCGCTCATCGGAGCGGTGGTCCTCATCTCCTGTCTAGCCCTCGCGCCGGTTGCCTGGGCGGGTTGGCAACTCTACGGGATTCACTACTTCGACGAAGGCGATGAACAGGGCGATTCCGGCGCCACGCGCATCGAGTACTACCTCGACGAGGACGATCCCAACTGGATCAAAGCGAAGTTCTATTTCACCGACGGGACCACGGCGGAGCACGTGGACTATTACGGGAACCCGAGCCCGGAGGACCGGGGCAAGACGGGCCTGATCGACATGGACAACCTCAGAAAGCGGCTCGAAAGGCTCTCCCAGCTGAAGGGTTGGCGCGAACAGGTAGACTTCTGGCAGACTCCCATAGGAAAGCAGCTGACCAAAGCGGGCAAGGGACCGTCGGTGACGGACCCTCCCGATGATGGCAGTCCCAAAGGCACGGCAGGATCGAGCCCGAAAGGGCCACCCGCCCCAAAGGACCTCCCCAAGGAGCTGACACTGGAGCCGGGCGAGCTCGGGTCGGGCAAAGGCGCCTTCGACCCCATGGCAGGATCGCTGCAGCAGCAGGTGCAGCAGAAAAAGGGGCACGGCCGCGGCAAGAAGGACCCCGACTACAGCGACAAGGATCCGCCGCCGGACGTCGTCGACCCGGCCTTGACCGTGGGGCCGCCGGCGCTGGTCAATCCGTCCCCGGAGCCGATCAGGAAAGCCGCCGCGCCGAAGGGCGGCCAGAAGACCACGCCGACAAGGACGAAGATCGTGCGGACCAAGGTGGTCGTGAAGGGGGGGCCAGTGAAGAGCGACCGTCGGCTTGGCGCTGCGCACCGGCAAAGGGAAAAACTGCACCTCGACTCCCGCCGCCTGTTGCCCGGGCTGGGCCTGCGCGGGCCGTCGCGCGTCGGACCGTCCATCCGGCTGCGGTGAAGGACGGCGGATCGAGTGCCGGCGGTAGGGCTACGCCGCCGGCCGAGGTTCTCTCGCAGGCCCCACTCACTTCGCCGCCGCGGCGCCCGCCAGCCCGCGCTTCTCCAACAAGGCCTCGGGCGTCGGCAGGCGGCCGCGGAAGGCGCGGTAGGCGTCCGCCGGGTCCTGCCGGCCGCCGGCCGAGTAGATGTGGTCGTAGAGCCGCCGCGACAGCGCCGGATCGAAGATGTCGCCTGCCTCCTCGAAGGCGCGGAAGGCGTCGGCGTCCATCACCTCCGACCACATGTAGCTGTAATACTGCGAGGCATAACCGCCGATGATGTGCTGGAAGTGCGGGATGCGGTGGCGCATGCCGATCTCCTCCGGCGCGCCGATCCGCTCGAGCGACGCCTTCTCGAAGGCATCCACGTCGAGAGCGCCGGGGTCCTGGAGCGTATGCAGATCGAGGTCGACGATGGCGGAGGCCAGATACTCCACCGTCGCGAAGCCCTGGTTGAAGTTGCGGGCAGCCTTGATCTTGGCTAGCAGCACCCCGGGCAGCGGCTTGCCGGTCCGGTAGTGCCGGGCGTATTTGCGCAGCACCTCGGGATGCATGATCCAGTGCTCGTAGAGCTGCGAGGGCAGCTCGACGAAGTCGCGCTCCACGCTGGTCCCCGACACCATCGGATACGTCACGTCGGAGAGCAGGCTGTGCAGCGCGTGGCCGAACTCGTGGAACAGGGTGCGCGCATCGTCGATGCTGAGCAGCGCCGGCTCGCCCGGCGCCGCCTTGGCAAAGCTCATCACGTTGACCACGATCGGGCGCTCTTCCGCCGGATCGAGCTTGTGCTGGTCGCGAAAGCTCGCCTTCCATGCGCCCGAGCTCTTCGACGGCCGCGCGAAATAGTCGCCCAGGAACAGCCCGAGGTGGCGCCCGTCCGCGCCCGTCACCTCGAACGTGCGCACCTCCGGGTGATAGGCCGGCAGCCCCTTGCGCTCCTCGACCTTCACGCCGAACAGCCGCTGCGCGACATCGAAGGCGGCGGCAATGACGTTGTCGAGCTGCAGGTAGGGCTTCACCTCGGCCTCGTCGACGTCGTACTTGGCCTTGCGCACCTTCTCGCTGTAGTAGCGCCAGTCGGCCCCGCCGACCTCGAAGTTTCCGCCCTCGGCGCGCACCGCGCCCTGCAGCTCCGCGCGCTCCTCGGCCGCGCGCGTCTTGGCGGGCGTCCACACCTCCATCAGCAGCTTGCGCACGTTCTGGGGCGTCTTGGCCATGCTGAAGTCCAGCTCCGCCTCGGCCGGCGTCGCAAAACCGAGCAGCCGCGCGCGCTCTGCCCGCAGCGCCATGATCTCGGCGACGGCCCTGCGGTTGTCGCTCGCCCCGCCGTTGGCCCCGCGCTGGCGCCAGGCCTTGTACGCCTGCTCGCGCAGGTCGCGCCTGGCGGAGAACTGCAGGAACGGCTCGATCGAGGAGCGCGCTAGTGTGACTGCGTGCTTGCCCTCATGCCCGCGCTCGGCGGCCGTCTGCGCCGCCGCCGCCCGCACCGCCTCCGGCAGTCCCGCGAGGTCGTTTTCCGTCTCCAGCACCAGGACGAAGCCCTGCTCGTCCGCCAGCACGTTCTGGTTGAAGGTGGTGCCGAGCCCGGCCAGGCGCCCGGCGATCGCCGCCAGCCGTTTGCGCGCCTTGGCGTCGAGCGCGGCGCCGGCGCGCACGAAGGCGCGATGGTAGCGCTCCAGCACGCGCGCCTGCTCGTCGCCGAGGCCCAGCTCGTCCTTCGACCGCATCAGGGCATCGACCCGCCGGAACAGCCTGGCGTTCTGCTCGATGCGCATCATGTGCTTGGCCCAGCGCGGGGCGATGTTGCGCTCGATCGCACGGATCTCGTCGTCGGCGTCGGTGCGGGCGAGGCGAAAGAACACGCTGGCGACGCGGGCGCGCCCGCGCCCCGACCGCTCGAGCGCCTCGATGGTGTTGGCGAAGGTGGGCCTGGCCTTCCGGTTGGCGATGACCTCGATCTCGCGCAGGTTCTGGGCGAACACCTTCTCGAAAGCCGGTAGGAAGTGCCCGGCGCGGATGCGGTCGAACGGCGGCATCTCGAAGGGCGTCGTCCACGGCGCCAGCAGAGGATTGGCCGCTGCACCGCGCTTCGAGGCGCCTTTGGCCGCCTTCCCCTCGATGGCCGCCTTCACCCGGGTTGCGAGCTTCTGCCCGGCTGCCGGCTTCGCCTTGGCTGCCGGGCGCGCCGCCTTGGCGAGCCTCGTGCCGCGTCCCGCCGTCTTCACCGCGGCCTTGGCCGCCGTCTTCGTCTTCCTGCCCGTCATGCAGCCCATCCTGAGCGGCCAACCGATTGGCGCGCACCTATGCTGGGGGTTCGTCGCAAAGTCGAGAGGATCAGGCAATAGGCAATAGGCACCTGTGAAGCCCGGCTGCCGCCGCCTACTGCCTACTGCCTGCTGCCTTGTTCGCCTCTACGCGATAGGGGCTCACCCGGTAGGCGCCGAGGATGTGCACCTCGGTAGAGAAGAAGCGCAGCTCCTCGAGCGCGCGCGCCACCGGCGGATCGTCCGGGTGGCCCTCGACGTCGGCGTAGAACATGGTCGCCACGAACCGGCCGTCGAGCTGGTAGCTCTCGAGCTTGGTCATGTTGACGCTGTTGGTGGCGAACCCGCCCATCGCCTTGTAGAGCGCGGCCGGCACGTTGCGCACGCGGAAGATGAAGGTGGTGAGGATGTCCCCGACGCCCGCCCTGGCGTCCGCCTTCTCCCGCGCCAGGATCAGGAACCGCGTGGTGTTGTGCTGCTCGTCCTCGATGTCGTGCGCGAGGATCTTCAGGCCGTAGATCTCCGCCGCGAGCGACGAGGCGATCGCCGCCAGACTGGCATCGCCGGCCTCGGCGACGATGCGCGCGGAGCCCGCCGTGTCCGCCTCCGGCACCGGCATGAGGCCGAGCCGCTTCAGCGTGTTGCGGCACTGGCCCAGCGCCTGCGTGTGCGACAGCGCCTTCTTCACGGTCTGGAGCGACGCGCCGGGCACGCCGAGCAGCTGATGGCGCACGCGCAGGAAATGCTCGCCCACGATGAAGAGGCCCGCGCCGGGCAGCAGATGGTGGATGTCCGCCACCCGTCCCGCGACCGAGTTCTCGATCGGGATCATGGCGTAGCGCGCCTCGCCGGTTTTCACCGAGGCCAGCGCATCCTCGAAGGTGGCGCACGCCGCCGCCTCGAGCTCGGGAAACACCTCGCGGCACGCCAGGTGCGAGTTGGCGCCCTGCTCGCCCTGATAGGACACGCGCATCGCGGTCCTGCGCTCGGGCGGGCTCGCGGGCTTCGGCTTGGGCGAATGCGATCTGGTTTTGCGGTCGGCCATCGGATCTGAGACGGGACGGGGGTCAGACCCCTCGCGCCAGCGCTGGAGTTGAAACGTCAGGGGTGGAGGCGAGGGGTCTGACCCCGGCGTCCCCGGCGAGGATGCGACGGGCGTGGGCGAGATCCTCGGGTGTATTGACCTCGACCGGAACACTGTCAACGAGCGTCACATCGATGCGCATGCCGTCCTCGAGCGCGCGCAGCTGCTCCAGCCTCTCGCGCGTCTCGAGCGGCGAAGGCGCCAGCGCAACGAAGCGCTCGAGCGCCGCCCGGCGATAGGCATACATCCCGAAGTGGTGGTAGAGCGGCCCCTTGCCCCACGGCGCCGTCGCGCGCGTGAAGTAGAGCGCCCGGAGGCGCCGCGGGACGCCCGTAGGCGTGCCCACGACCTTCACCGAGTTGGGATTGGTGCGGTCCGCCTCCTCGGCGATCTCGGCGGCGATGGTGGCGATTTGCGGCCCCGCCTCCGTGAGCGGCGCCAGGCAGTCGTGCACGAGGCCAGGTTGCATGGCCGGCAGGTCCCCCTGCAGGTTGAGGATGACCTCGAAGCGGGCGCCGGGGTCGACCCTGGCGACGGCTTCGAACACCCGGTCGGACCCCGAGACGTGGTCGGCGCGCGTCATGACGGCCTCGCCTCCGGCCTTGCGCACGGCCGCCACGATCGGCTCGGCGTCGGTTGCCACCACCACCCGGCCCGCCTCCGCGGCAATCGCGCGGCGCCACACGTGCACGATCATTGGCACGCCGCCGATGTCGGCGAGCGGCTTGTCGGGCAGCCGTGTCGAATGCATGCGGGCCGGAATCACGATGAGGGTTGGCTGCATGGACAGACTCGCCGCGGGTGACAATTGGTCTCGGGAGCCAGCACCTAGAACAGACTTGAGCGCGGTTGCAAGCCCCCGGCGAATTTCTATAGTGGCGCCGCTGGCAGGTGAGACCGCCAGCCGGGCCCAGTCGGACCCGGTTGCTCGGACCCGGTTGCTCTCGGGGGCGTTTCGACCCGCATGGACGGCTTCGAATTCAACAAGATCGCGGGCGCGGTCCTCACGGCGCTGTTGGTGATTGCCGGTGGCAAGACCGTGATCGACATCGCCCTGCCCAAGCACAAGCTCGAGAAGGCCGGCTGGAACCTGCCGGTCACCGAGACCAAGAAGGGGCCGGCCGAGGCGCCGAAGCCCTTCGACGTGGCCTCGGTGCTCGCCAACCTGCCCAAGGCCAGCCCCGACAACGGCCAGGATGTCTTCCGCAAGTGCCTCACCTGCCACACGCCGGAGAAGGGCGGGGCGACCAGAGTTGGGCCCAATCTGTGGGGCGTCGTGGGTCGCAAGGTGGCCTCGGTATCGGGGTTCGAGTATTCCCCCGCCATGAAGAAGCACGGCGGCGAGTGGAGCTGGGAGCACCTCGCCACGTACCTGCACAAGCCGGCCGAGGCCGTCCCCGAGACCAAGATGGTGTTCGAGGGCATCAAGGACGACACCGACCTTGCCGACCTGCTCTCCTACCTGGGCAAGCTCGGCGACAACCCGCCGCCGCTCCCGAAGGCCAAGTAGCGCCCGGGAGCGCCTCGGCGCGCGGTGTTGCACCTCCAGCTCGACCGGGCGACCAGGCGTGAGTGGACGTCGTTCATTTTCGCTGCCACAAGGGTCCTGTCGCCCGCCGTGGCAACGATGAACGACCTTTAATTTGGCGCCCGGCGGGGTACCCGCCATATTTTCCGCCAGCCTCGCTGGCGAGGCGAAGCGCCATCGCAGCAACCACGGCAACCACGGGGGAAGATCAGGCGCATGGTCCGGAGTTGGTGCTTGCCGGCAGCCCGACTGCGCCTCGCGCTTCACTCCGTAGACGCGACTTCAAGCCGGCGGGCGCGCGGCGCGGCCCTCCCACAGATCCGGCGGCTCGAGCTGACCGAGGCCGGGACCCCTCTCCGAGCCGCGGGGCTGGCGCACACCCCGCAACACGCAAGGTAGTCGACATGGCGCACCACCCCTGCCGCCGCACCTGGAAGCCGGTTCTCGCTGCGCTCCTGCTCGTGGGCTTCGCGACCGCGCAGGCCGGCGCCTCCGGGCGCACGCACGGCCTCTCGGCGTTCGGCGACCTGAAGCTGCCCGCGGACTTCAAGCACTTCGACTACGTCAACCCGCATGCCCCCAAGGGCGGCCGCGTGGCGCTCATCGGCCCAGTCGCGCGCAACACCTTCGACAGCTTCAACGACTTCATCGTCAAGGGTGAGCCTGCCCAGGGCCTGGAGCTCCTGTTCGATGCCCTGATGGAGCGCAACCTGGACGAGCCCGACGCGGTCTACGGCCTCGTCGCGCACTCGGCGGAGCTCGCCCCCGATCGCGGCTCCGTCACCTTCCATATGCGCCCCGAGGCCAAATTCTCCGACGGCTCGCCGCTGACCGCCGCCGACGTCGTCTTCAGCCTCGACGTCCTCAAGGAGAAGGGCAATCCCGTGTACGGCCTGGCGCTCAACGATGTCGCCAAAGCGGAGGCCGTCGATGCCCACACGGTCCGTTTCACCTTCAAGGTGACGACGAACCGCGACCTGCCGCTGCTGGTGGCGGGGCTGCCGATCTTCTCCAAGGCCTACTACGCCACCCGCGAGTTCGATCAGACCACGCTGGAGCCCCCGCTCGGCTCCGGGCCGTACAAGATCGCAGACTTCAAGGCCGGCGCCGGCTTCGTCAGCTACCGGCGCCGCGACGACTACTGGGCCAAGGACCTGCCAATCAACCGCGGCCACTTCAATTTCGACGAGGTGCGCTACGTCTACTTCCGCGACCGCACCGCCGGCCTCCTGGGGCTGACGGGGGGCGAGCTCGACCTGCGCGAGGAGCTCACGTCCCGCGACTGGATGACCCAGTACGACATTCCGGCCGTCAAAGAAAAGCGTCTCCTGAGGATCGAGCTTCGCGACCGCACGCCGTCGGGAGCGCAGGGTTGGTTCCTGAACACCCGCCGGCCGAAGTTCGCCGATCCGCGCGTGCGCAAGGCCTTCGACTACGCGTTCGACTTCGAGTTCGCCAACAGGAACCTGATGTACGGCCTCTACGACCGCACGGCGAGCTGGTTCGAGAACTCGGAGCTGAAGGCCAAGGGCAAGCCGAGCGCCGCGGAGATCGCGCTGCTGGAGCCGTTCCGCAAGGATCTGTCGCCGGAGGTATTCGAGGAGCCCTACCAGCCGCCGGTGTCGGACGGCTCCGGGAAGGACCGCAAGCTCCTGCAGGCCGCCGACAAGCTCCTGAAGGACGCCGGCTGGCAGATCGACAAGGCCGGCAAGCGCACCAACGCCAAGGGCGAGGTGCTGGAGGTGGAGTTCCTCATCGAGGCGGACCCGAGCTCGGAGCGGCTGCTCGCGGGCTTCGTCGAGAACCTGAGGAGACTGGGCGTCTCCGCGAGCATCCGCCGCACCGAGGCGACCGAGTACCAGCGCCGCCGCAAGACCTTCGATTTCGACGTGATCGGCGGCCGCTACGCCCTGCGTCCCACGCCCAGCGCGGAGGTGAGGGGTCTTTGGACCAGCGACGCCGCCAGGAAAGACGGGAGCTCCAACCTGGCCGGCATCAGCCACCCGGCCGTCGATGCGCTCGTCGAGAGGGTGATAGCGGCCAAGAGCCGGGAGGAGATGCTGGCTGCCGTGCACGCCCTCGACCGGGTGATCCGGGCGGGCCACTACTGGGTGCCGAACTGGTACTCGGGTGTCAAGCGCGTCGTCTACTGGGACAGGTATAACCGGCCGGAGAAGACGGCGCGCTACGATCGCCGAATCGGCATCCACACCTGGTGGTACGACACCGCCAAGGCCGCCAGGCTCAAGAGCAACTGAGCGAGGGCTGAGAGTTCCGCCAATGGCCGCCTATCTGCTGAAGCGCCTCCTGCTCATCGTCCCGACCATCTTCGGGGTGATGCTGGTCACCTTCGCCATCGTGCAGTTCGCGCCCGGCGGGCCGGTCGAGCGGATGATGGCGAAAATCACCGGCACCGACGCCTCCGCCACCTCCCGTATCGACGGCAGCGGCGACAGCATGGCATCGACGCAGCCGCAGGGGAGCGACGCGGCCTCCGCCTACCGCGGCGCGCAGGGGATGGAGAAGGAGTGGATCGATAAGCTCAACAAGCAGTTCGGCTTCGACCGGCCGGCGCACGAGCGCTTCTTCCTGATGCTCAGGAACTACCTCGTGTTCGACTTCGGCAACAGCTTCTACGGCGACGTTCCCGTGCTGCAGATCATCAAGGAGAAGCTGCCGGTTTCGATCTCGCTCGGCATCTGGATGATGCTGCTCACCTACCTGATCTCGATCCCGCTCGGCATCCGCAAGGCCGTGCACGACGGCGAGCGCTTCGACACCTGGACATCGACCGTCCTCGTGCTGGGCTACGCCATCCCTGGCTTCCTGGTCGCCGTGTTCCTGCTCGTCGTGTTCGCGGGCGGCTCGTTCGTGCAGTGGTTCCCGCTGCGCGGGCTCACCTCCGACAACTGGAGCGAGCTCTCCCTCCTCGGCAAGATCGGCGACTACTTCTGGCACCTCGCCCTGCCGCTCACCGCCATGTCGCTGACGGCCTTCACCACCATGACGTTCCTCACCCGCAACTGCTTCCTCGACGAGATCCGCAAGCAGTACGTGCTCACCGCCAAGGCGAAGGGGCTGACCCAGAGCAAGGTGCTCTACGGGCACGTCTTCCGCAACGCCATGCTGCTCGTCATCGCCGGGTTCCCCGGCGCCTTCATCCACGCCTTCTTCACGGGGTCCCTGCTCATCGAGTACATCTTCAACCTCGACGGCCTCGGGCTCCTGAGCTTCGAGAGCGCCATCGCCCGCAACTATCCCGTGGTGTTCGCCAGCGTCTACATCCTGGCCCTGATCGCCATGGGGATGAACATCCTCTCCGACTTCATCTACACCCTGGTCGATCCGCGCATCGACTTCGAAACGCGCGAGGTCTGAGCCGATGGACGCCCGCGTCGACGATCGTCTGGCCCAGCCGGCCCGTCCCGCCGGGACGCAGAAACGCGCACGCAGCGCCTGGGCGCGGCGCTTCACGCTCTCGCCGCTCAACCGCCGGCGCTGGCAGAACTTCAAGGCCAACCGGCGCGGCTATTGGAGCCTTCTGATCTTCGTCGTCCTGTTCGGCGTCACCCTGTTCGCCGAGGTGATCGCCAACAACAAGCCGATCCTCGTCTACTACAAGGGCGAGCTTCTGTTTCCCGTCCTCGTCGACTACCCGGAGTCGAAGTTCGGCGGCTTCCTCGCCGTGACCGACTACAAGGAGAAGGTGATCCTGGACGAAATCACCGCCAACGGCTGGGCCATCTGGCCGCCGATCGGCTACTCGCACAGCGCCGTCAACAAGGACTACCCGCGCGTCAAGAGCGCTTCGGGCAACTGCCTGGGCTTCCCCGCCCCGCCGTTCTGGGCCACGCGCGCCCCCTATTGCGACGGCACGCCCCCCGATCAGACCGCCCGCTACGAGGCGCTCGGCAACCGCAACTGGCTCGGCACCGACGACCAGGGCCGCGACGTGCTGGCGCGGACGATCTACGGCTTGCGCATCTCAGTGCTCTTTGGCCTCATCCTCACCGCCTTGTCGTCGGTCATGGGCATCGCCGCCGGGGCCGTGCAGGGCTACTTCGGCGGCCGCGTCGACCTCGTGTTCCAGCGGGTGCTCGAGATCTGGACGTCGATCCCCTACCTCCTGGTCCTCATCATCCTGTCATCGGTGCTGGCCCCCGGGTTCTGGACGCTCCTCGGCATCCTCCTGATCTTCAACTGGGTGACCCTGGTGAGCGTGGTACGCGCCGAGTTCCTGCGCGGCCGCAACCTGGAATACATCACGGCCGCGCGCGCGCTCGGGCTCTCCGACACCAGGATCATGTTCAAGCATCTCCTGCCCAATGCCATGGTGGCGGCGCTGACCTTCCTGCCCTTCAAGCTCTCCGCCTCGATTGCGGCGCTGACGACGCTCGATTTCCTGGGTCTCGGCCTGCCGCCCGGCTCGCCCTCGCTCGGCGAGCTCCTGTCCCAGGGCAAGACCAACCTGCACGCCCCCTGGCTGGGGCTTGCCGCCTTCGTCTCGATCGGCGGCCTCCTGACGCTCCTCATCTTCATCGGCGAGGGCGTCCGCGACGCCCTCGACCCCAGAAAGACGTTCCGGTGAGCCTCATTATGTCCACGCCGCTCGTCGAGGTCCGCAACCTTTCCGTCCACTTCCGCTCTGGCGAGAAGGTGGTCGAGGCCGTGAAGGGCGTATCGTTCGGCGTCGCCAAGGGCGAGATCGTGGCGCTGGTCGGCGAGTCGGGCTCCGGCAAGACCGTCTCGGCGCTCTCCATCATGAAGCTCCTGCCCTACCCCGCAGCGCATCATCCGACGGGCGAGATCAAGTTCGCGGGCCAGGATCTGCTCCAGGCCTCCGACCGCGACCTGCACGCCATCCGCGGCGGGAAGATCTCCATCGTCTTCCAGGAGCCGATGACCTCGCTCAATCCGCTGCACACCATCCTGAAGCAGGTCGGCGAGGTGATGCGCGTGCACCAGGGCCTCGACGACGCCAAGGTGCGCACGCGCGTCGTGGAGCTCCTGCGCAAGGTCGGCCTCACCGACCCGGAGAAGCGCCTCGATGCCTACCCCTATCAGCTGTCCGGCGGCCAGCGCCAGCGCGTGATGATCGCCATGGCGCTCGCCAACGATCCCGACCTCCTGATCGCCGACGAGCCGACGACGGCACTCGATGTCACCATCCAGGCGCAGATTCTCGAGCTCCTGAAGTCGCTGCAGCGCGAGAGCGGCATGGCCATGCTCCTCATCACCCACGACCTCGGCGTGGTGCGCAAGATGGCCGACCGCGTCTACGTCATGAGCGATGGCAAGGTGGTCGAGGAGGGCAGGACTGCCGAGGTGTTCGAGCGGCCGCAGCACACCTATACGCGCCACCTGCTCTCCGCCCAGCCCAAGGGATCGCCGCCCGAGGCCAACCCGTCCGCCCCGGTGGTGCTGGAGACGGACAACCTCAAGGTCTGGTTCCCCGTCAAGAAGGGCCTCCTGCGCCGCACGGTGGATCACATCAAGGCCGTCGACGGCCTCTCGCTCAAGCTGCGTGCCGGCGAGACGCTCGGCGTCGTCGGCGAGTCAGGCTCCGGCAAGACCACGCTGGGCCTGGCGCTCCTGCGCCTCGTCTCCTCGCAGGGGCCCATCGCCTACGTGGGCCAGCGCATCGACGGCTTCGGCTCGGGCGCCATGCGGCCCCTGCGCAAGCAGATGCAGGTGGTGTTCCAGGACCCCTACGGGTCGCTCTCCCCGCGCCTCTCGGTGAGCCAGATCATCGAGGAGGGGCTGATGATCCAGAGCCCCACCATGGGCTGGGAGGAGCGGCGGGCCCGCGTCGGTGCCGCTCTGCAGGAGGTCGGCCTGGATCCGGACGGCCAGGACCGCTACCCGCACGAGTTCTCCGGCGGCCAGCGCCAGCGCATCGCCATTGCCCGGGCCATGGTGCTGGAGCCCCGCTTCGTGCTGCTCGACGAGCCCACGAGCGCGCTCGACATGTCGGTGCAGGCGCAGATCGTGGACCTCTTGCGCGACCTGCAGGAGCGCCACGACCTCGCCTACCTCTTCATCAGCCACGACCTCAAGGTGGTGCGCGCGCTCTCCAACTACGTGGTGGTGATGAAGAGCGGCAAGGTAGTCGAGGAGGGCCCGTCGGCCACGGTGTTCGGCGATCCACGCGAGGCCTACACCAAGGCCCTGCTGGCCGCGGCCTTCGACCTCACCGTCGCCGCCCAGGGCGCGGCCTGAGGTCGGCCCGTGCCCGGCTTGGCGGCCCGCCGGCAGGGGCCCCCCGGCTTCGGTACGGTAGACCATCGACAAGGCTCCCCGATTTGCGCTAGAAACCCCCGCCATCGGCCCATCGGCCCTCCCGAACACCGCCGTGCGGCATCCTGCCCCACTCCGGGCAGGCGGGCGACGCGCGCAATCCCACTCTCGAGGCTTTCAAATGTCGACCATCATCCAGGAGATCGAGCGCGATCAGATTCGTGCGGTGACGGCCCAGCGCATCGTGCCGGAGTTCTCCCCCGGCGACACCGTGCGGGTCACGGTGAAGGTGTTCGAGGCGCTCGAGGCCGATCCCAAGGACAAGAGGAAGGCCAAGCCCGCCGAGCCCAAGGGGCCGGGTTTCCGGCTCCAGGCCTACGAGGGCGTCGTGATCGCGCGTTCCGGCTCGGGCGTCAACGAGAGCTTCACGGTGCGCAAGATCTCCTACGGGGAGGGCGTGGAGCGCGTGTTTCCCGTCTATTCGCCCTACATCGAGGGCATCGAGGTGCTGCGCCGCGGCAAGGTCCGGCGCGCCAAGCTCTATTATCTGCGGGGACGGCGCGGCAAGTCCGCGCGCATCTTCGAGCGCACGGACGCGCGCGCCAAGCGGCTCAACGCGGCCTTCAAGGGCTTCAAGAAGCCCAAGGGCGCTCCCGACGACCTGTCCCAGCTGAGCGGCGTCAGTGCGGAGCTGGCCGCGCGCCTGGCCGGCCTCGGCGTCATCAAATTCGAGCAGATCGCCAACTTCTCCGACGACGACATCGCCAACGTCGACGAGGCACTGGCGCTCGACGGCCGCATCGAGAAGGACGACTGGGTCGGCCAGGCCCGCCGCCTCGTAGCCGAGGCCACTGCCGCCGAGGTTCCGCCCGCGGAAGAGAAGTAGGGCGGATTAGGGCGCAGCCCATAATCCGCCATTTTTCGCCGTTGCATCGGCGGATTACGGCTGACGCCCGATCCGCCCTACGCCGCCCGCATCCAGCGGCTGTGCACGTCGAGCACCGCGATCATGAAGCCGACGCGGTCCTCGGCCGCCTCCGCCACCTGCGAGAGGTAGCTGGGGCAGGGCGGCAGGATCTCGCCGATCGCCTCGCCGTACTCGAAGCGCAGCACCGCCTCGTGCTTCCTGGCGATCGCCTGCATCCTGGCGTTCTCGGCGAGGCAGCTCATGCAGAGCCGTCGGATGCGGCGGTTGCGCGCGGCGCGCACCACGCGGCCCATCAGCTCGCTGCCGACGCCGTGGTCCTGGAAGTCCCTCTCCACCGAGAACGCGGCCTCCGCCTCCTCGCCCCAGACGTCGCCGAGGCGGCGCAGCTCGGCAGCCCCCCGCACCTTGCCGTCGACGATGTGGCCGAACACCAGGCTGCCGAACTCGCTCATGCGGGCGGCGTAGGCCTCGATGAAAGCGTCGGAGACAGAATGCGCGAAGCGCATGCGCCGGCTCTCCTTGTCGAGGCGCAAGAGGTGGTCGCGGAACTTCTCGGTCTCCGTCGGCCAGAGCCTGCGGATGACGCCTGCGTCCGACTTGTATTCGCTCGCGTCGTATTCGCTCGCTTTGTATTCGCTCATGATCGAACCTCCTAACGCCTTGGTATCTGCATCCGAGGTTGTTGGCCGCGCAGCCACGCGGCAGGGCGCTCATGTGCGATGTTACGCTGCGATGCACAATACAAAACCGACCGATTACAAATTATCGTGACAGCACAAGCAAATGTGACGCCTTGCGATGCACCATCCCGACATCCATCAGCTCAAAAGGCCGGCAAGATGCTTGCAAACACCACGCGGACACGCAAGCCGCCCGCTGCAGCGACGGTTCGCATTGACCGCGCCGGCGCCTCACGCTAGCCGAAGCATCCCATGAAGCTTGTCGAGGACTATCGCGCGCTCGTCGCGTCGGGCGTGCTGGAGGAGGATGCCGCGCAGGCCGCCGTCGCCGCGCGCCTCCAGGCCCTGGCGCATGCGCTGCGCCGCTGGCGGCGCCGGCGCAACGGCCTTGCGGCCCTCCTCTCACGCAGCTCGCCCGCCCCCAAGGGCCTCTACCTCTATGGGCCCGTCGGCCGCGGCAAGACCATGCTGATGGACCTGTTCTTCCAGGCGACGACCTTCCGGTACAAGCGCCGCACCCACTTCCACGAGTTCATGGCCGAGGTGCACGACCGCATCGCGGCGGCGCGCAAGACCGTGCCGGGCGACCCGATCCCGCAGGTTGCAGCGGCCATCGCCGACAAGACGGCGCTGCTGTGCTTCGACGAGCTGCACGTCGGCGACATTGCCGACGCCATGATCCTGTCGCGCCTCTTCAAGGCGCTGTTCGAGAGCCAGGTCGTGGTTGTCGCCACCTCCAACGTGCCCCCGCGCGACCTCTACAAGGGTGGCCTCAACCGCCAGCTCTTCCTGCCGTTCATCGACCTCGTCGAGCAGTTCATGGACGTTGCCGAGCTGCCGGCGGCGCGCGACTACCGCCTCTCCAAGCTCGCAGGACGTCCCCTCTACTTCACGCCGGCCGACGCGCGCGCCAAAGCGGAGATGGACCTGCTGTGGGCCGACCTCACGGGCAGCGCCCCCGGCGCGCCGCTCACCCTGGAGGTGAAGGGCCGCAAGCTCGTGGTCCCGCGCGCCGCGCTGGGCGTCGCCCGCTTCACGTTCGCCGAGCTGTGCGAGCAGCCGCTGGGCACGCTCGACTACCTGGCCCTGGCGCACACGTTCCACACCCTGCTAATCGACGCCATCCCGGTGCTGGGCCCGGCCCGCCGCGACGTGGCGCGCCGCTTCGTCAACCTGATCGACACGCTCTACGACAGCCACATCGGCCTTGCCGTCTCGGCCGACGCCGGACCCGCCGGCCTCTATCCCGAGGGCGACGTCCATTTCCTGTTCGAGCGCACGGTCTCCCGCCTCATCGAGATGCAGTCCGAAGCCTACCTCGCCGCCCGCGGGGGCGCTCGCGAGCTGGAAGGCGCTGACGGCCTCCCCTCTCCACTTGCGCCGGCGGGACTCCCCTCCACCTTGCGGGGAGGGGCTGGGGGTGGGGGGAACCCCGACCTCTGAGCTGGGCTACTTCGCCAGCTCACGCGAGCGCCGCGCCGCCGCCTCGACGGCCGCCCGCAGCAACTCGGGCAACCCGCCGTCCGCCCGCATCAGCACCTCGAGCGCCGCCGCCGTTGTGCCGCCGGGCGAGGTGACGTTCCGGCGCAGCGTCGCGGCATCGAGCTCGGAGCGGTGCAGCAGCTCCCCGCCACCGGCCACCGTCCAGCGCGCCAGCCTGGCCGCCAGCTCCGGCGCCAGCCCGGCCTTGACCCCGGCCCCGGCCAAGCACTCGGCCAGGTGGAACACATAGGCCGGCCCCGAGCCCGACACGGCCGTCACCGCGTCCATCAGGCCCTCGTCCACGATCCACGCCATCTCGCCGACCGCCCGCATGAGCCGGTCGCAGGCGTCCCGCTGCGCAGCCTTCACATGCGCATTGCCGACGGCCACCGAGATGCCGCGCCCGACCGACGCCGGCGTGTTCGGCATCACCCGCACCACCGCGGTCCCCTGTGGAAGGTGCGCCTCCAGCCCGACGATGCGCCGTCCCGCGGCGATGGAGACGACCAGCGTGTCGCGGCCCACCAGCGTGGCGAGCTGCGGCAGCACTTCGTCCATCGCCTGCGGCTTGACGGCGACGAGCAGCACGGCGGGCGGCTGCGGCAGCGAGAGGAACCGGGCCTCCACGCGGATGCCGCGGGCCTCGAGCTCGGCCTTCACGCGCGGCTGCGGCGCCGGCTCCTGCACGAGGATGCGCGCCGGATCGAGCCCGCCCTCGAGCCACCCTGAGAGCAGCGCCCAGCCCATGTTGCCGGCCCCGGCGAGCAGCAGCGGTCCATCCAGATGCAGGGTCATGGGTCGGTGTCTCGAGCGAGGTTGTCGGTTGGATGCTCGATGATAGCACTCTTCGCCGAGCTCCGTCGTGCCCGCCTGTCATGCCGGGCGAGCGCGCCAGCGCGAGATCCGGCACCAGGATCGAGGGCTCCTCCCACGCCACCGCGGCCCTGGCTCCCGGACATTCCGCTGTCGCGGAATTCCGGGACGACATCACTGCCGTGCCTTCGAACGTCGCGGCGCCGGCGCGAGCAGCCCTGGGGTGGCGTTGGCGATCAGGCGGTTCACGTCGAGCTGCGGGGCGATCTCGAGGTAGTCCTTGTCGATCGAGAGCGAGGCGGCGCCGTGCACGAAGGTCCACAGCCTGAGCGCGATCTCCAGCGCATCGCCGCGCACGCGATTCTTCCGGCAATAGAGCGTGATCTGCTCGATCAGATGCGCGAAGCAGTCGTGCCCGGTGCCGGCCACGTCCTCGGCCATCTTGAGCGCTGGGTCCTGCCCGAACATCAGGCGGAACACCGCCGTCTCCCTGACCGCGAAGGCGACGTAGGCCTGCCCCATGGCGACGAGCGCCTCCAAGGTGCCCGCTCCCTTGGCGGCAATCACGGCCATGGCCTCGGCTTTGAGCTCGTCGAAGCCGCGCGAGGCGATCTCCGCCAGGATCTCCTGCTTGCTGCGGAAGTGGCGGTAGGGCGCCGCGGTGGTGACGCCGGCGAGCCGGCAGGCGTCGGCGAGCGTGAAGTTCTCCGCCCCGCGCTCCATCACCAGCTGCCGCGTGGCGCCGATCAGCGCCTCGCGCAGCCCGCCGTGGTGGTAGTGCGCCCGCGCGGGCGCCGCGCGCGGCGCCCTGCCCGCCTGCTTCTGCACCTTGGCTGCCTTGCGTTTCGTCATGGTCGTCCCGATCGTCAGCATGCCCGTTTCACGAGGATTTGAAAAGTTAGCGTCACTAACACTTTGTCACCCGGCGCCTCCCGCCTTATGTAAGTGCTGCTTACATGCTGCACCACAAGCGCCGGCAAGTGCGCAACGGTAGAGGAGCATTTGGAGATGGTCATGAGCACCCGGCAGTCCGATGCGGCCCTGCCCCCGAGAACGGCGAGGCGGCGCCGCAACCGTCGCCTCGCCGTCTCGGGGCTTGCCGCACTTGCCGCAGTCATCGCCGGCTGCAAGAGCGAGGCGGCCGTCGAGGAGGAGGTGGTGCGCCCGGTGAAGGTGGCTGTCGTCGCCCCGGCGCCCACCGGACGCACGCTCACCTACTCGGGTGTCGTGCGCCCCAGGATCGAGAGCGCCATGGGCTTCCGCGTGGGCGGCAAGATCGTGGAGCGCACCGTCAACGTGGGCGACCGCGTCGAGGTCGGTGAGGTCATCGCCCGCCTCGACGCCACCGACCTGAAGCTCGCCGAGAACGCCGCCAAGGCGGCGGTGGCCGCGGCGCGCACCCGCCGCGACGTGGCGCACACCAACCTGGAGCGCGCCAAGCCGCTGCTGGCGCAGCAGTTCATCGCCCAGGCCGCCTACGACGTGCGCCTCAACGAGTACGATGCCGCCGCCTCCGCCCTCGATTCGGCCGAGGCGCAGCTGCGCCAGGCCGCCAACGCCGTGAGCTACGCGACGCTCAAGGCCGACAAGGCCGGGATCGTCACCGCCGTCACCGGCGAGCCCGGCCAGGTCGTGAGCGCCGGCCAGGCCGTCGTCACCATGGCCGAGGCGGGCGCCACCGAGATCGCCATCGCCGTGCCGGAGCAGGACGCCGGGCGCATCGCCACGGGCCAGCACGCCGCCATCACGCTGTGGGCGGGGCCGCGCCTCGAGACGGAGGGGCGCATCCGCGAGATCGCCGGCCAGGCCGACGCCGCGGCGCGCACCTACGCCGTCCGCATCGCCGCCGGCAAGCCACCGCAGGGCATGCGCCTCGGCATGACCGCCACGGTCGAGATCCGCATCGACGAGGGCGCCGCGGGTCTCCTGGTGCCGCTGACGGCCCTGGCGCAGGCCGACGGCTCTGCCGTGGTGTTCGTCGTCGACCGCGCCAAGAGCACGGTGCGTCGCGTGCCGGTGACCATCGCCGGCCCCGCAGCGGACGGCGTCAGGGTCACGGGCGGGCTCGAGGCCGGCGACCTGGTGGTGACCGCGGGCGTGCAGTTCCTGCGCGACGGCATGCGCGTCCGCCTCCCCGCCGAGCGATCCGGGAAGTCGAGCTGACGCGCGCGGGTCGACCGGGCGGGGGTCAGACCCCTCGCGCCGGCCCTGGAGATTCAATCGAGACGTAGAGGCGAGGGGTCTGACCCCCAACTCGGAGCCACACCCATGTCCGCTGACGGAAGCCTTGGCCCTGGTCGGGCGCCGCGCAAGGACGGCTCGTTCAACCCGCGCGCCGGCGGCGAGCGAGCCGACCCCGTCCACCGCTTCAACCTCTCCGCCTGGGCGATCGCGCACGGCAACTTCGCGGCCTTCCTCATCGTGCTCCTGCTCGCCGCCGGCGGCTGGGCGTTCTTCACGCTCGGCCAGAAGGAGGACCCGGACTTCACCTTCCGCGTGATGGTGGTGCAGGTGCTCTGGCCCGGCGCCTCGGCGGAGGAGATGCAGGACCAGGTGGTCGACAAGGTCGAGCGCAAGCTGCAGGAGACCCCGGGCCTCGAGTTCCTGCGCTCCTACACGCGCCCCGGCTCGGCCGCCATCTTCGTCAACCTCAAGGGCAATGTGCGCGGCGCCGCGGTCGCCGACGCCTTCTACCAGGTGCGCAAGAAGATCGGCGACATCCGCCACACCCTGCCCGAGGGCGTGGTAGGGCCCTTCTTCAACGACGAGTTCGGCGACACCTACATGTCGCTCTACGCCATCACCGGCCACGGCTACGGCTATCCCGAACTCAAGGCCTTCGCCAAGGGAGCCCGCGACATCCTCCTGCGCATCCCCGGCGTCGCCAAGGTCGACCTTCTGGGCACCCAGGAGGAGCGCATCTTCATCGAGATCTCCTCGCTGGCGCTCGCCGAGCGCGGGCTCACCGCGCTCGACATCCAGGCGGCGCTCGCGGGCCAGAACGCCATGGAGCCCGGCGGTCGCATCGAGACGAGCGAGCGCTCGGTGCGCATCGATGTAGCGGGGGGGCTCAGATCCGTGGAGGACATCCGCGAATTGCGGCTGCGCGCGGGGCAGCAGACCTTCCGCCTCGGCGATATCGCCGAGGTGAAGCGGGGGCTCGAGGACCCGCCCGCCGCCAGGCACCGCTACCAGGGCAAGGACGCTGTGCTGCTCGGCGCCACCATGGCCCCCGGCTACAACGTCACGGTGGTCGGGGCCGAGGTGGAGCGCGCGCTCAAGGCGATCGAGCGCGACCTGCCGGTCGGCGTGGAGCTCGGCAAGGTCTCCGACCAGGCCCAGGTCGTCAGCACATCCGTCGGCCAGTTCATGCGCTCGCTCGGCGAGGCCGTCGCCATCGTTCTCGTCGTCTCGTTCATCACGCTCGGCGTGCGCGCGGGCCTCGTCGTCGCCCTGACGATCCCGCTGGTTCTGGCCGCAACCTTCTTCGTCATGCAGGCCATGGGCATCGACCTGCACCGCATCTCGCTGGGCGCCCTCATCATCTCGCTGGGCCTGCTCGTCGACGACGCCATGATCGCGGTGGAGATGATGGACCGCAAGCTGCAGGAGGGCTTCGACAGGCTGAGGGCGGCGACCTTCGCCTACACCTCCACCGCCTTCCCGATGCTGACGGGCACGCTGATCACGGTGGCCGGCTTCATCCCGGTGGGCTTCGCGGCGAGCCAGGCCGGCGAGTACGTCAGCGCGCTGTTCTGGGTGACGGGCATCGCGCTCGTGATCTCCTGGTTCGCGGCAGTCTACTTCACGCCGTGGATCGGCTACCGCCTCTTGAAGGCGCGCCGCGGCCGCGGCGGGGCGCACCACGGCGAGACCTTCAACTCGCTGCCCTTCCGCATCATCCGCGCGCTGGTCGGCTGGTGCGTGCGCTGGCGCAAGACCGTGGTGGCCCTCACCGTCGCCGCGCTCGTCGCCAGCATCGCGAGCTTCGCGTTCATCCCGCAGCAGTTCTTCCCGACCTCCAACCGGCCGGAGATCCTGGTCGACCTGTGGCTGCCCGAGGGCTCCTCGTTCGCCGACACCGAGCGCGAGGCCAAGGCGGTCGAGGCACGGCTGCTGAACGACCCGGACCTTTCCTACGTCGTCGCCTTCGTCGGCGAGGGCGCGCCGCGCTTCTACCTGCCGCTCGACCAGCAGCTCAAGAACCAGAACTTCGCGCAGCTGTTCCTGATGTCGAAGTCGCTGGAGGCGCGCGAGCACGTGCTGCCGCGCGTGCGCAAGATGCTGGCGCAGGACTTCCCCAATATCCGCGCCAAGGCCGAGCGGCTCTTCAACGGCCCGCCCGTTGGCTGGGCGGTGCAGGTGCGCGTCACCGGTCCCGACCGCGCCGAGGTGCGCCGCCTCGCCGACGAGATCTCCGGTGTCATGCGCGCCAGCCCGGAGATCGGCAACGTGCACGACGACTGGCTGGAGCCGGTGCCCGCCATGAAGCTCGAGATCGACCAGGACCGCGCCCGGGCGCTCGGCGTCTCGTCGCAGGCGGTGCGCCGCACGCTGCAGGCGATCCTCTCCGGCTTCCAGATCGGCGAGTTCCGCGACGGCGACGAGACCATCCGCGTCATGCTGCGCGAGCCGTCGCGGACCCGCAGCCTCATCACCGCGCTCGACAACGTCTATGTCAAGACGGCCGCCGGCGCCTCCGTGCCCCTGCGCCAGGTCGCCGACATCAAGCTGGTGCTGGAGCCCGGCATCCAGTGGCGCCGCGACCGGCTACCATCGATCACCGTGCGCGGCACCATCCCCGACCACCTGCAGTCCAACGACGTGTCCAAAGCCGTGCTCGCCAAGCTGGAGCCGCTGCGCCAGAGCCTTGGCCCCGGCTACCGCATCGAGCTGCAGGGCGCGGTGGAGGAGGCAGCCAAGAGCCAGACCTCCATCAACGAGAAGATGCCGATCATGCTGATGGTCATCCTGGTGCTCCTGATGATCCAGCTGCAGCACTTCGGCAAGACCATGATGGTGCTGGCCACCGGCCCGCTCGGCATCATCGGCGCCGCCGCCGCGCTCCTCCTCTTCCAGGCCGCGTTCGGCTTCGTCGCCATCCTGGGCGTGATCGCGCTCGCCGGCATCATCATGCGCAACAGCGTGATCCTGGTCGACCAGATCGAGCAGGACATGGCGGCCGGCGCCGATACCTACACCGCCATCGTGGAGGCCGCCGTGCGCCGCTTCCGCCCCATCACGCTGACGGCCGCCGCCGCTGGCCTCGCCATGATCCCCCTCGCCGAGGAGGTGTTCTGGGCCCCCATGGCCATCTCCATGATGGGCGGCCTGGTCGCCGCCACAATCCTGACCCTGACCTTCCTGCCCGCGCTCTATGCGTGGGCGTTCAGGGCACCGCGGCGGGCTCCCGAGGCCGCAGCGCAAGCAGCGGAGGAGGCGGAGTCCAGGCACGCCCTGCCGACGCCCGCCTGACGTGTGGCGACAGGGCTCGTGTGCCAAGACCCTCTCACATCTTTGTCGATGGACAACAAGCTGAAGCTGGCGTGGATGCCCGACTTCGCGGGCATGACGTCATCCCCGCGAAGGCGGGGACCCACGCAAGCCCCGTTCAGGCTCCCTGCAAGTGCCTCCCGTCCATGCCCTCCGCCGGCACCTGGAGGTGCGAGAGGATCGTCGGCGCGATGTCGATGGGAGACGTGGGCGCGTCCGATACCGTGCCTTCCGCAAAGCCCTCCCCGGCGATCATCAGGAACGGCATCTGCTCGTAGCGGGCGAGCCCGCCGTGCTGGCCGCAGTGAAGGTGCGTGACCTTGCCGGGCACGGGCAGCGACTCGAAGCTGCGCCCGGGCACGCCGAACGCGTTGGGCTCCTCGTCGGACTTGAGCGAGACGGCGAAGGTGAGGCCGCCCAGGGCCGCCTGCCCGACGCTCGCCAGCTCCGCTGCCGGTATCACGCGGTCGATCCAGTCGCGCCCGGATAGAAACGCGCCGATGGCCGCGGCCCTGCCAGCGTGCTCGGGGTGCACGTAGACCAGCGTCGAGGTACCACTCGTCGGCGTCATGACATCGTCCGAGTTGCGGCTCGCCTTCAGGCCCGCGGCGACCAGCTCGGCCTCCACATCCACGACGCGCGACACGGTCTGGTGGCCGTGGTCGGAGCAGAGGATCAAAAGCACGTCCTCGCCCGCATGGCGCAACCGGTCGACGGTCTCGATCACGCGCGCGGCATTGGCGTCGGCTTGCGCCAGCACGGCGAGGTGCCCGGGCGAGCCCAGGGGCACGAGGTGCTGCGTTGCGTCGGGCTCACCCATCCACAGGATGGCCAGCGGCGGCCGGCGCTCGGTGAGCACCTCGTCGATGAAGCGACGGGTCATGGCGCTGTCGCCGGCCGCGTCCTGGGCGATCCTCAGGGCCTGCGCGCCGTCGAGGGGCCTGCGGCCGGGGCCGAAGGAGCCGGCGCGGTGGTAGACGAAGCCGTGGCCGTCGGGATCGTGGGCGTAGGCGGCGCCGGGCGACACGTTGGAGAACAGGATCATGCCGCCATAAGACGCCAGCCGCTCCGCCAGCGTCGGCGCGCCGAGCGACCGGCCCGTCACCCGGCGCTTGTGCTGGAGGTAGTCCGGGAAGCCGGCGTCGCGATAGACGAGCCGGCCCTCCTCCATCAGCGCCAGCGTGTTACCCACGAGCTCGTGGCGCGCAGGCGTGCAGCCGGTCGCGAAGGACGCGGAGACGACCCGCGTGGCCGAGGGGAACATGGAGCGGTGCGCCCCGAAGGACCGCGACCGCCGGGCGAAACGGCTGAGCGCCGGCATGTGCGGCTCGGCAATGAGATCGCGGCGCAGGCCATCCAGGACCACAACGACGACGCGGCGCATTGTCTTCTCCTCAATCGCGCGGGCCCAGCAGGATGACGGCCGCGCCGACGAGACACAGGGCGGCGCCGGCGATGTCCCAGCGGTCGGGCCGCACGCTCTCCACGCCCCACAGCCAGAGCAGAGAAGCGACGATGTAGATGCCGCCGTAGGCGGCATAGGCCCGGCCCGCCGCGTCGCTTTCAACCAGCGTCAGCAGCCAGGCGAACATGGCGAGCGAGAGCAGGCCCGGAGCGAGCCACCACATCGACTTGCCCAGCCGCAGCCAACCCCAGAAGGCAAAGCAGCCCGCAATCTCGGCGGCTGCCGCCCCCACATAGACAAGCGCACTCCTCATGCCCCAGCGTTTCACACCCGCCACTGCCAATTTCAAGGCGAAACCCGGGAGAACGTCTGCATTGCGCCGGAGGCAGACGCCGACCGGCCTCCCCTCCCCCTTGCGAGCCGCTTGCGGGGAGGGGCTGGGGGTGGGGGGAACCGCGCCCTCCGAATTTTCTTGCATGGCTCCACGCCAATCCTGCATTGGACGCACCGCGCGACATCGCGCATCTTCCCGCGCAACGGGGGTCACCAGGCCGTGTCGGCACCTCTCATCGTTGCGCTCGTCGCCACCGCGGTGGCGACATCCTTCCTGTCCGGCATCTTCGGCATGGCCGGCGGCATGGTCCTCATGGGCGTGCTGCTCGCCCTGCTGTCGGTGCCGGAGGCCATGGCGCTGCACGCCGTGGCGCAGATGGCCTCCAACGGCTGGCGCGGCCTGCTCTGGATCGGCCACGTGCGCTGGCGCCCGGTCGGCGCCTACGTGAGCGGCTGCGCCGTGGCGCTGGCGATCCTGTCGCTCATCCAGTTCGTGCCGTCGAAGCCGCTCGCACTCCTCATGCTCGGCGTCTCCCCGTTCCTCGTGCGCCTCCTGCCGCAGAGCTTCAGGCCCGATCCGCTGCGGTTCGTGCACTGCTCCGCCTATGGCGCGGCCTGCATGTCGCTGATGCTGATGGCGGGGGTAGCGGGGCCGCTGCTCGATACCCTGTTCCTCGGCGGCGACCTCGACCGCAAGTCGATCGTCGCCACCAAGGCGGTGTGCCAGATCTTCGCCCACTTGGCCAAGCTGATCTATTTCGGCGGCCTGATAGCCCAGGGCGCCGGCATCGACCCCTGGCTCGCAGGGATGGTGGTCGCCGCCTCGATGGTGGGCACCGTGGCCGCCAAGCCGGTGCTCGAGCGGCTCACCGACGTGCAATACCGCCGCTGGGCCACCTGGATCGTCATGACGATCGCCGCGGTGTATCTGGCGCAGGGCGGCTGGCTCATCGCCTTCCCTTCCAGGTGAGGCGAAGGCTCAGGCCGGCTGGTCGAAGAACTTGTTGGGCTTGAGGAAGAACGACAGCACCACGGCGCCGTTGGGCGCGCGCGCGTGATGGCGGTTGCCGGCCGGGCGCCACACGTAGTTGCCGGCGGTGACGACGCCCTCGTCGTCCTCCAGCGCGCCTTCGATCACCCAGGTCTGCTCCAATTCCACGTGCTCGTGGTCGGGCAGGGTGGTACCGGGCGCGAACCTCACCAGCGCCGTCATCAGGCCGGTCTCCTTGTCCTCCATCAGCGTCTTCCATTCGACGCCCTTGAAGCGGGTCGGCTCCCACGGCAGCTCGGCAACGTCGACGTAGCGCGAGGCGAGCGCGGCGAGGCCGGCGTGGTTCCTGGCGCCTGGCGTGAGGATGGTCATGGGCGGGCTCCTCCTCCTGAGTTTCTCGGAATTGAATTTAGAGCACGCGCCGAACTGCTGCGGCAAGCTGTCCTCGCCCGCATTCCCTCTGCCTCCATGGCCGCCGCGACGCGCCGAGCCGGCAGCAGTTGCGCATGCCAGACAAATTCGGCCGCTGGCTGCCTCCTCGCCGGAGAGTATCAAGGGGGCCCGGGCCCGGCTCGAGAGCCCTCCACGGCCTCGCCAGGGCGTCCTGGCGGCCTTCTGAGGGACGTCCCTCTTGCACGCTGGCGGCGCCGTGTTGCGCGGGCATCCGATCTCGCTTGACGCCAGAACATAAAGAGAACATAAAGCATAGCAAGCTGGCTTCTCGTCCCCGAAACCCTATGTAATTGCAACCATCCTCAGGTTCGTCAGCGTGCCCGCACAGTCCATCCCATTGCCCAGGATCTCCCAGCGCATCTGGGATGCCAAGTACCGCCTGAAAACGGCTGACGGCATCCCCGTGGATCGCACGCTCACCGACACCTGGCACCGGGTTGCCGAGGCGATCGCCGCCGCCGAGCCGCCGGCGCAGCGCGAGCGCTGGGCCGCGCAGTTCGCCGATGCCATGGGTGATCTCGCCTTCCTGCCCGCAGGGCGCATCCTGGCCGGCGCCGGCTCGGGCCGGGCCGTCACCCTCTTCAACTGCTTCGTGATGGGCCGGATCGAGGACGACCTCACCTCGATCTTCGACAACGTCAAGGAGGCCGCCCTCACCATGCAGCAGGGCGGCGGCATCGGCCACGATTTCTCCACCCTGCGCCCTAGGGGCGCACCGGTGAGGAGCATCGGCGCCGACGCCTCAGGCCCGGTGAGCTTCATGGACGTGTGGGACGCCATGTGCCGCGCCATCATGTCGGCCGGCGCGCGACGCGGCGCCATGATGGCGACGCTGCGCTGCGATCACCCGGACATCGAGGCCTTCATCGACGCCAAGGCCGACCCGGCGCGGCTCAGAAACTTCAATCTGTCGGTGCTGGTGACGGACGCCTTCATCGCCGCCGTCCGCAAGGGCGAGCCCTGGCCCCTCGCCTTCGAGGGCAAGGTCTGGCGCACCGTAGACGCGCGCGCCCTGTGGGACCGCCTGATGCGCGCCACTTACGATTATGCCGAGCCCGGTGTCGTCTTCATCGACCGCATCAACGCCCAGAACAACCTCGCCTACTGCGAGACGATCGCCGCCACCAATCCTTGCGCGGAGCAGCCGCTTCCTCCGCATGGTGCCTGTCTCTTGGGATCGATCAACCTGGCCCGCCTGATCGAGGCGCCGTTCACGGCCGAAGCGCGGCTCGACGAGGCTCGGCTGACGGCGCTGACGACCACGGCGGTGCGCTTCCTCGACAATGCCGTCGACGTCTCCAACTACCCGCTGGCCGCCCAGCGGCAGGAGGCGCAGGCCAAGCGCCGCATCGGCCTCGGCGTCACGGGCCTGGCTGACGCGCTGATCCTGCTCGGCGTGCGCTACGGCACCGCCGAGGCGGCGGCGCTGGCCAGGCGGTGGATGGCGGCGATCGAGCGGGCGGCCTATCTGGCGAGCGCCGAGCTCGCCGCCGAGAAGGGCGCCTTCCCGCTCTACGATGCCGAGCGCTTCCAGGCCGCGCCCAACGTCCAGCGCCTGCCGCAGGACGTGCGCGGCGCCATCGCCCGCAACGGCATCCGCAACGGCCTCCTCACCTCGATCGCGCCGACCGGCACCATCTCGCTGCTCGCCGGCAACGTCTCGAGCGGCGTGGAGCCGGTATTCGACTTCCGCTACGACCGCCGCGTGCTGGAGCGCGACGGCTCCTCGCGCATCGAGAGCATCGAGGACTATGCCCATGCGCTCTATCGCGCGACCTTCGGCGCCGCGGCACCGCTGACGGATGCCTTCGTGACGGCAGAGGAGCTCACCCCGCGGGCGCACCTCGAGATGCAGGCGGCTCTGCAGGCGCACGTCGACAGCTCCATCTCCAAGACCATCAACTGCCCGGCCGACTCGAGCTTCGAGGCCTTCAAGGACGTCTACCTCCAGGCCTACGACCTCGGGCTCAAGGGCTGCACCACCTATCGCCCCAACGCCGTGACGGGTGCCGTCCTGAGCCGTCCGGGCGCAGCCCGCCCGGCCGAGGTTGAGGAGCCCTCCGCCCCGCCGCCGCCGATGCCGGCCTCCGAGACGGCGCCGGCATCCGCCGCCGTGTCGCCGCTGGTGCCGGGGTCGGGCCTGCCCGAGTTGGAACGCCACGGCGACGTGGTGTTCATGACGCGGCCGCTGGAGCGCGCCGTCATGCTCGAGGGCGCCACCTACAAGCTGCGCTGGCCCGGCAGCGACCATTCCCTCTACATCACCATCAACGACATCGAGCTCAACGGCCGGCGGCGTCCGTTCGAGGTGTTCATCAACTCCAAGAACCTCGAGCACTACGCCTGGACGGTGGCGCTCACGCGCATGATCAGCGCTATCTTCCGCCGCGGCGGCGACGTGACCTTCGTGGTCGAGGAGCTGAAGGCGATCTTCGATCCCCAGGGCGGACAATGGATGGGAGGCCGCTATGTGCCGAGCCTGATTGCCGCGATCGGCGAGGTGATCGAGGGCCACATGATCCGCACCGGCTTCCTCGGCGTGCCCGGCACAGACAGCCAGGGCGCTGAGCTGCGGGCAGCCAGCCTCGGCAGCGAGCGCCCCAGCGAGCCGCCTCGCGACCGCCCCATGGCCGGCGGGCGCCCCTGCCCCCGCTGCGGCGCCAGCGCGCTCCACCGGCGCGAGGGATGCTGGGTGTGCGACGCCTGCGGCTACTCCAGGTGCAGCTGACGCCCGTACGAGACCAGGACGATCGGCCGCGGGGTCCCGCGGGTTGGCGCGAAGTGCCGCCGGGCTGGTGTTGCGGCGTATCCGAGAACTTAACCAATGTTCTGTTTTACCTCGAAAAAGCGCGCGCCCCCCGGCAGGCCGTCCAGGCCTGCAACAATGGCGCTTTGCGCGCGCCGCGGGCCCGTCCTGCAGCCGCAACGCCTTGAAACGACGGGCATCCGGCCATATTTCGGCTGGAAATCGCCGGTACCAGCCCGCCAGTCGACGCACTTCCGCACCCGCATCTGTTACGCCGCAGCCCGACACCGCCAATGGCCGCCCGCATCGTCAGACCTGCTCCGCTCCAGGCGGTCGCCCCGGCGCCCGTCGCGCTGGGCCTGCCCGAGGAGGTCCCTGCGCGCCAACAGGCGTGGCGCGGCGCCTCCGGCCAGAGCTACCCTCACAGCGTCTACAGCCTGATCGCCTGCCCGCCGCTGCCCCAGTCCAGCTACATCCTGGTGCGCCGCGATGCGCACGGCCGGCGCACGGCGCTGCGGGTGGGCCTCGGCCGGAGCGACGCCCCGACCCTCAACCTGGCGCAGGTGCGCCAGCGCGGCGCGCAGCTCGGCGCCAACGAGGTGCACGTCCACTTCCTGGCCGCCTCGGACGACGAGCGCCGCCTCGTTGCCTGCGACCTGCGCGCCGGCCTGTTCGGCACCCTGAGCGCGGAGCCGGGCGGCACCGGCATCTGACAGGCCGCTCGCGGGCTCGGCGCAGCACGGGCCGCACGCTTCGAGCCGCAGCGCAGCCGAGCCGGGCAGACATGGCCTCCGAGAACCGTCATGCTGCGGCAAAGTCAGCCGGGCAGCGCAGGAGACGACGCCATGACGGGTCTGCATCACGTCACCGCCATCGCCGGCAGGCCCGACCGCAACCTCCACTTCTACACCCGCGTGCTCGGCCTGCGCTTCGTCAAGCGCACCGTCAACTTCGACGATCCCGGGACTTATCACCTCTACTATGGCGACGAGTCGGGCCGCCCCGGCACCATCCTCACCTTCTTCCCCTGGGAGCACGCCGGGCCCGGCCGCGCCGGCGTCGGGTTGGCGCAAACCACGAGCTTCGCCGTGCCGGCCGGCTCCATCGGGTACTGGACCCATCGTCTCGTGGAGACCGGCGTCAGGCACGAGGCGCCCGCTGGGCGCTTCGGCGAGCCTGTGCTCGCCCTCAGCGATCCCGACGGCATGAGCCTTGCCCTCGTCGGCATTGCCGGGCTCGAGGGACAGCCGGCCTGGAGCAACGGGGAGATCCCGGCCGAGCATGCCGTCCGCGGCTTTCACGGCGTCACCCTGATGCTCGACGAGGCGGCGCCGACCGGCGCGGTGCTCACCGACGTGCTGGGCTTCGCGGAGGCGGGGCGCGAGGACGGCCACGTCCGCTACTGCTCCGGCAGCGTGGTCGGGGGCGTCGTCGACATCCGCGAGGCCAAAGGGTTCCTTCCCGGACGCATGGGGCGCGGCTCGGTCCACCACATCGCCTTCCGCGCCGCCGACGACGCCGAGCAGGCGGCGATGGCACAGAAGCTCGGCCAGAACCACCGCCTGCAGCCCACCGGCCAGAAGGACCGCAACTACTTCCGCTCGGTCTATTTCTACGAGCCGGGCGGCATCCTGTTCGAGATCGCCACCGACGAGCCGGGCTTCACCGTGGACGAGCCGCTCGCCTCCCTCGGCAGCGAGCTGAAGCTGCCCGCCTTTCTTGAGCCCGCCCGCAAGGACCTGGAGGCCGCGCTGCCGCCGCTGCCCGCGGCATGACCGGCAGCGCAACGAGTCCCGCGTCCCTGCGCGTGCCCTCCTGCGGCGCCCCGCTCACCCGCGCCACCGGCGCCGCGATCATGCTGCACGGGCGCGGCGCCACGGCCCGGAGCATCCTGTCGCTCGCCGATGTGCTGGCCTTTCCCGACCTGCACTACGTGGCCCCGCAGGCGCCGGCCGGCAGCTGGTACCCCTACTCGTTCCTGGCGCCGCCCGCGGACAACGAGCCCGCTCTGTCGCGTGCCCTGGGCACTGTCGCTGCCCTCGTCGAGGGCCTCGCCGGGCAGGGCTTCGGACCCGAGCGCACCGTCATCCTCGGGTTCTCCCAGGGTGGCTGTCTCGGCCTCGAGTACGCCGCCCGCAACGCGCTCCGCTACGGCGCCGTGATCGGCCTGAGCGCCGGTCTGATCGGCCCCGAGGGCACACCGCGCGCCTATGACGGCTCCCTGGCGGGCACCCCCGTGCTCCTCGGCTGCAGCGACGTGGACTCCCACATCCCGCTCGCCCGCGTGCAGGAGACGGCCCGCGTGCTCGGCGGCCTCGGTGCCGAGGTCACCGAGCGCATCTACCCCGGCATGGCCCACACCATCGTCGACGACGAGATCCACGAGGTGCGCAAGCTCCTCGCCCGCCTCGGCCCGCACGCTGCGTCATAAAAGACGACCGTCGCGCGCCGGGCGTCGCGATCGACGAAGCCCGACGCACGAAGCCCGCTACTTGACGAGCCCTTCCGCCTTCATCGCCGCCTGCACGGCAGGCCGCGCGCCGACGCGCTTGCGGTAGGCGAGCACGTTGGGACAGGGAGTCAGATCCAGGCCGACGGCGGCCGCCCAATTCGAGATCGTGAACAGATAGCCGTCGGCCACGGAGAACGCCTTGCCCAGCAGGTACTCGCTGCCCGCGAGGTGCTTGTCGACATGCGCAAAGCGCGTGGCGAGCCGCTCGCGGAAGATCGCCTTCGCCTCCTCGGGCATCGCCGGGTTGAACAGCGGCGAGAACCCCTTGTGCAACTCGGTGGAAACGAAGTTCAGCCAGCGCTGCAGCTCGGTGCGCTCGCGCGTACCGTTGGGCGGAGCGAGCTTCTTTTCCGGCACCCGGTCGGCGATCCACTGCACGATCGCCGGGCCCTCCGTCAGCCGGGTGCCGTCGTCGATCTCCAGCACCGGCACGTAGCCCAGCGGATTGACCTCCCGGAAATCGCCACCGCCCTCCATGATCTTGGTCTTGTTGTCGATCCTGACCTTGTCGAAGGCGAGGCCCGCCTCGTTGAGGGCGATATGGGGGGAAAGCGAGCAGGCACCGGGGGCATAGAAGAGCTTCATGGCGTGTCTCCATTTGCTGTGCGGGATGCGGGACGCACGAGATGCAGCGACGTTTGCACGCAACCGCAAGCGAGTTCCGCTAACTTTGCGGTGATGCTTGCGGCAAGCTGACACCGCCTGTCAGGGTCCGGCCCACGCGGCGGTCCTGGCATGGCATCCCGCCCGTCTCCGGCCGGAGCGCGAGCTGAGCGGTCGCCGCAGCTGCCGGGGAGTATCGGGCCCGGCATGGGGCCCGGCTGGACCGCCAAGGCCGATGGTGTAGGATGCGGCCGGGCACCCGGCTGAGGCGCCGGCAGGGCGGATAGTTCAGGAGGGGCAAGGACATGAGCGCACCCGCCGTGGCATTCGAGGTTCCAGCCGGCACCCTGATGCGGGGCAAGAACGGCCTCATCATGGGGGTCGCCAACAACCGCTCGATCGCCTGGGGCATCGCCAAGGCAGTGGCGGCGCAGGGGGCAAACTTGGCCTTCACGTATCAGGGCGATGCCTTGAAGAAGCGGGTGGAGCCCCTGGCGGGCGAGGTAGGCTCGAATCTCGTGCTGCCCTGCGACGTGACCGACACGGGCTCCATCGACGCGGTGTTCGCCGAGCTCGCACGAGCCTGGGACAAGCTCGATTTCCTGGTGCACGCGATCGCCTTCTCCGACAAGGCCGAGCTCGACGGCCGCTACGTCGACACCACGGAGGCGAACTTCATCCGCACCATGCTCATCTCGTGCTATTCCTTCACTGCACTGGCCCAGCGCGCCGAGAAGCTGATGCGACCCGGCGGCTCCCTGCTCACGCTCACCTACTACGGCGCCGAGAAGGTCATGCCCCATTACAACGTGATGGGTGTCGCCAAGGCTGCGCTGGAGGCGAGCGTGCGCTATCTGGCCGCCGACCTCGGCAGGGGCGGGCTGCGCGTCAACGCCATCTCGGCGGGCCCGATCAAGACCCTGGCGGCCTCCGGCATCGCCGACTTCCGCTACATCCTGAAGTGGAACGAGTACAACTCCGCGCTCAGGCGCAACGTCACCATCGAGGAGGTGGGCGCCGCCGGCCTCTACCTCCTCTCCGACCTCGCCCGCGGCGTCACCGGCGAGGTGCACCACGTCGACGCCGGCTACCACGTCCAGGGCATGAAGAACGAGGAGGCCCCGGACATCTCCGTCGTGAAGGACCAGCAGTAAGGTCGGGTCAACAACGGGCCTCCCTAGAGCCAGACGGCCTGGCAGCGGCAGCAAGCCGCCAGCACGGCCCGGGGGATCAACTCAGTCTCCGCCACGAGCCAGGAACCAGCCATGACCGCGCCCCGCGGCCACTACGAGGCCAACCCGTAGCGTGCGCGAGCTGGCCGCCGAGGTGCGCGCCAGGGATCAGGAGAGGCTGCTCCTCGATTTCGTGTTCAGGATGATCCTCGCCGGCCTTGTGGACATTTCCAGCGTGCCGCTACGGATCAACAAGGTGGGCGCGAGCAAGCCCAAACCCAGAGCGGGACGGCTGCCGCGCCTGGATGCCGAGCAGGGCAACGCCTGGACCACCGACCCGGCCCTCAACATTGGTTCCCCTCGATGCAGTCTGCGCCGCCCTGCTGCCATTCCTCGACGGGGCGCGTTGGCTTTGGGCGGGATCACCCAGTACTGCTTCAGGTGCGGCTTGAGATCGTTTTTTTTAATGCGCGGCCGACCGTGTTGAAGTGCGCCGCCGGGACGATCTCCAGCTCGACCACCTTGTCGGCCAGCAGGCGCAGCGTCCAGCGGGCGTGGCCCTCCGGCGGCTTTGAGCAGGCGAGCGCTGTGAGCTGAGCCTGCTTCTTGCCGTCGAAGATTGGCTGGATCGGCGGTGTTGAGCGCTTCTTGCGGACGAGCACCGCGTCGAGCCCTTCGTCGACGAGCTTGGCGCGCACGCGCGTCACCATGGAGATGTTGGTGTCGAGCGCCTCGCAGATCTTCTCGTCCGACCAGCCCTCGCCGTCCTCGCCCTGATCGGCCTTGAGCAGGATGCGCGCCTTCAGGATCGCCTTTGCCGAAGCCTTGCCCTTCGAGATCAGCTCATTGAGCCGCGCCCGCTCATCCGCGCCAAGCTCGACCACGAACCTCTTGTTGGCCACGACTGCCCCCTTGCCGGTTGTTGCCGACAAGGCAAGAATCAGTATTCGCAGACGGATGCAACAACTCGATTTAAGTGGTGCGGACCACTAGGAAGCGTAGAGCCGCAAGACTCCGTAGATCAGGGCGCCGGTGACGACCGCGGCGGCGATCAGTGTCAGGGCGACGAGCTGGGCGCGGCTCATGGGCCTGTCCCTCCCTCCGCGGCCGGCCGCGGCGCCCAGACTTTCTGGATCAGCAGCACGCCCCCGAGTACGCCCAGGCCGACGATGTCCGTGACGGCACCGGGGTCGATGAGCATGAGCGCCGCAGCAAGCAGGAGCGCCCGCTCGAACCACGTCGCCGTGCGCAGGAGATAGCCCTCCAGGCTGGCCGCCAGCGCTACCACGCCGATCGAGCCCGTCACCACCGCGCGCAGGATCTCGGTCCAGGGACCGGAGAACAGCAGGGCCGGGTTGTAGACGAAGAAATAGGGGACGATGAAGCCCGCCGCGGCGAACTTCATGGCCTGCAGGCCGGAACGCCACAGGCCCGCTCCGCCGATCGATGCGGCGGCGTAGACGGCGAGCGCCACCGGCGGCGTCACCGCCGACAGGCACGAGAAGTAGAACGCGAACATGTGCGCGGCCATCGGTGGAACGCCGAGCTTGATGACGGCCGGAACCAGCAGCGCGGCCTGCATGATGTAGGCGGGCGTGGTCGGCATCCCCATCCCCAGGATGATGCCGGCCACCATGGTTATGAACAGCGCCAGGAGCAGCGAGCCGTAGGTGAGGTCGACGAGGAAAGCCGTGAACCGCAGCGCCAGCCCGGTCTGCAGCACGATCCCGATCACGATCCCGGCGGACGCGCACGCCATCGCCACCGGCACCGTGTGCGCCGCCCCGTCGCGCAGGGCCTCCAGACAGGCGCGCCAGCGCAGGCCGGTCGCCGGGCGCAGCCAGGAGATGGCCACCAGTGCCACCGTGGCGACGATCGCGCCGTAGGTCGGGGTATAGCCGTAGAGCAGGAGCCCCAGGAGCACGATCACCGGCAGGAAGAGATGCCCCTGGCGCAGGATGATGTGGCCGAGGATGGGCAGCTCCTCGCGCGGCAGCCCCCTGAGGCCCGAGCGCACCGCATTGAAGTGGATCGCGGCGAACAGGGCTCCGTAATAGAACAGCGCCGGAATCGCTGCCGCGATCATCACCTGCGTGTAGCTCGCACCCAGGAACTCGGCCATCACGAAGGCCGCCGCTCCCATGACCGGCGGCATGATCTGCCCGCCGGTGGAGGCCACCGCCTCGATGGCCGCCGCCGCCTCGGGCTTGAAGCCCGCCCTCTTCATCATCGGGATGGTGAGCCATCCGTCGACCATGACGTTGGCGACCGCCGAGCCGGAGATGGTGCCGAACAGGCTCGAGGAAACGACCGACACCTTGCCCGGCCCTCCGCGTGCGCCGCCGGCGATAGCGTTGGCGAAGTTCATGAAGAACTGCCCGGCCCCCGACTTCTCGAGGAAGGTGCCGAAGATGATGAAGAGGATGACGTAGGTACCGGCGACCGCCATCGGCGTGCCGAAGATGCCCTCGGTGGTAAACCAGGTCTGGTCGACCGTGAGCTCGAGGCTGAGGCCCCGATGGTAGAGCCAGCTGGGAAGCCACGGTCCCATGAAGCCATAGATGAGGAAGGAGATCGCCACGATCGGCAGCGCCGCGCCGATGGTGCGCCGCGTCGCCTCCAGCACCAGCACGATGGCCACGATGCCGACCGCCATGTCCATCGGGCTCAGCGGATGCGCCGTCGGGAACCGGCTCACGATGTAGTCGTAGTTCACGAACATGTAGCCCACGCACGCGAGCGACGCGGCGGCCAGGGCGAGATCGGCCCACGGCACCCGATCGGGCGTCGCCTCCTTGCGGAACGGCCACACGAGGAACGAGAGCACCAGGCTGAACGCCAGCGTAATGAAGAGCAACGCCTGCTGATCGGGCGCGTACGTGGTCAGCCTGGCGTAGACGTGGTAGACGGACATCGAGACCGCCACCACGCCGACGACGAACCCCGCGTAGCCGGCGAGCTTGCGCACGGCGCGTTCCTACTTCTTGAGCAATCCGGCTTCGCGGTAGTATTTCTCGGCGCCCGAGTGGTAGGGCATGTCGAAGTTCTGGGCCATCTCCTCGGCCGTCACGTCCTTCATGACCGCAGCGATGTTGGCGAATTCCGCCCGCCCTTCGACGATGGCCTTGGTGACCTTGTAGATCACGTCGGCGGGTGTCTTGGACGATGCGACGAGCACCGTGGGGGACTGGAAGGTCTGGACGTCGTCCTGGACACCCTGCTCCTTGTAGACGCCGGCTTTGATGACGTGCCGCACGAGACCCGGATTGAGCTTGCGCAGGGCGGCGAGCTCGGCATCGCTGACGGAAAGCACGCGCACCTGCATGGCGGAACCGAGATCGAAAATGAACGAGGCCGGCACCACCGTGAACCAGCCGGCAGCCATTGCCTGTCGGTTTTTGATGGCCTCGGCGTTGGACGACACCGGCCCGTAGCTCTTCGGCCCCAGGTCGTTCAGCGTCATGCCATTCACCTTGAGCACATACTCCCAGCCCGCAACGAGGCTGGTGTTGCCGCGCGCCGGCAGGGCCACAGCCTGGCCCTTCAGGTCCTTGACGCTCTTGATGTTGCTGTTGGCGGGAACCACCAGCTGCCACACGTTCGGATAGAAGTTGGCGACGTAGAGCGCCTTGTCGGTCTTCTTGTCTTCGAACTGACCGGTGCCGCTGCGCGCGTCCGCCATCACCGTCGTCATCGACCAGGCGATGTCGGTCTTGTCGCTGCGGATCTTCTCCATGTTGACGAGCGCGGCACCCGGCTCGACCTGCACGTTGAGGTCGGGAAAGCGCTTGTTGATGACCTGCGACGCGGCGGCGGCCATCGGCGTCCAGCTGCCGCCGGTCGGTCCGGCGGAGAAGATCACATCGGTCTTCTGCTGCGCATGGGCAAGCCCCGCGCCAGCGAGAGTAAGTGCTGCAACAACGGCAAAGCACGCGCGGCGCTGCCGCCTCACGACAGGCATTCGGACCTCCCTTTCGACGCAGGAGTTTTGTTCGGGCCTTTTGTGCACCGCAGCGGTTCCGGCACTGCGAGGCATGCCACGTCGGGCAGCCCTTCCTGCTTGTCGTACAGGGTACTCACTTACTGCCGCAGCTGTCCAGCGGCCTAGTCGGGCTTGCCACCGCGCGTCAGCGGAACGAAGCGGACGGGGATGATATGCCTGGTGGTCGTAGTGCCGTCGGCGGCCTTCTCGACGACCATCAGGTCCTGCGATGCGCCCCCGACCGGGATCACCAGCCGCGCGCCCGGTTTCAGCTGCGCAACGAGGGCCGGCGGCACGTGGTCCGGCGCGGCGGTGACCATGATGCCGTCGTAGGGCGCATGCTCCTCCCATCCCTGGTAGCCGTCGCCGATGCGGGTCTTCACGTTGGCATAGCCGAGCCGCGTCAGGACGGCCGCGGCGCTCCGGCCGAGCTCCGGCACGATCTCCACCGAATAGACCTCGCGCGCCACGAGCGACAGTACCGCCGCCTGATAGCCGGAGCCGGTGCCGATCTCCAGCACGCGGTCGCCGGGTTTCACCCGCAGGAGATGCGTCATGAAGGCCACGATGAAGGGCTGGGAGATGGTCTGCCCGCGGCCGATGGGAAGCGGCCGATCGGCGTAGGCGAGGTGCGCCACCTCGTCGGGCACGAACGCGTGGCGCGGCACCTTGCGTAACGCCCACAGCACCTGCGGGTCGAGCCCGGCATCGACAATGCCGCTGCCGACGAAGCGCGCGATCGCCTCCACCGTCTCGACCATGCCCTCGCGCTCGGCGGTGCGATCGTCCTGGGCGAGCCCGCCCGTCGCGAGCAGGCCGAGGACCAGCACAAGGGTCGCTCTGCGCACCATCTTGTCCCACTCCTTCGAGCAGCACCGAGGACAGCGCAAGCTTCGCCCGGCTGCACGGTCCCGGCAAGCGGCAGCGGAGCAATGCCGGTTGCCATCATGGCATCGGACTTGCCACAAATCCGCCATTCCGTGGCCTTCGTGTCCCCCGCGGCGGCCGTGCGGGGCCCGGTGCATGGGGGAGGTGGATGCGTTCCGCGATCGTCTGGCTGTTTGCGCTCGCCATCTCGAGCGCGGCCGTGCTCGAGGCCCAACCCCCCAACAGGCTCCAGGGCCCGTTCACCTCGCAGGAATCCATTCTGCGCTGGATCAACGGCTACCGCACCCAGCCGGACCCGGACCGGGTGCCCGAGCTGGTTCAGGCCGCGAGCGCCATCGGCCTGTTCCGCGACATGGAGACGGCCGGCGTCTACGTCGGCTTCATGGCGGGCGTCATCGAGACCAACCCGAAGCAGGCCGAGGCGCTGATCGCCAAGATGTTCCCCCTGCCGCCCGAGGACCAGGTGGCGGTCGTCAGGGCAATCGCCCATTCGGGGCATCCGCAGTGGAAAGAGCTGCTCGCCAAGTTCTCCGAGCGGATGCCGGCGCGCCGGGTGCTGATCGACCGCTTCATCCGAGGCAAGCTGCCTACCCTCAAGCAGATGGCGCTCGACACCGGCGCCACCCCGCTCGACATGCTGTGGGGCCAGTATTTCGGCACCGGCTCGTACGAGCCCGTCCTGCGCATGGTGTCGATCCTCGAGTGGTCCAAGGACCGGGACAACCTCGACCGCCTGACGGTCGGCAACATGACCAAGCTCACCCTCGCCACCAACGCCTCGCGCGACAAGGCGCTGCTCGACATGCTGAAGGCGTCCCTGCTGTTCGAGACCAAGGAGACCAAGGCCGTCCTCATCGAGGTGATCGACGCCGCCGAGACCTTCGAGTTCGGCAAGGTGCGGCGCGACGCCATGGCGGCCATCGAGCAGCTCAAGGTCAAGGGCCCGCAATCTGCACGCAACGCCTCCTGGTGGGGCCAGGCCGGACAGACGGCGCTGGCGCTCGGCTGCATCGTCGCTGGCGCCACCGGGCACGCCGAGGTGGGCATCCCCTGCATCGTCGGCGGCGCGGTCTCCTCCGCTGCGCTCAAGTACATGGTGCCGGGGCAGCAGTAGGCCGTGCGCCGGCGCGTCGGCAGCGCGCATAGGGGCCGACATGGCCTCGAGGCCACGCCCTTCCATAGGAGTGTGATATTCAGTACACTTCGACGCGGCGGATAGGTGCGCTGACGTGCGCCTTGATCAGCGCAATGGCCTGCTCCTCGGTTTTGGCGGTACCGATGCTGGAGCCATGGTGGAAGACCTTGTAAACACCTCCGCTGCCTTCACGTTTTCCTCCCTCGTGATCGGCGTCGGCGGAGCACTGAGAACCTGCCAGGGTCTCCGACAATTCTGGGACTCCGCAAATGGAGCCCGCTTCGGCCGGCGCGGACGCCCGCTACCTGCCTGCAGGCGTGCAGCTCGACATCCGGCAGAAGATGTGGACGCCGTCGTTGAAGCGGCCGCCGTCCCAGATGCAGGTGCGTTGGCACTTTGCCATCGACCACTCGCAGTTGAGCTTCAGGCGCGCCCGGCACCGGCTGTTTGCCTCAGCGCAGGTCTTCACGGTCGGGCACAGGGACTGCGCTTCAACCGGCGCTGCCAGTGCCGCCACGACAAGTGTCGGAGGAGTCGGAGGAGCCCCCGTTGCCCCGCGCCTTGCCTCCCTCTCACGGCGCAGCGCTGCCCCCTCCTCGCACGACAACGGCTCGGGGCGACGGCCGGGGTGAGGGGCAGCCTCGCATTGCAGAAGACGTGAGACCCCTCGCGTTGACCGTGCAGCTCTCTGGCGGACCTGGTGGCGAGGAGTCCGACCCCTTCCCCGTGGTTGCCCTCGCAAGCGGGGAGAGGGGACCGGTTGCGGTCGTTTTGCGACTGGCTGATTACGGCCGACGCCGCGCGGCTGCTCTGCTCGTTGCCGCTCTGCTCCTGGCTGCGGTGGGCGTCAGCGCCTGGGCCCTGCGGCCGCAGCCGCCCCTCGCAGGCAACGCCGCCCACTACGCCATCATGGCCCGCGCGATTCTGGACGGCGAACGCTCCGCCAAGGCCAACCGCGAGGCGCTCGCCCTTTTCGACAAGGCGCTCGCCATCGATCCCGACTGGGTTCCGGCGCTGCTCGGCTATGCCACGGTGATGCTGATCGATGTGGGCGAGGGCTGGGTGCGGCCGCCCGAACGCGCGGCACGGCTCGACCAGGCCAAGGCTGCCGTCGAACGTGCCGTCAATCTCGATCCGGGGAACTATTTGGCGCACCAGGCGCTGGGCGACGTACTGCGGATGCGGGGCGATGCGGACGGCGCCCTGGCCGCCCTGCGGCGCTCCCTCGCCCTCAACCCGAACGCCGCGTGGTCGCATGCCATCATCGGCCGTGTGAAGACCGATCTCGGCCGTGCCGAGGAGGGCCTCGGCGACATCGAGGCGGCCGTGGGCATGACCCCGTCCGACCACGCCATCTATGTCTGGTACTGGTGGGCGGGGCTTGCTGCCGCGCATACGGGCAGGTACGAGACGGCCGTCGCGTGGCTCGAGAAGGCGCGCGAGGCCAGGCCCCTCTACCGCATCCCCATTCCACTGCTGGCGGTGACCTATGCCGAGACCGGGCGCGAGGAAGAGGGCCGCGCTTTGATTGCCGATTACCTGAAGCGGTCGCCACACTTGTCGATTGCAACGTTGCAGCGGGACTTCCCGGCGCGCAACGAGATTGTCGCCGAGCAGCGCCGGCGGCTTCTGGCCGTGTTCCGCCGCCTCGGCGTTCCCGACGGTACGCTCAAGACCGGGTCCGCCCACTAAGGATGCGCGCAACATCAAGTGAATCGCTGAACAGCGAGCCTGCCGCATGCTCGGCGGCGGCCGTGGAGCTGCAGAGCGTGCCGTAGGCGCCCCTTCTCCCCTTGGGGAGAAGGTGGCCCGAAGGGCCGGATGAGGGGGCCTTTCCCAAGGAAAGCAACTCCCCCCTCACCAGTTCGGCCAATGACTTACGGCCGCGCCTGCAAGGCTTGTGCACCTGGACGCTGGCGCGCACGCGGCCGTAAGTCATGGTCCTCACGTCCTCTCCCCAAGGGGAGAGGGGGGCGGCGTGCGCCGATAGCGTACCTCGCCACGTGGCCCGGGCGACGCACTTATTGGTGCAGCGTCCTAAGCAGGTTTTGCTCAGGCTGGCGGCCGCGCTCCAGAGTTGCACATGGAGCGCCGGGGGCCGCTGCTACGTCCGTTTCGTCAAATCGATTCTGCGTGGCCTGGAGGGGTCCAGGAGGGCCAGCAGCTTTGGAGAGCTCCCAGGCGCGTGCGCGCCAGCGATGGCCCTGGAATCGCTTCCCCGCCCCGGGAAACGGCATTCCGTAGGGACGTCGCGCATCGGGCCGCCCGGCCCCACTCGTTGCAGCGCCATCGCGAGAGGTCCCTGCCGGGTTGCGGCATTCGCCGCGTCGGCCTACACCGGTCGGCGCAATCTGGTATACCAGTGCGCCGCCCGGCGGTTACGACAAACAAGAGCTTGCGAGGGAGGAAGCCCATGTTGCGCACTTGGAGATCGGCATTGGCACTGGGGCTGGCGCTGGCGGGCGCACTGCCTGGCCCTGCCGCGGCCCAGGACTACCCCAACCGGTCCGTCAGGATCGTCGTGCCGTTCGGCGCCGGCGGGCCCGCGGACAACTACGCCCGCATCCTCGCCCAGCACCTCCAGGAGGCCCTCAACCAGCCGTTCGTCGTCGAGGCCAGGCCCGGGGCCGGCTCCTTCATCGGCACCGGCGAGGTCGCCAAGGCCCCGCCCGACGGCTACACGCTGCTCATGATGTCCAACACCCACACCGTCAACGAGACGCTGCGCCCGAAACGGCCGTTCGACCTCATGCGCGACTTCGTGGGCGTGGCGCCGGTCAACTACTCCGATCTCATTATGGTGGTGCACCCCTCGGTGCCCGCCACCGACCTGAAGGAGTTCCTGGCGCTCCTGAAGGCGAAGAAGGGCGAGCTGAACTACGCCTCCTCGGGGCTCGGCACGCCCTACCACATGGCCGGCGAGCTGTTCAGAGCCATGAGCGGCACCGACATCGTGCACGTCCCGCACAAGGCGAGCGGGGATGCCCGCACCGCGGTGCTCGGCGGCCACGTGCAGATGATGATCGATGCCATCACCACCACGGCGCCGAACGTGCAGGGCGGGCAATTGCGCGCGCTCGGCACCACCGGCAAGACCCGCTCCGAGCTGCTGCCCGACGTGCCGACCATCGCCGAGGCCGGCGTGCCCGGCTACGAGGCCACCATCTGGCTCGGGCTGATGGCGCCCGCCGGCACCCCCAAGGCGATCGTCGACAAGCTCAACGCCGAGGTCAACAAGGTGCTGAGCCGGCCGGACGTGAAGGCGGCCTGGGCCAAGCAGGGCGCCATCCCCATCATCATGTCGCCCACCGAGTTCGACGCCTACCTGCGCGCCGACATCGAGAAGTGGGCCAAGGTCATCAATACCGCCGGCATCAAGATCCAGTGAGGCCGGCGATGGCGGAGGCCTTCAGGTTGCGCGTGAACGGGACGGAGCACGCGATCGAGGCCGACCCGGCGACGCCGCTGCTCGGCGTGCTGCGCGGCACGCTCGGGCTAACGGCGTCGCACTTCGGTTGCGGCGTCAACCAGTGCGGCGCCTGCAACGTGCTGATCGACGGCCAGGCGGTGGCGGCCTGCGACACGCCGCTCTGGGCCGCCGCGGGCAAGGAGATCGTCACGGTGGAGGGCCTCGGCACGCCGGAGGCGCCGCACCCGCTGCAGCGCGCGTTCATCGCCGAGCAGGCGATGCAGTGCGGCTACTGCATCTCCGGCATCCTGGTGTCGGCCGCGGCACTGCTGCGGCGCAACCCCGATCCCGGCGATGCGGAGGTGCGCGCCGCGCTCGACCGCAACCTCTGCCGCTGCGGGGCGCACAACCGCATCGTGCGCGCCGTTCTGCGGGCCGCCCGCGAGGCCAGGAACAAGGGCACGCCGTCATGAGCAGCGCCAACGCCGCTTCCCCCGTTTTTCACGTCGTCGACACGGGCACCGGCCTTCCCGGCAACCTGCAGACCAACCCGAAGCTGGCGCGCTGGCTGCGCTTCCGCGCCGACGGCGTGGTGGAGGCGTTCTGCGGCAAGGTCGAGATCGGCCAGGGCATCCTCACCGCCATCGCCCAGATCGTCGCCGAGGAGCTGGACGTCGACCTTGCCCGCGTGCGTATGGTGCAGGCGAGCACCGCGGCGAGCCCCAACGAGGGCGTGACCTCGGGCAGCTTCTCGGTGGAGCACTCGGGCTCGGCGCTCCGGTACGCCTGCGCCGAGGCGCGCGCGATCTTCCTCGCCGCCGCGGCCCAGCGCCTCGGCGTCGCAGCATCGAGCCTCTCGATCCATGACGACGGCACCATGGTCGGCCCGGGCAACCTGCGCACGAGCTACTGGGAGCTGGGCGACCTCGGCCTCCTGGATCGCGACGCCACCGCCGGGGTGCCTCCGAAGCCGGCGTCGCAGCGGCGGATTGCGGGCACCCCCGCCGGCCGCCTCGACATCCCGGACAAGGTGTTCGGCCGGCCGCGCTTCGTGCAGGACCTGACGTTGCCGGACACGCTGCACGGTCGCATCCTGCGCCCCCCGTCGCCGGGCGCAACGCTGACCCGGCTCGGCGACGCCAAGGCCAAGGCCGTGCCCGGCGTGGTGGCGGTGGTGCGCGACGGCAGCTTCGTCGGCGTCGTCGCCGGGACCGAGGAGGCCGCTGCCGCGGGGCTGAAGGCACTCGCCGGCGGCGCCGACTGGCGGGCGGGCGAGCCGCTGCCGGATGAGGCCAGCCTGCGCGACTGGGTGAAAAGCCAGCCGGTGGAAACCACCGCCATCGACGTGCGCGAGCCCGCCGTCGCGGCCTCGAAGGTGCGTACCGTGCGGCACGCCTACATGCGGCCCTACATCGCCCACGCCTCGATTGGCCCCTCCTGCGCCGTCGCGCAACTCACCGGCGAGGGCCTGAAGGTGTGGACGCACAGCCAGGGCATCTTCAACCTGCGCGCCGAGCTCGCCATGATCTTCCCGCTGCCACTCGAGAAGATCGTGGTGGAGCACGCCGAGGGCGCCGGCTGCTACGGCCACAACGGGGCGGACGACGTGGCGCTGGAGGCGGCCCTCCTGGCGCGCGCGGTCGCGGGGCGGCCGGTGCGCCTGCAGTGGGCGCGCGAGGACGAGATGGCCTGGGGCCCCGTGGGCGCCTGCCAGGCGATCGACCTCGAGGCCGACATCGACGCACGGGGCGAGATCGTGGCCTGGCGCCACGACGTGTGGGGCAACGGGCACGTGTCGCGCCCCGGCCGCGGCAAGACGCCGACCCTGCATGCCGCCTGGCAGCTCGCCGAGCCGTTCCCGCGCAACGTCGCGATCAACCCGCCGATCGCGAGCGGCGGCGGCTCGGAGCGCAACGCCACGCCGCTCTATGACTTCCCGGCCTGGCGCATCACCAACCACCGTCTGCTCACCATGCCGATCCGCACCTCGTCGCTGCGCACGCTCGGCGCCTTCGCCAACGTGTTCGCCATCGAGTCGTTCATGGAGGAGCTGGCCATCGAGCTGGACGAGGACCCGGTCGAGTTCCGCGTGCGCCACCTGAAGGATGCGCGCGCGCGGGCCGTCATCGAGGCCGCCGCCAGCCGCGCCGGCTGGGCGGGCTGGCCGAAGCGCGAGGGCACCGGCCACGGCATCGGCTTCGCGCGCTACAAGAACGCCGGCGCCTACTGTGCGGCCATCGCCGAGGTGGAGACGGACCCCGACATTCGCGTGCGCCGGCTCGTGCTGGCCGTGGACGTAGGCGAGGTCATCAACCCCGACGGCGTCGCCAACCAGATCGAGGGCGGCGCGATCCAGGCCACGAGCTGGGTGCTGAAGGAGGCGGTGCGCTTCGACCGCGAGCGCATTACCAGCGATACCTGGGAGACCTACCCGATCCTGCGCTTCTCCGAGGTGCCGCAGGTGGAGGTGGAGATCATCGCCAGGCCCGAGGAGAAGGCGATGGGCGCCGGCGAGGCGGCACACGGGCCCGTCGCCGGCGCCATCGCCAACGCCGTCCAGGACGCGCTCGGCGTACGCGTGCGCGACCTGCCGATCACGCGCGAGCGCATCATCGCCGCCATGGGGTAACCGCCCGGCGGCCTCTATCGCCGCCTCTTGTGCAGCAGGTGGACTGCGAAGGCCTTGCGGTCCCTCCTTGCATTGGCCCTGAGATCTTCGATGGCCTTCTCGGACCGGTCGATCGCCGCGACGGCATCCGCCCGCAATACCCGATGGTCGGGGTTGTAGTCTGCATCATGCCGTTCCTCTTGCAGAGCGACGAACGCTTCGGCGCTATCGGCAAGAGTTGCCGGGAAGGCGAGAGACCGGACGGCCGCGCACGCAGTCTTCGCATCGCCATGCTGGAGCGACCGATAGATATGTGTCCACGCCTTGTCAGGACGGCTCGGTCCTACTCCCACCAGCATGTCAGC